>Ga0164242_10006960_pt1 | contig 12399 bp, 9 predicted proteins | sample OricomgcompostMG_FD_108783 | JGI IMG/M metagenome (GOLD analysis project Ga0164242, IMG submission 108783) | Miracle-Growth compost microbial communities from Emeryville, California, USA - Original compost - Miracle growth compost (MG) ... | reverse complement strand
GCACCATCACCGACGTCAATTCGGCATCCATCGGCATCGAGATCGACAACAACGGCCACGTGCCGTTTCCGCCTGCACAGATCGCCAACCTGATCCATCTGCTCACCGACCTCACCGCGCGCTGGCACATTCCACGCGCGCAGATCATCGGTCACGAGGACATGGCACCGTCGCGCAAGGATGATCCCGGTCCGCTGTTCCCGTGGGCGACATTGGCGGCCTCGGGTTTCGGTTTGTGGCCCGACCCGATCGCCGCCCTGCCCGATCCGCCACCCGGTTTCGACCCCTGGATGGCGCTGAGCGTGATCGGCTATTCACTCGACGATCCGCCCGCTGCAGTGCGCGCATTCAACGACCACTTCCGCGGCATGCGCAGCGACACGCTGGATGCCGAGGACCTGCGCATCCTCTTCAATCTCGTCGGCAAGATCGAGCGCGGCGCGACGGAGAAATAGGGGCTGCCAACGCCGCAACGCAACGCGCGGCAAGTCATTGCGACCCGCCGCGCGCGATGGCTTCGTGCTGTTTGTTTACGCGTACTGGCGACGACGACGCCAGCCGTAGCCGGCCAGCATCAACAGGCCGAGGCAGAACAGGCCCAGTTCTCCCGGCTCGGGGGCGGAAACCGTCACCGTCGCCGGATCAGGCTGGTTTATGAAGTCGGTAATCAGATAGAAGTTCGTGTTGTTCGGAAGCAACGTAAAAAACGACAGGTCGAGCGAATCGCCAGGCGACAGGCGTGCGCCGTCGGGGCAGTTGTCCGACACCGGTCCGCGAATGCCTTGGCTGCTGCATTCAAGCAAGTCGCTGCCGTCCGATGATCCGCCGCTGGGAACGTTGAATTCAAATCGGAAGCTGCTGAGCGACCCACCCGTCACGTTATCCATGAAAAGGCACCAACCACTGGCCATCAGACCCGGGGAGAGGCTCGAACAATCCACCCACTCCACGGTATACGGCGTATTGAGTTGAGTGACACGGCAGGGGGTGTAGTTGTTCAGATCGTCCATGCTCTGCGTGCAGTCGGTGCTCGGGAGCGCACTGGATGAAAGCGAGTTCGGCGGCGGATCAAAGATCACCCGCGTCGCAAATGCTGCCGGCGCAGTCATGGCCAGCACCACGGCCGCAGCCGCGAGAACCAGATAACGTGTCATCACTGAATACCCCTCTCGATCTGCGGATTGCGGAGGAACCGCAAAGTGCTTGTTCCTTCCCTGCCGATGACGGACTTCTGCATAGGCTGTGCCACCCGCGCAACCCACTGTTTTCATTGCATTCGAATCGGGAACAGGCGTCGAATCTGTAAGTCCCACCGACGCAAGGTTGGAGCGCCGCGACAGAAATGACGGCCAACCCCTTGTCTTCCGGGCGCTTTATCCCGAGCACGCCCCGGGCGTCAGGGTGTAAACAGTTTTGACAGCCGCATCCACTCAAGGCGGATCGAGTGGGCATATCCCGCGCCAGCGGTCCGCGAATTCCGCGGACGGGCTCAGGGTGTGCCGGGAGCCGCGGCCGCAGCGATCGCACGGTCCGGCAGCGGCAAGCCGGCCTGCTTGCACAAGGCCGCGAAGCGCGGGTCACGCCGGTAGGCGAGCACGAAGGGATCGGTGAGCAGCAGGCCGGAGAAATTCGGATCGCGTTGCTTCCAGGCACGCTGCAGCCATTCGAACATCTCGTCGGGCTGCTTGCGCACCGCGTACAGGTCGGCCACGAAATAAGGCTGGTCCTTGCCCTGCTTGGCGATGTAATCGCGCAGCGCTGCATCGGCCTTCCGACGATCCGGATCGATTTGTTGCGCAAGCGCGATCGCCCATGGGCCGTCCACCGGGTCGGTTTCCCTGGCGGCGTTGCTTCGTGCCGCGTCCACATCGCCGCGCAGGACATCGACTTCAGTGAGGATCCCGTACAACCACGGATAATTCGGCTGCCAGGCCAACCCTTTCCTGGCAACCTGCTCCGCGTCATCGAGTTGGCGTTGCCCCAGCAAGGCGAGTGCCAGATTGAAATAGATGTCGACGCGGGCGGGATCGTTGGCGAGAGCTTTCCGGTACATGTCCACAGCCGCCTGCAGTTGCCCCAGGTTTTCCAGCCCACTCGCCAGATAGTTCATGCTGGTGGTGTCGTTGGGGGCCAGCTCATGGGCCCGCTTGTACGCCGCCAGCGCACCGATGGGATCGTTGTCCACCGTTGCCAGCAGGTAACCGCGATCGGTATGGGTGTATGCCGCATCCGGGGCCAACACCTGCTCCCTGTCCGCGGCCGCGCGAGCCTGTGTGAAAGCCTGTTGGCGCGCATCGCCGTTCAGGAACAGCACGCCAAGGTTGACCGAAGCATTCGACAGCAGGCCCCAGGCATAGGCGTAATCCGGATCGAGCTTGAGTGCCTGCCGGAACAATGAAATGCCCTGGCGAATGCTGGCTTCGGTGCCGCGGCGGTAGGTGGCGCGCCCCTGCAGCATCAGTTCGTACGCATCGACATTGCCGCTGGGCGGCTTGTCGCTCGCCACGATCGTCTTGCCCAGCAGCTTGACCTTCAGCGCGTCGGCGACGGCCTCGCCGATCTTCGACTGGATCGCGAACACGTCGTTGAGTTTTTCGTCATAGCTGTGCGACCAGACGCTGGCTCCGTCCCTGGCACGGATCATGTTGACGGTGACCCGGATCCGGTTCGCCTGCTGGCGTACCGAACCCTGGATGAGGTGGGCCACGCCGAGCGCGGCTCCGATCCGGGCGAGACTGTCGTTGCTGTCGCGGAACTTGAAGCTGGAATATTTCCCGATCACCTTCAGCCCGCTGACCTGGGTGAGATCGGAAATCAGCTCCTCCGAAAGCCCGTCGGAAAAATACTGCTGTTTGGGATCGCCGCTGTCGTTGGTCAGCGGCAGTACCGCCACCGACTGGAACGGAACCTTCGCCAGCTCCGCTTCGATCGCCTGCGCGTCGGCTGCCCCGGCCGCGCTGTTCACGTCCCGGTGCAGCACGAAGGTGTTGGTGACCAGCAGCACGATGGCGACCGCCATGACACCGATGATCCACAGATCCAGCTTGCGCCCGGTGGCGCGATGGAACGCGTGATCATGGCTGCTGTCGTCGCTTTCGAGCTTCAGGCCTTCCGGCGTCAGCTTGTAATACCAGGAAAAGGCCACCCAGAAGGGAAAGCCGATCGCGCAGGCGATCACGAACCAGCGGGTGATCCAGTCCGGGGCCTGGAATACGGGGGCGAGCTGTGCGATGCCTTGCGAGAGGGCCCACACCGCGCCGATGTAGACCGCCGCGGCCCGCCACACGTGGCGATAGCTGAGTTCCGCAATGATGCCGCGCTTCCCTGGCGACCCTTCGTGGCTGATCACTATGTGCCCCGGGGCTCCCACCGGCTACAGGCCGGTCTCCAGACGAGCGCAAGTTTCGAGCTTCAGGGAGCGCGATGCAAGCCCGCCACCCGATGGATCGGCGTGCCCCAACGCGTGGCGCGGGCCGCCCGCCGCCCGGCAGGCTTCAACGGTCCCTGTGGACGATATACCGAGCCAGCCAGCGCAGCGGTTCGGCGGCGTCCCCGAAGCGTTCGAGCGCAGCGAGCGCGTCCGCGTACAACGCGTCGGCGCGGCGCTTGGCGTTGTCCATCCCCATCAACGACGGATACGTGGCCTTGCCGCGGGCGGCATCGGCGCCGTGGGTCTTGCCGGTGAGCGCCTGCTCGCCTTCCACGTCCAGTACGTCGTCCTTGATCTGGAACGCCAGCCCCATGCATTCGGCGAAACGATCGAGCGCGTCGCGCGAGGCGTCCGGAAGGCCGGTCGCCGCGCAAGTCGGCATCAGCACGGCCGCGCGGATCAGCTTGCCGGTCTTGTCGCGATCGAGCGCTTCGAGATCCGCGGCGGCGAGTTGCTTGCCTTCGGACTCGAGATCCACCGCCTGCCCGCCGGTCATGCCCTCTGATCCCGCTGCGCCAGCCAGGATCGCGATCATGCCCAGCCGCTCGGCGGCATCGCGCGTACCGTCGCCGGCAAGGATCTCGAACGCGCGGGTCTGCAAGGCGTCGCCCGCGAGAATCGCCGTGGCTTCGCCGAACGCCGCATGCGTCGACGGCTTGCCGCGACGCAATGCGTCATCGTCCATCGCCGGCAAATCGTCGTGCACCAGCGAGAACACATGCACGCACTCGACCGCGCACGCGGCATCGTCCAGGCGCCCGGGCGCGATACCCAGCACTTCGCCGCTCGCATAGCACAGCAACGGCCGGATGCGCTTGCCCCCGCCGAGTGCCGCGTAGCGCATCGCGGAGTGCAGGGAAACGGGTCGGACATCCGCCGCGGGCAGCCGCGCGTCCAGTGCACGTTCAACGCGTTCGACGTATTCCGGCACCCGATCTGCAAACGACATCGACCCGCTCCTCGTGCGGCGGCAACCGCCGCGAATCGCCGCGAGCCTAGCGACGGTGGCACTCGCGTGTCAAAGCAACTTCCCCGCGACTTCCACCTTATCTTCACGCACAATGCGTAGGATCACGAAGTCGGCTGACGACGCGCCGAAGGAGACCAGCAGGATGATCGCCCAAGCTTTCGCCAGTGGATCGCGACGCGGTGCCCACGGCTATCAGGCGCGCATCCTGCCGGAGGTTTCGCGCACCTTTGCACTGACCATTCCGCAACTCGACGTGCGCCTGCGCACGGTGATCGCGAATGCGTACCTGCTGTGCCGGATCGCCGACACCATCGAAGATGAAAATGCCCTGCCCGGCGACGTGAAGCAGCAGTTCCACGACCGCTTCACGCGGGTGGTCGAATCCACCGAAGACCCGGCTTCGTTCGCGCGCGACCTGGCACCGTTGCTCGTCGGCAACACGCTCGCCGCCGAACGCGATCTGGTCGCACACACCGCGGAAATCATCCAGGTCACCGACGGCTTCAACCTGGCGCAGCGTGAATCGCTGGCGCGCTGCATCCGCACCATGTGCACCGGCATGCCGAGCTTCGAGCGGCGCACCAGCCCGGCCGGCCTGGCCGACATGCGCGAAATGGATCGCTACTGCTATTACGTCGCCGGCATCGTCGGCCAGACGCTCACCGATCTCTTCTGCGACTACTCGCCGCGTATCGCCGAGCGCCGCGAGGCGTTGTCCGCGCTGGACGTGTCGTTCGGCCAGGGCCTGCAGATGACCAACATCCTCAAGGATTTCTGGGAGGACCGCGATCGTGGCGCCTGCTGGTTGCCCCACGACCTGTTCGCCCGCGCCGGCGTGGAACTGCAAGACATCCGCCGCAGCGACGTACCGGCCGCGTTCGGCAAGGCCTACGCGCAACTGATCGGCGTCGCCCACAGCCACCTTCGCAATGCGCTCGACTATACCCTGCTGATTCCCGAAAAAGAGGTGGGTATCCGGCGCTTCTGCCTGATCGCGCTGGGACTGGCCATGCGCACGCTGGGCTCGATCCTGGCCAAGCCGGATTTCACGGCCGGCGCACAGGTGAAAGTGTCGCGCCAGGTCGTCAAGAAAATCGTGATCGTCACCCATCTGTTCGCCGGCTACAGCCGCGTGCTGCAGCGCTGGTTTGCACGCATGGCGGAAGGCCTCCCGCTGCAGGCACTGGCGAGCGACTGGCGCGGATGGCTGCCCGATGCCCACGGCGCGTGGCCGCGCAGCGATGCGTGCGGCCCGGCGCAGGCCTTCACGTTCAAATGAGGGCGAGGGCCTGATCATGCCGCCCGATTCCGGCGCCCCGCGTTACCGGCCCGCGGCGAGCCGCATCGACACGGGCGTGCGCGACCGCCTGACGGCGGCGATCGACGCCGCTCGCGCCAACATCCTCTCGCGCCAGCGTGCGGAGGGTTGCTGGCAGTACGAACTCGAAGCCGATTGCACGATTCCGGCAGAGTACATCCTCATGCTGCATTACCTCGGGGAGTCCGACCGCCTGCTGGAATCGCGGCTCGCCGAATACCTGCGCAGGCGCCAGTCGCGCGATGGCGGCTGGCCGCTCTATCCCGGTGGCGCACTGGACGTGAGTTGCAGCGTGAAGTGCTACTACGCGCTGAAGCTGGCCGGCGACCGCGCCGACGCCCCGCACATGGCGAAGGCACGCGCGGCCATCCTGGCCCACGGCGGCGCCGCGCGCAGCAATGTCTTCACCCGCATCGCGCTGGCACTGTTCGGGGAATTGCCGTGGCGCGGCGTGCCGTTCCTGCCCGTGGAAATCGTGCTGCTGCCGCGATGGTTTCCGTTCAACCTCGGCAAGGTCTCGTACTGGTCCCGCACGGTGATGGTGCCGCTGTCGGTCCTGACCACGTTGAAGCCGCGCGCCGCCAATCCGCGGGACGTGCACATCCCCGAGCTTTTCGTCACTCCGCCCGACGAGGAAAGGCATTACTTCCATTCGCGCTCGCTGTTGAATCGCGTCCTCTTCGCGTGCGAGGAAATCGTTCGCCACCTGGAGCCTCTCATCCCGAAACGCCTGCGCCGGCGTGCAATGAAGCGTGCCGAGGCCTGGATCCTCGAACGGCGCAATGGCGACGGCGGGCTGGGGGCGATTTTCCCGGCGATGGTCAATGCCTACGAAGCGTTGGCGCTGATGGATTACCCCGCCGAGCATCCGGCCCGACGCGATACCCGAAAAGCCATCGACGACCTGCTGGTCGTGCGCGATCAGGAAGCCGGGTGCCAGCCGTGCGTGTCGCCGGTGTGGGACACCGGGCTGACCTGTCTCGCGATGCAGGAAGACCGCGACGCACCGGCGCACGCCCAGCGTCGCGCGCTGGACTGGCTGCTGTCGCGGCAACTGCTCGACGAGCCGGGCGACTGGCGCGCCTACCGTCCGCAACTGCGCGGTGGCGGCTGGGCCTTCCAGTACCGGAACGACGCCTATCCCGACCTCGACGACACGGCCGTCGTCGCGCGTGCCCTGTACCAGTCGGCGGATCGTGCGCGCTACGGCAACGCCATCGCGCGCGCCGCCGACTGGCTGTGCGGCATGCAATCCGGGAACGGCGGCTTCGCCGCGTTCGATGCCGACAACGACCATCAATGGTTGAACCAGATTCCCTTCGCCGACCACGGGGCGCTGCTGGATCCGGCCACCAGCGACGTCAGCGGCCGGGTCCTGTTGCTGCTGTCGTTGCTCGATCGCGGATCCGATCGTGAAGTGCGCGAACGGGCCGCGCGTTTCCTGCTCGACGAACAATCTCCCGAAGGCGCCTGGTTCGGACGCTGGGGTACCAATTACATCTACGGGACATGGTCGGTACTGGTTGCGCTTCGCGCCGCAGGCCTGCCGGCGGAGGAGCCGGCGGTGCGCCGCGCCGTGCAGTGGCTGAAATCGGTGCAGCAAGCCGATGGCGGCTGGGGCGAAGGCAACGACAGCTACCTCAATCCCGAGCTGCGTGGACGCGGCGCGCGCAGCGGCCCGGCGCAGACCGCATGGGCGCTGCTGGCGTTGATGTCGGCCGGCGAAGCGAACAGCCCGGCGGTAACGCGCGGCATCGAATATCTCCTGAAGACGCAAGTCGGGGGAGAATGGCACGACGCCCGCTTCAATGCGCCAGGCTTCCCGCGCGTGTTCTACCTGAAGTACCACGGCTACAACCACTATTTCCCGTACTGGGCCCTGGTGCGCTATCGCAATGTCCGCACCTGCCAGTCCTGATGGGGTCGGCCTGATCGTCGCCCTGCCGGCGGAGGCCCACAGCATCGGCGTACGCGGCATCGGCATCGGTGAATGCGCGCGTTGGCGCAGGGGCTGGGTCGCGGTTTCCGGCATGGGCCCGCACAATGCGATGCGCGCGGCGGAACGCCTGCTCACCTGCGGCGTCCTGCGCCTGGCGAACTGGGGCGTGGCGGGCGCGCTGACGTCCGATCTGGTTTCGGGCGACATATTGATTCCAGACCGTATCGCCTACATGCGTGATGACCCGGGCTTCGCCACGGACACCGATCTCGCCGCGCACCTCGCCGAACTCCTGGCGGCCAGCCTGCCCGTACGTCGGGGCATGCTCTGGTCGACGCCGCAACCGGTGGCGACCACGACCGCCAAGCGGGCGCTGGCAACCCGCAGCCACGCGCTTGCCGTGGACATGGAAGCCGCGCCCATCGCCGCCGTTGCCGCGCGGGCAAAATTGCCGTTCGTGGCGGTGAAAGCCATCTGTGATCCGGTCGACCGTGAACTGCCCGCGGGCATGGCCGGCGCGCTCGAAGGCGCCGATCGCGGCTGGTCGCTGCGGATGGTGACGGCGATCGCGCTCGGCGGCCCCGCGACGTGGCGCGCCGCACGAGCGCTGTCGCGCGACTTCCGGCGCGCCCGCCGTTCACTCGCAACCGCTGCTGCGCTCGCTGCATGAACAGGCAGGTCCTGGTCAGCGGCGCCAACGGATTCGTCGGCTCGGCCGTGGTGCGCGCGCTGTTGCGCCGCGGCTATCCGGTGCGGGCGTTGGCGCGCGCTTCGAGCGACACCTCCAATCTCGAAGGACTGCCCGTCGAAACCGTGCGCGGCGACCTGCTGGATGCGGCTTCGCTGGATCGGGCGCTGGCGGGTTGCGAGGGACTGTTCCATGTCGCCGCCGACTACCGCCTTTGGACGCGCGACCCGCGCGAGATCCGGATGTCCAACGTGCGCGGCACGCACAACATCCTGCTGGCCGCGCAGCGTGGTGGCGTGCGGCGCATCGTGCACACCTCCAGCGTGGCCACGCTCGGCCTGCACCGCGACGGCACGCCTTCCGACGAAGACACGCCCGTGCGCCTCGACGACATGATCGGCGCGTACAAGCGTTCCAAGTTCCTGTCGGAAGCGCTGGTGCGCCGCTGCGCGCGCGCCGGCACCGACATCGTGATCGTCAACCCCGCCGCGCCCGTGGGCCCGCGCGATCGCAAGCCGACGCCGACCGGACGGATGATCCTCGACGCCGCGCGCGGACGGATGCCCGCATTCGTCGAGACGGGATTGTGCGTCGTGCATGTCGATGATGTCGCGGAAGGCCACGTGCTGGCCTACGAGAAAGGCGAGCGCGGGCGCCGTTACGTGCTGGGCGGCGAGAACCTGAGCTTGCAAACCATCCTCGCCATGGTGGCCGAACTGACCGGCCGCCGCGCGCCGTGGCTGAAATTGCCGCACGCCGCCGTGTTGCCGGTTGCCTGGGCCGCCGAGTCATGGGCGCGCGTGACGGGCGCCACGCCGAGCGTCACGGTGGATGGCGTCAAGCTTTCGCGGCACAAGATGTATTTTTCGAGCCGGCGTGCCGAGACCGAACTTGGGTGGCATGCGCGACCGGCCCGGGAAGCGCTGGCCGACGCAATACAATGGTTCCGTGAGAATGGATACTGTGATTAGCCACCCAACCCCCCGGTTCACCATGTAGGGGCGGGTGCCGACCCGCTGCGTGCACTGCCACGGCGGAATGCGTTGCTTCTCCCGCCCCGCAAAACCCAACGATACCCAAGTGATCACATCGCACCGGATGCACGCCACTGCGCAGGCCCAACCCAACATTGCGCTGGTCAAGTACTGGGGCAAACGTGACGCCGCCTTGAACCTGCCGGCCGCGGGTTCGCTCTCGATCACGCTCGACGCGCTGCACACGCGCACGCGCGTGCGCTTCGACGATTCGCTCGGCGCCGACGATGTGACGTTGAACGGCGAACACGAAGAAGCGCACACCCGCAAGATCGGTGCCTTCCTCGACCTGTTCCGCGCGCGCGCGGGCATCGCGACGCGGGCACGGGTGGAATCCGGCAACGATTTTCCGACCGGCGCGGGACTGGCGTCGTCGGCGTCCGGTTTCGCGGCGCTGGCCGTCGCGGCGGGTCGCGCTCTCGGGCTTGAACTTGCCACGCGCGAACTGTCGGTGCTGGCGCGACGCGGCTCGGGTTCGGCGGCGCGGTCGATCCACGGGGGCTTCGTGGAGATGGCGCCGGGCACGCGCACAGACGGCGAAGACGCGTTCGCAACGCGGGTGCTGGAGGCCAGGGCGTGGCCGCTCAAGGTCGTGGTGGCGCTCACCAGCCGCAAGAAGAAGGCCGTGGATTCGCGGGCCGGCATGGAGGCCTCGCAACGGACGTCGCCGTATTACCGCGACTGGATCGCCGCCGTGCCCCGCGATCTGGATGCAGCGCGCCATGCCGTGCAAACGCGCGATTTCGAAAAACTCGCGCGCGTCAGCGAAGCGAGCTGCCTCGCCATGCACGCCGTGATGCTCGCCACGCGCCCTGCCCTCATCTACTGGAACGGCGCGACGCTCGATTGCATCCAGTGCATCCGCTCGCTGCAGGCCGAGGGTACCGGCGTGTTTTTCACCATCGATGCGGGACCGCAGGTGAAAGCCGTCTGCCTGGACGACGGTACGGCGCGCGTGACCGAAGCCCTGCGCGGCGTTCCGGGCGTGGAGGACGTACTGGTCAGCGGCCTCGGCGAAGGCGCGCGGATTGTCGAGGACGCCGACGCATGCGCGTGACCACCAGCGCGCCCGGCAAGCTGGTGCTGCTGGGCGAATACGCCGTACTGGAAGGCGCGCCGGCGCTGGTAATGGCAGTGGATCGTCGCGCGGGCATCGCACTCACCGAGACGGCCCGCGATGACTGGGAAATCGTCTCGCCGACGCTCGGGTTGCAGGCACGGCTGCGGCTGCAGGAGGGCGATGCAACCTGGATCGATGCCGCGCCCGCGGAACTGGAATGGATCGCCACCTTGCTGGCGCGGTTTCCCCGAGTCGAACGCTTGCCGGCCTGCCGCGTCGAGCTCGACAGCGATGCGTTCCATCTGGACCGCGAAGGCGTGCGCGAAAAACTGGGATTGGGTTCCAGCGCCGCGCTTACCGTGGCTTTGCTGGGGGCCTTGCACGCGCTGGCCGAAATGGCTCCCCCCACGCCCGGCGAAGCCATCGAAACCCATCGCGCAATCCAGCATGGCCATGGCAGCGGCGTCGACATCGCAGCGGCATCCACGGGCGGCCTGTCGCGCTTTCAACGGAACGGCGACGCCATCCGGATCGACCGCGTCGGATTGCCAAAGGGTCTTCATTGGACCTGCGTCTACAGTGGACGCCCCGCATCCACCCGCGCGATGCTCGACACGGTGGCCGCCTGGCGTGAACGCGAGCCGACCGCGTTCACGCAATACATGCATGAACTCGCTACAATTTCTTCACGCGGAATCGACGCCCTGACCGCCCACGATGCCGCTGCCTTCCTGTCCCACCTCCACGATTACGCTACAGCCTTGGCGCGCTTCGGCACGGCCGCGGGCGCGGACATCGCCAGCCGCGAGCATCGTGCCGTCGCCGCGATCGCCGCGGACTGCGGGTGCGTCTACAAGAGCTGCGGTGCGGGCGGCGGTGACGTCGGCGTCACGTTTGCCGTGGAAGATACGCGGTTGCGGGAATTCTCGGAGCGCGCATTGCACGCGGGGTTTCCCCTGATCGGACTGGAAGCGGACCCCAAGGGTCTGGAGGTCGTTTCGAACGTTTGAGGCTTTGCAAGGAATCAAAATGGATCAGTCGAGGCTGCCGGGTTTCTACAAGTTGTCGGTGCCGGAACGCGTGAACCTGGTGCGCGAGCGCGGCCTGCTTTCGCGCGAGGATTTCCAGGTGCTGTCGAGCGGCGCGCACACCCTCACCGTCGCCCGCGCCGACAAGATGATCGAAAACGTGATCGGGGTGATGGGCCTGCCGCTCGGCCTCGGACTCAATTTCCTGGTCAACGGCAAGGATCACGTGGTCCCGCTGGTAGTGGAGGAACCCTCCATCGTGGCCGCGTTGTCGTCCGCCGCGAAGCTGGTCCGCGCGGCCGGCGGCTTCACCACCCGCAGCACGGAACCGATCCTGATCGGCCAGGTGCAGATCGTCGACATCGACAACTCGGCCACCGCGCAAGCCGCGCTGCTGCAACGCAAGCAGGACATCCTGAACCTCGCCAACAGCCTGCACCCGAAGATGGTCGCGCGCGGCGGCGGCGCCAAGGACATCGAGGTCCGCATCCATCCCGCCGCCGACGGGCGCCGCGACATGGTGGTGTTGCATCTTCTCGTGAACACCTGCGACGCGATGGGCGCCAACATGGTCAATACCATGTGCGAAGGCGTGGCGCCGCTCGTCGAAGGCATCACCGGCGGCAAGGTGTTCCTGCGCATTCTTTCCAATCTCACCGATCGCGCGCTGGTGTGGGCCAAGTGCGTGATCCCGGCCGAATTGCTGGCCGGCAAGGGTTACGACGGCGAGCAGGTGCGCGACGGCATCATCCTCGCGAACGACCTTGCGGTGTGCGATCCGTACCGCGCGGCCACCCACAACAAGGGCATCATGAACGGCGTCGATGCGGCCGCGATCGCGACCGGCAACGACTGGCGTGCGCTCGAAGCCGCGGCGCACGCCTACGCGGCGCGCGGCGAGCATTACACCTCGCTGACGCGCTGGTACAAGG
>Ga0164242_10006959_pt1 | contig 12400 bp, 13 predicted proteins | sample OricomgcompostMG_FD_108783 | JGI IMG/M metagenome (GOLD analysis project Ga0164242, IMG submission 108783) | Miracle-Growth compost microbial communities from Emeryville, California, USA - Original compost - Miracle growth compost (MG) ... | reverse complement strand
ATGGGCAACGTGGTGCGCTGGGGCAGAAGTTTGACGGTGAACGATACGGCTTCGCTCAGCACATCGCGGTTGGCCTGAAACCTCAACGTCGTTCTCCCCTGTCATCGGATGCGGGTGACCGGTCCATGCTACTGCCCACATGGCGAGCCGCTCGGGAAAGAGTTCGCGCCGCTTCTCGACCCTTGAGGTTGTCGCATCGCCTGCTTAACAAGATTGTTCTTTTAATGGGCTTAACCGCTGTGGAAACTGTGGATAACTTCGCGAGTGCCGCTCGTCGAGCGGGAACTACAAGCGTGTGAGTTGTCGAAGGCATGTGGGCGACGCGGTGGTCACCAGGCAGCGGAGCGGCCCGGGAATGACAAGGATTTCACAAGCCAGACGTGATCACCCACATCGTCGAGGTTGTTATTCGTTAACTATCCCCAGAGTTATCCACAGTGTGAATATGCGCGGATGAGCACGGAGATCGACGGGTAGGCGTGGTCGTCGCTCGTCAGCGGTGCGTCTGCTTGATGCGCGCGGTCAGTTCCGTCACCTGGTTGTAGATCGAGCGCCGCTCCTTCATGAGCTCGCTGATCTTCTTGTTCGCGTACATGACCGTCGTGTGGTCGCGATTGCCGAACAGCTGGCCGATCTTCGGCAGCGACAGGTTCGTCAGTTCACGGCAGAGGTACATGGCGATCTGCCTGGCCGTGGCGATCGCTTGCGATCGGGACGATCCATAGAGGTCGTCGACGCTGAGCTTGAAGTAGTCGGCCGTCGCCGTGATGATGTCGGCCGGCGCGACCACATTGTCGTCATCCAGCGTGATGAGGTCCTTCAGCACCGTCTGCACGAGGGTCATGTCGACGGGGGTCTTGTTCAGGCTGGCGAACGCCGTGACCCTGATCAGCGTGCCCTCGAGCTCGCGGATGTTGCTGGACACCTTCGTCGCCATGAACTCGAGGATGTCGTCGGGTACGAGGATGCGCTCGCTCTGCGCCTTCTTGCGCAGGATCGCGATCCTGGTCTCGAGGTCGGGCGCCTGGACATCCGTGATCAGGCCCCACTCGAACCGCGTGAGCATGCGGTCCTCGAAGCCCGTCAGGTGCTTGGGCGGCAGGTCGCTCGTGATGACGACCTGCTTGTTGTGGTCGTGCAGCGTGTTGAACGTGTGGAAGAACGCCTCCTGCGTCTCCACTGCGCGCTGCAGGAACTGGATGTCGTCGATCAGCAGGATGTCGATGTTGCGGTACCTGGCCTGGAACGACGAGCCGCGGTTGTTGGCGATGGAGTTGATGAAGTCGTTCGTGAACTCTTCCGAACTCACATAACGCACGCGGATGCCCGGGTACAGACTCATGGCGTAGTGGCCGATGGCGTGCAGGAGGTGCGTCTTGCCCAGGCCGGAGTCGCCGTAGATGAAGAGCGGGTTGTACGCCTTCGCCGGAGCCTCGGCCACTGCGACGGCAGCAGCGTGCGCGAAGCGGTTCGACTGCCCGATGACGAAGTTGTCGAAGCTGTACTTCGGGTTGAGCCGGGTGTCGGTGCTGCGCGGTGCCGCACTGATCTCCGTGACGGGCGCCGACGGCTGCGTCACGGTGGTGGGCGTGTCGATGTAACTCGACTCCAGCCGCTCCGGTTCCAGCTGCGGGGAGTCGTGCGTGATGTTCGGGTTGACGACGATCGCGAAGTTCGACACGGCGAGCGTGTCGTCCAGGCGCCCGATCGAGTTGAGCAGCGGCACCCGGCAGCGCTGCTCGATCATGCCCCGCGTGAACTCGTTCGGCACCTCCAGGTAGAAGGTGCCCGCCATGATGCCCTTGGGCTCGACGAGACTGAGGAACCCGTACAGCTGCGGTGTGACCCGGTCATCGGTCTCGAGCGTCGACAGCACGGACCGCCATGCTGTCGTCAATGACGGATCGCCGTCAGCCATAGTTCCCCTAGATCACTCCCACGGACCACCGGCAACGGCCAGTCCGATCCACCCCGTTGTGAACCACTCGGCCGAAGCAGCAGGTCCGGCCGCTCTTATCCACACCGTTATCCCCAATGTCGTAACGGCATTCTGCGTGTCCGGCCGCGCCTTGGGCACAGGTCGATTCACAACCTGGGGATAACTTCGCATGTCACGCTAACGAATCGGGCCCGGACGCTCAAATCACCCACCGGCTCGGATCTTCACCGTTCTCGGCGTGCCTCTCCAGGCATAGTCGTCTCGCTGCGGATAATCAACGTTTCAGTTGGCCTCGGTTTGACCTGCGGAGGGCGAGCCCCTACCGTTAATGGGTTGACCGCACGCCGCGCGCGCGGCGCATCTTCCTTCTCCGGGCGCCTTGGGCGAACGTGTCCCAGCAGGCCTGCCTCACGAAGAGAACCGACACATCGATCGAGAGACCTGTCTGATGAGCAAGAGAACGTTCCAGCCGAACAACCGCCGCCGCGCCAAGGTGCACGGTTTCCGTCTTCGGATGCGCACGCGTGCCGGCCGCGCCATCCTGGCGAACCGTCGTCGCAAGGGCCGCACCGAGCTCTCTGCGTAATAGCCGCCGGTCAAGGTGCTCGCCAGGGCGAACCGGATCCGGAGCGGGGCCGACTATCGTCTGACCGTTCGCAAGGGGGCGCGGGTGCACGCGCCGAACACGATCACGTACGTGCGCAAGGCGTCCGAAGGGATGCCGGTGCGCTTCGGCTTCATCGTCAGCAAAGCAGTGGGTGGCGCGGTCATCCGCAACACGGTGCGACGGCGACTCAAGGCGGTCTGCCGCGAGGAGCTTCCCCGGGTGGCGCCCGGCCACGAGATCGTGGTGAGGGCGCTGCCAGCGTCTGCGCAGGCATCCTGGATTACTCTGCAAAGTGAGATCCGCCGAGCCGTCGACAAAGTAGGCGCCCGATGCATGCTGTGATGACGACCATTCTCCTTCTTCCGAGAAATGTCGCTGTGCTGCTTCTGCGCGCCTATCGGGCGGTGATCTCACCGCTGTACGGCGATGTGTGCCGCTATTATCCGTCGTGCTCCGCCTACGCCCTTGGCGCTATCCAGGAGCACGGCGTCGTGGTCGGCACGGCTCTCGGTGTCGCCAGGATCGTCCGCTGCCACCCCTGGGCGGCAGGCGGAGTCGACGACGTTCCCCGCAAGAAGACCCCCCGCTATTCCCTCACCCCGTTCGGGTTCGTGGTGGTACGCGGCCACGCAAAAGGATGACCGACTAAGAGATGGACTTCATCTATACGATTCTCTGGCCGATCGAGTGGCTCGTACAGCTGCTGCTGATCGGCTGGCACATGCTGTGGACGACGATCGGGCTCGATCCGAACGCCGGCCTCACCTGGGTGCTCTCCATCGTCGGTCTGACCGCCGTGATCCGCGCGGCCCTGATCCCTATCTTCGTGCGTCAGATCCGCAACCAGCGGCGGATGCTCGAAGTGGCGCCGCAGCTGAAGAAGATCCAGGACAAGTACAAGGGCAAGAGGGATCAGCTCTCTCGCGAGGCGATGTCGCGCGAGACCATGGAGCTGTACAAGCGCACCGGCACCAACCCGCTGAGCTCGTGTCTGCCGCTGTTGCTGCAGATGCCGGTGTTCTTCAGCCTCTTCCACGTGCTCAACGACGCCCAGGGCGGGCACGACAGCGTCGGGCTGCTGAGCGGCGCCAACCTGCTGAAGTCGTTCCAGGACGCCACGCTTCTCGGCGCTCCCCTGAACGCGTCGTTCGGTTCGCAGTGGACGAAGATGGTCGCCGGCGAGCCGTACAGCCTGTCGGTGATGCTGATCGCGGCCGTCATGGTGATCCTGATGGTTGCGTCGCAGTTCACGACGCAGCTGCAGATCGTCTCGAAGAACATGTCGCCGGAGACGAAGGCCAGCCCTCAGTTCCGTCAGCAGCGCATCCTTCTGTACCTGCTCCCCTTCGTGTTCCTGTTCTCGGGTGTGGCGTTCCCGCTCGGCGTGATGTTCTACTGGCTCACGTCGAACCTCTGGACCATGGGCCAGCAGTGGCTCGTCATCAGGAACATGCCGACGCCAGGCAGCGACGCCGAGAAGGCGCGCGAAGCGCGGCTCGCGCGTAAGGGCAAACTGAAGGCCCCGGAGGGCGCGCCGATTCTCGTCGTCGACGAGATCCCGGCGAAGCCGATCACCACGCAGCGTCAGCAGCCCATGAGCAAGAACAGAGCCAAGAAGGCCGGCGGAAAGAAATAGTGAGCATGACAGACGAGACCACCGTTCACGACGGTGAGGAATCGCCCATCGACGCCGCCGCCGCGGATGACTCGAGTCGCACGGACCGGTCTGCGGTGGACGACGGAACGACGGATGCCGAGGGCCTGGATGCCCAGGGCGATGCGGCCGCCGACTACATCGAGGCACTTCTGGACATCTGTGATCTCGATGGCGACATCGACATCGACGTGCAGAACGGTCGGCCGTATGTCTCCGTTTCCGCCGAGGACCCGGAGGCGCTCCGCTTGCTGAGCAAGGCCGAGACCGTGAGTGCGCTCCAGGAGCTCGCCCGTCTCGCCGTACAGTCGAGCACCGGTTCGTTCTCGCGTCTGATCCTCGACATCGGCGGTTCCCGGGATGCCCGCAAGCGCGAACTGACCACGCTGGTGGACCGGGCGATCGACCGCATCGAAGAGGGCGCTGCGCAGGCGGCGCTGCCTCCGATGTCGTCGTACGAGCGCAAGATCGTGCACGACGTCGTGGCCGAGCGTGGCTTCGCGTCGCATTCGGTCGGCGAGGCGTCCGAGCGTCACACCGTCATCACGCGGGCGTAGTTTCACGTGAAACATGCACTCTGACGTCGAGTCCGAGCCCGCGTCTGCTTCATCGATCTTCGGCGCACGAATAGAGCTGGCCCGTGCGTTCACGGAAGTGCTCGGTCGCGAAGGCGAGGAGCGCGGCCTGATCGGACCGCTCGAGCCGCCACGGCTCTGGACCCGGCACGTGCTGAACTGCGCCCTGGTGGCGCCGTTGCTGAAAGCCGACGCGACGGTCGGTGATGTCGGCAGTGGGGCCGGGCTGCCGGGTCTGGTGCTGGCGATAGCGCGGCCGGATGTGCGGTTCGTCTTGATCGAGCCGATGGAACGGCGAGTGGCGTGGCTGCGTGAGCAGAGCGATTCACTGGGCCTGACGAACGTCGAGGTGATGCGCGCACGTGCAGAGGAGGTGCGGCTTCCGTCCCCTCTCGACCAGGTGACCGCCCGTGCAGTCAGCGCATTCCGCAAGCTGATCCTGCTGACCGCTCCCCTCGTTCGAGACGGCGGCGAGCTGGTGCTCATGAAGGGCGCCAATGCCGATGCCGAGATCGCCGCGGCCACGAAGGAGATCCGACGTTTCCACATCCACGACATCCGGGTGGATGTCCTCGGTGCTGGCGTCGTCGACGAAGTCACCAGGGTGATCCGGGCTACAGTGAGATAGCTCCCCGATCGAGCTGCGGAACTCGTTTCGCGAAGGCTGACAGGCAGGACGCGACAGCGCTCACGACCGCAGCAGACCGCAGTGTCTCACGTGAAACATCCTGAAGAAGAAGCCACGAAAGGTACGCGCGTTAGTGGATATGTCGACTCCCCTCGCGAGCGAAGTCGCCGACCTCAGTCGCAGGCGACAAGCCATCGAGTCGACGACTCTTCCGCTGCCATCGCGAACCAGGATCTTCACGATCTCGAATCAGAAGGGTGGCGTCGGCAAGACCACCACCGTGGTCAACCTCGCCGCGGCGCTTGCGCGTTCGGGAGCCCGCGTGCTCGTGATCGATCTCGATCCCCAAGGGAACGCGTCCACCGCTCTCGGCGTCGAGCACCGTGAGGGAACGGCGAGCGTCTACGACGTCATAGTGAACGACACCGAGATGGCGGATGTCGTGCAGCTCTCCCCCGACCAGCCGGATCTGTTCTGCGTGCCGGCGACGATCGATCTCGCGGGTGCTGAGATTGAGCTGGTCTCGATGGTTGCTCGCGAGCAGCGGCTCGCGCGGGCTCTGAACACGTTCCTTGACGAGATCCCCGAGGGTATCGACTACGTGTTCATCGACTGCCCGCCGTCCTTGGGTCTCCTCACGATCAACGCGTTCGTAGCGGCGACCGAGGTTCTGATCCCGATCCAGTGCGAGTACTACGCGCTGGAGGGACTGAGCCAGTTGCTCAAGAACATCTCGATGATCGAGAAGCACCTGAACCCCAAGCTCCACGTGTCGACGATCTTGTTGACCATGTTCGATTCGCGCACGAATCTCGCGCACCAGGTTGCGGAGGAAGTGCGCGAGCACTTCCCCAAGCAGGTGCTGCAGTCCGTCATCCCGCGTTCCGTGCGTATCTCAGAGGCTCCGAGCTACGGGCAGAGCGTGATCAGCTACGACACCGGTTCCCCAGGGGCGCTGTCGTATCTCGAGGCCGCGGCCGAGATCGCCAGGCGCGGTGCGCCGCGCTGACGCAGCGTTCGCCACCAGACATCAGAAGCTCACACACCACCCACCGGGGCGGCGCCCCGCCAGAACGAGGAAGTACAGCAGGATGGCAGCGAAGCGCACAGGTTTGGGCCGCGGAATCGGCGCGCTGATCCCCACGGCGGATTCCGAGACGAAGCGACCGGTCGACGTGTTCTTCCACGACCGTGCCGCGTCCGCGGGTGGCGAGTCTGCGAACGACGGTCTGGTTGCGGTACCGGGAGCGCGACTTGCCAACCTCTCCCCCGACGACATCGTTCCCAATGCGCAGCAGCCCCGCACTGAGTTCGACCAGGAAGCGATGGACGAGCTCGTCGCGAGCATCCGTGAGGTGGGCGTTCTGCAGCCCGTCGTGGTGCGCCCAATCTCGGGTCTGCCGGGCAAGTACGAGCTCATCATGGGCGAGCGGCGCCTTCGTGCGACGAAGACCGTCGGCCTCCCCACCATCCCGGCCGTCGTGAAGGACACCGCGGATGAGAACATGCTCCGTGACGCGCTGCTGGAGAACCTGCACCGCTCGGAGTTGAACCCGCTGGAGGAGGCGTCCGCGTACCAGCAGCTGCTCGCGGACTTCGGGATCACGCAAGACGAGCTGGCGACGCGGATCGGTCGGTCACGGCCGCAGATCACGAACACGATCAGGCTGCTGAAGCTGCCGTCGCCCGTTCAGCAGCGGGTTGCGGCAGGCGTTCTCAGTGCTGGGCACGCCAGGGCCATCCTCGGCGCGGGCGACGAGGATGCCATGCAGCGCATCGCGGACAAGATCGTCAACGAGGATCTTTCGGTGCGCCAGGCCGAAGCGCTTGTCAGCGCGAAGCCGAAGGTGGTGAAGCCGCGCCCGGCTGCCGGTAAACGCCAGTCGCACCTCGACGAGATCGCCGAGCGTCTCGGCGACCGCCTGAACACCAGGGTGAAGGTCGCACTCGGCGCTCGCAAGGGTCAGATCACCATCGAGTTCGCCTCGGTGCAAGACCTCAATCGAATTCTCGACGAGATCGGCGAGGGTCCGTACGCCGGCTGACGCTCTTCGGGCGGCTCTCTGAGCCGGTTGTCAGTCGCACACTCCTTGGTGCGACGGGGATCGTGGACGGCTCGCGTCGTCAGCGACGAACCTGGCAGGATCGTCGTGATGACGACGTTACGTGATCGACTCCGAGCCACTCCGACCGTGACAGGGAGACCTCCCTTCTGGGATCCGTCGTCCTCGCCGTCGGACCCGCGCGAGCTGTTCATCGAGTGGTTGACCGCCGCGCTCGACGCCGGAGTGAGTGAACCGCTGGCCACCGTGCTGTCCACGATCGCCGCGGATGGTGCCCCGGACTCGCGCACCCTGCTGCTGAAGGACGTCACTGACGACTTCGGTCTGGCCTTCGCCACGGGAGCAGAATCGCTGAAGAGCGCGCAGTTGGATGTCGACCCGCGATGCGCACTCACGCTCTACTGGTCACCGCTGGCGCGGGCGGTGCGCATTCGAGGCATTGCAACGAGAGGGTCCCGGGAAGAGGCGTCCGCAGACTTCCTCGCGCGACACCCTGACGCGCGGGCGGTGGCGCTCGTGGGAAGGCAGAGCAGCGCGATGGCGGATGTCCGCCGGCACGCGGAACTGATCGATGAACAGCGCGGTCGCATCGAGGCAGACCCCGGCCTCGTCGCACCGAACTGGACCACATGGCAGGTGAGTCCGACGCAGGTCGAGTTCTGGCAGGCCGCGCCGAGTCGCGACCATCTGCGGGTTCGGTATGAACGTCGTGGTGACACCTGGATGCACGAACGGATCTGGCCCTAACACTCGGAGTCGCGACCCCTGCCCAGCACCCACCGGGAGTTGGCCGAAGGGACAGTCCACCACCGTCCGAAACCCGATGGCCTCGCCGATGCCGCACGCTCGCCGATGGGTTCACCGCGACCGCGCGTCAGCCGACGGGACTCGGTCTCCGAGGAGGCTCGTTCATCGATGGGACCTCGCTCCCCGACGCACGCCACCGGATGCGCTCGCCTGAACGCACACCGGCCGAAGGACTTTACTGAACGCACACCGGCCGAAGGACTTTACTGAACGCGCCAAGCGATGGACTTGCAGGACGCACGTTCACAGACGGACTTGCGACCCCGGTCTAGCCGATGCACGCGATCGCCCTTCGCTCGGGGCGATGGACTCGCCGAGTACGGGGTTGAGGCGAGAGCTCTCGGCGACACGACGTCGTTCGATCGAGCGTCCCCCGATCGACGTCGAAGTTGACGGTGAAGGCCCGCGTCTCACCAGATGTTTCACGTGAAACATCAGTGCGTCCGATTGGATGGAGTTCTCACCAAGCGCGTCCTTGTCGCGTACACCTGGGCGGTTCGACCGATGCCAGTGTTTCACGTGAAACATTGACGAAGGTGGTCGAGGCGGGATTGCCCTGAAGGTCTGCGCCGCGAGTCCGCCTCAACCGTCTAGGCCGACGCGCCAGGCCGGCGGGCGCGGGTTCGGCACGGTTCTGGGTCAGACCGCCCGTGACGCTTGCGGCCGAGTTGGCGTATGAAAAGTTGGCTCGCGCATGCGCCCGCACGGAATGCCTGGCCCCGCGTGGTTTCACGTGAAACATGCCCCGCGTGGTTTCACGTGAAGCATGCCCTAAGCGGTCGATGACCAATTCCGGCTTCGCTCGCCTCCGGTGGGAACGGCGGAGGGTGCTCCTGATGCACCGCTCGGTGAGCGCGGTGGCCCGAGACCTCGGCCGCGGAGTGGAGATAGACACAGTCCGCGAGGGGATGAATCAGTCGCTGGAGAGGGATGAACCGGTCCAGTCACGCACGACGAGGCCAACTCAGGGCTGAGCCAGCCCCATAAGCGATGAAGCAGACCCCAGGGATGAACGAGCCCCCTCGCGGTTGAACCAGCCCCTCGGGGTTCCATCAGCCCTCGTCAGGGATGAACGAGCCCACCGCTGGGACGAACGAGTCCCCGCTCCGATGAACGAGCGCTCGAAAGGAGAAACCTGTTACTCCACGAACGTTGCGGCGTCGCGGATGGCACGTTCCGCAAGCCCGGCATACACGGCTCCGAGATCGAAACCGGCGGCTTCGATGGCCAGCGGAACCAGGGACGTCTCGGTCAGGCCGGGCAGAACGTTCGCCTCGAGGAACCACGGCACGCCGTCGGGATCGACGATCAGGTCGACGCGAGAGAGGTGACGCAGACCCAGTGCCTCGTGCGCGGTGATGGCGGCCGCCGCTACCTTCTCTGTCGCGGCATCCGTCAGTCGGGCGGGAGTGTAGAAGCTGGTCTCCCCCGCGTTGTATCTGGCCTCGAAGCTGTACACGCCGTTGCGCGGCACGATCTCCACTGCGGGCAGAGCCACCGGCCCGGCCCCGGTGTCGAGAACGGTCACCGCGACCTCGATGCCCGTCACACGTCGTTCGATCAGGGCGACGTCATTGTAGGTGTAGGCGTTCACGAGCGCGCGCGGCAGATCGGCGATGTCGTCGACGAACGTCACGCCTTGCGCCGATCCGCCTTCCGCCGGCTTCACCACGAGCGGTGCGGCCAGCACGTCCCCGAGTGCTTCGAGAACGCTGACGGCGCCGAGCTCGCGGAAGGTTTCGGTGGGCAGGGTCACGGACGATGGCGTCTGCACCCCTGCCCTCGAGACCACGGTTTTGGCGACGGGCTTCAGCCACGCGAGCCGCGCCGCTTCAGCGTCCGCGCCGACGAACGGTACGCCGGCCGTCGTCAGAAGCGCACGGAGCGCGCCGTTCTCGCCGCTGGCGCCATGCAAGGCAGGCCACACGACATCCGGTTCCAGTTCTCGGATGGCGGCGAGCAGCATCGCGTCGGGCTCATGCATGGTCACCCGGTGACCGTGCGCGGAGAGGCCATCTGCGACTCGCCGCCCGGAGCGCAGCGACACGTCGCGCTCGTGGGACAGTCCCCCGGCGAGGACGAGCACGTTCAATCGTTCGAAGTCGGTCATGGCGACCCTTCCCCGGTGGGAGCTAGCGGAGGTCGGAGGGCGGGAACGTCTCTGCGCTCACGCGCTGAGCTCGCAGTCTGCCTGTTCCGGCGAACGTGTTGAGCAGGTCGAGTTCGCCGTTGATCACATTGGCCAGTCTGCGCACTCCGACGCGGATCGACTCCGGCGTCGGATAGCAGAACGACAGGCGGATGTTCTGGGCGCCGTCCCCATTCGCATAGAACGCGGTGCCCGGTGTGTACGCCACCAGCTCGGTGACGGCGCGCGGCAGCATGGCCTTGGAGTCCAAGGACTCAGGCAGGGTGAGCCAGACATAGAACCCGCCGTTCGGATTCGTCCAGCTCAACTCGGGCAGATGTTCCTCGAGCGCGGAGATCATCGTCTCCTTGCGTTCGCGGTAGACGCCGCGGAAGGTGTCGATCTGTCCACGCCAGTCCGCCTCGCTCAGATACTGCGAGACGACGAGCTGGGTGAACGAGCTTGGGCTGAGCACGGCCGCCTCGTTGGCCAGGATCAGCTTCTCGCGAATGGCGTGCGGGGCCAGTGCCCAGCCGACCCGGAGACCCGGGGCCAGCGTCTTCGAGAACGTGCCGAGGTAGACCACGCCCTCCTCGTCCACCGAGCGCATCGCCGCCGGCGGCTTCTGTCCGAAATAGAGCAGCCCGTACGGGTTGTCCTCGAGCACGAGGATGCCGTTCTCCCGGCAGATCTCCAGGATCTCGAGCCGGCGCTCCCACGTGAGGGTGACGCCCGCGGGGTTGTGGAAGCTCGGGATCGTGTACAGGAACTTGATGCGGCGCCCGACGGCGCGAGCGTTCGCGATGTGCTCGCGCAGGGCATCCGGGATCAGGCCGTATTCGTCCATCGGAACGTGATCGACGTCAGCCTGATACGACTTGAAGATCACGAGGGCGGTCACGTAACTGGGGCCCTCGGCAAGCACGAGGTCGCCGGGGTCGAGGAAGAGCTTGGCGAACAGCTCGAGCGCGTGCTGCGAACCCGTCGTGACAATCACATCGTCGGCGCTGGCACTGATGCCCTCGAGCGCCATCACGTCGGTGATCTGCTCCCGCAGCAAGGGGACGCCCTGCCCGGAACCGTACTGCAGCGCAACGGGGCCCTGCTCGCGCATGACCCTGTCCATGGCGCCGACGACCAGATCCTCAGGAAGTGCGGAGACGTATGGCATGCCGCCGGCGAGCGAGACCACCTCGGGCCGCGATGCGACGGCGAACAAAGCTCGAACCTCGCTCGCGGCCAGGCCGGCCGTGCGCTGCGCATACAGCGAGAACCAAGGGTCGAGATTGTTGCCCGCGCTGCGCAGGCTGCCGTTGTCGATCACGTGTCATTCCGTTCTGAGCGTGGATTCCATGCTAGGGGATGCGTTGCTATGGGCTTGCGAGCCGCCCTGCGTCCGAGCGGCGGATGCTTCGGCTGAGGCACCTGGGCCAATCCCGAACCGCGGGCGGTGTCCGTGAGAGCGGTACCTCGGCGGATCGCCCGGTGGAGTGGTTGGGTCGCGCGGGAGGGGTCGTTTGGCTAAGCAGGTCGCGGGGTGAGGCAGGTTGCCCGGTGAGTCACCGTGCCGCGTGGTGGATCGGTGCGGTGCGGGAACGAAAAAGCGCCCGCCCGGTGCATACCGGGCGGGCGCTGATACGAGCTGCCGACCCTCTACGAGATGAAGGCGGCCAGGTCGGCTTCGAGGGCAGGCTTCGGCTTCGCGCCGATGACGGTCTTCACGACCTCGCCGCCCTTGTAGACCTTCAGCGCCGGGATCGAGGTGATCTGGTACTTGAAGGCGGTCTGCGGGTTCTCGTCCACGTTCAGCTTGACGATCTCGATCTTGTCGCCGTGCTCAGCGGCGATCTGGTCGAGGATCGGGGCGACCGCGCGACACGGACCGCACCACTCGGCCCAGAAGTCGACGAGGATCGTCTTCTCGGAGTCGAGCACATCCTGCTGGAACGTGGCGTCGGTGACGGACTTTGCGGTGGACATTGTTCTCCTTCTTTCAGGT
>Ga0164242_10006958_pt1 | contig 12401 bp, 5 predicted proteins | sample OricomgcompostMG_FD_108783 | JGI IMG/M metagenome (GOLD analysis project Ga0164242, IMG submission 108783) | Miracle-Growth compost microbial communities from Emeryville, California, USA - Original compost - Miracle growth compost (MG) ... | reverse complement strand
TATAATGTGTCTGTATTGCCGAGAGCTGAGAGGGAAATCCATACAGCAGCCGTGCATGCGAAGTGTCCAGTATCAAAAGCCCAACTAGCAATGTATCGAGCGAGGTATCGACACCGCTCATCAGAGTTGAAGTTGAATGAGCCTAATCCAGAGTCCATATTCGGCAGCCAATGCTGTAAGCGGCAAGCTACCCTTAATCAACCCTCTTTGAAAGTTGCCCATTCATAAAACGTCCAAATCCCAAGAAGCTCCTTAACCCCTTGACCCCTGGACCGAGTTCAGCATCAAAAAGCCAAGAACCATCACCTTCAGAAAATGGCACAACGCTGACACTCCGTAATGCATGCAATAGCGCTGTGAAACGAATGACCGACTGCGCTCATACGCGCTGGTCGGCAAAGTCAAGGACCTCGCAGTCGTCTTCGAAAAACCCGTCCTCATCTGGGTCCATGGAACGGCCTGCACCCCGCCTCCTACGCGTGGTGACGACGATCTGGTCATCATTGGCACCAGCGTGGTGCAGAACTCGCTCTATCGCCGAAGCCGGCAGAGCACGCGACTCATCTGATGCAATACTGAGCAATTCCTCTTCAGCCGCGAGCGGCAAGCCGAGATCGAGTTTCGTTGCCTTGACAGGCTGGCCAAACACCCAGACGTCGTCGTGTGACTCGGATGGCTGTACACTTTCCTGTCGTGGCTCTTGCCGTTGTTGTGGTCGCTTCTTTCGTGACAGGGGCTTGTCCTCCAGACTTGCCGTTGCTAGGGGTTCCGACAGAGCTGGTACATCTCCCTCCGGGGCCGCATCTGTACAACACTCGTAGAGCGCGACCCGCCTATCCGTATGGAATGGCTGATAAGGAGCATTTGATTCTATTTCAGCTTGCGGGATTGAGGACTCGGCGCTAAAGGTCTCCGCTTGCTGTTGCCTCGAATGGTTATCAAGAATCATTGTGTTATTGCCTTGATCTTGATCCCTCTCCAGGTCTAGGTACTCGTCCGGGTCAAGATACGCTTTGATGACCGGAGCGAGAACATTATCCGGTAGGTTAGGGAGTCGGAAATCTTTGTATCTTGTCATACGCTGCGTCCTCTGCCTAGGATCACCTCCCGAAACCATCCGCCGACTCTTAGCCGGGAATGTACGAATCAGGCCGTCACCGACGGCAAATAGCTGGGGCTCCTTTCTGGTCGTGATCCAGACAACTGATGATGGACCAGGAAGAGTAGTGGTACTGGCGGGGAGTGACACACGGTTTTCTCCAGTGTGCCGCAGCTGGTTGATTGCGGTGCCCGTCCTGCCGAGAGAGTGGCTGATACTTGCTGCTATCACCTTTCCACCATGGCTGGCATGATCCACAAAAGTGGCACCAGTTAGCTGGGTTGCATTCGAGCTGCTTCTTCGTGGTCGGGTTATGAGTGGTCTTGCGACATCGCGCACTGAACTTAATGCATTTGAGGCCATAGCGACAGCCGAGGGTCCTCCTTCGGCAGCATTAACCGTCCGGTCGTCCTGCGATCGGGCCCTCCGTCGAGGTGGAGGCCAGGTGAAGGCACCTGGGGGAAGGTCTAGCAGATGAACCGTGCCTCTCTCAGTTATCATTGCAGCACGTTCGCCGTTGGGTTTCGCCCACGCAACATCAACAATTCTAGCGACTGTCATCCGGGAGAATTGCGCAACCTGACGAACGCGTGGACCGCTAGTGGGTGACAAAGTAGTAGGTGCTTGGATTGTCGATGCCTTGGTGTACTGGGTACGCATGAGGTCCCACACCGTCTGCACGTCTCCTTTGCTGCTCGCTGTGAACAAGAGCAGCCCCGAAGGAGCAAGCGAGAGGAAGCTGCAGCCATGGAGAGCGGTGAAGGTACTAATCGGGTGCAACGACGGGGAATTGCCTAGGGACTCGATATCTAAGAGCGAGATGAGTCCAGGCTCCTTTGGGGCGGGTGGCGTTACAGTTCCATGCGTCGGAGGGAACTGGCCAGCCTCTTGCCGTTGAGCGGCTGCCCAGCCCTGGGGTCCAATCGTCGGTGATCGTGGTTGTTGAGACGCGGGGGGGCTCCAATATCTATTCCAAGCTTGCAAGCCTTGCTTCCCAACCCATTTTGCGCCCTGGATGAGCTCCTGCGTTGCATCGCGCATGATCTTGTTCATAACACTCTCGGAGACCGGCAAGTCGAGCTCGGAATTCAACGGCGGCAGTTGGGGTGGGGTCATCGAAGAGAGTCCAGGGGCCTTGCTCGAGACAAGGACCCGAACTGATGCTCTTAGGGCGAGTTGAGAAGAGGGGGTCGCCGGGCAGTATGCGAGCCATCGTCCTCTCAGAGAAATGATCGCGCTCTGCGTTCGCTGACGGGGAGGAGCCCGGACCGGCCCTCGATCAGCAGGTTCGGCCGCCGCATCTCCTTTAGGAGGGTGCTGAAGTGTGGTCCACAGCTTGCCGAGGCAAGCGAACTGTACGCGGGTTTCCTGCGGGAGGAGTATCTGCCGGAACAGCCAGCACTCGCCGGTCACTCCTGACGATACGACAATGCTTCCAGCATCAGCCTTGATGTTGAAGGCCCCACTCGGCGGAGGGGCCTTGAAGACTGGGCTCGTTACTGGCGTCTTGAGGGGTATCTTAGGCGCCTCAAGAAGAACCTCGACTAGCCCGCCAGTCTTTAAGGAGTAAACCTCTACCGACGTCTGGTACGCCTCCACGAAGCCAGGCGAGTGCTTGGCGTTCGAATCATCTTTGGTTGGCGTGTCTGGGTTCGTATGTGAGAGGGCATCGGATCTTTCATTGGAGACAGGATCGTAGTCGCCTTCGTTGGCCGCGGCAGGGGAGTGCAGCGGCAGAACGGGGCCGTGAATGACGACCGCAACCAATGGGAATAACTCCGATCCGGGCGATGTCCAGGGCAGAATTTTGGCATGATAGACACCACCTCGTAGCCCTTTCAAGGTAGCCACATGCTCTACTCCCCGCTTCCCCGCAGAATGCACCTCCAAGCCTCCCTCATAGCCGGAAATGACCACATTGTCCTTGCCAGGAACTCGGTCGGCGGGCGGCGACGGGAGGATGTCAAACCCGAAGTGATAACCCCTCTCTCCAGCTTTCATTCCAGATCGCGGCTGGGGGTCGAAATCGAGGTCGGGCAATCCGTAGAAGTGCGCTTGGGGTTGATGAGGCAGTGGCGGGTTCGGAGAAGCCCGAGCTTGGGCCAGGTAGGAGTGCATCGAGCTCCTGCGGGCGGCCGCTGCCGCTGCTGCACTCCCATGGGGGTCAGGCGGGGAATAGTTGCCCTCCATCTGGAAACTTAGCGGACGTGCCGCTGATCTCTGAGGGGAAGCCGAAGGCGGGTGGTAGGGGATGGAAGGCCTCGGGGAGGGCCATCCGTACGGTATCGCCCTAGGATCCTCATAAGAAGAGGGCTGGGTAGGGGGAGATTCTCCCATCAGGCTTATCAGGTTCCCCGGTGAGCCGGCCATGGCTGCAGGAATCCCACCCTTTGTCCAGTCCTTCAAGCTAGGAGGGGTGCCTGACGCGAAGTTCGTCGCAGAAATCGCCTCTAGGAGTGGCGATACACCGGGGTTGCCATTCGAGGAAGGGGTTTGGACGGTCGGCGGGGAGGGGCTTGCGGAAGAACCGATGGGGCTCAACTTCCCATTACTATGGCGGTGTCAGAAACAGCAAGCGAGCGGCTTTCCACACACACAGGACTCAAAACACAAAACTCATCGATGACAGAACGTACGAGAGCTTGTTGGCGGCATGCTTTGTCACAGCAGCAGCGACCCCACCCGCTTCTTTGCCATGCTTCCTGTCCTTCTTGGAGACTGCGAGGAGACAGTCAGGTCAGCGTGATGCCCTTGGTTACAAGGATGGGAGCCAGTTTGTAGTATGGCATAGAGAGCTACGGGCGACCATGGGATGGCGCTAAAGAGGGGCCACAGACCTGGCATGAACGGCTTCAGCGGGGATTTATGAGCAGATTACTGCTCTGATCACTCCCCAACTGCTTGGACAAGCCACGCAAAGGAGTTCGGCGAGGTGGTTCTCGAACGGTTCGGAGTCAGGCCGTTTACCGGGTCGTGTTTGACGTGTTTGTGGCTCGTTGCACAGAGAATCGGCACGGAAGGGTTCACGGCAGACGCGCCGCGGGTTTAGAGGCGAGGGCGGGGGGGCAAAAAGAGAGTGGAACCCAGTAGGCACAGCCCGAGTGGGAGAGACTTGACAGTCAAAGGAAACAAACAAATTATTACTCTGCAGGTCGTAGTAAGGAGAGTACGGGGAATTAAATCAAGATGTAGTAGTTGTCGTATATGGATTTAGTCAGAGAGGGACGGACGATTCGCTGTTTGGTGTTGAAAGTTGCAAAGAGAGGTGACTCGAAGCTGTCCAGGACGAAGTTGGAGGTTGGCAACCGGACCCCCTGCTGTGACGAGAGAGGCGGGGTCTCCTGGATGAGTTCTAGCGGGGGTCTAGAGGGGAGAGAGGGCTGACCTAATAATTTCAAGTATATATACTTATCTCTTCATTTCAAATATATGATTATGATTGTATCTATACCTCCCTTGCCGAGTTGTTCCTGCGCGCCTGACAGGGATCATCTGTGGATCTCCCTGCCCTCGCCACCAGTTTCGAAGTCAGCTGACCCTCCCAAGTAGACCAAAGGTTCAGTTTGGAAGTGTCCTTGACTCCTTGACCAGAGTCATTCGGCGTCATTCGGACTGCTCGTCATCTTTGACGACGTTCTCGGTACCCTGGACTGAGGCTGAATAAACCCGCTTCTAACGGTGCCTTCGTCATTCTATCTGCGAGGTGCATGTACCGAGAAGGAGGCGGGTGGCCCTTGCCTTGCCTCACGCAGGTAGGTACTTGTAGCTACATGCATTAGGTACGCACCCCCGCGTACCTGTCGCTCGCAGTGGTTTATGTAAGCCTACGCGACGGTCTCGTAGCTTTTATCTTATCTCTGGCGTGGAGGTTCGATATGCGGTCAGAAATGCGACCTTTCTTTTTCTCCAAGGCAACTCAGAACAACCTCCGCGTTCGTGCACTTCCTCCTAGAGTGTCTTTTCTGACCATATCTCACGTGTTTTGACTGCTTTTCCTGCATATTTTCTAGCGAGCTAATTCATCGATTACCTCCGATGAAAGTATGTACTGTTTCCCGTTGGCAACAACTTGGGACAGCCACGAGCAAGTTGACAACAGATGCTGGCAGCAGAGTTCGTGTAGTTGGTAGGCTGGTAGGTTTGGGGGCCAACCACTAAGCCCTACCTGTACGTGTAATTGTGGGAAGTGCTACATTTGTTTGAGCCCCCAAGTCCAGTAACTGGCCGTTTTGGCTGAGACCGGCGCTGCACTGTCTCGGCTCTCTGTGGATCCGGCGGGCGGCGCTGCATCCGGCACAATACGCCCCTTCTCACTGCCTAGTGCGCCCGACATCACCACTAAGCCCAGTGGAGTGGCCTAGTATGACGTCTAAACCACCACCCAACGTTCGCTAGGGTTATCAGGAATGATGGGGCCGAATTTCCTGGAAATTAAGCTGTTATGATTTTGGGAGCTAGGCTGGAAATGGCTTTGCTTCTTCTTGATAGGAATGGAGATCGGGGGTACAGAATGAGACTACGCTCATCTTGATCGTTTGCCACTCTCGGATCGCGAGCCTTCCGTACAAATCCCGCCGTTACCCGGGGTCTTTGGGAGTTCTTACTAGAGTAAATACGCTGATGGGGATGTAGATCTGGAGTAGGCTCATCTCAATCGGTCGCCACTCTCGGATCGCGAGCTTTCCGTGTAAGCCACGCCGTTAGACGGTACCTTACCAGGTACCTCTAAAAGGGGGATCGAAAGCATTTCTCCGCCGTGGGACTTGTATCTTTCTGAAATGCGAAGGTTTTGTATTCCTCGTTTCCTGGATCGATGAGGCTGCGAAGCGCAGTACGGCGAGCGATGTGACGCTTCTCACTCCTCGGCTCACTTGATATCCGAGAGAATGGTGAGCGGCACTTGCTATTGGTGAGACCTAACGAAAAAGCAAGCACCAAATTGAGAAAGCGAGGCAAGAGTTGGAGGAATGTGTGCTGATCGGGTATACTTATATAAAGATGGCTATCATTCCTGGCTTGCTCCTGAAGGGGCATACTCGATACGCTTCAGTTGATGACAAGTCAGACAGACCCTCTAATACAAGCACTACTGTCAGGGCAACCATCAATACACTTCATCATGCGCTCGTCCTTGATCGTCCTAGCCCTCGCGGCTGCCGGCCCTAGTGCGGCCTCTCCCCTATTGGCGAAGAAGTCTAATTTCGACCCTCCTCCAGGTGGTGATATCGACATCCTAAACTATGCCCTGACCCTCGAATACCTTGAGAGGAAGTTCTACCAGGAAGGCCTTGCCAACTACACGGAGCACGACTTCTGCGACGCTGGCTTCGACGAGTCCTTCTATCATAACCTGAAGAGCATCTATGACGACGAGAAGGTGAGGAAGATCTTTGATTATGACCTTTACTTGACTTATATCCCTTAGGACAACTTGGGCTGACGTGACGTCCCATCATCTATCTAGGATCATGTTACCTTCCTTGCTACCGCTCTCGGCCCCAAGGCAGTCAAAGAGGCAACCTACTCCTTCCCCAGCACCGACGTCAAGTCATTCGTGGCTCTAGCCTCCATCCTCGAAGGCGTCGGCGTTTCCGCCTACCTCGGCGCCGCCGCCGCCATCGCCAACAAGGCCTACCTGACCGTGGCTGGCTCCATCCTAACCGTCGAGGCCCGCCACTCCGCATACGTCCGCGCCGCCCTGGGCGAGGCCCCCTTCCCCAAGCCCATGGACACCCCTCTGGACTTCAACGCCGTCTTTTCGCTGGCCGCGCAGTTTATCACGGGTTTTGCTCCCGGAGCGGCCCCGCTGCCTTTCAAGGCGTTCCCGGCCCTGGCTCTACAGCCTAGCCAGTACCCCTACACTGAGGGCAGCTCGAGCGTGACCTTCTCGAATGCCTTTGCCAATGCGATGGATTCCAAGCTGGTTACCAAGGATACCGCGGTTTATGCTGTGTTCTACTCTGGCTTGGATGTCTACTATGTCAAGACTTACATCACTCAGGGCAACAAGGACGTAAGGATAATCCCTCGCCTACACCTCAAATGTTCAAAAAGGGCCTTAGCTAACACCGAGCGTTATCATAGTACAAGATCGATAAGCTTCCGGGTGCCAACTACACTAGCAAGGGTGAGCTGCCGCCCCTAGGTCAGACCTACGTCGTTCTCAGCACCGCCAATGGCAAGGACAACAACACCGCCTCGGACGAGAACATCATTTCCGGCGTGGGGGTCCTGGAGGTGGTGATGAAATGAACACAAAGCAGCAGGGAGTGACGAAGGTTATCTAGGAGAGAGGAATACTGAAAGCCGTTTGGCTATAATAAACAATGCCTGTTGCATTTCCCGAGAGTTGCCCTTACCGGCCCCCGGCTGCCCATACCACCTCCCGCCGCTTCACTCAGGCTTACTCAGGCGCTACTCAGGGTCCGCTTAGAAGAGCTATCAAAATTGGTTTAGACCTGTAGGCAGTGCCCTGTTGCAGATTAGTAGAGTCCTGAAGGAAAAATGTCAACTCTTCGCGAAGGTTTTGAAAAAGGAGCTGATTTAAGCCCCCTAGCCTCGAGAAACGGCTACCGACCTATCTATTATTAGAAACTAGCTATAAAACCTGTTAAACTATAGTTAAGCAACAGTACTACGAGTGGTTAGCTTTAACCTACACTGCTTACCCTGTAGGAGGCTGCCAATAATTGTCCTAGAGATGAATTTCAAACCCTTGTATCTAGCCAACTAGCAGTCCTATCGCGGTCTGAAGTATATGAAAATGATCAAAAGAAAAAGAAGTTTTCAACACGCTTATTTTTGTATATAATGTGCGAGTTGGAAGATAGTTGATGTGGCTGTGAGTCCAATTTTTAAGATTTCACTGACTTGGTGGACGCCTCGGCCTGGGGAGACGGCACGAACAGCATCCATCCATACCTCTGTTTCTCAAATTCAAATATGCGTCTGCATACCATATCCAGCTCCATGAACTGTTGTGTCGTGCGACTAACAGTAAAAATTGCAGTTCTGCCCCTGGTCTCTCTCTCAACCGCTCCTCAACTACATGACTTGTGGAACCAGCATGCTTCGTGGCAACAGGATTATGCGTTTCCCGAGGGTTGCGATCAGTAACTTCCATTACTGCCCATGGACGAGATCATATAGGCTTCGCCAAAACAACATCAGGCATTGATGCATGTATCTAGGCGGTCGGACGTACAACCGGTGAAACATTGTCTCTCGCGAATTAGATCAGTCCAGCTGTGCGAGGATGGACATCGAAATGGGGACCTTTATTAGTAGTGCGGGAACTATGAGGAGGTAAGCAACGTATTCTCGGCTGTCTCCATAACGCCGCGGCAGTGCTAGAACCACCAAGGTTGATGGCAGGTACTTTCAACTAGGTGTTTGTATAGCGGTAAGCTCCTACACCGTGACCGGGATTTGCATTTTGTATGGGAGGGGCATTCACTTAATAAGTACATAGCTATCCCATCCATTCTCCGTCAAAATACAGCCATTTACCACTAGCATTATATATGATCACGATCATTTTCATGCGTCGCCCCTGCCGTGTTGTGCTCAGAGTCCGCAACCGGGTATATGTAAGATAATTTACCGACTGGGCGATAATTATTCGATATTGCGTTGGAGAGGGCTAGGTGAGCGCCTACCAGGGAAATATTCGCTATAAGAAATGATACGTGTTGGACAACAAATCACTCTCGAATGGCCAAGATCCCATCAAATCAAGGATAAAACTTACGAGTTCAAGGGGCAGCCCCTCTTTGTGTTGCGAGGTTGCAAACAAATTTACCAACAGTGAATTCTTTGAGCGCAGCTTTAGTTAACTCGAGCTTAACCATTGTTTTGTGAATGTTTTATACTATGCTATATTGAGGGTTTTAGTTCACGAAGAGGTAGTATAAAACCCAAACATGGTTATTTTCGTCTCGTCAAAGTGGTTCGTTCGGTAAGGCACAAGTATGGCTCGAAGCTAGCATCGCTACTTGCATTACAATCGCTTGCAAATACTTAGTTGCTAGCTCAAACCAATGTTGCACTCCTAACGACTGCGACCTCTCCATTCCTCGGGCATAATAGAGATCGTTCCTTGGTCCATACGCTACATAGGAGCAGGCACTCTCTACTAACCCAATCCCCTGGCAAAGAGAACAGCTCCGTGCCTAACGTTGACTCCTTTCCATTCGGTTGATTATTTCGATTGGAAAGAGTCGACGTTGAACTCCCCCCAGGCAATGCTATGGTTGGGATTGAGGGCGACATCATGGCCGGACCAGACCCAAACCCTGTTGCGGGTATCTTCCACAAACACACCTGGAATGTCTTAGAGAGAATCACGAGGCGGTTATTAGGCAGGAAGGCAAGAGCCAGGGCGATTTGCGAAGCGGCTTCATGGGGAAGAAGGGTAGGTTTGATCGTTTGGGCGATGTTTTCCTGGTCCTCAGGCGCCGACGGTGTCGGTGGCGAAGCGGAGAAGGAGCTTGTTTTGATGGAAAAGAATATCTTGTCCCTAGTGAGTTGGTCTGACGTAGAGATCTGACACAATATGTGCGTCTTATCGTGCGCTACGACCACGCGCTCGAGAATACTCTGGGGCCGGGGGCTGGCCTGTTCGGGGCCCTCGTCTTGGGAAATGGAGTAGTCGATCTTGTATGTTTGACGCTCGACTAATTCCCAGTCCAGTATATGAGCAGAGTTTGGCCCTAGTCCTATAACTAAGCGCGGGTCTTGTGGGTGTACGATCCATCTGCACTTCGGCGTTGATAATTTTATCGACTTGGTTACAGAAGAAGTCGTAATAGATATTGTGTGCACCGCTGAGTCCGTATGAACCAAGATGTGGCTTGAATCAGGCTGAAAGAGTAGTTGTAGGATTGGCCCTTTCGTGACGCTTTGCATTGGAACCGCTACAGGCGTTCCGATAGTCGGATTAGACTGGCCGGGATTGAATTCTATCGTGACGATGGACACCCTTTTGCTCAAGTCTGAGAAGCACAACAGTTGTCCTTTAGGGCTCCAAGACATATTATCAATGCCGAATAAGCTCCGGGATGTCTGTATGTCCCCAATCTTTCCTTGTGATGTTCCGTATAAAGCCACTATCCCCTTTTCCGTGCCGCAACAATACAAGCGGCCGACGGGTGAGGTTGCAAGTGCGGTAACGGGATCGATCCACTTGGGTGCGTTCTCGGGCGGAGCAGAGCCTTGGCTAAGGCTTTCAATATCGCTCTCGGTATCGGTCCCTCGCCCTGTCGGCTCTGCATATTTCAATAGAGCGTTAGGGCCCCAAACATTACCGTAAAATCCTCTAATATCATAGAGTCGGCGAATGTCAGGACTAAATGCCAGGCCGAGGACAACATCCTGAGAAGCTACGTGGTAGATATGAGAGAGGGTGGACGTGGTGAAAACCTTGACTGATCCACGCGCATCCCCGGTAGCAAGAAGATTTCCGTCTCGGCTCATCGTCAGCCTGTTTGCTCCGACAGGTTTTTCTTCGACGTCACCTTCGTACGGAGACCACTGGAAAATTTGTCCCGTCGTATACAGCCCAAAGACTTGCGGATCATGCGGGTGCCAAATAACCTCAAGTACTTCGCCTCGGTAGCTAGCATCTTTCCTCCATAAGTGGCCAATTTGAACCGGTCCATCGGTCTCCCAGGCCGAGAGGGGATGACCTCGGTACGCGACAGTCGCCATACTGCCGTCCTTATTTAGAGCCATGTGACTTGCGGCGTTCAGGAAATGCCCTTCCAACTCTGGCTCGTCTAGTTCGGCCACGAGATTCCACGATGGAGCAGATTCGTCAAGGTTCAAGGACCGTAGCCGCCTATCATCCGTTCCTACAAGAAGGAGATTATCTTTGAGGAGCAACACAAGAGGCCGAAGTCCTATCTCTACGTTCGCGATTGAGAGCGTGCATCCCCCCGTTGCAACGTCCCAGACTTTGGTTGTACGGTATCCATACGTGATGAGCACCGTGCCTTTGCTGTTAGCCTGCATTCTATACAAACGTTCGCCGTGTTTGATAGGACTATTTGGTTGGTTGTCAAAAGTCGAAGAATTGTAGACGAAGACACTTCCTGAGGAAATTAAGACGAATATATGGGCTCCGGCGACCTGGATGAATGATGCATAGGTGCTAAACCCAAATGACAAGCGGCCCAAGGAATCGTCCCAATTGTCGGTTGCAAAACCGGAGACACTCAAAGTCCTAGTCTCAGCCTTTCCAAACTGCTGGTAGATGGCCGAGTTGTGCGGGCAGAAAGCCGGTATAACTTTGTAGATGGACTGCGGATTCCGCTGCAAAATCCGCCCGAACTTGCCAGCCAACTTAGCGAAATCTACAGCCCAGCATTCGAAAAGCTCCAATTCTTTAATGTTGTGATGATCCCCAGGTTGCGTGTCGTCAGGAGATCTATGCCTAGTAACATATCTCGCGAGGTACTTCGATGTCCGGACGAGAACACCAAGGCGCTGGGTTGATGCAAGGATATGTATCCAGGTCAAAACCCAGGGACCCGATAGAAACTTCCTAATGGCATCAGCCGTCTCGCTACAGCCTTCTGGAGCCATTATAAAGTGTGTTGCCCACCCACTGGCAGCATAGTCCAGGAACTCCGGCATCGTGTTACGACCAATCTTTCCTCGTAGGCCGGTGGCCGTGAGGCAGCGTAGGCAGCTCAGTAAAATCTGCCTATTCGCCACATCTCGGGCCACGTGGATCGGCCGGTCACCACTAGCACCCAATAGATACTCTCGTGCTGTTTGGTGGACCATAGAGACATTCCCGCTGTTATCAACCATAACAAAGCCGCCGCATAGATCCACAATCGTTCGTTGTATATCCAGGAGATCGTCATTGTTTAGGGCCCTCGAGAGCTCCATGACCGTCAATACGCGCAGAGAGCAGGTGACGAACTGCAGAACCGTCGTAGCGAAATCCCTATCGTCTGGTTTTTGTTCGACGATGGACTGAGCCATGCGGTTATATAATGCCTCCATGCCGACTGGCAATTCCTGAAGCGCGCGTTCGACGTCTGGTTGTGTATGGCACGTATTCAACTTCTCCACGGCAAGGCGCACCCACTGAGTAATTTGTCAGTATGGCGCCTTCTCGGGGAACGAAGTCGCGCAGCACTTACAAGGAAATTGTTCTGCGCCCCCTGGATTACTCGCTCCATCAGACGCTCCGTGAATTCGCTGTCCCCAATTGTGTTCAGTTCACGAAGCATATACGACCGTAAGTCTTCAACATGTCCCTCAATATCGATAGAAGTTGGACAAAGTTTAG
>Ga0164242_10006957_pt1 | contig 12401 bp, 9 predicted proteins | sample OricomgcompostMG_FD_108783 | JGI IMG/M metagenome (GOLD analysis project Ga0164242, IMG submission 108783) | Miracle-Growth compost microbial communities from Emeryville, California, USA - Original compost - Miracle growth compost (MG) ... | reverse complement strand
GGAGGCGACGGTCGAAAGGACAGCAGTTGAGAGTGTACCTATCTATGCACGAGAAGGTTCGGAGTGGGTGATGTGTTCGGAAGTGTATCGGAGGGTTATCGGCCGGAGCCTGCAGGTCGTTTTCGCGGTGTCGCCGTGTCTCGAAGGGAAAGTTTTCGGATGACGGGACGCGCGCTAAGGGGGTCAAACGGCGATGCACAATGCACTCAGGGTCCGCTTAGGCGGTGCCTCAAAAATGCTCCACTGGCCCGGATTGCTTCCGTCAGCTCGTCGTCAATATGATTGTGCTGCAGGTTCGAATCGTGCACATGATGCCGATTGACTCTCTCTCCTCCCTTTTTTTATTATCCTCCCAGGCGGCGCGCTGCAAGAGTGACCGTCGTCTACTACCTTACGTACTATTGTAGGATGGACACGAGGACTGGAAGGACCTGCCGTTGGCGGGCGACGGGGCTGTGCAAGCGCTCCCTGCCGGGAAATTAGGCCCGTCAAAAGACCCTCGCAAAATAATCGCCCAATCCCCCGGCCAGAAGAAAGTTGACTAGACGGCGAATCGACGTCATTTCCAACCCCAGAATAAGATAATCGGCAGATGATCAATTCGAAAACCGGGTAGTTCAATAAGGGGGATTCAAATGGTAAATGGTCTCGTGCCCTCCTTCGCTCTCCCCAGTCCTCACTGCTTGTCTTGCAGCTTTTGCCTTCTCTCATTCCCACTCTCGTTCCGCCGTCCTGGACCCAACCTCGACTGGTCCCCCCTGGGGTAGGCGGCCCCTATACGAGACGGGCATATATGGCCAGGCGAGTTTAGGCGCTTGGCATCGCTCGGCGTCAACGCACCGGCCAGGCGGGTCGCCTGAAGCGCATCCCCGACGTCGTAAAGTCGGCCCGGCTTCGAATCGCCGGTAAAGCTTTCAAGTTGAAGGTTCGCGTGCGAAGTAGGGCCGTTCGGGATAACTCAACTCGCAAAAGAGCAACGTTGGAAAAGATTGTGATCGAAGCACGCGACAGGGGGCGAGAGGACACGATTTTCGACCAGACCGCGCGGTTTATTCCACCTTCGCTGTTTCACATAGCGCCGCTTCCCCTTCGGGAGACCGGGCGTAGGAATGCAGAACGCGTCAGCTATTGTGCGACTAACCAATTCTTGCAGGTCAACGTGCTGAATACGAACGTCAAATGCCCCGCGGACCGCGCCAGACTTGATACCTGCGGGCGGGCGGAGGGAGAGGACGACGGGTCCCAAGCTTGACATCCGTTGATTAGGTAGGTACTACCCCTAGAACCGTCAGTGCCCCGCCTATGCTTTGATGCTTCCAGCATCCTGAAAGCCGAAATGCGCTACAAAGGTCCTTCTCAACGTCAGGTACTGGAGACAGGTGGGTGGGTAAGCACCTAGGTACCTACCATGGTAGTACCATGCTTTGGATATGATTCAGTGATCAGCCCCATGGTTGGCGGGTTATCGTTGCTACTGCACATCTTGATCTATGTAATGTTATATGTATTGTACCTACTAGTCTGCAGCAGCCCTCCAGAAGCCATGGTCCCCAGTTTCCTACCTTGCCCGCATTAAGGTGGTGCCTAGATATCCCACCATGTGAGTACGAGTCCTACCAGGCAGGTCGGGAGTCGTCTCCTGCTCTGTCAAGTTTCCCGGCTTTCTCCCCAACAAACCAGGTCCGCGCTCCTCGAGAGGTTGCGGCGCCGAAAATCTTAGCAATATGGACAAGGAAAACCACTTCGATTTGGAAGCTCCCGGCGGCGGGCCATTATGGACGAATAATCGGCCACGTGCCGTCTCCTGGATCCGCTCTCGGCCCCGCGCCGTCCGCAGGCTGCTGCGAAGGCCGCCGGTCTTGCTGCTCCGGGTTACCAGGAACATCGTTATATCGCTCCTCGCTATCATCGTCCTAGTGCCGTTCTTGAGACCCTCGTATACGAAACCACCTCCTCATTACCATGGCATGGAGGTCCTGTGTAAGGATCTCGCTCCCGGGTGCGCCAACGTCCGCAAAGAGAAGGTCTTCATCAGCGTCAGCCTCGACGGCAGAGGTGAGGATCTAGCCAAAGGACCATGGGGCCGTCGGGTGGAGCAACTGATTCACATCCTCGGCCCAAACAACGTATACCTCAATGTCTACGAGACTGGTGGTGGAGAGCCCAGAACCGCCAAACTAGAATACTTGGGGTGGAGAGTCGAGTGCGGCCACAGCATCGTCAGCGATGGCCGCATTTCGCTTTCTATACTCCCCAACGTTACTCTTCCCGACGGTTCCCAGCTAGTAAAGCGTGCGGCCTACGTAGCGGAAATACGCAACCGTGCCTTGCGACGCCTGGATCTACTCAAGGACGGAGACGATGCTCTTGTCAAGTTCGACAAAGTCCTATTTCTCGACGACATCGCCTTCCGGCCCCTGGATGCCGCACAGTTGCTGTTCAGCACGAACATGAAGCATGACGGCCGGGCAGACTATCTGGCCGCCTGTGGCCTAGACTACCACAGCGCCTTCAGGTTCCACGACGTCCACGCGCTGAGAGACATGGACGGCTATGCAAACACGCAGGCCGTATTCCCCATTTTCGGCGACCTGGGCGGCGGCCTCTCCCGTGCCGACATGTTGGCGGGGAAGGACGCCGTGCGAGTCAAGTCCTGCTGGAGCGGCATCACGGCCGTCCAGGCAAAATACGTCCAGAACCTGAACCAGTCCCTGCCGGACCCCGGTTTCCGGGACGTTGGTCGACACGTCGTCGACCCCGCGCACCCCACTAATGCTACAACGCCAGTCCGGTTTCGCCATGAGCCGGAGGTCTTCTTCGACGCCAGCGAGAGCTGCCTCTTCATGGCCGACCTCGCCCAGGCTGCCGGCGGAGCCGACGCCAACGAGGCCGGTATCTACGTCAACCCGTACGTCCGCGTCTCCCATTCGGAGCGGACTCTACGTTGGGTTCGCATAATGCGGTATTGGGAGCGCCTGTTCGTCTTCGCGCACGATCTCCGGGCTCTCTTTAGTCGGCCGGGCGATGGAAACCCCTACCGCGACGTCGTGGAGGGCCAGAAGTTCGCCGAGGAGGTGTGGGACCACGTGGAACACGAGTGGAAGGTTGTGGAAAGGGTTGGTCGTGCTGGGCTGTTTTGTGGCATGCGGGAAGCGCGGCTGGGACGCCCGGGAGAGCGTGCCGGCGAGACCAACCGGGCGAACATGCGTATCCCTCCCGTTCAGACGCCGGGGCCTGCGGCTTAGACTTCCGGGCGTCTGCTGTTAGTTTATTGTTAATGGGAAGTGCGGGTAGTTTTGCCTCTTCAACCATAGCTAGCCCCTGAACGTGATTGATCGTCCCTCATAATGGCAACTCGCCCGCCACTCACTCCTCGAGACGCCGAGGTATCTAGGAGCCTAGCGAGCTGTCGGTAGAAGTGCGAATCTCCATATATTCATGTAGGAATACGCCTACCTATCACCGCTCGTTGTTTTAGGTGGTACAAGAGGTTAAGCGAGCCATTATGTAAACGAGCCGGGGGAAACTATTCAGCGAGAAACACCATGAGGCTAGGATATGATTTCGCCAAGCGCGTAGTAATGAATACTTCGACTCTCGCAGATTCAGTTATCACTAACTACCCATGCTATTTAATTCGTAGGATGGAACAACTTAAAGCTTCTGCATGGAAGCAATATCGGTAGACTGGACGTAGTCCTCGAGCTCCTGGATTTCCTCCTCGAGCTCAGTAGTGGAGATCTTCTCGTCCTCCACTACCATGACAATCTGCAACTTCTTAATACCATATCCGAGGGGGACAAGCTTGGATGCACCCCAAACGAGACCATCCTTCTCGATGGCACGAACGGCTGCCTCCAGTTCAGCCATGTCGGTCTCGTCGTCTGTACTAAAGCATCAGCATACATGTACACGAACCTGTCACCTCCACACTCTTCCGTAGAGAGGCAGGTATCACGGTGAATAGGAAACATGGAACGTACCCCAAGGCTTGACATCCATGGTGACGACCGACTTGGCAATGGTCTTGGGCTTGGCCTCCTTCTTCTTGCGGTACTCGGCTAGGCGCTCCTCCCGGACGCGGGCGGCCTCGGGATCCTCATCATCCTCGTCACTGCCGAACAAGTCTTCGTCATCGTCGCCGCCGGCGGCCTCGGCAGCAGGTCCGTAAGCCGTGTAAGGCTTCGAGGCGTCACCGGCTAGGGTGGGGAACTCGTCCTCGTATGAAGCGATGTGCTTGTACCAGCGGGCGGCATGGGGGTACTTTGTCTCATCCGGGGAGGACGAGATAGCCTTGAAGCAGGCAACATCGGCTTGTGATGCAGAGTTGCTTTTGAAGCTTTAGTAACGGGGACTAGAAGGAAGGAGGGGGAAGGAAGTCATGGTGGGGGGAGGGGGTTCAAGCTGCAGGATCAACAGCTCGGAATAACGAGGTCATCTTTGCAAAAACGAGAGGGGAAAAAAGGGATACCATACCCGACGATGTAAGTACGGGTCGACAGCCAAGTGTTCAAGGCTGTTTCACTGTTAGTGGATATTCGCGCAGCGACTGTTGACATGTGAACTCACTGGTGAGGCCGGCATCGGCAACAAGATCGGTGAAACCCATGGCTCCTACGTTTAATACGCCCGTTGAAGTTGTCGAAGAGTGATTTGGACGAAGGACGTCTGTTAACTGCAGGTAGTATTCCTTGTATTCCTTGTATGGCGATCTGAATTGTCTTGGCCCGAAGGTGATGGCTGTAATAATTTCGAGAGGCCAAGGTGGGGGTGGTTGGGTGACGATATCTTTGGGCGTTTGGGTCTGGCTAACTAACGGTCCGCCCCAAAAGTGGGCACCGCACAAAACTTGTTCAAACCAAAACGCTGACCCGAACACCGCCTCGTGCAAGGGTTCTCTGACTTGAGAGGTCTAGATTGCACACCGCGATGACGCTTGCATTGCGCTACAACCTGACTTCCCAGATTCTGCCGGTATTATAGAGCGGTGAGATAAATACTGAGCACCAGCATCCGTTTCACGGTTCCACCCACGTTCTAGGCGTTCCAAACGTGAGGCCAAGGGCCCACCGCCTTCGGAAGCTTCTTGAACGTGTAACGTATAATAATAATGTGCAAATTCTTGTTCAATATGATTTCAGAATCTCGCCTGGCAAAGGGGATGCAGTCCGTCGCCTCAAGACATTCCTGTCGCAGTTCTACCGCGTCACCATCTGCTGCCCAAAATAGGCATCTGGAACTTCGCGAAATCTGGGACAATCGCCAGTTCAAGACATTCCACTGCGCCCCTGCCGATTGATCCAGAAGCGACCCGGTGAAACAAAATAGATTCTGTGGAAGATATCGGACTCGTCCCGAAGAATGGAGCAAAATAGACCCTTTTTTGGGGCCGTTCTAACGGGACGATATGTCCTCTCTCCATCGAGCCTGAATAGCTTCATTAATGGGTTGGCTTCCAGACGGCGGGGTGAAGCTGTCTGGTGATAAAAAGGAGCTTGGGTGTTGTTGCCGGGTGGGGTTCTACACAGTCCCACCGCTAATTAATCCAGATCAGAAAACGGCGTGTCGTCGCGCTTGTCAAAGTCGGCTGGGCCTGCGAATTCAGAACCTCGCTTCATCCACAACCCCTCCCATCTCGGCCGAGCCATCGCGAGCAGAGCAAGACGATGGTCGGCGGCTCAAGTCGGCCAGTCAGAGCGGCCGGATGACGGAGACATGGGCGATAATCAAAACAAACCGAGTCTGGAGTCAGAAAGACAGGGGTACAGCCCTAGGTCGTCGTCGCCCTCTCCAAAGCTGTCAAAAATGTCGTGCTATGACTTTGCAGCCTCTCTTACTCACTGGTATCTCGGGGGGATCATCAGTGTGGGCGCGCATGATTGACAAGAATCTAGCTCCCGGGATCTCCTGGCGCAGCGTCTGACGAGAAAGGGTCCCGGATCAATCAAGCGCAAACGCAGGTCCTGCCTAATACCCGGGGATCTCAGAAACCAGGGAAAAATACTACCGGGGATCCATGATTGCAGTTGGAAGAGCTGCAAGGTAATTGCTTGTTTCACCCGGAGCGACGCACTTAGACAGCTTGGGGAGCTGGGGGAAAGAAAAGCTGTGCTATTTTCGAACCGAACCGAACCCCCTTCGCCCCGGCCTGCTTCGTCGCGGGCGGCAATTTGGAAGGAAGGAAGCAAGCAATATTTTAGAGCACGAATGGTTGCCGACGAATGGTGGCAGATGCACCGGAGTCAAGCCTCGTAATGAGCGGCAAAGCTGCTTCTCTGAGACACCGGGGGGAAACACGCACTAGGGGAGAAGAGACCCTTTAAGCCAACAAAAGGCTATGCGCCAGGTCAGCAGCGACAGCAGTACCAACGGCAGTGGTATTGGTAGTAGGAGGAGGGGGGAGGAGGGGAGGAGAGCAGGGCAGGGTGGTGTGGTGTGGTGGCCATGTGGTTGCGCACCCCAACCTCGTTGTTTTCCTCCCGCTTGCGCCGTTGCGACGTTTCGCCTCGCGACAACATTCATCTTTCCCGCACACCTCCCCAACTCAACTCCGCAACATCAGCCCAGGTCTTCCTCGATTTTCCCATCGCGAACCATCATCACCCAGTTTATTGTCGCATTTGACCGAATTCCTACAGAATTCACCATATTTCCCCGTCTTTTAGGTCAGTCGCGTTCCAAGCGCAAGACGCACGCGCTGTCGCAATCTGCGCAAGCGCATGGTCGCGCCCATCGCTGCCTCGCGCCGTGTCGCAGCTTTTCCCCTGCGCTTTCTTCCCCTCGGGGTTTCCATCCGCGATGCGCTATGCTAACACCGGTGCGCAGGCTTTCGCATAGACCCAGACACGTCGCGCAATGGCTCGTGAAGGCACACGCTCCCAGACGGGCAACTCCAAGCCCCGCGTCTTCCCGGTCGTCGATACCGCCCCCACCGTCAAGCGCACCACCAAGCCCAAGGCTGCCAAGAAGGCCGCTCCCAAGGCCGCTGCTAAGACTGCGCCCGCGGGCGGTGTTACAAAGAAGAAGGCCCCCAAGAAGGAGAGTGCCGTGGCCAAGAAGGTATGTTGATTTTGAGTCCTCACACGTCGGCCAAATTCTTGCCATCTTCCGCCTGCCCCTGTTCCACTCCTGCCCCTCCCCTGCTCCTGCATATCCTACCATGGTATCGCTGGTTGTGCTCACTATGCGCTAGGTCAAAGCTGCTGTGAAGAAGCCCGTGAAGAAGGTGGAGAAGGCCGTTAAGGTAAGTGTTCGCTCACAACTATTTTCTCTTGCCTATATCATCGCTGTTTCTTTGCTTCTGGGGACGGCCGCCCGGCAACTCGCTATTGTTTTGGTCCGGCTACATCCCTCTGCCTCTTACCACCCTTCACTCGTGTGGCGCGGCTCTAGCCTCGAGAACATGTCCGCTGACCTCGGCCGCAGGAAGCAAAGGCTGAGGCCAAGCCTAAGACAACAAAGAAGGCTGTCGCGGCGAAGTGAACAACCATCTCCTCAAGTTTGCAGGTATGATTTTGTGCTAGATCCAGTCTTCCTGGATTTTTGTGTAGTACCTGATTGTCATTTTCATTTTATTTTTGCTCTCCTGTTTCCGTTTCTTAGGATGGATGCTGTGATTCACGACTGGGCGCCGGGGCTTTGGGCGCCGGGACTCTCTGTTTGCTGTTTAGGGATGGTACATGGGCAATGTCTATATGTAGCTGGTATTTTATAATGATGGGCGGAGGGGTTTGTTTTCTATGAGCCCCTGCTCTCTCATATGGTCCTGGTCCGCGTCTCTTTGCTGGTCCTGTTTGTTGGAACGATGCTCTGTGTTGCTACTAGTGAGCCTCTCATGTCGCTTCGCGATACCAGAAACGAAAGAAGGGAAATGGGGCTGAAGGTACCACCGCGATCAAGCGGTGTGTTTTCTACATAAAGGAAATCCCTCCGAAGGCTACTAGTATCGCGATAGGGACCTCCGATGGATCTAGCGGCACCTATGACTGGTATATATTGTTTATGAACCTCTTCTCGCTCATGAATAGGGACACCACTATGTATCCTGGATATCCTGGAAAGTATGGTTTTAAGATTCGACCTCTGGTTCACCGTTCAAGTGGCCAATGGTTTAAAGTTTGAAGTTCTCGTGTGTAGTGTTGCTTCAGGGGTTAGACCAAATACATGCTTGTAGACGGCGATGTGTATTACAGCGACTATGTACTAATGTGCAAATATGAGATTACTGAGCCGCGGTCGGTCAACGGACGAGATCTTAATCCGTGCCATCCAATCATATACCAGATTAATTATAATACCCCCTGCTCCTACCTCTTAAGCTCCAGCACTAGCGCACAGGCTCCCCAGTCGCGACCAAAGAACCAAACGGCGCGCGACGCATCGCGGAAACAGCTTTTCTTGAAGTTCTCGATATCACCGTCTGCTCCATAACATTTCGACATGGTCACAACACCCATTAGCAGAACCAATTCAATATGCAGATTATCAAACCTTCTTGGCTAAGTCATAGCGGTCAGTATAACCAACTGTCATGGACAATAATCCCCATCGCGAGCGACACGTAACTGAACCATCCCTTCGCACCTTCTAGGCGAGCAGAAGGACTTTGAGGTCTATAGCTGCCATGTCTCTCCGGACGGGGAGAGGCTAGCCACGGCTGGCGGTGGTACGTCAAATCACGCGCCCTCTCCTCCGCGCCCGGCCACCTTTGCTAACGACGGCTTCTAGATGGCCATGTTCGAGTATGGTCGACTGAAGCGATCTACAACGCCGAATCTCCCGGTTACAAGAAGCCTCGACAGTTATGCCACATGAGCCACCACCTCGGAACGATTCACTCTGTTCGATTTTCGCCGAATGGCCGGTACCTTGCGTCTGGCGCAGACGATAAGATTATCTGTATCTATCAGCTCGATAGCAACCCTCCATCACACACGGCATCGTTTGGTATGCTGGGATGAATTCCGAATCCTCGTCCTCGCATTGGTGCTAACCGGGAGAATAGGGACGAACGAGCCGCCGCCGGTCGAGAATTGGAAGACGTATAAGCGCCTGATTGGCCATGAAAACGATGTGCAGGATCTCGCATGGTCTCACGACAACTCGCTTCTAGTGTCGGTCGGCCTGGACTCCAAGGTTGTGGTTTGGTCAGGCCATACGTTCGAGAAGCTTAAGACCTTGGCTGTCCACCAAAGTCACGTCAAAGGAATCACCTTCGATCCTGCCAACAAATACTTCGCTACGGCTAGCGACGACCGAACCATCAAGATCTTCCGATTTACACCCCCGGCTCCCAATGCGACTCAGCATGACATGGCGAACAATTTTGTTTTGGAGACTACGATCAGTGCGCCCTTTAAGAGCTCGCCGCTGACGACCTATTTCCGGCGGTGTAGTTGGTCACCCGACGGGAACCACATTGCTGCTGCCAACGCTGTCAACGGACCTGTCAGCTCTGTTGCGATAATCGAGCGTGGGAACGGGTGGGATAGCGAGATTAACCTCATCGGGCATGAGGGTCCCACCGAGGTCTGTATGTTCTCCCCGAGGCTGTTTTATACCAAAAAGCCCCCTGAGGCTGGCGTTAGCAACGGTCAAAGCTCTGCCGGTCTTGTTACGGTCATCGCGTCAGCCGGGCAAGACAAGACCCTCAGTATATGGAACACAAACACTTCTCGGCCCCTCGTGATTCTCCAGGATCTGGCGTCCAAGTCGATATCTGATCTCTCCTGGGCCCCTGACGGACAGACATTATTTGCCTCAAGCCTAGACGGTTGTATTGTTGCCGTCAAGTTCGAGTTTGGTGAGCTAGGCTGGGTTGCCCAGGCGGAGGAGAACGACCGCGCACTGCAGAAATACGGGGGCTCGAGGAAAGGCATGGGCTTCGCCGAAGATATCGACGTCCTACATTTGGAGAACCATAGCAAAGCTGGCGAGCTCCGTGGGGCGGAGTCGAGGATGGGCGCTCTGATGGGCGACTTCCAACCCGCCGAGAAGGACACCAGCGCCGCGACAGCCACGGCGACGGCGACCAACGTGTTAAAACCGACAGCGAAGACCAGCGAGGCGGAGAAGGACGCAGAGCCGAGCAAGGAGAAACCTGCCGAGGAGAGCGCCGACAAGACGGCAGAGAGGATAGCAGCTCTGAAGTCGAGAGTTACGATTACGAAAGACGGCAAGAAGCGGGTTGCTCCGCTCTTGGTATCAGGGTCTGGCACGGGAACGTCCTCGTTGCCACAGTCGCAACTCGTTGGGACCAGCTCGGGCAAGGCTGCCCAGAATGACGCGCCGCTGACCATCCTCGACCTGAGCAAACCTTTCGATGGTTTACCAAGAGGTGGGCTTGGGGTGATGTTGCTCGGGAACAAAAGGAAAGCCTCCGCAATGGACGGCAACGACGGCGAGGACCTCCCATCCAAGCGGCTAGCAACGGGGCCTACACCTATAATGACTAATGGCGTTGACGGTGTCGAACCCGCTCCTTTAACGGCACCAACTAACGGCGTTGTCCCGACACCTGAATTCCTCCGGCCGGTTGTCCTGAATCCGTCAATCGCTGTGTCTCAGGTGAGATTGGCAGTGCCCAAGATCAGATCATTCATCCTCAGGCCCCTAGAACGAGGAATACTGCAGGGGGAAACCACCCTTGAGGACGCCTCCAAAGTACCGGAGAACATTATCCTCGAAGCTCGGAACCCGATTCAGATCAAGGACCCGTCGCGCATCAGCGCCACTAAACGAGGAGCTATCCTGTGGCACGATTTTCTACCGAGGGCTATTGTACTTGTGACGGGCAATAAGAACTTCTGGGCGGCCGCCTGCGAAGACGGCGGTATTCACGTCTGGACCCCGGCAGGTCGCAGGCTTTTGAATGCGTTGATGCTGGAATCCCAACCCGTGATCCTCGAATGCCGCGAGCACTGGCTACTCTGCATCACGGCCGTCGGCTTGTGTCACGTGTGGAATATCAAGACCATGTCCTCACCACACCCACCCGTCTCCCTCGGCCCTATCCTCGAGATTGCCACGGCAACGCTGTCACAGCACGGTGCAACGCCCGCGCCAGGCGTCACTTCCGCGCACCTGAATAGCGCTGGGAACATCGTTGTCACACTCAGTAACGGGGATGGCTACTACTACACGACTAGCATGTACGCATGGCAGCGCCTGTCCGAATCATGGTGGGCCGTTGGCAGCCAATACTGGAACAGTAACGACTCTTCCATCAGTGCCCTACAATCCACCGCTGTCGGCCCAGCCACAGCGTCGAAAGCCGTAGAGGGCGACAAGGCAAACGTCTCCGCGGGAATTATCCCCTTCCTGGAGCGCCACACCACGACAGAGTTCCTCCTTAAGGGTCGCGCATACACGCTGCAGCGGCTAATCAAGGCTCTCCTCTCTCGGGAAGGCTTCGAGGACTTTGAGAGCAGTGTCAGTATCGCCCACCTGGAAAATCGTATCGCGGGTGCCTTGTCGCTGGGGTCAAAGGAGGAGTTCCGCTTGTACCTCTTCATGTATGCCAAGCGAATCGGGGCCGAGGCCCTCAGAGGCAAAGTTGAGGAGCTCCTCAACAGCCTGCTAGGCGGGGTTCTACAGGGCAAAGAGGAGTCTGGGAACGAGAAGGATGACGAAGGGAGGGGCTGGTTCAGCAAAGGTGATGTCATCTGCGGTTGGGACCGAAAGGAGCTTCTGAAAGGAGTAGTCATGATCCTAGGTAAGGCATTCTCGATCTGGGATACGAGTTGGTGTGGCATTACTGACGGCATTGACAGGCAAATTCCGGGAACTGCAGCGGTTGACGGTCCAGTATGCTCGGATCCTCGAACTCACTGATGATGATGAGGACGCTGGCGACGGAAAGGCCGAGGGTTCCGAGATGGTTGTAGCGTGAGGAGGTAATACCGGACTGGCTGCGAGATGGCATTCGTCGAGGGAGGATACGCTCGTGATTGCTTGCGTCTAAGACCCGCCTTGCTGCGCTGTATGAGTTTCCGGAGCATTACAACACGGGGTTTTAGGGTTTGGAGCTCGGCGCACTGGATTATACTACAGGTGGATCGGGGATGGGTTTGCGTTTACGTTGGGGCCTCATTGGGTTCTTGTATTATTTGGCGTCTTGCCTGAATTCCTCCTGGCCCAGGTACACAGCTAGGGAAGTAGCTTGTAGCGTCACTCAGTATCACAGCAATGAGGCACAAGATAGTCACGCTAGGTTCCTCCTTTGTCGGTATCATGGAACCCTGACGGGTAGATGAAGGCCCGTCAAAGAACCTTGTTCCAGTAGGAGAACAGCGGACCGCAGATGAAATCCCAGAAAGAAAGAAAAAAGAAAAACGACCCCGCCCAACAGACAACACACTTCTGGCTAATCCAGCACGAAGCGGCCCAGGATGGCTGTCTTC
>Ga0164242_10006956_pt1 | contig 12403 bp, 10 predicted proteins | sample OricomgcompostMG_FD_108783 | JGI IMG/M metagenome (GOLD analysis project Ga0164242, IMG submission 108783) | Miracle-Growth compost microbial communities from Emeryville, California, USA - Original compost - Miracle growth compost (MG) ... | reverse complement strand
TAAATATCAGGATGTTTTCGGCCATACCATCATTGAGCTGGCGGAAAAGAATGATAAGATCATGGGCATCACACCGGCCATGCCATCGGGTTCTTCCCTGAAATTCATGATGGACAAGATGCCGGATCGCGCCTTTGACGTAGGCATTTGCGAGCAGCATGCTGTGACGCTTTCTGCCGGCCTTGCTACGCAGGGGATGCGGGTGTTTTGCAATATCTATTCTTCCTTCATGCAGCGTGCCTACGACCAGGTGATCCATGATACAGCTATCCAGGATCTGCCGGTCATTTTTTGCCTGGACAGGGCCGGCCTCGTAGGCGAGGACGGCGCCACCCACCATGGTGCCTATGACATTGCTTACATGCGTTGCATCCCCAACATGATCGTGAGCGCACCGATGAACGAGGTAGAGCTGCGCAACCTGATGTACACTGCACAGCTTCCGGAAAATATACATCCTTTTGTCATTCGCTACCCACGTGGCGAAGGGGTCATACCCGACTGGAAAAAGCCATTTGAGAAGATCAGCATAGGCACGGGGCGCAAGATCCGCGACGGACGCGAGATCGCCCTGCTGTCTTTCGGCCATCCGGGCAACTTTGTGGTGAATGCCTGCAGGGAGCTGATGGCCGAAGGCGTGGATCCCGCTCATTACGACCTGCGTTTTGTAAAGCCGCTGGATGAAGATCTGCTCCATGAGGTATTCCGGAAGTTCGACAAGGTCATTACGGTCGAAGACGGAGCCATAGCGGGCGGCTTTGGCAGCGCTGTCCTTGAATTCATGGCCCGGCACGGCTATAAGGCCGATATCCGTCTCATGGGTATTCCCGACCGCGTGATCGAGCAGGGCAAGCCCGCCGAACTACAGCAGGAAGCCGGCTTTGATGCTGGCAGCATTGCCAATGCCGTGCGACAGATGCTGGGTGTGAAAGTAAAGGAAATGATCAAGGCATAGCTCCTTCCCGCATTATCAGGAAAAGGAAGTCCGCACCGGTTGTCCTACCGCCGCTTATCCGTCATCTTGAGAGAGGCTAAAATTTTTTGTGGCCTGCAGCGTTTAAAATGAGGTCTGCAACCAGCACCTTATGCGGGAGCTTCCGTGTGGTAGGCTTTTGCGGATTCAATGAAATTCATGTAGGTTTGGGATAATATTGAATTGATTTTATGAAAAGGATTTGCTTGCTGATATTTTTGGGCTTGCTGTACGGCACTCCTTATGTGAGTGACGCCCAACGCATCACCTATTCAAGGCCGGAGCAGGATGACGACTACCGCAATACTGAATTTGAGATCATCGGCAAGGTGGGAGAGCACATCGAAGTGTTTAAAAATAACCGAGACCATTATGCCATCTCTGTTTACAACCAGGATATGGAACTCGAGAAGCGTGTCCCGCTCACCTTCCTGCCACGCAAGCTGATCAACGTGGACTTTATTCCTTATGACGATCATTTCCAGATGATCTACCAGTTCCAGCGCAACAACCTGGTGTATTGCTATGGTGTGAGCCTGAATGAAGATGCGACCTTCACCGATCCTCCGGTGCTGATCGATTCCAGCGAAGTAGGCTCTTACGAGGTAAAAACAAAAATATATTCGGTACAGCACTCGGATGACAAGAGCCAGGTGATGATCTATAAGATCAACCGCGACAAGAAGTACAACAATATCTTCTATACCTTTTTGCTGGATGCCCGTTTGCAACTGCAGAACAACAGCCGGGTGGTCATCCCGCTGGAAAACAAAAGGAATTTCCTGAGCAATTTTCTGCTCACCAATGACGGCAACTTTGCCTTTGTGAAATTGTCCCCTGCCGGCTCAGGCGATAATATCAGCGAAGCCCAATTGGTGGTGAAGGCGCCAACCGTGGACAGCTTCGAGGTGCACGACCTGGATCTCAAAGGAAAATACCTGGATGAGATCAAGCTGAAGGCAGACAATATGAACAAGAAGATATTCCTTGCCTCTTTTTATTACCTGCAACGGCGCGGCAACGTGGAAGGGCTCTATGCCGGCGAATACAATTGGGACCAGCACCAGTTTGAGGGGCTCAAGTTCATCACCTTTTCAGACGAGCTGAAAATGAACGCACGGGTACAGGTGTCTCAAAACAGTGCGTTCAATAATTATTTTATCAGGAACCTGGTGGTTCGCAATGACGGCGGGTTTCTGCTGACGGCTGAATCGTATTACAGCAGCTCCCGGTATCAACCCTGGGATCGCTGGGGTTATCTTTCCAGCCCCTGGGGCTATTCTGCTTACAGCTACCCGTATTATTATTCTCCTTATTCGCCCTGGTACTACAGCCCTTACTATTGGGATAACAACCGTGGCACCACTTATCATTATGATTATGTAGCCATCTTATCCTATGACGGATCCGGCAAGCTGCAGTGGAGCAACTTCATCCCGAAGGAGCAGACCGCCGATGACAACGCCAGCTTTTTGTCCTATAAAATGGTAAATATCGGCAATGAGCTGCTCTTTACTTATAATGAGCTTTTCCGCCGTTCTTATCTGCTGACGGCTGTGAGCGTAACGCCCGATGGCAAGCTGGGCAAGCTGCCTACTTTGCGGAGCCTGGACAGGGGTTATGCCTGGATGCCGCGTTTCGGAGTGCAGGTCAGCGCGCGGCAGGTGGTCATTCCCTGCATATACCGGAATTACATTTGTTTTGCAAAAATTGATTTTTAACGCAAGCCTTTTTTCCCGTGTTTAACTGGTTCCGTTCCGGTACGCCTTATACATTTCTTTTATTGGCATTATATACCCTGGTCGTAAAATGCTATTATTTCCTTCATCCCATGGGTGCCGTTATGCACGCTGCCGGCGACGGCCTGCTTTACCGGTGGCTGGTGGATAGGATGGCAAACCGTTGGAATGAGACCCAGACAGGATTTACCTTCCTGGCGCAGGGCATTTTATTCATGCAGGCACTGAGCATCAACAGCATGGTGAACCATTACCGGGTCTTTCCCAAGACTACCTATTTCCCCGCCATGTGCTTCCTGCTGTTTTCATCCTTTATGCCCGGGTGGAATTATTTTTCGGCACCCCTGATTGCCGGGCTGGGAATGGTATGGGTATGTTCGCGGCTGATCCGTCTGTATATTACGCAATCGGCGAGGGAAGAAGTGTTCAATATCGGCCTGGCCATCGGGCTGTTGGCCATGATCTACCTTCCTTGCATGCTTTTCCTGCTGCTGCTTTGGGCTGCTTTGCTGATCAACCGTCCTTTCAGGATAGTGGAATGGATCATTGCGATCCTGGGTATTCTCTGCCCGTTTTATTTCATGGCTGTTTTGTTTTTTCTCACAGGCCGCTGGCCGCTTCTGATGACAGAAAGGCTGCTGCCTGTTTTCGACATTCCCCGGTTCACGCAGAATTACAGGCAATGGATAGCCTTGGGCATGCTGCTGCTTCCCCTCCTGTATGGCGCATTCAGGGTACAGCAGCATTTTTTTAAGCTGCTGATACAGATACGTAAAATATGGCTTCTTCTTGGGGTTTATTTCTTTGTCGTGCTGCTGTTGTCTTTTACAGAAAGCCATTTTTCGCTGGATTCCTGGATATTGCTGTTGCTGCCGGCGGCTATCTACCAGGCAAATGCCTGCTGGCATATCCATAAGAATATCGTGGGCAACTCGTTGCATGCATTCTTTCTGGCCGTCCTGCTGGTGATGGAATGGATGAAATGGTAGGAGATTTGGCTGGCTGGTTTTGCGACGAAATCCGGCATTTCTGCCTAACTTTGCTTTTTGCTATTTTTGAAAAATGTGTGGTCGGCGTCTTCGGGCCTTTCCATTGAACCATTAAAATCATTTCAGGTGAAATTTGGCGTAGTCGTTTTTCCGGGCTCCAATTGCGACAGGGATATGAGGGATGCTTTGCAGTCTGACCTGCAGCAGGAAGTGATCATGTTATGGCACAAGGATCATGATCTCAGCATGTTCGGACTGTCGGATTGCATTGTATTGCCCGGCGGATTTTCTTACGGCGATTATTTGCGTTGCGGATCCATTGCGCGTTTCAGCCCCATGATGGAATCTGTTGTTGCTTTTGCCCAGAAAGGCGGCAGGGTGCTGGGCGTTTGCAATGGCTTCCAGATCCTGTGCGAATCCGGGCTGTTGCCTGGAGTCCTGTTGCAGAATGCTAACCAGCAGTTTATCTGCAAAAATATCTTTATAAAGCAGGAAACCGGCAAATGGCCGATGGCGGCAGATTCCCGGCCGCTGAAAATTCCCATTGCCCACGGCGAAGGTCGTTACTATGCCGATGCGGCTACACTGGCTTCGCTGGAAGCAAACGGCCAGGTGGTCTTTCGTTACTGCGATGCCAACGGAGCGGTAACGGAGGCTGCCAACCCCAACGGATCGCTGAACAATATTGCAGGTATCTGTAACGAAGCCGGAAATGTGCTGGGCATGATGCCGCACCCGGAACGTGCCACTTCAGTACAGTTGGGCAACGTGGCCGGACAGGCGATCCTTCGCACCTGCATGGAAAATGTTTGGGTACCGGCGCAATGACCGGCAGGGAAGAAAATCTTCCCATGATTCGCCCACGTTCATAGAACCATAAAATACAAAGATGATGAAGAAATACTTCTTTCCCTTTTTGTTACTGGTACTGCCTTTTGTAGCGGGCGCTCAGATCCTGAGCCCCGTGAAATGGAGCTATTCCGCCAAAAAAACGGGCGCCAACCAATATGAACTGCACATGAAAGCTGTTATCGATGATAGCTGGCACGTATATGCGCAGGATGCAGGCGACGGCCCTGTGCCTACTTCTTTCAAATTTGACGGCAATGCCGGTTTGCAGAGGATCGGGAAAGTAAAAGAGGTAGGCAAAGAAAAGAAGATGTATGACCGGAATTTTCAATCTGTATTGAAATTCTATGAAAAGAACGTGGACTTTGTACAGGTCGTGAAAGTAAAGCCCGGTACGCAGTCTGTAAAAGGCACGCTCGAATACATGGTATGCGATAATCACCAGTGCCTGCCGCCCAAAGATATTGATTTTGAGATCAGGCTCTGAACACCGAACTTCACTTTTTCGTATATAGGCTAACTTTGGTTAGCCTATGTTTTTTATATGAGCGGATTATGAAAGCTAAACTGTTGATCACCTGGCTGATATGGATGGCGCCCATGCTGGTTTCGGCGCAATTGCTGAATCCGGTGAAATGGACCTTCAGCGTGCAGAAGACCGGCGAAGGGGATTATGCCTTGCACATGCAGGCTTCTATTGACAATGGCTGGCATATGTACGCCCAGGATGCCGGCGAAGGCCCGATCCCGGCTTCTTTTACATTTGATACGGCTAACGCAGCAGCCTTGCAGGGGAAGGTAGAAGAGCACGGAACCCTGGTTGAAAAATACGACAGCGTTTTCAGTTCCAAACTCCGGTATTACGAGCATACGGTGGATTTTGTGCAAAAGGTGCATTTAAGTAACGATAGCTCCCAAACGATCAAAGGATCGCTCGAATACATGGTATGCGACGACCACCAGTGCATCCCGCCGAAAACCGTTCCTTTCAGCTTTACGGTGGGCAGCGATAAGCTGTCGGCGCAGCAGGGAAATCCCGCAGCAGAAGCTACGCCTGCACGTTCTGCCAATACTGTTTCAGCTACACCGGATGAGGTAACAGCCATCGCCCAGGACGATGCAAGCAATAAGTCGCTCTGGTGGATCTTCTGGGCTTGTTTTGCAGGCGGCTTCCTGGCGTTGGTCACCCCCTGCGTTTTTTCCATGATCCCCATTACCGTCAGCTTTTTTACCAAGCGCAGCGAAACGAGGGCCGCCGGCATCCGCAATGCTATTTATTACTCGCTCTCCATCATCCTGATCTATACCTTGCTGGGCTTTCTGATCACGGTACTGTTTGGTGCCAGCGCGCTGAACCAGCTCTCCAGCAATATCTGGGCAAACTTGGCCTTCTTCCTGATATTCCTGCTTTTCGGCATTTCTTTCCTGGGGGCTTTCGACATCAACCTGCCCAGCTCCTGGGCAAGCAGCACAGATACCAAAGCAGGCCTGGGAAGCTTCTTCGGCATTTTTTTCATGGCCCTTACGCTTACCATTGTTTCTTTTTCCTGCACGGGGCCGATCATTGGCAATTTACTGGTGCTGGCAGCCGGTGGCGGTAAGTCCGGCCCGCTGATCGGCATGTTTGGCTTCTCGCTGGCCCTCGCTATTCCTTTTGCCTTGTTTGCCATCTTTCCAAGCTGGCTCAGCAGGATCGGGAAGGCAGGCGGCTGGCTGAATGCCGTAAAGGTGGTGCTTGGCCTGCTGGAGCTGGCGCTGGCCATGAAGTTTCTCTCCAATGTGGACATGGCCTATCACTGGGGTATCCTGAGCAAGGAAGTGTTCCTGGCTTTGTGGATCGTGATCTTTGCATTGATCGGCTTTTACCTGCTGGGCAAGATCCGCTTTGCCCATGACAGCGGGGTGGAACATATTTCCGTGCCCCGGCTGTTTTTCGCCCTGGCTGCTTTTGCGTTTACCGTTTACCTGGTGCCCGGCTTGTTTGGCGGAGAGTTGAAAGGGATCATGGCAGGATTCCTGCCGAATTATTCCAGCATAGATTATGCGCATGGCAATGGACAGGAGAGCGCTGCCACATCGGCTTATGGTGACATTCGTCCGCAGAAATATGTGGACATCTTCGGCAAGGCTACCCCTGTCGGCTATACGGCCTTTTATGATTATGGTGAGGCTATGGCCGCAGCTAAAAAATTAAAGAGACCGCTGATGATCGATTTCACAGGCTGGTCTTGTGTCAACTGTCGTAAAATGGAGAACGCCGTATGGACGGATGCCGGTGTGCAAAAGCTGATCCACGATGATTTTGTACTGCTGCAATTGTATGTTGACGACAGGACGGCATTGCCCGGAGATGAACAATATACGTCTTCTTTTGACGGATCGCACATAAAGACAGTAGGCGGCAAAAATGCAGATTTCGAGATCGTTAAATTTACGAGAAATTCGCAGCCTTACTATGTTTTCCTGGATCAGAAAGGAAGCATGCTCAGCGACAAGGGATATGCTTACGATCCTGATCCGCAGCGATTCATTGCTTTCCTGGAAAAAGTAAAGGCCGAATACCGGAAGCGCAATCCCTGATCCGGTCTACTGCCGGGAGAAATAACCCACCAGTTCCGTGGTTGTGATCGTTTGCTGTTCTCCGCTTTGCATGTTTTTGACGGTGAGCGTTCCATCCTGCAATTCGCTTTCTCCAATGATCACCACATAAGGAATGTGGCGCTTGTTTGCATATTTCAGTTGCTTATCCAGCTTGGCTTGTTCGTGGAAAAATTCTGTGGCGATGCCTTGTTCGCGCAAACTCTTTATCAGCGGAAAGGCCCTGCAGATGCCTTCTTCCCCAAGGTGAAGGAACAGCACCTGCGTGGATAGCCTGGCAGCATCGGGAAAGAGGTGCAACTCTTCCAGCACATCATAAATGCGGTCCACGCCAAAGGAAATGCCCACGCCTGAAAGACCCGGCATGCCGAACAGGCCGGTAAGATCGTCATAGCGGCCGCCACCGCCGATGCTGCCTATTTTTACTTCCGGCGGTGCCTTTGCTTCGATGATAATGCCCGTGTAGTAATTCAGTCCCCTGGCCAGCGTAAGGTCCAGCAGCGGCGAAGTATGCCAGGAGGACACCGGAGGGTGGATCACCGTTGACAATTCTTCGATGCCTTTCAGACCGGTTTCATTGCCTGCAAAAAGGTTTTTTAAGTGCGCCAGCTTTTCTTCATTTGTACCATCGATGTGGATGAACTCTTGGATGGTGTTTATTTCTGCTGCTGACAATCCGCGTGCTGCCAGCTCCTGCTGCACGCCTTCGATACCGATCTTGTCCAGCTTGTCGATGGAAATGGTAATGTCGGTGAGCAGGTCCGGCTTGCCGACCAGCTCTGCCAGCGCGCTGAGTATTTTTCTGTTGTTGATCCTGAGCTCATAGCCTTGCATGCCGAGCTGGGAGAATACGCTGTCATAGATGGACAACAGTTCTATCTCATTCAGCAACGACTGGCTGCCCACCACATCGGCATCGCATTGGTAAAATTCGCGGTAGCGTCCCTTCTGCGGACGGTCGGCTCGCCACACAGGCTGTATCTGGTAACGTTTGAACGGAAGCACCAGCTCATGCTGGTTCATCACCACATAACGTGCAAACGGAATCGTGAGATCGTAACGCAAAGCCTTTTCACAAAGCATGTTCGCCAGTTCGCGGCTGTTTTCTGCCTTTCGCGCACGCTCCAGGATATCGCCATTATCAAGGATGCGGAACATCAGCTTGTCGCCTTCTTCTCCGTATTTGCCCGTAAGGGTGGAAAGGTTTTCCATGGCAGGCGTTTCCAGCGGTTGAAAGCCGCAAAGCTCAAAGGTCTTCCGGATGGTATCGAGGATGTAGTTCCGCTTGCGGACAACAGCAGGTCCGAAGTCGCGGGTTCCTTTCGGTATAGTTGGCTTTATCATATCAGAAGGTATATGTTTTTAAGCGGCACAGCCGGTTCAACGGATGAATTGTTTCGCAGCTGTTTGGTATCAGCTTTCGGTCCTGAGCTTTGCGCTTTCCGCTTTTGTATATTTTTCAATGATCCTGTCACAGGCACGGTCAATGAGCTCAAAGGCTTCGTGGTAGCCTGCTTCCGGTCCATACCAGGGATCAGGCACAGAGTGGTTTTTGCCCGGCTGCAATTCGTTGAGCAGGAGATCTACCTTTTCCATGGGAGCTTTCTCACCGCCGATCTGTTTTATTTCCGTGTACACATCCGTGGCCAGTGCATAGATTTTGTCAAAGCGGTCAAAGTCCTGCCGCGTAAAGCGCCGGGCGCGTTGCCTGGAAATATCGATGCCATGGTGGGCAGCTACTTTTTGTGAAAGGTGGTGCGGCGGTTCGCCGACATGATAATTCTCCGTTCCGGCACTGTCCACCTGCCAGTCGAGGCCCAGCCTGTCGATCTTTTTTTGCAGGATACCCTCTGCAAGCGGCGAACGGCAGATATTTCCCAGGCATACCATCAGTACTTTCATGCTACGGATCTTTTCGGGTGGCAAAGGTACTCATTAATCAAGGAAGTTGGGAGAACGCTAAGGGTTTGTTAAAAAACAGAAAAGCTTCTCACATTCTGTGGAAAATGGCAGAGGATGTGCTCTTTAATAAAAAAGAAAAAAATGGATGAACGGTAAACGCTTCTTTAGAAAGAGGAACAGAGAATAAGAAATAAATTAGTTGATTTTCAGATAATTAGCATAAATCAAAAAAGAAACGGCTTTTTTGAAGATTACTAAACTTTACACGGTAAATATAATTTTTTGTATAATTGCTGAATTGAATACACGATGAATATTGAAGAACGAAACAAGCGTTCGGGCGGATATGTGCGGTTCCGGACAATTTTTGATTATGCAATGGGAACGCTGTACGTTGGAGGAGGTTTGATGCTGTTGTTTTCAAAAAGGCTTGGGCTGGATTTTCAACTGTCCGCAACGATCACACTGATCTTTGGAGGATTGTTGGTATTGTACGGCTTGTTTCGCTGGTATCGGGGATGGAAGAAAATATTCTGAATTTCAGGAGCACGGTAACGAATATATGAATATAGTTAAGAAATATGGTTATCTGATCATGGCAATGCTGGCAGCGGCCTGTAACAACGGGCAGCAGCCAAAGGATACCCAGACGTCGGGCACGGTGCATATCAGCGTGGATGAATCGTACAAGCCGTTGATCGATTCGGAGATCAGCGTGTTTGAATCTTTGCATCCGGATGCTCATATCATTGCAGATTATAAGCCGGAAACCGAGTGTATAAAAGATTTGTTGAATGACAGCTCGCGTCTGGTGATCGTGACCCGCGACCTGAATGCGGAGGAAAAAAAATATTTCAACGAGATCAAAATACCCATTACCGCCAAGATACTGGCCTGGGATGCCGTAGCCCTCATCGTGAACCCGGCCAATACAGATACTACCATGACGATGAACGAGGTGCGTGCCCTGATGGGAGGTACGTCGGATAAAAAATATGATATAGTTTTTGACAACCAGAATTCAAGCCTGGTACGATACGTAATAGATTCTGTGAACCACGGAAAATCCCTTCCGTCGGACACCAAGGCTGCCAATGGATGCAAAGAAGTCGTGGATTATGTAGCAGAACATAAAAATGCGCTGGGCGTGATCGGTGTGAGCTGGATATCCAGCCCCTATGATTCGACAGGGCTGAGCTTCCTGGATAAGATCAGGGTGGTGGGCATCATGAGCGATTCTACCTACAACAACCAAAAAATGAATGCAGATTTCGATACCTTGTCATCCCGGTATTATTTTAAGCCTTACCAGGCATATATTGCATTGAAAACTTATCCGCTTACGCGGGCTTTTTATTTTATCTTGCGCGAGCCTTACTTCGGGTTAGGCACGGGTTTTGCAAATTTTCTGGGAGGAAACCAGGGCCAGATGGTGATCGGCCAGTATCGTTTATTCCCTGCAAGACTGAACATCGTATTTCGAGAAGCAACCATACAATAAACACATTAACACAACTAAAAAAAATCAGAAACCGATGAAAAAAAGGACAGGTCTAATTGCTGTTTTGCTGGTTTGCATGGTACAGGCGGTTTTTGCACAGTCGTTGGACGATGCGAAGAAGAATTTGTACTATGAGAAGTTTACAACGGCCAAGCAACAGTTACAACAAATCACTTCTTCCAAAGGAGATGCGGACGCATATTATTACCTCGGGCTGGCTGATATAGGCCTGGGTGATTATGATGCTGCAAAAGCCGACTTTCAGAAAGGATTACAGGCAGATTCAAAGTCGGCCCTGAATACGGTAGGCATGGGGGCCATAGACATTCAGGACAAAAACTATGACGCTGCCAAGCAAAAATTCCAGCAGGCTGTTGACCTGAGTGAAGGGCGCAATTTCGATGTGATACGTGCTATCCTGGATGCAACGTCTGCTTCACCCAAGGCTGATGCCCAGTTTGCGCTGGATCTTGTGACTCAATTCAAAGACAACAAGAAGAACCGGAAATATACGATGACGGCTGCTGACCAGGTTGCCATCGGCAATGTATATGCAAACCTGCCCAGCGGCGGCGGCGAAGCTGCTTCCAGCTATGAAAATGCCCAGACGCTGGATCCGAAATATGCGGCTGCCTTTTATGAAGAAGGCAACCTGTATGACCGCGCCCGCCAGGACAGCCTTGCGCTGCAATACTGGAACAGTGCCATCGCTGCCGATCCCAACTATGCGCCGGCCTACAACGGATTGTTCTCCTATTACCGCAACCGTGTGTATCAGACCTATAGCCTGGATGATGTGAACAAGGCTCAGGAATACCTGAACAAATACCTGGCGCTCACTGATGATAAGGTGAATGCCCAGGTCAATGCCGTGGATCTGCTGTTCATGCAGCGGAAATACCAGGATGCTGTAACACAGGCGCAGCAACTGATGAATACCGCCACCAACGACGAAACAAAGACCCGTCTTTATAAGCTGATGGCTGTGAGCCAGGAGCAGATGGGCGATTCCGTGGATGCGAAACAGAGTATGGACATGTATTTCCAGCGCCAGGATTCAGATAAGGTGGTTCCCTTTGACTACCAGCTGTATTCCGATATTCTCTTCAAGCTGAACCAGACCGATCTGGGCAACCAGTACCTGCAGAAGGCAGTGAACTCTGATACCACCAGCGACCTTGCCTACATTCGCAGCCAGGCGCAGATATTAAGGGAAAAAGGCAACTGGAAAGGCGCTGCGCTGTGGTACAAGAAAGCCATCGATGTAAACAAGGGCGCACCCAGCTCGTATGATTATTTTTATTATCCCTATAGCTTGTTTGTAGCCCAGGACTATCAGGGTGCTGAACAAGGATTCACCACGATGACGCAAAAGCTTCCTGATCAGCCTTCGGGCTATTACTGGCTGGGCCGTTCCCAACAGGCTATTGATACAGGATTCACAGGTGCAGCCATCAATGCATACAACCAGTACCTGGAAAAGATGAAGACAGATACCAGCGCACAGGGTGAAGATCACAAGACCCAGTTGAACTACATTTATTCCTACTTGGGCGGATATTACTTCAACACCAAGAAGGATTATGCCACTGCAGCAACATATGCACAGAAGCTGGTAGATGAGGTAGATCCGAAGAGCCCTGTGGCACAAACCATTTATTATAATCTTGCTCACTATTATACCAGTCAGAAAGACCGGGACAATGCCATGCTTTATATGAACAAGCTACAGGCAATTGATCCTTCCAATGAAGGGCTGGTGGCTTTGCAGAACTACTGGAAACAGCTGGATGAATACGAAGCCAAGATGAAAAAGTATAATGAGGCCAAGAAAAAAGCCAGCGGCGGATAG
>Ga0164242_10006955_pt1 | contig 12403 bp, 7 predicted proteins | sample OricomgcompostMG_FD_108783 | JGI IMG/M metagenome (GOLD analysis project Ga0164242, IMG submission 108783) | Miracle-Growth compost microbial communities from Emeryville, California, USA - Original compost - Miracle growth compost (MG) ... | reverse complement strand
CGCGTCCATGCGGCCGGCGTGATCGACACCGACACCGGCCCGCTGCCGTACCTCGCGCTGCAATATGTACACGGCACCGACCTGCTCGAATACGCGCAGATCCATGCGCTCGGGCTCGAAGCCAAGCTCGCGCTGATCGCCGAAATCTGCCGCGCCGTCCATTACGCGCATGCGCGCGGCATCGTCCACCGCGACCTGAAGCCGGCCAACATCCTCGTCGACGCCGACGGCCAGCCGCATATCCTCGACTTCGGCATCGCGCACGTCGCGCAGGAACGCTTCGCGACGATGACGGTCGCCGGCCAGGTGCTCGGCACGGTGCCGTACATGAGCGCCGAACAGCTCGCCGGCCAGGCCGGCGCCAGCGATCCGCGCTGCGATGTCTATTCGCTGGGTGTCATCGCCTATCAACTGATCTGCGGCCAGTTGCCGTATCCGGGTTTGTCGACGTCGACCGTGCTCGAAGCGATCGCCACCGTCCGCAGCGGCCGCATCGAGAAGCTCTCGAAGCTCGCACCGCAGGCGCGCGGCGACGTCGAAACGGTGGTGATGAAGGCGATGGCGCAGGAGGCGCCACGCCGTTACGGCTCGGCCGCCGAACTGGCCGCCGACTTCGAACGCTATCTGCATCGCCAGCCGATCGAGGCCCGGCCGCCGACGCCGTCCTACCTGCTCGGCCTGTTCATCCGCCGCCACCGCGCGCTGTCGGCGGCGATCGCGGTTGCGGTACTCGCGCTGATCGGTGGCACGGCGGTATCGACGTATTACGCCGTGTCGGAAACGCGCGCGCATGCGATCGCCGAGCGGCACGCCGCCGAGTTCGCCGCCGTCAACCGCTTCCTCAACGACATGCTGGTGTCGGCCGATCCGGCGCACGCGCGCGGTCGTGCCGTGACGGTCGCCGAAACGCTGGACGCCGCGCGCCTGCAGTTGCCGGTCGACCACTCGCTGACGCCGGCGGCGCGCGCCGCGCTCGCGGCGACGCTGTCGAACACCTATGTCGCGCTCGGCGACGTCGAAACCGGCCTGCAGCTGGCACGCGACGCGCGCGCCGTCACCGAGCGCGAACTCGGTGCCGACAGCGAGGCGGCGATCCGCCTGCGTCTGGCCGAGGCCGGCGCCTTGCACATGGGCGGCGAACTGAAAGCCGGCAACGCGCTGCTCGAACCGCTGGTGCGACAACCGACACCGAGTGGCGAGGATCCGCGGCTGCGCTTCCGGATGCGCATGGAATACGCCACTGCGCTGCTCTACATGGGCCAGCAGGACGCGGCGCTGAAAATACTCGAAGCCCTCACCGAAGAAACGCAGACGACGCTCGGCGCCAATGACGGCACCAGCCTCGAAGCGGCGCAGGGTTATGTGTCAGTCCTGTTCAACGCCGGCCAGCACGAACAGGCGCTCGAGCTGTTCCGTGAACTGATCGCGCGCGAGACGGCGGCGCTTGGCGCCGACCATCCGATGACGCTGCTGACGCGCATGGATTACGCCGATCGCCTGCGCGAACTCGGCCATTTCGCCGACGCCGAAACACAGATCCGCAGCGTGATCGCCGACCGTATCCGCGTGTCCGGACCGACGCATTACTGGACGCTGCTCGCGCAGTACGTGCTGTGCAACATCCTCGATCGCCAAGGCCGTTCGCAACAGGCCGAAACGCTGATCGACAAGGTCGTCGCCGGCCTGCGCGCGAGTCTCGGCGACAGCAGCCCGGACACGCTGAACGCGATATACGTGCAGGGCAACATCGCCAGCAATCTCCACCACTACCAGGCCGCCGAGCGGATCTATCGCGAAGCGATCGCGCTGCGCGGCAATGCCGACGCCGGGACGCATCCGGAGTCGCTGTTTCCGATCAACGGCCTGGCGGTCGTGCTCATCGAAACCGGGCGCGCCGACGAAGCACTCGCCCTGCTCGACGATGCGCTGCCGAAAGCCGACGGCCGCAGCGACGGCAACATCATCTACGGCCGCATGCTCGGCACCTACGGTTACGCGCAGATGAAGAAAGGCGACTGGCAGGCGGCGCGCGCGACACTGGAAAAAGCCGCGGCGATCGTCGCTGCGGTGCACGATCCGCACCATCCGTCGGTGCAGTTCATCCATGCGCGGCTGCTGGCAACATACCGGCAGCTCGGCCTCACCGCCGAAGCCGACGCGCTCGCCACCAAGGTCGATCCGCCACGATGATCGCGCTCTGTCTGTTGCTGTCGCTGGGCCTGCTGCTTGCGCTGCTCGGCTGCATCGTCCTGCTGCACCGCGAACGGCAACGCTCCGCGCAGCTCGATCGCGAGCTCGCCGACAAGCTGACGCTGGCGCGCCAGGCCGCGGCCGCCGAAGAACGGCATCGCCTGCTCGCCGATCTGCACGACGACATCGGCGCCAAGCTGACGACCCTGGTCCATGCGCTCGACCATCCGGCGCACGCCGACCTGATCCGCGCGGTCGTCCAGGATTTCCGCGACATCGTGTCGCGCACGCAGCAGGACGCCTGCACCCTGCTCGAAGCACTCGGCCAGATGCGCGAGGAAACCGAACAGCGGCTCGACGCGGTCGACAGCGTACTCGACTGGCAACAGGCCGCCGACCTGCCCGATCCGGCGCTCGACGAAGCGCAAGTCCTGCACCTGTTCCGGATCGGCCGCGAAGCGGTGACCAACGCGCTGCGCCACGGCCACGCACGCCATATCCGCGTGCGCGTGCGCGCCGTCGCCGATCACCTGCTGCTCGATTTCACCGACGACGGCCCCGGCCTGCGGCCGAGCGTGCCCGAAGCCGGCCTCGGCCGCGGCACGAGCAGCATGCGCAACCGCGCCGAAAAGCTGAGCGGCACGATCGACTGGGCCCCCGGCACGCTCGGCGGCACCAAGGTCATCCTCGAATTCCCGCTGCCGAAAACGGCCTGAAGAAAATCCTTCAGGCCATAGTCGGGCGCGCTGCCTACAATCGCCGCTTTCCGTCAACCGCGAATCGCCGATGGCCAGTCCAGCACTCGCGCACGCCGTCGAAGCGAATTTCGACGGACTCGTCGGGCCGACACACCACTACGCCGGGCTCGCGTTCGGCAATCTTGCGTCCGCCGGCCATGCGCAGCAGGCGTCGAATCCACGGCTTGCCGCGCAACAGGGCATCGCCAAGATGCGTGCGCTCGCCGAACTCGGCCTCGCGCAAGGCGTGCTGGCACCGCACGAACGGCCGCATCTGCCGACGCTGCGACGGCTTGGTTTCTCCGGCAGCGATGCGCAGATCCTGCAGGCCGCGCACAAACGCGCGCCGCAACTGCTCGCCGCCGCCAGCTCGGCGTCGGCGATGTGGACCGCGAATGCCGCAACCGTGTCGCCGAGCGCCGACTGCGAGGACGGCCGCGTCCATTTCACGCCGGCCAATCTGTGCCTGAACCTGCATCGCATGATCGAAACCGGCACGACCTCGCGGCTGCTGCGCGCGGTATTCGCCGACGCCCGCTGTTTCGCGCATCACGCACCGCTGCCGGCAACACCGGCGCTCGGCGACGAGGGCGCCGCCAATCACACGCGACTGTGCAGCGATTACGGCGATCCCGGGCTCGAACTGTTCGTCTACGGCCGCGGCGATGCCGACGAGGCGGCGCCGGCGCGCTTCCCGGCGCGGCAGACGCGGCTGGCAGGCGAGGCGATCGCGCGGCTGCACGGTCTGCGCGATGCGCATACCGGCTTCGCCCGACAGTTGCCGGCAACCATCGACCAGGGCGTGTTTCACAACGACGTGATCGCGGTCGGCAACCGCGAGGTGCTGCTCCATCACGAAAAGGCGTTTGCCGACACCCAGGCGCTGCGCGCGTGGATCTGCACGCATCTGCGCGGCGAGCGGCGGCCGGTGTTCATCGAGATCGCCGAGGCCGAGGTGTCGGTCGCCGATGCGGTCGCGTCGTACCTGTTCAACTCGCAACTGGTCTGCACCGCCGACGGCACGATGCGGCTGATCGTCGCGCAGGAAAGCCGCGAGCACGCCGGCGTCTGGCGCGCGATCGAGCGGATCGTCGCCGACGACGGCAATCCGGTCGCCGCGGTCGACGTGTTCGACCTGCGCCAGTCGATGCGCAACGGCGGCGGGCCCGCCTGCCTGCGCCTGCGCGTCGTGCTCGATCCGGCCGAGCAGAGCGCGGTCAATCCGCAATGCTGGATCGACGCGGCGCAGGCCGAGCGGCTGTCGCTGTGGGTCGCGCGCCATTATCGCGACCGCCTGACGCCGGACGATCTCGCCGATCCGCAACTGCTCGACGAGTCGCGCACCGCCCTCGATGCTCTGACGACGCTGCTCGGTCTCGGCAGCATTTACGATTTCCAGCGCTAGCACCCGACGCGACAACCGGATATCCCCCATGCAAATGAATCTCGACTGGCGCTGGTACACCTGGGCCGAACTCGACGCCGACACCCTGTACGAGCTGCTCGCGCTGCGCGTCGCCGTGTTCGTCGTCGAACAGAAATGCGCGTACCAGGAGCTCGACGGCCTCGATCCGCAATGCGAACACCTGCTGGTGCGCGATGCCTCCGGCACGCTGATCGGCTATCTGCGCCTGCTGCCGCCGGGCCTGAAATCCGCGCAGCCGTCGCTCGGCCGTCTGCTGATCGCGCAAGACGCGCGTGGCCAGGGACTCGCCCGCGCGCTCGCGCACGAAGGCGTGCGCGGCTGCCAGATCCGCTATGCCGAGCAGGACATCCAGATCGCCGCGCAGCAGCATCTCGAAGCGTTCTACCAGTCGCTCGGTTTCACCATCGCGTCGACGCCGTATCTCGACGACGGCATCTGGCACGTCGACATGTGCAAGCGCTGGGAGCGCTAGACACGGCCCGGCGCGACACGAATCGCCGAAGCACCGCAAAATAGCGGGCTCAGCCATTCCCCCACAGGAGCAAACGAATGAGTCAGCGTGAAGTGCTGGTGGTCGGCGCCGCCCGGACGGCGGTCGGCAGTTTCGGCGGCAGTCTGAAAGACGTGCCGCTGACGACGCTGGCAACGACTGCGGTCAAGGCCGCGCTCGAACGGTCCGGCGCGCCGGCCGCGGAAATCGGCCACGTCGTCATGGGCAACGTCATTCCGACCGACGTGCGCGACGCCTATCTGTCGCGCGTCGCAGCGATCGAAGCCGGCCTGCCGCACGAAACGCCGGCGTTCAACGTCAACCGTCTGTGCGGCTCCGGCCTGCAGGCGATCGTGTCGGCGGCGCAGGCGGTTCTGCTCGGCGACGCGGATCTGGCGATCGGCGCCGGTGCCGAATCGATGAGTCGCGGCCCGTACATCATGCCGGCCGGCCGCTGGGGCGCGCGGCTCGGCGACACGCAGATGGTCGATTACATGAACGGCATCCTGCACGATCCGTTCGGCCGCTTTCACATGGGCGTGACCGCCGAGAACGTCGCCGAACGCTACGGCATCACGCGGCAGATGCAGGATGAACTCGCGGTCGAGAGCCAGCAGCGCGCGGCGCGCGCGGTCGCCGAAGGCCGTTTCAAGAGCCAGATCGTGCCGGTCGAACTGAAGACGCGCAAAGGCACGGTGCTGTTCGATACCGACGAGAACGTGCGCGGCGACAGCAGCGTCGACAAGCTCGCGGCGATGAAACCGGTGTTCAAGAAGGACGGCCAGGTCACTGCCGGCAATGCGTCGAGCCTCAACGACGGCGCCGCCGCGCTGGTGCTCGCCGAAGCGAACAAGGCGCGTACGCTGGGCCTGAAGCCGCTCGCGCGACTGGTCGCTTACAGCCATGCCGGCGTCGATCCGGCGTACATGGGCATCGGTCCGGTGCCGGCGACGCGCCTCGTGCTGCAGCGCGCTGGCCTGAAACTCGATGCGATCGACGTGATCGAGGCCAACGAGGCGTTCGCCGCGCAAGCCTGCGCGGTCAGCAAGGAACTCGGTTTCGATCCGGCGAAGGTCAACCCGAACGGCTCCGGCATTTCGATCGGCCATCCGGTCGGCGCGACCGGCGCGATGATCGCGACCAAGGCGATCTACGAGCTGCAGCGGATCGGCGGCCGTTACGCGCTGGTGACGATGTGCATCGGCGGCGGCCAGGGCATCGCGGCGATCTTCGAGCGCATCGCCTGATCACGCGTGCGCGCGGCGTCGACCGACGACGTCGCGCGCACGACACGTATACTGCCCGTCCAAATCCGCCGGGGGGGGCGACACGCACGCATGTACATCGAGTTTTTCCAGCTCAAGGAGATGCCGTTCTCGATCACGCCGGACCCGGCGTATCTGTACATGTCGCCGCGCCACCAGGAAGCGCTCGGCCACCTGCTGTACGGCACCGGCCAGTACGGCGGCTTCGTGCAGCTGACCGGCGAAGTCGGCACCGGCAAGACGACGATCGTCCGCACGCTGCTCGAACAGAAGCTCGACAAGGTCGACGTCGCGTTCATTCACAACCCGCGCCAGAACGAGCAGGAGTTCGTGCAGACCATCTGCGACGAGCTCGGCGTCGACTATCCGCGCGACGACCGCTCGCTGAAATCGCTGATCGACGCGCTCAACGACCACCTGCTGCGCGCGCACGCCGACGGACGGCGCACGGTGCTGATCATCGACGAGGCGCAGAACCTCGAACGCGGCGTGCTCGAACAGGTCCGCCTGCTGACCAATCTCGAAACGGCGAAGGAAAAGCTGCTGCGGATCATGCTGATCGGCCAGCCGGAGCTGTCGGTGCTGCTCGCGCGCCCGGACCTGCGCCAGCTCGCCAGCCGCATCACCGCACGTTTCCACCTGACGCCGCTCGGCGCACACGAAACCGCCGAATACATCGAACACCGTCTGCGCGTCGCCGGCGCGCATGGCGAAATCTTCACGCCGGCGGCGATCGCCGACGTGCATCGCTACACCAAGGGCGTGCCGCGCCTGATCAACATCGTCTGTGATCGCGCCTTGCTCGGCGCGTATGCGCAGAACGCGCGACGGATCTCGCCGGAGATCGTGCGCAAGGCGGCGAACGAGGCGATCGGCCAGCTGCCGGACGAATTCGATCCGCACGCACGCCGCCGCTGGAAGCTGATCGAGCTCGGCTGGGCGGCCGCGCTGCTGGTCAGCATCGCGCTGCTGGTCTGGAGCTTCAGCCGGCACGGTGACGACAAACCCGCCCCCGCCAGAACACCGCCACCGGTCGCAGTCGCCGCACCCGCCGCACCGGTCGCCGATCCGGTCGCCGACATCCGCGCGCTGGAACAGACCGCCGAGCCGCTGGTGCCGGTCATGAGCCGCCTGATCCGCTTGTGGGACGATCAGCTGGTCGTTCCGCGCGGCCAGAATGTCTGTGCCGCGCTGCACCGCGCGAAGCTGGAGTGCTATCGCAGCAAAGGCAGCTGGGCCGATCTCGGCCAGATGAACCGGCCGGTGCTGCTGACGCTGAACCTGCCGGAACAGGGCAAGCAGTATTTCCTGCTGACCGCGCTCGATACCATGACCGCCAGTTTCGCGACCGCGCTCGGCCCGGTCCGCGTTCCGCTGGCGTCGCTCGACGGCGTCTGGACCGGCGAGTTCCTGCTGCTGTGGCGCCGCGGCACCGAACAGTCCTACATCACGCGGAAAACGCGTGGCGCGTCGATCCCGTATCTCTGGCAGCGACTCGCGGCGCTCGACGACATCACCCCGCCATCACCGTTGCCGAACCGTTTCGACCGCGATCTCGAACGGGCGCTGACGGCATTCCAGCAGTCGCGCGGCCTGGTCGCCGACGGCGTCGCCGGCATCCGCACGCTGATCGCGCTCGGCGACGGCCTGCCGCATACGCCGACGCTCGGCGATCCGGGAGTCGTGCCATGAGCTACATCCTCGAAGCGCTGCGTCGCGCCGAGCGCGAACGCGATACCGGCAGGGCGCCGTCGGTCGAATCGCTAAATCGCGCGATGCCGATCAGCGAGCGCTCGCGCATGCCGCCGAGCGTCTGGGCGCTGGCGATCACCACCGCCCTGATCGCCGGCACCGCGCTCGTCGTGTCGCTGTGGCCGCGCAGCCCGGCGCCAGCAGCGCAGCCGGCGGCGACCGCCGCACCTCTGCCCATCGATCGTCCGGCAGCGGCGATTCCCGCCGCCGTCATCGACCCCGAACCGGCCGCGATCGACGATGACGTCGTCAGCCTCGACGATGTCGTCGGCGACGATGCGACCGAAGACGACGACACGCCGCCCGCTGCCGCGCCGACCGAACCGGAACCGGCGCCAGCGCCAGCGCCAGCGCCGGATGTCGCCGAGACCCGCGAGGTTCCGGATGCCGCGGTCAGCGCCGAGACACCGCCGCCGTCATTGCCGTCGCCGGCCAGCGGCGACGCGACGCCGAGCACCATCGTCGTGCCGCGCGGTGCCACCGTGTTGCGCGAAATGCCGGCCAGCTACCGCGAACAGTTCCCGGTCCGCACGCTCGACGTGCACGTCTACGATCCGGACCCGGCGAGGCGCTGGATCATGGTCGACGGCCAGCGCTACCGCGAAGGCAGCACGCTCGCCAGCGGACCACAGGTCGTGCAGATCATCGACGGCGGCGTGATCTTCGATTACCAGGGCGCCCGCGTCCTGTTGCCGGTACGCTGAACGAACGCCGCGACCTGCATGAGGAATCGCGCTCAAATCCGCACGGATGCGGAATTTTCCGACAAGCTATAAACTGAAAATATTCTTACTATTTCAGTATGGGGCCGTTCACCACGGTCCATGATTTTTCCGCACCGGCGGAAGCGGCTTTCAATACAATGGCCGTTGCAGCGATCAGGGAGAGTTTTGGATGAAACGTTATGGCCTGTTGAGCGTGTTTGCCGCGCTCGTTCTCACAGCCTGCGGCAACGGCAGCGTCAAGAGCCCGGACTTCGAGTCGCAATTGCTCAAGATCACGGTATCGTCGACCAAGACATCGGTCGGCACCGGCGAAACCGCGCAGTTCACGGCGACGGGCACGTTCTCCAGCCAGCCCGGCACCAGCAATTCGGAACGCGACATCACCGACAGCGTCCAGTGGTCGTCGTCCAATCCGTCGGTCGCGACGATCGATCCGGTCACCGGTCTCGCGACCGGCACCGGCGAAGGCTCGACCACGATCACCGCCTCGCGTGACGGCAAGCAGGGCACCGCCGCGCTGACCGGCGAAGGCATCGTGCTGCGCCAGGTCATCGTCACGGCGGTCAATCCGACCACCGAAGCACCCGCGGCCGGCGCCACCTCGCCCGGCGGCACGGTGACGTATATCGCGCAGGGCATTTACAGCAACAGCCCGACGGCGCGGGACATCGCCGATGCGGTGATCAGCTGGACGATCGCCGACAGCTCGATCGGCTCGCTCAATCCGACCACGGGTCGCAAGATCAAGGTCACCGGCCTCGCGCCGGGTCTGACGACGGTCACGGCGACCGCCAAGGGCATCGACGGCAGCGCGGACTTCGGCGTCGGTCAGCTGACCAGCATCCGGATCGATCCGCCGGCGGCATCCAGCCCGGTCGGCCGCCCGGCCGCCTTCGTTGCCAAGGCTCTGTACACCTTGACGACCGGTGCCTCGACGACTTTCGAGCTCGACATCCCGGCCACGTGGACGGCCGGCAATGCAGCCGGCACGACCGGCGACGCGCCGACGCTCGATGACGAGTGCGACAACGGCGAGCTCGCCATCCTGTGCAAGGTCGCCGGCCATGCCGAAGGCACGGTCGAGATCACGGCGATGGTTTCCGGTGTCGATCCGGCCCATGCGACGCTGACCGTCACGCCGGCCGTGCTCGACGCGGTGCAGATCACGCCGGACCCGCTCGACGCGACGCCGCGCACCACGCCGGATAACGTCGACCTGCCGCTCGGTTCGAGCCAGAACTTCTATCCGCTGTATTACTACAGCGACTTCCCCGGCGTGCCGGTCACCGCGCCGCGCAGCGACGCCGACACGGTGGTCTGGACCAGCAGCGACGCGACCACGGTTGCGATCGATGGTGCCGCCGACAACAGCATCAAGGCCGTCACCAAGAAGCAGGGCACGGCCAATATCGTCGCCACCGCCGGCAGCATCAAGGATACGGTCGCCGTCAAGGTCGGTCCGGCCGCAATCCAGCAGCTGCTCAGCGTCCGCCCGGGTCGCGCTTATGTCGGCGTCAACCGCCAGATCGAATTCACCGCCGTCGGTCTCTATACGACCGGCGAAACGAAGGACATCGCCGACGGTGCCGTGACGTGGACCAGTTCCGATCCGTCGATTGCGGCGATCGATCCGGTCACCGGCGTCGCAACCGCTGGCGATACGATGAGCAGCACCGACGGCATCACCGTCACGGCAACGCTCAACACCGATGAAGATCAGTCGGCGACGGCCACGCTGGTCGTCACGCCGGAAGCCTGCGCGACGCCGCTGCGGGCGGCCGACGGCGCCACTGCGGAAAAGGGTCCGTCGGTCGGCATCTGCCTGCTGTGCGGCGTGAGTGGCGAAGACAACATCATCGACGATGATCTGGCGACGTTCGGCGTCATCACGGCCGGCGTCGGCGCCCTGAACGCGTCGCGCTCGATCGACGTGACCGCGTCGGCCGACCACGCGCCGTACACCGTGCCGTTCGCAGCCGGCTCGCGGCCGTCGTTCATCATCACCAATGCCAAGGGTCCGCTGGTGCTGGCGGAGGTCGCTTCGCAGATCCAGCTGACCACCCTGCTCGGTGGCGTCGTTCAGGAGTCGAGCGACAACCCGGTCACGCCGCTGCGCCTCGATCTGCTCGGCCAGGAGCTGGTAGGCATTAACAAGACGCAGGGTCTCGTGTCGTTCGCGACCACGCTGCCGTACGACGGCATCCGCATCCAGCTGAAGGGCGGCCTGGCGACGGCGCTCAGCACGGTCGAGGTCGGTGCCGCATGCGGTACCAGCCTGCTGCCGATCGCGCCGGCCACCGGCATCAGCTCGCTGGAAACGGCGGGTGTTGCATCCGATGCCGAACCGGAACTCGAAGCCGGCGCGAGCCTGACGCTGGTCGCGCACGACTACGACAATCCGGACCAGGCGCTCAATGGCGAGGACGTCACCTGGACGAGCGGCGATGAATCGATCGCGACGGTGAATCCGAACGGCACCGTTACCGGCGTCGGCACGGGTGAAGTCGTCATCACCGGCACCTTGAAGGACACCTCGGCCTGCGCGACGCACTGCAGCGCGACCCGCACGGTCAAGGTGACGGCAGCACTCTGCACGATGCCGCTGTCGGTCGCTCAGGGAGCGAGCATCGAGTCGAAGCTTGCGGGCATCTGCCTGACCTGCTCGGCGAGCAATCTCGGCGGCGTCATCGATGCGCAGCCGTCGACCTACGGCAAGGTGTATCTGCCGCTGGGCCTGCTCAACGCATCGCTGACGATCACCGCGACGGTGAAGCCGCCGTATGCGCCGTTCACCGCAGGACCGAGCGCGGGCTTCATTCTCGCCGCCGAAAACGGCTCGGCACTGACGGCCGGCATCGGCAATCAGATCGTCGTCCGCACGTTGAACGGCGGCGAACCGACTGGCGATTCCAGCAACAATCCGCTGACGCCGCTGCGTCTCGACCTGCTCGGTGCCTCGCTGACCGGCAGTGACGGCATCGCTGCACATCCGGTGTTCATCAGCAAGACGACGAAGAACTTCGACGCCGTGCAGATCACGTTCAACACCGGCCTTGCCTCGGCGCTGAGCAGCTACCGCCTGTACGGTGCCTGCGCCGCGGGTCCGACCGAGCACTGACGGTCCCGTCTCCCGGCGCCATCACGGCGCCGGGAATGCAGTACAAAAAAGGGCGGCCCATCGGGCCGCCCTTTTCATTTGCCGCCGGCGCGATTTGACGTCAGCCCGGATTCGCGCTCAAGCCCTGCAGCGTGCGCTTCAGACGCAGCAAGCCTTCGCGCACATCCGCTTCAGCGATGTTCAATGCCGGTGCGAAGCGCAGCACGTCCGGCCCGGCGACCAGCAGCCACAGACCTTCGGCCAGTGCGGCGCTGACGATCGCCTTGGCCTTGCCTTTCCACGCATCGGCAACCGTCACACCGACCAGCAGGCCGTTGCCGCGCGGCGCACCGAACAGGCCGTAACGCTGCGACAGCTCGGCCAGGCCGGCTTTCAGTTGCTGCGAGCGGGCCTGCACATTGGCCTTCAGCTCCGGCTTGCAAAGCTCGTCGAGCACTGCGCCCGCGACTGCGCAGGCCAGCGGATTGCCGCCGTAGGTCGAACCGTGCGTCCCGAATGCCAGGGCCTGGGCGATTTCGGCCGTCGTCAGCATCGCGCCGATCGGGAAGCCGCCGCCGAGCCCCTTGGCCGTCGTCATCACGTCCGGCGTGACGCCGAGCTGCTCATAGGCATACAGCGTGCCGGTACGGCCGTTGCCGGTCTGCACTTCGTCGAACACCAGCAAGGCCTTGTGCTGGTCGCACAGCGCGCGCGCCGCTTT
>Ga0164242_10006954_pt1 | contig 12404 bp, 12 predicted proteins | sample OricomgcompostMG_FD_108783 | JGI IMG/M metagenome (GOLD analysis project Ga0164242, IMG submission 108783) | Miracle-Growth compost microbial communities from Emeryville, California, USA - Original compost - Miracle growth compost (MG) ... | reverse complement strand
GATCGAACTCGCCGCTGACGCGTTTGGAAGCCGAAACACGTGCCCGGGTCGCGGCGGCCGGTCGAATTGCCGCGCGACAGGCTCTTGAAAGAGGTGTCGACGATGGCAACGACGCACCCGCGCCCTCCCTACATTACAGGCGGCATCTTCATGCTGATCGGCCTCGCGCTGATCGTTGGCGGCATCTGGCTGATCGCGGTCGGCGGGTCGTGGTATTATCTGATCGCTGGCGCGGGCGTGCTCGTGACGGGCGCACTGCTGATCGCTCGGCGCCCGGAGGCGCTGTGGCTCTACGGCCTCGTCCTGCTCGGCACGACGATCTGGGCGATCGCCGAGGTGGGCATGGTGGGGTGGGAGCTCGAGCCGCGGCTCGTCGCGCCGATCATCCTCGCGCTCTGGCTGCTGCTGCCCTGGGTGCGACGCGGCCTGTGGCCTACGGCCGGAGCAGCGCCCGATCCGCGCGGCCGATATGCCTGGACAGCGCCGGCCGCCACCGCCGCGATCGGCCTGATCGTGCTGGTGATCGGCTTCTGCCAGCCGGTCGGCATCTCCGGCGTGGCCAATGCGGCGCGCGCGCCGGCCGCGATCGACGCCAGCGTGCCGGCCGGCGAATGGTGGTTCTACGGCCGCACGCCGCGCGGCGACCGCTTCTCGCCGCTCGACCAGATCACGCCAGCCAATGTCGGCAAGCTCCAGGTCGCCTGGCGGATGCAGACCGGCGATACGATGCGGCCCGGCGAGAATGTCGGCGGCACCGACGCGGGCCATGAGTTCAATTTCGAGAACACGCCGATCAAGGTCGGCGACACGCTGTATCTGTGCACCGGCCATAGCTGGGTGGAGGCGATCGACGCCGCCACCGGCAAACTGAAGTGGAAGTTCGATCCCAAGGCCGACACCACGCCCGACGTTTATCTCGCTTGCCGCGGCGTCTCCTATTATCAGGCGCCCGCCGGCAAGTCGGCCGATTGCCCGCGCCGCATCCTGGCGCCGGTGCTCGACGCGCGCGTGGTCGCCGTCAACGCGGACACCGGTCAGCCCTGCCAGGATTTCGGCGACCACGGGTTCATCTCGCTCACCCAATATCTCGGCCACGTCGCGGCGGGGTTTCACTTCGTCACCTCGCCGCCGCTGGTGCTCAACGATCGCATGATCCTGGGCGGCTGGATTTACGACAACCAGGCGGAGAACGAGCCGTCGGGCGCAGTGCGCGCCTTCGATCCGGTCAGCGGCAAGCTGGTCTGGGCGTGGGATCTCGGCAGTCCCAAGCAGGTCGTCCATCCCGATCAGGGTGACGTGTTGACGCGCGGCACGCCCAACGCGTGGGGCGTCTATACCGCCGATCCGGCACTCAACATGGTCTATCTGCCGCTCGGCAATGCGACGCCGGACTATTACGGCGGCAACCGCCGGCCGTTCGACGACGAGTACAACAGCTCGATCGTCGCGCTCGACATCACCACGGGCGCACCGCGCTGGCATTTCCAGACCACCCACCACGACGTGTGGGACATGGACCTGCCGGTCGGCCCCTCGCTGGTCGACCTGCCCGCGCCCGGCGGCACGGTGCCGGCGCTGGTCCAGAGCACGAAACGCGGCGAGTTCTTCATGCTCGATCGCCGCACCGGCACGCCGCTCGCCGCGGTGCAGGAAAAGCCGGTGCCGCAAAATGCCGTTCCGGGCGAGCGACTGTCGCCGACGCAGCCCTATTCGGTCGGCCTGCCGTCGGTGACCCCGGCCGATCTCACCGAGCGGCATATGTGGGGCGCGACGCCGCTCGACCAGCTCGTCTGCCGCATCCAGTTCCGCGAGGCGGCCTATGAAGGCCAGTTCACCCCGCCGCAGCTCAAGCCGACGATCGTCTATCCCGCCTTCGACGGCGTGATCGACTGGCACGGCGCGACAATCGATCCGGAGCGCAAGCTGCTGATCGCCAACGCCAATTACATCCCGTTCCGTATCACGCTGGCGCCGCGCGGCCCCTACGTCAAATCGGGCGCTGTGCCGCCATGGAACGGCCAGGGCAACGAGCCCAAGATCAAATCCGGCATCGCTCCGCAATACGGCACGCCCTATATCGGCAAGGTCCATCCGTGGCTCAACCCGATCGGGGTACCCTGCAACCCGCCGCCATGGGGCACGCTAACCGCAATCGATCTGACGACGCGCAAGATTGTCTGGCAGCATCCGCTCGGCACGACGCGCGACACCGGCTTCGGCGGCGGCCATACCAACCTGCCGCTCAAGACCGGCATCTTCAACATCGGCGGCAACATGGTGACCGCCGGCGGCCTGATCTTCATCGGTTCGACCGCGGACGATTATATACGCGCGATCGACGAGAACACCGGCAAGGTGCTGTGGCGCGCGCGCCTGCCCGCGGGCGGCCAGGCGACGCCGATGTCCTATTCGGCCGGCGGACGGCAATATGTGGTGATCGCCGCCGGCGGCCATAGCGGCCTCGGCACCCGCACCGGCGACTACGTCATAGCCTATGCGCTGCCGCGGCGTTGAGCCGATGTGCCGCTGGGCTTTGCCGGTTCTGCTTGCCGCCCTGGCGACCGCCGCGCCGGCGCTCGCTCAGGACCGGGCGAGCGACCGATCCTCGGTCGCCAAGGCGAACGACGATGCCATCAAGTCGGGCGACGCGCTGCCCGCCGAACATGCCCTGGGCGATTGGGGCGGGCTGCGCACGCGGCTGACCGGCGAGGGCGTCGACCTCCAGCCTTCCTATATCGCGGAGATCGCCGGCGTCGTTTCGGGGGGCAAGAGGCACGGAACCGATTATGCCCATGAGCTGAAGCTGCGCGCCGATATCGACCTGGAAACGCTGGCCGGCTGGAAGGGGTGGAGTCTGCACGGCACGCTGCTCGAACGCGCCGGGCGCAATGCCAGCGCCGATTACCTCGGCGACGATCTCGATCAGGTGCAGGAGATTTACGGCGCCACCGACCATGCCGTGGCACATCTCGGCTATTTCTACCTGGAGCATGTCTCGGGCGACAAGGTGAGCGTCGACGCCAAATTCGGACGGTTGCCCGTCGGGCTCGATTTCGCAGCATCACCCCTTTATTGCGGCTTCCTCTCACTCGGCCTGTGCCCGGAGCCGCGGGGGCTCACCATCAACGGGTCGTTCAGCACCGATCCCAGCGCGACCTGGGGCGGGCGCGTCAAGGTCGCGCCCCAGGGATTCTACGTCATGGGCGGCGTCTATCAGGTGCGGCCGCGCTACGGCGGACCTTCGGGGTTCGACTGGGGCTTCTCCAATACCTCCGGCGCGATTGTGCCCCTTGAGGTCGGCTGGACGCCGAGGCCCGGCGCACAGCAGCTGCAGGGACATTACAAGCTGGGCGTCGCCTACGACACCAGCGACTATCCCGATCTCCTTCCCGACGGGCCGACGCACCACCAGCACCTGTCCTATTACGCGCTGTTCGACCAGATGCTGGCACGCACCGGCAGCAGCGGCACCGACGGGCTGATCCTGCTCGGCGGCTGGAGCCATGCCGATCGCGCCACGTCGATCTTTCGCGATTTCGCCTTTCTCGGCCTGGCGGCGAACGGCGTCATCCGTTCCCGACCGAACGACAGCATCCAGTTCCTCGTCACGCGCGGCTGGATCAGCCGCCGGCTAACCGAGGCGCAGCAGCTCGCCGAGGCGTCGGGCGAGCCGCTGCCCACGGGATTCCCACCCGCGCCGGGCGGTTTCGGACCGACGCCGATCGCGCCCGGCATCCAGACCGGCGAGACGGTCTACGAAGTCAACTACAAGCTCCATGCCGCCGATGGCGTGATCCTGACACCCGACCTGCAATATGTCGAACATCCCGGCGCGGCGCGCTCAATCCCCGACGCCCTCGTTCTCGGCGGGCGCATCGAGGTCGATTTCTAGGTCGAGGCGCGCCGCCGGACCGCTGTCCTTTGGCTCCCGCGCTCGCTATGCCACGCAAGAGAACCGAACGCGGGGAGCGGACATGGATTTTTCGGCGCTGCAACAGACCAGCAAGATCACCGACGAGTGGCGCTATCCCGAAGCGGCGGTGCGGGCGAGCGGGTTGCTGCAGGTCGACCGCGATCCCGATCATCGCCTTTATTGGGAGGAATACGGCAATCCCGCCGGCGAGCCGGTCATGGTTCTACACGGCGGCCCCGGCGGCGCGTGCAATCCGGTGATGGCGCGCTATTTCGACCCGGCGCGCTATCGCATCGTCCTGTTCGACCAGCGCGGCTGCGGCAAGAGCATCCCGACGGTTGCCGCCGACGGCCCGGCCGTGGCGCTGGCCAACAACACGACCGCGCACCTGATCGCCGATATCGAGCGCCTGCGCGACTCGCTCGGCATCGCGGGGCGGATGCACGTGTTCGGCGGCAGCTGGGGCAGCACGCTGGCGATGGCCTATGCCATCGCGCATCCCGATCATTGCGCCAGCCTGATCCTGCGCGGCATCTTCCTCGGCGCCCCCGAAGACCTGCGCTTCATGTATCAGGGCAATGCCGCGACCCATGCCGAAGCGCCCTATGCGCTGACCGAGCCGGGCTCCTACGTCAGCTATCCCGCAGCCTGGGCGCGCTTCCTCGCCCCGATCGCGCCGGCCGAACGCGGCGACGTGATGAAGGCCTACAAGGCGATCTTCGACATGGCGCCGGCGACCGAGGCCGAGCGACAGCGCCAGCTGGAAGCTGCGCTGGCCTGGTCGGTATGGGAAGGCACGATCTCCAACATGATCCCCGACGAAGCCGACGAGGGCAAGTTCGGCGAGGCTGCCTTCGCGTTGAGTTTCGCCCAGATCGAGGCGCATTATTTCGCCAATCACCTGTTTATGGCGCCCGACCATATCATCCGCAATGCCGCGACACTGGCGCGCGTCCCGATCCACATCGTCCATGGCCGCTTCGATCTGGTGTGCCCGCTGACGCAGGCCTCGCGCCTCGTCTCGGCACTGAGCGACGCCGGCGCGGAACCGGCGACCTTCGTGGTGACCAACGCTGGCCACAGCGCAATGGAACGCGAGACCGCGCTGGCGCTGACCGCGATCATGGACGGGCTGCCGCCGATCGGGGCTTGAGCATCGGTGGCCGCCATGAGCATTGACGCCCGGAGCCTCAGGAACCCAGCTGCTCCATCCGGCACTGGTCGGGCGCCTTGTCGGGCCGCCATCGCAGGAAGCGTGTGCCGTGGCGGAATCGCTCGCCCGTGACCTGATCGAACCCCACCTCGACGACGAGCTCGGGGCGAAGCGGCTGCCAGGCCGCCGAGCGGTCGGTCGACCATCGGCTCGGCCCGCCCGGTGCGCGCCCGGTGAAGCCCGGCGGCTCGATCATCTGTTCGAGGCGCGGCGTGAGCTCGGCCCGCTCGGTCCTGCCGAGACCCGAGGTGAAGCCGACATGGTTCAGGCGCCCGTCGTCATCGTAGAGCCCCAGCAGCAGCGAGCCGACCACCGGCTCGTCGCTCGCGTAGCGGAACCCGCCGACTACGCAATCGGCGCTGCGACGGCGCTTGACCTTCACCATCGCCCGCTCGCCGGGATGGTAGCCGTCGTCGCGCCGCTTGGCGATCACGCCGTCGGTGATCCCGCCGCTGTCGGCAAGCCATTTCTCAGCCTGCGCGACATCGAATGTCGCTTCGGAAAGGAACAGGTCCGGCTCGTCGAACGCCTCCACCAGCTTGGCGAGCGCAGCGCGCCGGGCGTCCAGCGGCTTATCGATCAGGGCGATATCGGCCGACTGCAGGCAATCGAACAAGGCATAGCGCGCAGGGGTTTGGTGCGAGAGGCGCGCGATCCGGCTCTCGGCGGGATGGAGGCGCGCCTGCAGCGCGTCGAACGCCGCGCGCCCGTCGATGACGACGATCAGCTCGCCGTCGAGGACGCAGGGCCTGGACGAATGGCGCGCGAGCAGTTCGACGATTTCGGGAAAGAAGCGCCCGAGCGGCTTGCCGCCCTTCGAGCAGAGGCGGACGCTGTCCGGCGCGACATAGGCAAGGCAGCGGAAGCCATCCCATTTCGGCTCGTACTGCCAGCCCTCGCCGTCGGGCAGGCTCGCCGCCGACCGCGCCTCCATCGGGGAGACGGCGGGAACGAGGAAAATCGGCTTCGACATCACGAAACAACGCGCCGACGATGGATTTGCTGCCATCCGTTAGGGGCGCGCCGCGTTGTCCCGCTGCGCATCGGCAAATGTAACGATTGTCCGCGCCGCGCCGAACGTCGACCATTGCCACCCCGTGAGGAGGAACGACGATGTTCGACATGAAGAATCTCGCGCGCCTGAGGACGCTCGACGCCAACGCGCCCGAGGCGATGAAGGCCTTCTGGGCGTTCGACAAAGCGGCCTTCGCCGATGGCGCGCTCAGCGGACGGCAGAAGCAGCTGATCGCGGTGGCGGTCGCGCTCACCACGCAATGCCCCTATTGCATCGAGATACATGCCAAGGAGGCGCGCGCCGCCGGCGCCAGCGATGCCGAACTTACCGAAGCCGCGATCGTCGCCGCGGCGATCCGGGCGGGCGGCGCGGTGACTCACGCCACGCATCTGTTCGGCGATGACCGATGATGGCGCTCCGCCGAGGTCAGCGGTTCGTGTAGAGATAGGCCGCGATGTCGCGCGCGTCGCGGTCGGTCACGTTCATGTCGGGCATCCCGTTGCCGGGCAGCATCTGCTGCGGGTGCTGCAGCCATTGCACCATGTTCTGCGGCGTGTTGGCGAAATGGCCGGCGATCTCGCTGCGCGTGGCGATCTTGGCAAGCGACGGGCCGACCTCGCCGTTCACCCCGGTGACGCTGTTGAGCGCGTGACATCCGCCGCAGCCATACCGCCGGTATGCCAGCTTGCCCGCCGCGACGGAGCCACCGGTGATCTGCTCCGCGACCATCCGGCCCTGGTCGCGATTTTCCAGCTTGAGCGTGACGATCGAGGCGACCGCTGCCGCGGCCGACGCCACGATCAGGAGGACCAGCAGGCGCAGACTAGAGGGCATCGGCGACCTCCTGCGCGGAAGGCTGGAGCATCGAGCGGACCAGCAACAACGCGGCGACGGCGTGAACCAGGCCGCCCGGCACCCACATGATAAGGCCGGCGACCTGCTGGTCTTGCGCCGGGGTCAGGCCGAACGGCGCCATGCCGAGCGCGGCATAGCCGGCGTACCAGGGGCTTTCGGAAAGCGCCATCAACGCGCCCAGCGCGCCCGAGACGATCGAGGTGGCGAACAGGCACAGCGCCGCGATGCCGCGCTGCGCCACGCTGCCAGCATGACGGCCGCGGCGGCCAAGCATCGCCGTCCAGAACAGCAGCGAGCTCAGCAGGAAGGAAAGGTGCTGGGCGGCGTGCCAATTGTCGTTCGACAGCGCGAGGTCGAACAGCGGCGGCGCGTGCCAAAGCCACAAGGCGATGGCCTGGAGCAGCGTCGCGGTGACGGGCTCGGTCAGCCGCGACCATAGCGCCGTGACGGGCCGCGCGCTGGTCATCCGGCCGATGCCGCGCCGGGCGGCAGCGGGAAAAGCCCAGAGCAGCACGACCAGCGGCTCGGCCAGCACCAGCAGCGGCGCGGCGAGCAGCATGATCAGCTCATGCTCCGTCATATGCAGCGCGAACGAGCGTTCGCCGGCTTCGTGTAGCGGCGAGACGAGCGCGACGACGAGCGTCAGCAAGCCGCCGCCGAACAGCCAGGCGCGCCGGCGCCAGGCGCTGCGCCGGCCGGAGCGGCTCGACAGCCGCCGCCAGCCGACCGCGAACAACACCGCCGAGAGGACGATCGGGCCGACGATCCACGGATCCCACGTCCAGCCGGGCGCTGCCTCGTGCGCTTCGCGAAGATGATGGGCGAACGCCGGCGTCGCGGCACCGGCCGACAGAACGATGGCAAGGCGGCTCAGCGCGCGCATGGCGGCACCAGGGCCGAGGCGATTGAGCCGATCACGATCGCCAGCCCGAACACGACAACGCCGAGCATCGCCAGCCGGGCGATCCAGCACGCCACCGGGCCGCCGTGCTCCCGAGATAGTCGGGCAAGCGGCCAGGCAATCCAGCCTGCGCCGACGCAGACGATCAGGCTCGCCACGCCCCAGGCGAGCGCCGTCCCACCCGCGGCGACATGGCAGTTGACGCGCAGCGGTCCGCCGATCCCCTGCTGATGCACATACCAGACGACCGGTGGCAGCAGCAGCGCGGTCCAGGCGCGGGCCGACGCGCTCACAGCACCCTCGGCAGCCAATAGATGATCGCGTAGAGCGGCAGCCAGGCGATCACGACGAAGCTCCAGTAATTGCAATTGTCCTCGACGTCGGCGAACTGGTCGGGGCCGATCTTGTGCGTGTAGAGCCATGCGGCCTGCACGGCCGTGTCGCCGAAATCGGTGACGATGTGGCTGGTGTGGAGGATCATCAGCATCCACATCACCGAGCCGTAGGCGTCCTGGCTCCAGCTGGGCGTCAGCACCGCGATCTCGAAGCCGCGCAGCACGAGCAGCGCCGCGCCGACTACCGTCATCGCCAGCACGCCGAGGCGCACCCGCTCGGCATCATGGCGGTTGGTCAGGCGCTTGACCACCAGATTGGGCGCTTCGCTGAGGATCAGGCCGACCGTGAACAACCCGCTCCAGAATAGCGGCGGCAGCGGATCGCCGGCCGGCGGCCAGGACGGGGTGATGCTGGTGACGTAGAGATAGACGCCGATCGCCAGCGCGAAGCCGGTGCCCTCGATCAGCATGAAGCCGAGATTGCCCCACCAGACGAGATGCGCCGCCCCATGCGCGCTGTCGGGCAGCGCGGATAGATCGCCGATGATGCGTGGCTTGCGCGCGAGCGTCATGGCGTGCGCTTCCGGAAGGGCCCGGTGGTGGCGCGGTCGCGCGTCGGCCAGAACCAGAAGGTCAGCGCGATCGCCACCGGAATCGCGCCCCAGACGATCGCCCAGGGGGTGAAGATGCTGCCGACGAACAATACCGCCACGCCCAGCGAGGCGAGCAGCGGCCAGATCGACGGCCCGACGCTGTTCTGGCGATACAGCGGCTCGGCATCGGCGACCGAGGTGACGAGCAACTCGCGCTTGTCGATGCCGAGCCCGTCGTAAGCGATCAGCTCGCTCGTCCACATCGGGGTGAGGCTGTCGACCGCCGGCGTATAGTCGAAATTGTACGGCGGCGGCGGCGAGGCGGTGGCCCATTCGAGCGTCGAGCCGCCCCATGGGTCGGTGCCCGCCGGTGCGCCGCGCCGAAAGCTCCGCCAGGCGTCGATGACGAAGACGATGCCGCCGGCGACGGAAATCGCCGCGCCGATCGTCGCCAGCAGGTTGAGGCCACCCCAGCCCATCTCCGGCCCGTAGGTGTAGATGCGCCGCGGCATCCCCCACAGCCCCAGGATGTGCATCGGAAAGAAGCCGAGATTGAACCCGCCGAAGATCAGCGCGAAGGCGACGAGCCCCAGCCGCTTCGACATCAGCCGGCCGGTCGCCTTGGGGAACCAGTAGCAGAAGGCGCCGAGCAGCGGAAAGATCGCGCCGCCGACCAGCACGTAGTGGAAATGCGCGACGACGAAATAGGTGTCGGTCAGCTGGAGGTCGAGCGGCGCCGATGCGGTCATCACGCCGGAAAGCCCGCCGATCACGAAGGTGACGACGAAGCCCGCCACCCACAGCATCGGCACCGACAGCCGCGGCCGGCCGCCGACCATCGTCGCGATCCAGCAGAAGATCTGCACGCCCGCGGGCAGCGCGATCGTCAGGCTCGCCGCGGTGTAGAAATCATTGCCCAGCCGCGGCAGCCCGACCGCGAACATGTGATGCACCCACAGGCCGAAGGCGAGCACGCCGATCGCCAACATCGACAGCACCATCGCGGCATGGCCGAAGATCGGCCGGCGCGAGAAGGTCTCGACGATCGACGACACGAAGCCGACCGCGGGAATGAAGATGATATACACCTCGGGATGGCCGAAGAACCACCAGATGTGCTGGAACAGCAGCACGTCGCCGCCGCCGGCGGGCGAGAAGAAATTGGTCGAGACCAGCCGGTCCGAGATCAGCATCGAGGTCGCCAGCATCACCGCCGGCAGGCCGAAGATCGTCATCAGCGAAGCGACCAGCATCGCCCACAGGAACAGCGGCATCTTCGCCAGCGTCATGCCCGGCGGGCGGAGCTTCAGGATCGTGGCGACGATGTTGACCGAGGCGGCGAGCGCGGCGACCTCGGTGAAGGTGATCATTTGCGCCCACACGTCGGCCCGGTGGCCGGGCGAATAGGCCGGACCGGACAGCGGCGGATATTCGAACCAGCCGAGATCGGGGGTCACGTCGAGCAAATGCGGGATCCACAGCATCAGCACGCCGCCGAGATAGAGCCAATAGCTGAACGCAGCGAGCCGCGGAAAGGCGAGGTTACGCTGGCCGAGCATCAGCGGCACCAGCCAGATCGCCATCGCCTCCATCACCGGCACCGATACGAGAAACAGCATCGTCGAGCCGTGCAGCGCGAAGCTCTCGTCGTAGAGCTGCGGCGTCATGCGGTGCATGTCGGGGGCGCTGAGCTGCAGCCGCATGTCGAGCGCCAGCATTCCGGCGAGGAACAGCAGGAACATGGTGGTGACGATGTAGCGCGCCGCGATCCTCTTGTGGTCGACCGTGGTCAGGAAGCCCCACAGCCCCGGCGGATCGCGCCAGGCGGCGACCAGGCGATCGTGCCGTGCGCGCTCGGTGATGTCGTCGTCGGTCACTTGAGCGATTCCAGATAAGCCGCGGCGGCATCCGCATCGGCAGGCGACAGCGTGACGGCCGGCATCATCGTCCCCGGCTTGATCGCCTGCGGGTTCGCGATCCAGCCCTGCAGATGCGCCCGGGTCATGCTGAGCGCGCCCGCGGCGATGCTGCGGCGCGAGCCGATGTGCGTGAGGTCCGGCCCGTTGCGTCCCGCCGCCGCCGTGCCGCGCACGGTGTGGCACATCGCGCATTGGCCCTGCGTCACCACCTGCATCCCCCTCGCCTGCTCGGCATTGCCGGGCGCCCTCGCGGGACGCGCCTCGACCGCGAGCCAGGCGGCGAACGCGGCGGGTGTCTCCACCTTCACGTCAAACGCCATGTGCGCGTGCTGCGGCCCGCAGAACTCCGCGCATTGCCCCCGGAACCAGCCGAGCCGACGCGGCGTGAGGTCGATCGCGTTGGCGCGGCCGGGGATGACGTCCATCTTGCCCGAGATGTTGGGCACCCAGAAGCTGTGGATCACGTCGGCCGAGCCGAGCTCGATCCGCGCCGTGCGGCCGACCGGCAGATGGAGCTCGTTGGCGGTTTCGACCCAGCCGCCGCCGGCCGGATCGCGATAAGCGACGCGCCACCAATATTGATGCGCGGTCACGCGCACCCGCAGCGTCTCGTCGGCCTGGGCCGCGGCAAGCGAGCGCTCGACGAGGAAGCTGCCGCCGGCGAGCAGCAGCAGGCCGACCACGATGATCGCCACCCAGACGGCGAACAGCCGCCCGAGCCTTTTATCGGCGGGCTCGAGCAACGGCGCCACGGCCGCCGCCCGGCCGCCCCGCGCACGCCACAGGCCGAGCACGAGAAAACCGAGCACCAGCAGATAGATGATGCCGCATACCCATAGCATCAGCAGCAGGAGGTCATATTGACTGTGGGCCTGATCGGCGACGGGCGCGAGCGGCGTCTGCACGCCCGAGCAGCCGCCGAGCGCCAGCGTCGCCGCAAGGGCGGCGCGCCGCTTCATCGCACCGGCCCGGACCAGGTCGAACCCTGCGGCTCGCCCGCCTGGTCGAGATCCTGACGGCGCCGCCGCTCAGGCTTCAGGCTGGCGAGCTCATGGACATAGGCGGCGATCTGCCAAAGCTGCTCGGTCGGAATCTTGGCGCCATAGTCGTGTCCGAAGCGCTTGTGGCCATCGGCGATCACAGCATAAAGCAGATCGAAGCTCACCGGCTGCCGCTGCTGATCGGCGGCAAGATCGAGCGATCCCCTGGCGTCGTCGCCATGGCAGCTGCCGCAACCGTACCAGGTGAAATAGCGGCCACCTTGCGAGACCTGATAGTCGTTGCTCTCGAAATATTGCGCTCGCGGATCACCGGGGCCGTTGGGCGGCGTCTGCGGCTGATCCGGGCCGAGCGTGCGGTTCTCCTGGGTGCACGCCGCGGTCAGCAGCAGGAGGATCGCTGCGCCAAGGGTCCAATCGCGGGCGCCGAACTGGATGATGGCTCGATGACGCTTCGCTTCGCCGGTCACCGCTCCTGCATCCATCATCCGCGCTCGCCTGCATCATGAGGACCATCATGCGTCTTGTCCATTGACGCACGTTAAGAACGCGGAAGATCGAAACTCGTTCAGAGCGCACGCTGCCGATCGAAACGCGCGGGGAACGGAGAGCCCCTCTCCCGAGGAGCGTGCTTATGCTGCATATTGGTGGCGGAGCGGGAG
>Ga0164242_10006953_pt1 | contig 12405 bp, 8 predicted proteins | sample OricomgcompostMG_FD_108783 | JGI IMG/M metagenome (GOLD analysis project Ga0164242, IMG submission 108783) | Miracle-Growth compost microbial communities from Emeryville, California, USA - Original compost - Miracle growth compost (MG) ... | reverse complement strand
GACCAGCGCGCCAACGCCGGTCTTGATCAGAACCACTTCGACTTGAAGATCATCCTCGGGAAGGTGCGCCCTTTCCTACGCCACCTCACCGAGGCTCATCCACAGGTTCTGATCATTGCTCCATGCGTCTTGCGATGAGCAGTTGCTGTAGTACCTACGGCGGTGATGAGTATTTGTCGGCCCAGCCGTACAAAAAGCTCCTGTTCAGTTCATGCGACGAGTTGCGGGACCCTCACCGACCCGGAATGACTTGCGTGACAGTGGCCTGCAAGTCGGCGTACTCCTGTCCCGAGATGCTGGTTTCCCGGTCGAATGTGGCGGTGCCGTTGGGATCGATGGTGAAGTTGCCGACCTGATCCTGGTCACCACCGGTGACGGTGTACACCACGGTGGTCTTCTCCGGCAGTGGTTTGGTGCTGACGTATCGCGGGTTGATGGTGTAGTTGAAGTTGCAACCGGCGGATCCGAAGCACTTCTGCTCGGTCACGATCACTCCGACGACAAAGTCCGCGGTGGTGGGCGGTGCCGCGACCGGCCTCGCCGGTGTCGTGCTCGACGACCATCCCGAGGCCGGGCTGCCAGTTGAACTCGCGGGGACTTCCTCGGGGACACAACCCGTCAGCCCGATGGCCAGGATCGGGGCGATGACGGCGGCCTTTGTCGCGTTGTACTTCATTCTCATTCCTTCGGTTTGGCGGGTCAGGCGGCGTTGTCGCCGGATACTCGGGTGGTGTCGACCGCCTGCGCATCGGCCAGCGCGGCCAGCGATTCGGAGAGCAGACGGTTGATCCCGGAAGCGACTGTTGTGCAGCCGCTTTCGATCTTGTCGGCGTTCTTGTGGATGGACCCCGCAGCCTTCTTGATGTCATCAATGCGGTCCAGCTGCGCAAGTGCCTCGGCGATCTTCTCCTCGGCGGTAGCCAGCTGCTCGGCACCGCGGCGAGCGCCTGACGCCAGGGCCGCCGTGCGCAGCAGGATGACGACGGTGCGCACCAGATCAGGCTCGTCGGTCGTCGGGTCGAAGGCCATGATGATGCGCCGGGACCCGATGACGCGAATGGACTGACCTGCGTTCTGCTCGAGGGTTCGGACGAGGCCGAGCGATGCCGCCGCCTGGCGGTTGCGCTCGGCCTCGTCCAGGTACTCGGCCCACCCCGCACGGGTCGAGTCCGTCATTTCGATCACCACGCGGGCAGTGCCGCCGTCGACAATCAGCAGGCCGTCGCCCTTCTTGGAGCGCGGCAGCTGACCGACAACCGCGCGGGTATCGGTGTACTCATCGCCCAGACCGGTCGCGATGGCGGAAAGCACCTCGTTGACCTGCGTCTCAAAGGTGTCGCCCTTGATGGGGGTCACCTTGCTGAGGTTGGTGCGGGCCTCGTGGACCTTGACCGCGGTGCTGATCTCATCGATCTTCTGGCTCAACGTCTGGTGGTTCTTTCCCAGCAAATCGGTCAGTTGCAGCTGGCGGGCTTCCAGCGTCGCCGTGTGCCTGGCCATCGGGGAGGTGGGGTCGGCGGGGTCGAACTGCTTGACCGCTTTGGTGACGACCTCGGTGATGCTCGCGGTGCTCTTCGCATCGAGCTCGGTGCTGAATTTGTCCAGCAGCGGCTGCAGCTTTTCCAGCAGCTCCGGGCTGTCGCCGGCGAAGATGCGCCGCAGTTCGGAGTTCAGCGCGCTCTTGGCGGAAACGACCGAGTCGGTGAACTCCTTGCGGCTGGCCTGGTCGGCCTCGACGATTGCCTTCTTGGCCTCCTCGGCCGCCTTGGTCATGGTCTTGGCGGCGTCCTTGACGGTGCGCTCGGTGAGCTCGGCGGCCTGAGTGGAGGTGGCCGCCGTCTTGTCGCCGGCCTCCTTGATCATGCGTTCTAGGGCTCGCGCATCCTGCGACTGGCCGGTGGCGGACAGTGCGTGTGCACCGATCTTGACGGCTTCGGCGACGAATCTGGCCAGGTCGGCCTCGACGAGAATCTTCGGGTCATCGACGATCTCGCCGCGGTCGCCGGTGGTCCAGCGCTGGGCCTCGCGAGCGACGTCCTTGTCCTGGATGGACATCTGGTTGATGACGATCGTGGTGTGGTCGGCGGCCAGGTGGGCGCCCTTGGGTTCTGTCATGACGGCTCCTCGGTGCTCGGGCCGCGGGGTGCGGCGGATGCATCGAGATTTGTCCGCGCAGCGCACGATAGCAACGTCAAGAACTGATAAGGCGGCTTATCGGCAACGATAATTTGTTACTACCGCGGAGGCCGTAATGTGGCTGGTGAGCGAGAGGAGGCCGACGATGCGCACGTTGACGTTGCAGGATGTGGCCGACCTCGCCAACGTACAGCGGCCCGTCGTGACCATGTGGCGAAACCGCCCGCGTATCCGCGGCGAGTCGGTGCCGTTTCCTGCCGCGGTCAGCCGCGTCGACGGCATCGAACGGTTCCGCGCTAGCGAGATCGTCGGCTACCTGAAGCGCACCGGGCGTGGCAACAACGTTGACATCGAGTTCGACGTCGCCGCGGTCGCAATACCCGACGGCGCCGATCTCGAGGATCTGGTCGTCCTGTTGACCTGGCACGCCCTCACCGGGCTCCAACTCGCCGGCACCACTCCAACCGAAAGATCGCGGCTGGCCGAGGAATACGATCCGGACGACCGCTATGTGCTGCGCGAGCTGCGGATGATGGATCCGACCGCCACGACGCTGGAATACGTCGACCAGCTGGTCGAAGCGTCATTCGGACTAACCGATGCCCTGGCGCGTATCGAGCGCAGCCGGCTGCAGCGCGAACTCGGCACCCGTGAGCTCGCCGCCGACGCCGTCGGCCTCTTGGCCCGGGTGGTCGCCGAGTGTGCGGCATTCCTGGGATCCGAGGACCTTGCACTACGCGTCGACGGCAGCCAGACATCACTGGCGGTGGCAGGTGAATGTGGTCTGCCGGTCATCTCGGATAGCCGAGCTGTGCTGCGGCGAGCGGTGATCTCCGGCACCGCGACTGGGCAATCCCGTGATCGAGATATTACCTTCGTATCGGCGGTGGGCCTGTCTGCCGGGCATGCGATCGACAAGGCCGATGACTTGGTACTGGGTCTGGAACCCGGCCGGATCGGCGTGCTGGTAGGCCCCGCGTCGGCGCTGACCGACATGCTGGCAGGGGAGCTGCAGCAGCGACGGGCCAAGGTGCTCCGTGTCGGCAATGTCGTTGCCGCGGTGCGGCTTCCGCGCGGTTTGTGGCGTGAAGCGCACCGCCAGAACCTGGCCTTGTGGGTGTGCCGCGGTGGCACTGACGAACACCGGCCGTGCGTCACCGATCTGGCCGCCATCGCCGATCCGGACCTCACCGATTTTGCTGCCGATATCGCCGCAGGCTTGGCCCAGACCGAGGCCCGGGCCTTCCGGTATGCGCGCCGGATCGATCGGGCGCAGGTATTGGCCGGCGGCCCGCTGGTCCCGCGCGGTGTGCGGGCGGTGACGCTCAGTTCGGCGGATCACCGTCGCCATGTGGAACGGGTGCACGCCGTCACGCTGACCACCACAGCTCCTCTTGCACCGGTCGATGTTCTGGTCGAGCCCGCCGTTGGGCGGCTGCGGCTGCGGCAGCGTTCGCTCGGTGAGCTACACGACGAGGGCAAGCTGATGCTCCGGCGCGGCAATCGCATCGACCGTGGTCATGCGGTGCCCGGGGGAACCGTCCGGCTGTTGCCTGTCGAGGATGAGGCCGCGATGGATCCGGTCGATGCCGAGCACCTCTATCCCCGTGCGGCACGCACCGAACCCGGTGACGTGGTCTTTGTCGAGCGTCCACGGCCACAAGCCTGGGTCGACATGATCGGCGGTGCCATGGTGGTTTCACCCGCCCGCATTCTGCGCCTGAGCAGTGGCGCGGATTTCGGGCCGCGTGTCCTTGCCACGTCCATCAACGAGACCGCTGCGTCGGGTTCGGAGTGGCCGACCTGGACTGTGCCCGAAATGTCGGCCGGCGACGCGTCCAAGTTGGAGGCGGTACTGGCCGAGATAGAGCAGTACGAGGCCGAAGTCCAGCGCCGCGTAGCCGCGGCGAGTGATTTGAAGAAGGCGTTGATCGAAGGGGTCGCCGCGGGTGCCCTGAACCTCGACGCGTCACCGACCACCCCCGGCGTCGCCGGGGCCGATAAATAGGAAAGAGCAGCATGCCACCGAGGAAAAAGGCTGAGCCGCAGGCTCCTTCGACGATGAAGGAGCTTAAGGACACACTGTGGAAGGCCGCCGACAAGCTGCGTGGGTCGCTGTCGGCGAGCCAGTACAAGGATGTGATCCTGGGCGTGGTGTTCCTCAAATACGTCTCCGACGCCTACGACGAACGCCGAGGCGCGATCCAGGCAGAGCTGGAGGCCGACGGTCTGGATGCCGAGCAGATCGAGGAGTTGATCGAGGACCCGGAGGAGTACCAGGGCTACGGGGTGTTCGTGGTCCCGCCCGGAGCCCGGTGGAAGTTTCTGGCCGAGAACGCGAAGGGTCTGCCGGCGTCCGGTGGCGAGCCCGCCAAGAACATCGGTCAGTTGATCGATGAGGCGATGGATGCGGTCATGAAGGCCAACCCGACACTCCAGGGCACCCTGCCGCGGCTCTACAACAAGGACAACATCGACCAGCGCCGGTTGGGTGAGCTGATTGACCTGTTCAACAGTGCTCGGTTCAGCCGGCAGGGTGACGGCCGGGCGCGTGACTTGATGGGAGAGGTGTACGAGTACTTCCTCGGCAACTTCGCTCGGGCAGAAGGGAAGCGGGGCGGTGAGTTCTTCACCCCGCCGAGCGTGGTGAAGGTGATCGTCGAGGTCCTGGAACCCTCCCGCGGGCGGGTGTATGACCCGTGCTGCGGATCGGGTGGCATGTTCGTGCAGACCGAGAAGTTCGTCTACGAACACGACGGCGATCCGAAAGAGATCGCTGTCTATGGTCAGGAGTCTCTTGAGGAGACCTGGCGGATGGCCAAGATGAACCTGGCCATCCACGGGATCGACAACAAAGGCCTGGGTGCGCGGTGGGGCGACACCTTCGCCCGGGATCAGCATCCCGATGTCCAGATGGATTACGTGCTGGCCAATCCGCCGTTCAACATCAAGGACTGGGCCCGCAACGAGGAGGATGCCCGCTGGCGCTTCGGTGTGCCGCCGGCCAACAACGCCAACTACGCCTGGATACAGCACATCCTGTACAAGCTGGCGCCGGGCGGCAAGGCCGGCGTGGTGATGGCCAATGGGTCGATGTCGTCGAACTCCAACGGCGAGGGCGATATTCGGGCCCAGATCGTGGAAGCCGATCTGGTGTCGTGCATGATCGCGCTGCCCACCCAACTGTTCCGCAGCACCGGAATCCCGGTGTGCGTGTGGTTCTTCGCCAAGGACAAGACCGCCGGTAAGCAGGGCTCGATCGACCGGTCCGGGCAGGTGCTGTTCATCGACGCCCGCGAGATGGGTTACATGGTCGACCGCGCCGAGCGCGCGCTGTCGGATGAGGACATCGTCAAGATCGGCGACACCTATCATGCGTGGCGTGGATCTGCCTCGGCGGCCGCAAAGGGCATTGTCTACGAGGATGTTCCGGGCTTCTGCAAGTCGGCGACCCTGGCCGAGATCAAGGCTGCCGACTATGCACTGACGCCGGGCCGGTACGTGGGTGCGGCGGCCGTCGAGGACGACGGGGAGCAGATCGACGAGAAGATCGCCCGACTGAAGACGGAATTGCTTGCGGCCTTTGATGAGTCGTCCCGGTTGGAGAAGGTGGTTCGGGAGCAGTTGGAGCGGATTAGTGGATGAGTATGTTCGCTTGGGCGATGTCGTGAGAATACAGCGAGGGACGACCTATAAGAGCGCTTTGCTTGGCCTACCCGGACCCATTCTCCTTGGCTTAGGGTCAATTAGCCGCCATGGAGGTTTTCGGGACGATAGCCTCAAGACCTACGGCGGCGAATCGCCAGAGAATCTAATCGTCCAGCCCGGGGCAATCTACGCTTCATTGAAAGACGTAACGCAAACTGCAGATGTACTGGGGGCGGTAGCCCGGGTCCCGCTCAGCGGTACCCGCGGTAGGTTGACTCAGGACACTGTCAGAATCGACATAATCGATCCGCGGATCCCTACTGACTACCTGTACTGGCTTCTACGCACGTCTGAGTATCGAACATACTGTCGTAATCATGCGACAGGGACCACGACGATGGGTTTGCCGCGGGACGCTTTCCTTGCGTTTTCGATTCCGTTGCCAACACCAAATCGTTCAGCTCTGACGCAGCTATTAAGCGCCCTCGACGACAAGATTGATATGAATAGACACCGCGGCGATGTGGCATTTCAATTGGCGCATTCCATTGCGGTGGAACTGATGAGGGCAAGCCCGGACACGGCCTCCGGCCGGGCACCCTCAGTGTTCGCCGACTTAGGACAGATTTTCGACGGTCCGCATGCAACACCTGTCCGTCGCAGCGAGGGTCCGTACTTTCTGAATATCTCCAGCCTAAAGGCTGGTCGCCTCGATCTAGCTGAGTCCGATCACGTCTCCGAGGACGACTTCGCCAAATGGACACGGCGGGTCACGCCGCAGGCGGAAGACCTCCTCTTCTCCTATGAGACACGATTGGGAGAGGCGGCTCTCATGCCGCCTGGGATACGCGCTTGTTTGGGGCGGCGTATGGCACTGCTACGCCCCAACAGAGACCGAGTAGATCCGCACTTTCTCTTACATTTCTACTTGAGCACCGAATTCCAGCGGATGATTGCCTCGCGAACGATCCATGGTGCAACTGTGCCCCGTATCGGGCTAGCGACGATGGGTGACTGGGAGGTTGACATTCCTACTCTGCAGGAGCAATCGCGAGTTAGCGACCAACTGCGAGCACTCCACAGCAGTGTTGTTCAAGCTGAGCGAGAGGCAGGAATCCTCGCCCGAACCCGCGACGAACTGCTACCACTGCTCATGTCCGGCAAGATCGGCGTCAGGAGTGCAGAGCAGATCGTCGGAGAAGTGACATAGATGCCGTACAACCTGAGTGACAAGTTGGTGGTCGGCGTCGCGTCCAGCGCGCTCTTCGACCTCGCCGAGTCGGACGCGTATTTTCGCGACCACGGCGAGGCGAAGTACCGGACCTATCAAGACAAGCGAATCGATGAGACCCTCGGCCCGGGAGTTGCCTTTCCGTTCATACAACGGCTTTTGAATCTCAATGACTTGCGGCCTGGCAACCCATTGGTCGAAGTCATCATCTTGTCGCACAACGACCCGATGACCGGGTTGCGGGTGAAGCGGTCGGTCAGGGCTCATGAATTGCCGATTACACGGTCGGTTTTCACGCAAGGGCAGTCGCCCTACGGCTACATCGAGGCATTCGAGATGTCGCTGTTCCTCACTGCCAACCGTGCCGACGTCGATGCTGCCATCAAGCTGGGCCTTCCCGCAGGGCACGTACTCCCCTCGACCGCGACGTATGAGGACGATGATCAGTCGCTTCGGGTCGCGTTCGACTTCGACGGTGTGCTGGCGAGCGATGAATCCGAACGGGTCTATAGAGAGGCTGACGAGCTCGAGGAGTATCTAAAGCACGAGGATCTGAACAGCCATGTACCGCTAGCGCCTGGGCTGCTGAAGCCGCTTCTGGAGGACCTGAACCGCATTCAAACCCTTGAGGAGGAGCGTCGGACCCGCGACCCGTCGTACGAGTCTCGACTGCGGATTTCGCTGATCACGGCGCGGAATGCCCCCGCGCATGAGCGTCCTGTTCACTCGATGCGCGAATGGGGCGTGAACGTCAACGACGCCTTCTTCCTCGGAGGTATCGAGAAGTCGAAGGTGCTTAAGGTTCTTCGGCCGCATATTTTCTTCGACGATCAACAGCAGCATCTCGACACTGCACTCGATCACATCGCCGGAGTCCATATCCCGTACGGCGTCGCGAACACGAGTAACTCGACCGATGTCCCAGGGTCTGCCCCCGATGTCGCGTTCCCGCCGCCGAATGCTCCGGAAGCGACTGCTTGTGGCGAGAAGCCGTCGCAAACGGAGGGCGCAGATGCCGGCTGATGATGCAGCCCGTGGAGGCGTTGCGGTCCCCGATTGGTACCCGGCATTCCTCACCGCCGTCGCCGACCGCATCGACACCGGCCGCCGCCGCGCCGTCACCGCCGCCAACACCGAACTCGTCCTCACCTACTGGGCGGTCGGCCGTGAGATCCTGGCCCGCCAGGACGCCGAGGGCTGGGGAACCCGCGTCATCGACCGGTTGTCCGCCGACCTGCGTGCGCGCTTCCCGGACGCCAAGGGGTTCTCGGCCCGCAACCTCAAGTACATGCGCGCCTTCGCCGCGGCCTGGCCGGATCCCGAAATGGTGCAACGCTGCGTTGCACTATTGCCGTGGCGGCACAACATCGCCCTGCTGGACAAACTCGACACCCCTGAACTGCGTGAATGGTACGCACAAACGGCCATCGAGCAGGGTTGGAGCCGCGACATCCTGGTCCACCACATCGAGGGCCGGTTCCACGAGCGGGCCGGCAAGGCCATCACCAACTTCGCCCGCACCCTGCCGCCAGCCGACTCCGACCTCGCCCAGCAGGCCACCCGGGACCCGTACCTGTTCGACTTCGTCGGCACCGCCGACATCCGCCGCGAGCGTGACCTCGAACTCGCCCTGACCGATCACGTCGAAAAGTTCCTCCTCGAACTCGGCCAGGGGTTCGCCTTCGTCGGCCGCCAGGTGCACCTGGAGATCGGTGACGCGGACTTCTACACCGACCTGCTCTTCTACCATCTGCGGCTGCGCTGCTTCGTCGTCATCGAACTCAAGGTCGGCGACTTCGACCCGAGCTACCTCGGCCAACTCGGCGCCTACATGGCCGCCGCCGACGACCTGCTGCGCCACCCCGACGACAACCCGACCATCGGGCTGTTGTTGTGCAAGACCAAGAACAACGTCGTTGCCGAATACGCGCTGCGCGGCTACACCGCCCCAATCGGCGTCGCCGAATGGAAAACCGTCATCACCGAAAGTCTGCCCGCAGAACTCGAATCCAGCCTGCCTACCATCGCCGAGCTCGAGGCCGAACTCGCCCACGATCCCGGCCCACCAGAGGGAGAGCAATGACCGACTTCAGCGAGGCCGAATGGGAATCTCTCGCGTTGGAGACGCTGGCCCAGCAGGAATGGTTGCCGCTGAACGGTGCCGCGATCGCCCCCGGCCTGGAGAACGGCCGAGCCAGCTGGGACGAGCTGGTGCTCCCGGATCGGATGCTGGCCAAGCTGCGCGAACTGAACCCCCATGTGCCCGGCGAATACCTCGAACAAGCTCGTGCGGCGATCCTGCAGCCGTCCTCCCAAGACGCCATCGCCGAGAACTACCGGCTGCACCAGTACCTGGTCGGGGGTTACCGAGGCATCAGCTACGTGGATTCCGATGGCATCGAGCAGAATCCGACGATCCGGCTTATCAGCCACCGGCCCGAAGAGAACGAACTCCTCGCCGTGCAGCAGGTGACGGTCCGCGACGCCGAACACGACCGCCGCTTCGACATCGTTCTGTACCTCAACGGCATGCCGATCGCGTTCTTCGAACTGAAGCAGGCCGGCTCGAAGTACGCCGACCTGCCCGGCGCGCACGCCCAATTCGCGACGTACCTGCGGGAATTCCCGATGGCCTTCCGCTTCGCGGTGCTCAACGTCATCAGCGACGGAATCACCGCCCGCTACGGCACGCCGTTCACACCGCTCGAGCACTTCGCGCCCTGGAACGTCGACGACGACGGCAAGCCGGTTGTCTTCGGTGAGCCCGTCGACGACGTGCACCTGGGCACCGAACTCGAGTACTTGATCGACGGCCTCTTCAACCCCGAACGATTCCTGCAACTGATCCGCAATTTCACCGCCTTCGACGCAGGCGCCGACGGCCTGATCAAACGAATCGCCAAGCCGCACCAGTACTTCGCGGTCACCAAGGCCGTCGGCTCGACGGTCGCGGCTGCCGAGAGCAACGGCAAGGCCGGCGTCGTCTGGCATACCCAGGGCTCCGGCAAGTCCATGGAGATGGAGCTGTACACCCACCTGGTGGCCCAACAGCCCAAACTGAAGAACCCGACAGTCGTCGTCGTCACCGACCGCAAGGACCTCGACGGCCAGCTCTACGCCACCTTCGACCGCTCAAGGCTTCTCGGTGAATCACCGATCAAGGTCACCACGCGCTCCCAGCTGCGTGACGAGTTGTCCAATCGCACCACCGGCGGCATCTACTTCACCACGCTGCAGAAATTCGGTCTGTCCAAGGCCGAGCGCGAATCCGGTGCCGACCATCCACTGCTGACCGACCGCCGCAACATCATCGTCGTCGTCGACGAAGCCCACCGGAGCCACTACGACGACCTCGACGGGTATGCCCGGCACATCCGCGATGCGCTGCCTAACGCTGTCTACATCGCCTTCACCGGAACCCCGATCTCCGAAGCCGACCGCGACACCCGCGACGTCTTCGGACCCGACATCGACGTCTACGACCTGACCCGCGCAGTCAACGACAGGGCCACGGTACCAGTGTTTTTCGAGCCGAGGCTCATCAAGGTCGCCCTCGCACAGGGCGTCACCGAGGACGACCTCGACAAGGCCGCCGACGAGGTCACCGCCGGCCTCGACGACGTCGAACGCGATCAGATCGAGAAGTCGGTCGCCGTCATCAACGCGGTCTACGGTGCACCGGACCGGCTGGCGGCGTTGGCCCGCGACATCGTCGACCATTGGGAGGCTCGGTCGGCGGAGATGCGCAAGTTCATCTCCTGCCGAGGCAAGGCATTCATCGTCGGAGCGACGCGCGAGATCTGTGCCGAGCTCTACGAAGAAATCGTCAAACTCAAGCCTGACTGGCACGACGATGCCGTCGACAAGGGCGTCATCAAGGTCGTCTACTCGGGTAGCGCCAAGGACCAGGGTTTGGTCGCCAAACACGTTCGCCGGGATGGGCAGAACAAGACCATCCAGCAGCGGCTGCGAGACCCCGATGACGAACTGCAGGTCGTGCTCGTCAAGGACATGCTGCTGACCGGTTTCGACGCGCCGCCTCTACATACGCTCTACCTGGACCGCCCACTCAAGGGTGCGCTGTTGATGCAGACGCTGGCCCGGGTGAACCGGACTTTCCGGGAGAAGCCCAACGGTCTGCTGGTCGCCTATGCTCCCCTGGTCGAGAACCTGAACAAGGCCCTGGCGGAGTACACCCAGACCGACCGCACAGAGAAGCCTGTCGGCAAGAACATCGACGAGGCCGTCGCGCTGACCGAGACCCTGATTGCCCAGCTGGATGCGCTGTGCGCCGGGTACGACTGGCGCGCCAAAGTCGCCCAGCCCCACGGGTGGATGAAGGCGGCGGTGGGATTGACCAACTACCTGCGCTCGCCCGCCACCGTCGGCAACCAGGTCGCCGAAGGCGAGGCGACGGTCTCAGACAGGTTCCGGGCACTGGCCAACCAGCTGTCGCGCGCCTGGTCGCTGTGCGCAGGAAACCAGGCACTCGATGCACTGCGCCCGACCGCCAAGTTCTACGAAGAAGTCCGGGTGTGGATGGCGAAGTTCGACGCCAACGACCGGCAGGCATCCGGAAAGCCGGTGCCCGAGGCGATACGGCGGATGCTCGAGTCACTCGTCTATGACTCGACGGCGTCCGACGGCATCGTCGACATCTACGACGCCGCCGGATTGCCCAAGCCGTCGCTGTCGGATCTGACTCCCGAGTTCGAGGCGAAGGCTGCGTCCGCGAGCAACCCACACCTTGCGATCGAAGCGTTGCGTGCGGTGATCACCGAGGAAGCAGTGCGCGCCACCAAGAGCAACGTGGTGCGGCAGCGGGCCTTCTCTGAACGGCTCACCGACCTGATGCGGCGCTACACCAATCAGCAGCTCACCTCGGCCGAGGTAATCGCGGAGCTGATCGCGATGGCCAAGGAGGTTGCTGCGGAGGGCAACCGCGGCGCCCATTTCAGCCCGCCGCTGTCCCATGACGAACTGGCGTTCTACGACGCTGTCGCGCAGAACGAATCCGCCGTGGAACTGCAGGGTGAAGATGTGCTGGCGAAGATCGCCCGGGAACTCGTCGGTGTCATGCAGCGTGACACCAAGACCGACTGGACTGTGCGCGATGACGTTCGGGCGAAGCTGCGCTCTTCAATCAAGCGGTTGCTGGTGAGGTACAAGTACCCGCCAGACAAGCAACCCGAAGCGATCAAGCTGGTGATCGAACAGATGGAGGTGCTCGCGCCGGGATATGCAGAATCTGCGAGAGCACGTCCAGAACTAGGGTAGTCGGCATCTAATCGCGACCCGGCAGCTCCGCCCGGGACTGCGCTCTTCAGTTGTAGGCAGGACTGAAGAGAATCAAAGGAATCCACGCGCGAGTCGCGATGAGTCATAGCTTC
>Ga0164242_10006952_pt1 | contig 12406 bp, 14 predicted proteins | sample OricomgcompostMG_FD_108783 | JGI IMG/M metagenome (GOLD analysis project Ga0164242, IMG submission 108783) | Miracle-Growth compost microbial communities from Emeryville, California, USA - Original compost - Miracle growth compost (MG) ... | reverse complement strand
GCGGGCACCGGGACGAGCGGCACCTGGGGGTGTGCGGCGGTGAACCGGCGGGTCATCCGGGCGTCGTGCTCGGCGGCGCCCGCCACCTCGGCGTGCACCAGCAGCGCCGCGCGGGCGAGGGCGGTGGCGGCCGCGCTGCCGGTGAGCTTCGCCGCGGCCACGCCGGCCTCGGCCGCGGTGAGCGGGGCGGCGCCCTCGGTGATGCGGGTGCGGTTGACGACCACCCCGGCGAGCGGCATGCCCTCGCCGGCCAGCCGCTCGACGAAGTAGGACGCCTCGCGCAGCGCGTCCGGCTCCGGCGCGGCGACGACGACGAACGCGGTGCCCGGCTGGCTGAGCAGCTGATACGTCTGTTCGGCGCGCTCGCGGAAGCCGCCGAACATCGACTCGAGCGCGGTGACGAAGCTCGACAGGTCGCTGAGCAACTCGCTGCCGATCACCTTGGTGAACGCCCGGGCGACGAGCGTCAGCGAGGCCGTCACCACCTTGAAGTACGCCTTGCCGCCGACCTTCGCCGGGCCGGTCAGCAGCCGGATCATCCGTCCGTCCAGGAAGCGGCCGAGGCGGTTCGGCGCGTCGAGGAAGTCCAGCGCCGAGCGCGAGGGCGGGGTGTCGACGACGATGAGGTCCCACTCGTCGGCCTTGACGAGTTGCCCCAACTTCTCCATCGCCATGTACTCCTGCGTGCCGGCGAAGGAGGACGACAGCGTCTGGTAGAAGGGGTTGGCGAAGATCTGCTCCGCCCGCTCGGGCGTCGAGTGCTCCAGCACCACGTCGTCGAACGTGCGCTTCATGTCGAGCATCATCGCGAACAGGTTGTCGACGCCCTGGACCGCGCGAGGGGTGTTGTCCAGCTCGGCCAGGCCCATCGACTGGGCCAGCCGGCGCGCGGGGTCGATCGTCAGCACCACGGTCCGCCGGCCGGCCTGCGCGCCGAGCAGCGCCATGGCGGCGGCGGTGGTCGTCTTGCCGACGCCGCCGCTGCCGCAGGTGACGACGACGCGGGTGTCCGGGTCGCGGACGAGGGCCGCCGCGTCGAGCCGCGCGGGCCGGCCGGTCACGACGACTCCGCCCGGCTGAGCCGTCATCGGGCATCCGCCCGGAAGCGTGCGGCCAGCTCTTTCAGCTCGCCCAGCTCGACGGGCGGGTTGAGGTCGGGCAGTTCGATCCGCGGCAGGTCGAGGGTGTCGAGGCGGCGGGCGTTCTGCTCCTGGATGCCCTGGCGCACCGCGTACTCGGCGACCTCGGTGGCCAGCGCCGGGGCCTGGCCGGGGTCGACGCCCGCGCGCTGGAGACCGGCGGCCAGCGCGGCCGGGTCGACAGCGACCGACGGGTTCTCGATGAGGGCCGGGCGCACCCGGTTGACGATGACCGAGCCGAGCTGGAAGCCCAGGCCGGACAGGTCGGCGGCGGCGTCGAGCGTCTCCTGCACAGGCATCTCCTCGAGCAGGGTGACCAGGTGCACGGCCGTCTGCGCACCGTGCAGCAGCTTGACCACGCCGACGCTCTGGCTGCTGATCGGCCCGAACTTGGTCAGCTTCGCGACCTCTTGCGTGGCGTTGAGGAAGCGGCTGATGCGACCGGTCGGCGGCGCGTCGAGCACCACGGCGTCGTAGGCGCGGCGGCCCTTCGCGTCCACCCGGACCACCGACTCCTTGACCTTGCCGGTGAGCAGCACGTCGCGCAGCCCCGGGGCGAGCGTGGTGACGAAGTCGACCGCGCCGAGCTTCGTCAGGCCCTTCCCGGCGCGCTTGAGGCCGTAGAACATCTCCAGGTACTCGACCATGGCCTGCTCGGGGTCGATGGCCAGGCCGAAGAGCTGACCGCCGTTGCCGACCGTCGTCAGCCGCTCCTCGCGGTAGGGCATCGGTGGCATGTCGAACAGCTGGGCGATCGCCTGCCGCGACTCGACCTCGATCAGCAGCACCCGCCGCCCGCCTTCGGCCAGCGCGAGCGCGAGCGCGGCGGCGGCGGTGGTCTTGCCGGTGCCGCCCTTGCCGGTGACGACGTGCAGCCGCGCCGCGTCGGGGATCCCCGGGGCGAGCTGCGCCGCTGCAGCGCCGGATGCGGCCATCCGTGCACTGTAAGAGATGCCGTGCGACGAGCGCCCGCCGGACTCATCCCGGTGTGGGCTGCGCCGACTGCGAGCCGGCCGCGGGCGCTACGGTCGGAGCATGTCGTCACCCCTCGCGCGCCTGGCCGGGCTGGGCATCGCGCTGCCGCCGGCCGTTCCGCCCGTCGCCGCCTACGTCCCCGCCCGGCGCGGCGGATCGTTCGTCCACACCTCCGGGCAGCTGCCGATGGTCGACGGTGTGCTCGCGGCCACCGGCAAGGTCGGGCGGGAGGTCGGTGCGGACGAGGCCCGCGGGCTGGCCAGGGTCTGCGCGCTGAACGCGCTGGCCGCCGTGCACGCCCTGGTCGGGCTCGACGCAGTGGCCGGCGTCGTCAAGGTGGTGGGGTTCGTCGCGTCCGACCCGTCGTTCACCGGGCAGCCCGCGGTGGTCAACGGCGCCAGCGAGCTGCTCGGCGAGGTGTTCGGCGACGCGGGCGCACACGCCCGGTCGGCGGTGGGGGTGGCGGTGCTGCCGCTGGACGCACCGGTGGAGGTCGAACTGATCGTGGAGCTGTCATGACGGTGGACCCCGAGGCGGTACCGGTCCGCGATGCGTCCACCGTGGTGCTGCTGCGCGACGGCGCGGCCGGGATCGAGGTGTGGTTGTTGACCCGCGTCGCGGCGATGATGTTCGCCGCGGGCGCCTCGGTGTTCCCCGGCGGGCGGGTCGAGGACGCCGACGCCGACCTGCCGATCACCGGGGACGTCGCGGCTCTGGCAGCCGCCCTGGGGTGCGATGAACGCACCGCACGTGCGCTGCTGGGCGGTGCTGTGCGCGAGACGTTCGAGGAGACCGGCGTGCTGCTGGGCTCGCCGATGCTGGACCTGAGGGCCTCGCGAGCAGCGGTCGAGACGGGCGAACTGCCGTTCGGTGAGCTACTGCGCGCGCACGGGGTCACCATCGACGCGGCCACCATCGTGCCCTGGGCGCGGTGGATCACCCCGCGTGGCGAGCCGCGCCGCTACGACACCCGGTTCTTCGTCGCCGCGCTGCCCGACGGCGCCGAGGCCGCCGACGTCACCACCGAGTCGAGCGCCGCCGACTGGCTGCCGATCGGTGAGGCCCTCGCCCAGGCACAGCGCGAGCAGCGGTGGCTGATGCCGCCGACCGCGAGCACGCTGGTCTCGCTGCGGGGTTTCGCGACGGTGGCCGACGCGCTGGTGGCCGCGGCCGAGCGCGACCTGGCGCCGATCAGCCCGACGCTCACCCGCGGCGAGGACGGTGCCGTCGTCATCACCTTGCCGACCGGCGAGTCCTTCACGCTCAAGCGGCCGAAGCGGGGATAGGCCGATGACGTTCCCCCGGTACGAGACGCTGCAGGAGATCACCCCGTTCGCGTCGCTGCTCGTCCAGCACAACCCCGGGCTGATGACCCTCGAGGGCACCAACACCTGGGTGCTGCGCGACCCGACGTCCGCGGGGTGCATCGTCGTCGACCCGGGGCAGGCCAACGGGGTCGACGACGACGGCGCGCCGGCGGACTCGATCGGCTCGGATCACGTCGACGCCCTGCTGGCCGCTGTCGGCTCCGTCGACATGGTGCTCGTAACGCACCGCCATCATGACCACTACGGGGTGGCGGCCGCCGTCCGCGACGCCACCGGGGCCCCGGTGCGCGCCACCGACCCGGAGCTGTGCCACGGCGCGCCGCCGCTGTCGGACGCGGAGGTGCTGTCTGCTGCAGGCGTCGTGGTGCGGACGCTGTTCACGCCGGGCCACACGGCCGACTCCACGTCCTTCGTGCTGCAGGACTCCTCCGGCTCGCCGGCCGCCGTGCTGACCGGTGACATGATCCTCGGTCACGGCACGACGGTGGTGGCGCACCCGGACGGCGTGCTCGGGCCGTACCTCGACTCGCTCGGCGTGCTGCGCTCGGTGGGGCCGGTGACCGTGCTGCCCGGGCACGGGCCGGTGCTGCCGTCGCTGGCCGGCGTGGCGGCGCTCTACCAGGAGCACCGGCAGGAGCGGCTCGCGCAGGTGCGTGGCGCGCTGGCCCGGCTGGGCCCGGAGGCGTCGGCGCGGGAGATCGTGGCCGACGTGTACGCCGACGTCGACGAGGCGCTGTGGGACGCCGCCGAGCTGTCGGTGAAGGCCCAGCTGGACTACCTGCGCAGCTAGCGGGCGCGGCGGGCCAGGCGCTCGCGGTCGAGGATGACCACGCTCTTGCCCTCCAGGCGCAGCCACCCGCGCGACGCGAAGTCGGCCAGCGCCTTGTTGACCGTCTCCCGGGAGGCACCGACGAGCTGCGCGAGCTCCTCCTGGGTGAGGTCGTGGGTGACGCGCAGCTGGCCGCCGTCGATCGAGCCGAAGCGCTGCGCGAGCTGCAGCAGCTGCTTGGCGACGCGGCCCGGCACGTCGACGAAGATGAGGTCGGCCAGCATCGTGTTGGTGCGGCGCAGGCGGCGGGCCACGACGCGCAGCAGCTGCATGCTGATCTGCGGCCGCTCGGTGGCCCACTTGGCCAGCGCGGTCTTGGGCAGCTTGGCCAGCCGGGCGTCGGTGACGATGGTGGCGGTGGCGGTGCGCGGGCCGGGGTCGAACAGCGACAGCTCGCCGAACTGGTCGGACGGGCCGAAGACGGCGACCAGGTTCTCCCGGCCGTCGGGGGAGCGGCGGCCGAGCTTCACCTTGCCGGCGAGCACGACGTACAAGCTGTCCCCGGGCTCGCCCTCGTTGAACAGCACTGCCCCGCGGGGCGCGTCAAAGATCTCGAACTCATCCGAGAGCGCCTCTACGTCGTCGGCATCCACACCCTGGAAGAGGCCGGCCCGGCGCAGGACTTCATCCACCTGTTGCTCCTCTGTCCCCGCTGCGAGCGTCGTCACAGTCCGGGGAAAGTCTAGGGCACGCGCTGAGCAGCGCCTCAGCGAGCGTCCGGGCGGAGCGGGATCGTGGCTACTCGGGCTGGTTTGCGGTGTCGACGAGCTGCCGGTCGCGGGCGAGTTCGTTCATCGGGTCCTCGACGCGGCCCATGAACAGCACGAAGCCGAGCAGGATGAAGGGGAACGCGATCAGCGCGAATCCGAGCACGATCAGTCATTGTGCCGTACATCGCGTCGTATGCCCGACATAGGCTCGTGGGCGTGCCGCGCCCCAACGCTCCCGAGACCCCGCTCGCCCTGACCCGCCGGGCCCGGCGCATCAACCGCGAGCTCGCCGACGTCTACCCCACCGCGCACTGCGAGCTCGACTTCACCACCCCGCTCGAGCTCTCGGTCGCCACCATCCTGTCCGCCCAGTGCACGGACAAGCGGGTCAACGAGGTCACGCCGGCGCTGTTCCGCCGCTACCCCGACGCCGCGTCCTACGCCGGCGCCGACCGCGACGAGCTCGAGACGATGATCAAGTCGACCGGCTTCTTCCGGAACAAGGCCAACTCGCTGATGAAGCTCGGCCAGCAGCTCGTCGAGCGCTTCGACGGCGAGGTTCCGCGCACCCTCGACGAGCTCGTCACCCTGCCGGGCTTCGGCCGCAAGACCGCCAACGTCGTGCTCGGCAACGCCTTCGACGTCCCCGGGCTGACCGTCGACACGCACTTCGGCCGGCTCGTGCGCCGCTGGGGCTGGACGACGGAGGAGGACCCGGTCAAGGTCGAGCGGGTCGTCATGGAGCTCATCCCGAAGAAGGAGTGGACGATCTTCAGCCACCGCTGCATCTGGCACGGCCGGCGCATCTGTCACTCCCGCCGCCCGGCCTGCGGCGCCTGCCCGATCGCCACCCTCTGCCCCTCCTACGGCGACGGCCCCACCGACCCGGTGGTCGCCGGCAAGCTCGTCAAGTCCGAGACGCAGATGGTGGCATCGTGAGCGACGCCTGCGGAGCGAACCAATCGGGTATGCGTAGCCCTCTGGTGGCCGGACCGAGCGTAGCGAGGGTAGGCCAGTGACGGGGGTGATTCCTGGGTGGCTGCAGCCGCTGGCGGTGCGCGCGCAGGACATCGACGGCAGCCAGCTGTCGCGCTTCCTCCCGCCCGACGACGGCAGCGGGCGGCAGTCGGCGGTGCTCATCGCGCTGGCTGACACCGACGCCGGCCCGGCTGTCCTGCTCATCCAGCGCTCGGCCCACCTGCGCAAGCACGCCGGGCAGGTGGCGTTCCCCGGCGGCTCGCTCGACCCGACCGACGCCGACCTCGACGCCGCGGCGCTGCGCGAGGCGCAGGAGGAGGTCGGCCTCGACCCGTCCAGCGTCGAGATCGTCACCGACCTGCCGGCCATCTACATCCCGGTCAGCGGCTTCGTCGTCACGCCGGTGCTGGCCTGGTGGCACGCCCCGCACCCGGTGGTGCCGGTCGACGCCGCCGAGGTCGCCCGCGTGGCTCTGGTTCCGCTGGCCGAGCTGGCCGCCCCGGCCAACCGGTTCCGCGTCACCCATCCGTCCGGTTTCAACGGCCCCGGCTTCAGCGCCGGCGGGCTGTTCGTCTGGGGGTTCACCGCCGGGCTGCTCGACCGGCTGCTCGAGTTCGGCGGGTGGGCGCAGCCCTGGGACACCTCGGTGCTGCGACCACTGCCACCGGAGCTGAGCGGCAGGTAATCGCTCATGGCCGGCGCAGGTACCGTTCGGCCATGCCCGCAGCCCGCCGTGCCGTTGTCGTGCTCGTCGGTGTCCTCGCACTGGCGGCCTGCTCGAACTCCTCCACCGTCGCGGCCAAGCGCCCGCGCACCGGCACCGGGACGGCCACGGCCGCGAGCAACGGCGTGCAGGTCGTCACCGTCACGACGGGCAACGACTACCGTTTCCACCCCTCGACGATCGTCGTCCACTCCGGGCGGGTACGGATCGTCCTGCACAACACCGCCAAACCCGGGCAGGGAGCGCCGCACGACCTCGTGGTCACCGGCCTGCCGGGACAGCCCGGCACCGGCCTGGCTTCGGCCGGACAGACGCTGGACTGGGAGTTCGTCGCGCCCGCGCCGGGCAAGTACCGGTTCGTGTGCACCATCCACGTGGAGCAGGGTCAGACCGGCACGCTGATCGTGCGCTGACACCGGGCCGTGGACCTCTTCGACGTCATCATCGTGCTGGCGGCGGTGGGGTACGCCGTGGGCGGTTACCGCAGCGGGGCCGTGATCGGCATCTTCTCGATGGTCGGGTTCTTCGGTGGTGCGGTGCTCGGTGCCCAGCTGGCCGACCCGATCGGCTCCCGCATCGCGAACGGCCGCGCACAGGTGCCCGTCGCGATCCTGTGCGTGCTCCTGCTCGCGGTGCTCGGCCAGCTGCTCGGGGTGTACGTCGCGGGCCTCGTCCGGCAACGGCTGGTCACGCCGCGCGGCCGGCCGTGGGACTCCGCGCTCGGCGCGATCCTCGGCGTGCTGTCGGTGCTGCTCGTCGCGTGGATGATCGCGGTGCCGCTCGCCTCCTCGCCCTACCCGAGCCTCGCCAAGCAGGCCAGCCACTCGGCGATCGTGCGGCAGGTCGACGACGCGATGCCCGACGGCGCGCGCAACCTCTACGCCTCGATGCGCGAGTTCTTCGACCGCAGCGGATTCCCGCCGGTGTTCGGCGACCTGCCCTCGACGTCCGTCGTCCCGGTGGCCGCGCCGCCGAAGAACCTGAGCCCGGCGCTGCGCCGCACGGTGGCGACCGCGCGCAGCTCGATCCTGAAGATCCTCAGCGAGGCGCCGTCGTGCAACCGCGGCATCGAGGGCTCGGGCTTCGTCTACGCGCCGCACCGGATGGTCACCAACGCGCACGTCGTCGCCGGTGCGCGCACGGTGTCGGTGCAGCTGCCGTCCGGCCGGGCGGTGTCGGCCACCGTCGTCGTCTACGACCCGGACCGGGATGTCGCCGTGCTCGACGTGCCGGGCCTCGACGCCACCTCGCTGCCGCTGGCCGGCGCGGCCGCGAAGCGCGGCGCCGCGGCGGTCGTGCTCGGCTACCCGGAGAACGGCGGGTACACCGCGGTCACCGCGCGGGTGCGCGACCGGGCGACGGTCAGCGGCACGAACATCTACGGCAAGGGCAACGTACGCCGCGAGATCTACTCGATCCGCTCGGTGGTGCGCGAGGGCAACTCCGGTGGCCCGCTGCTCGCCGCGGACGGCTCGGTGCTCGGTGTCGTCTTCGCCACCGCCCGCGACTCCGCCGACACCGGCTTCGTGCTGACCGACGCGGAGATCGCGCCCGATCTCGCGGCCGGCCGGTCGGCGACCGCGGCGGTGGCGGTGGCGACGGAGGACTGCACACCGGGCTGATGTCCGGCGCTGGTCGTTCAGGAGCGCTGCGCTCAGGAGTGCCGCGCCGCCCAGCGCACGACCTCCGTGTCGACCGCGTCGGGCACCTCGTTGTGCGGGTAGTGCCCGACGCCGTCGAACAGCCGCCACTCGTACCCGCCCGTCACGTACTGCCCCGAGCCCTGGGCGGTGCCGGGGAGCACGCAGGTGTCGACGTCGCCGTGCAGCTGCAGCACGGGTGCCAGGACCGGCCGGTGCACGGCCTCGACGAAGCGGCGGCCGTCCGCCCGCGGCAGCGAGCGCACGATCCACCGATAGTGCTCGGCCGCGCAGAACGACACGGGGTGGATACGCATCGCCTGCGCGTAACGCTCCACGTCGTCGGCGTAGCCCGGGGTGCCCCGCCAGCGCGGGCCGCTCCACCGGTCGAACAGCGAACGCACCCAGGCCGAGTCACGTGACAGCAGGTGCTCCGGCCGGCGCGGCACCTGGAAGGTGCGCAGCACGTGCAACGACGCGCGCCGCTGATCCGGCCCCGTGCCGAGCCGCAGCGCCGCCCGCATCCGCAGCGGGTGCGCCGAGCCGACGATCACCGCCGCCCGCACGACCGCCGGGTGCCGCGCGGCCGTCGTCCACGTCAGGTCGCCGCCGAGGTCGCTGCCCACGAAGACGGCCGACGCCTCACCCAGCGAGGCGACGAGCGCGGCGAGGTCGTCGGACAGCGTCATCGCGTCGTAGCCGCGCGGTGGCTTGTCGCTGGCGCCGTAGCCGCGCAGGTCGACGGCCACCGCGCGGAACCCGGCGTCGGCGAGCGCCACCAGCTGCGAGCGCCAGGCCCACCAGAACTGCGGGAAGCCGTGCACGAGCAGGACGAGTGGCCCGCTGCCGGCCTCGGCCACGTGCAGGGCGATGCCGTTGGCGCGCACCGTGCGATGCGTCCAGGGCCCGTCGAGCAGCACCACCGAGCTGTCCGGGGCGCCGGGCAGCGGACCGAACCCCACCGCCGCGTGGCCTACCCGCGCTGCGATTTCAGGTAGCCGACGGTCTCCTTGGCCGACGAGATCGTCTTCTCCGGAGCCTTGACCTTCTTGACCTTCTTGATGCCGACGAAGACCAGGACGGCGACGAGCAGGAGCAGGAACCCGAAGACGATCAGGTAGCCGAGCCAGCGGTCGAGGCCGGCGGCGATGATGCCCTCGGCCAGCGTGATGAATCCGAACGTGAGCGAGAAGACGAGGATGACCAGCGCCGCGATGAACGCGCCGGCGCCGGTGCCCGCGTTCTTGACGGTGGACTTGAGTTCCAGCTTGGCGAGCTCGATCTCGCTGCGGACCAGGGTGGACAGCGACTCCGAGGCCTGGGAGACGAGTTGGCCGATGGACGGTTCGGTGGCACCCGTCGTCGTGGTCAGCTGCTCCCCGGCCGGGGCAGCCTGCGACGGGCGGGGGCTCGGCTTCGGGGACGGTGCCGTCACGGGGTGGCTCCTTCGCAGCGGGTAGGCGTGTCGACTCGCATCCTTGCAGTCCGGACGGATCGGTGCATCAGCTCACCCGCCGAGCGCCGCATGTCGCGGCCCGCATACCGTCGAGCCCATGCCGTCCGACCCGCTCGCTCCGCTGCTCGACCTGCCCGGTGTCGCCGACGGGGTGGCGCGCACGCGGACTGCCGTCGACACCCTGCTCGGCAACCGCGAACTGCGGCGCAACTCCGCCGACGTGTCCGGCGAGTCGTCGCTGCGTGGCGCGTGGGCCTCGGCGTGGCTGGCCGGGCACGAGGTGCCGCTGGAGGACGTCCGCTCGGGGGCGGCGACCGGCGACCCGACGGTGCAGGGGGCGCTGCGGGCGCAGTCGGCGATCGGCTCGCTGGCGGACACGTGGCGGCACGCGCCGCGGCAGGTGCTGGCCCGGCTGCACGCGCTGGCGGCAGCCGATCTGATCGACGCCGACGACCTCGGTCGGCCGGCGGCGGGCACGGCAGAGCGGCTCGACACGCTCGCCCTCGTGCTCGCGAGCACCCAGGCACCGGCCGTCGTGGTGGCCGCGATCGTGCACGGCGAGGTGCTGGGGCTCGACGCGTTCGCCCCCGTGTCGGGCGTCGTGGCGCGGGTGGCGGCGCGGCTCGTCCTCGTCGACCGCGGCCTCGACCCGAAGTCGCTCGTCGTCGTCGAGGCTGGGCACCGCGAGCTGCGTGCGGAGTACGAGGCCGCGCTCGCCGGCTATCGGTCGGCGACGCCGGCGGGCATCGGCCGCTGGCTCGTGCACTGCTGCGACGCGCTGGTCGCCGGCGCGCAGGAGGCCACCGCGATCTGCCAGGCGATCGCCCGCGCCTGACGGCGGGCCGCAACGCAGGTCGCCGGCCGTGTCGCCCGGCGTGTCGCCGGCTGTTCCAGGTGTGCCTCTGCGGCGAGGCATCTCACCCGGCGATCCCTCGGCAGCGGTCTCGGCCCGGCTGACGTCCTACGTCATCACCGTCAGACCCTCCTGCCACCCTGGCCGGCATGGCAGACGACCTGATGATCACGGCGCGCGGCTTGGCGCGCAGCTTCACCACGAAGGCCGGGCCGGTCGAGGCCGTGCGGGGCGTCGACCTCGACGTCCGGGCGGGCGAGATCGTGGGCCTGCTCGGCCCGAACGGCGCCGGCAAGACGACCACACTGCGGATGCTCACCACGCTGCTCGCACCCTCGGCCGGCACGGCCACCGTCGCGGGCCACGACCTCGCCACGCAGGCACGCGAGGTCCGGCGCAGCATCGGCTACGTCGCCCAGGTCGGGGCCGCGCCCAGCGCCGGCACGCTGGTCGGCGAGGAGCTCATCACCCAGGCCCGGCTGCAGGGGCTGTCCAAGCCCGACGCGCGGGCGCGGCTGGTGGAGGTCGCGCCCCGGCTCGACCTCGCCGGGCTCGAGGGGCGCGCGCTGCTCGAGCTCTCCGGCGGCCAGCGGCGGCGCTTCGACGTCGCGCTCGGGCTGATGCACGCGCCGAAGCTGGTCTTCCTGGACGAGCCCACCACCGGCCTGGACCCGCAGAGCCGCGCCAACCTGTGGCAGCACATCCGCTCGCTGCGTGACGACACCGGCGTCACGATCGTGCTCACCACGCACTACCTCGACGAGGCCGACGCGCTCGCCGACCGCGTGCTGGTCATGGACGGTGGGCTGATCGTCGCCGACGACACCCCCGACGCGCTCAAGGCGCGTATCTCCGGCGACGTCGTCACGCTCGAACTCGCCGCCGACGACCGGGCGCGGGCCGAGGCGGTGGTGCGCGACGCGGTGGCCGTCCGCGACGTCGTCAGCGCCGACACCGCGCTGCTCGTCACCGTCGAGAACGGCGGCACGTCCGTCGCGCCGATCCTGCGCGCGCTCGACGCCGCCGGCCTGTCGCCGTCGTCCATCTCGGTCAACCGGCCCACGCTCGACGACGTCTTCCTGACGCTCACCGGCCGCTCCCTGCGAGAGGACGCCGCATGATCACCGAGACGCTCGTGATCTTCCGGCGGCAGTTGCGCATCCTGCTGCGCAACCCGGTCTGGGTGTTCTTCGGGCTGACCCAGCCGATCCTCTACCTCGCGCTGTTCGGCCCGCTGCTGAAGAACGTCAGCGGCGGCGGACTCGGCGGCGACGCCGCGTGGCGGGTGTTCGTGCCCGGCCTGCTGCTGCAGCTCGCGATCTTCGGCGCCGGCTTCGCCGGGTTCGGCATCATCCAGGAGCTGCGCGAGGGCGTCATCGACCGCCAGCGCGTCACACCGGCCCGCCGCGCCTCGCTGATCATGGGCCGCACGCTGCAGAACATGGTCGTCATCGGCGTGCAGGGCGTGGTGCTCGTGCTGGTTGCGCTCCCGTTCGGCCTGCGGGCCACCACGTGGGGCGTCGTCTCCTCCGTCGTCATCATCTGCCTGCTCGCGCTCGGCATCTCCGCGGCGTCCTACGCGATGGGGTTGCTCCTCAAGGACGAGGACGCGTTCGCCCCGTTCATCCAGGGCGTCTCGCTGCCGCTGCTCCTGCTGTCCGGCGTGCTGCTGCCGATGTCGCTCGCGCCGGCCTGGCTACGGCACACCTCGCAGGTCAACCCGCTCACCTACGTCGTCGACGCCACGCGCGCGCTGTTCCGCGGCGACTGGGGC
>Ga0164242_10006951_pt1 | contig 12407 bp, 13 predicted proteins | sample OricomgcompostMG_FD_108783 | JGI IMG/M metagenome (GOLD analysis project Ga0164242, IMG submission 108783) | Miracle-Growth compost microbial communities from Emeryville, California, USA - Original compost - Miracle growth compost (MG) ... | reverse complement strand
TGGCGGGGTTGTCGGGGCGGTGTTTCGGTGGGTGGGTGGGGCGGGCGCGGGTGCGCCCGCGGCGGGCTTTCGTTCGTGGTTCGGGCTCGGGTGCCTGGCGGGTGTGTGCGGGGTCGGGAGCGTGGGGTTCGGGTGTTCTGGCCTCCCCCGGGGGGAACGGGGCTCTGCCGGGCTTCCAGCGCCTCTCTGGGGCGTTTCCGGCGTGGCGGGCCGTGCGGGTCGCCTCGCGGCTCTCGGGTGGGCGGGTTCGGTGGCTGGCCTGGCGAGGCGGGGCGGCCCCCTCGGGCCGCAGCAGGCGCACGGCCTGCGGGTGCACGCCCCGGCCCGGCGGCCTCCCGCAGCCCGTCTAGCGGCTCACCACCCCAGGCGGTACCGGAAGGCGCTGAGGAGGACAGCGGATACCCGGCCCCGGCACGCAGCGGAGCGATCGCAGCTCGAGCACGACCCCCGCACCACCACAGCCGCCTGGGCCGGGGCAGCACCGGGCCGGAAACCCCGCCCAGCGGCCCCAGGAGCCCGCCAGAGCGCCGAAAGCCGGCCTCCCCGTGTGGACGCACCGCCCCACACCCGCCACGCCCTCAGAACCGCCCACAACCGCGACGATCGAGCCGCACCGCGTCAGCCGCGGCAGGCACCCCCGACCACCTCGAGCACAGCCCCCGGCACCACCCAAACGTGCTTGCACAATTCACCCCACGGCCGACCGCAACAGGGCCACCCCGCAACCCCCGCCGACCAACCGAAATGTGCTTGCATATTTCGGCCCAAAAATGCTTGCAAAATGCTTGCACAATTCACCACCCCCACACCCCAAAAATGCTTGCACATTTCAGCCCCCGACCAGCCCGAAAACCCCCACCACCCCACACCCCAAGTCCCAATGTCACAGGCACGCATTACATTCACACACGTCAGATCAAACAAACCGAGTGGAGGATGAAATGAGTGCATGGATCGTCTCGGACGAGCACCTGCGGGTGATGCTGTGGGCGGGGATGGATCGCATCGGGCCCTTCGGCACGCTGCGCTGGAAGGTTCCCGGCGACAGCGGTGCCTACAACGAGCTCACGCGCGACACGGCCGCCGCCGTGGGTCAGATGCTGATGGAGCAGAACGGCGCCAGCGTGAACTACCGGTACAGCGAGAGCATCGCCTACCGGTACTCGCACGGCCGCCCTGCAAGCACTGAGTGGGAGCTGGTCGACGTGCTCACCGCGATCGACTGCTACGAGTACCAGGCGTGCGAGACGCCCGACTGGGAGCAGACGGAGGCTGCTGCGTTCTGCGACGCGCTGCGCGGCGCGCTCGTCCACGAGCTGCCCGGCTGGGGTCGAGTGTGGGGCATCGGCGACGGCGGGACTCCCCCAGCTGCGGAGCGAGCTGCCGCCTGACCGCTTCCGAGGGCCGGGAACGTCCCTGTTCCCGGCCCGATCTCAATGTCAGTGGTCTGCCCTATATTTATTCATGTCAGATCAGATATAGGAATAAGGACGGTTCATGAGTATCACAGCCACCTTCACCATCAAGGAAACGACCCGCTACAACGGCAGGGTCCGCATCGACCCGGCGCTCTGGCTCGAGGTCTTCGGCGTTCCCCTCGCGGCGGGCTCCGTGATCGACTCCGCGCAGCTGCGCGAGTACGTCAACGCAACGGGCAGCGAGGTCGAGGAGAGGTACGGCGACATCGAGGGGCAGGCCTGGTACGGCCTCGAGCTGGCGGGAGCCGCGGCGTGAGCCCGGCGGCGAAGGGATGGCGCGCCGTCGACGCCGCGCTTCCGAGGGCGCTCGGGATGCACTTCGACGGATGCCACAAGATCTACCTGTCGATGGACGACCCGCAGCGCGTGTGGTTCGACGGCTCGGGCTATGAGAACCGCGAGCCGGATGGCGCCCTGCTGCGCGAGTGGTTCAACAGCTCCTGCAGCCTGCGCTTCGTCAGCGCGGTGAGCTCGGCGCCCAGCGGGGCCGCCGTGTTCGACGACCTGATCCCGCAGCTCTCCGGCGGATAGCGCCGCTCGGCACCGGTGCATGCGCGGGCGGGGTTGCATCACCCCGCCCGCGCATGTTATATTTATTCATGTAAGGACAGTGCGGCGAGAGGAGGCACAAACACCCGGGATATCCCAGGGGAAGCGCGCAGCGCCTCCCCCGCCAGGGATACCCTCTTCGAGCTGGCCCGGAGCAGCGCTCCCCACCGGCCCGAGCACAGCACCCTCGCCTAAACTGTTCTCAGGGGCGCCCCGAAGTCGTCCTTTCCAGGTGTTTGATCTGACAGTCTCGCTTCGGCTTGAGACAACTACCGGGGCGCCCCGTCTTCATGTCCTGACACAGCCCGCCGAGCTGCGTGGATGCCGCCCTATTTGCCCGCGGGCTTCTTCGCCGCGGCCGGCTTCTTCGCCGGCGCGGGCTTCTTGGCCGGCGCCTTCTTCACTGCTGCCGCCTTCGCATCCTTCGCGGCGTTCTCGGCGGCCACGCGCTCGATCGGCGCGACGCGGGGCTTGGGCTTCTCCGGCGCCACGTTGTCGGTCTGGACGTCGATCTTGAGCAGCCGTTTGACCTTGGCCAGGTCGGCCTTCTTCCAGCGGATGGCCCCGTTCAGCCTCTTCGTGAGACTCACCCCGGAGATCCCGAGGGCGTCGGCCAGCTCCTTCTGGTTCTTCACCTTGTACTTGCCGCTCTGCAGCGCTGCGCGGACGCGCTCGGCGATGTCGACGCCCTCGACGCTGTCCTGCCCGCTGACGCGGATCGGCGGCCGGCCGCGGCTTCCGCTCCGCGCCCGGGTCTCGCGCTCCGTCGCATATGCCTCCACCTGCTCGCGGGTGTAGAGAGAGACCCCCATGAGCTTCTTGACCGGCGTCGGGAAGCGCTTGTCCTTGCTCGCGTACTGCCACACGCTTTTCAGCCCGACGTCGAGCCGCTTCGCGATGTCCTCGTTCGTCAGAAAAGAGCCCAGCGGCTCGTCTTGGATGTCGGCGGCCATCGTTTCCTCACATGTTGTGGATTCACATTAGTTTCGTAAATGTAACACTCCGCGGGTTTCCCGCACTCCCGGATATGTCGGCGTTTCGGCCTAGTGGCTTGTAACCGAGTTGTGTAACGTGGTTGCTTATGGGAACCCAACGTGACCTCAGCCATCTGCGCGATGAGCTGCGCGAGATCAGCGCCGAGCTGGCCAAGAGCAACGGCATCGTCGAGGAGCAGCGCGATCGCCGCGCGGCCCTCGTCGAGGAGGCCAGGGAAGCCGGCCTCACCTGGCGCGAGATCTCCGCTCTCACCGGCGTCACCGAGCACGGCCTCATCAAGGCCCAGGCAGCCGCCAAGAAGGGGCGGGTCGAGAAGGCCGCATCGTGACAACTTGTGCACACAATGACCCCGGTTTTTCCGCGATATTCCGGTGTTTTCTACCCTAAATATGCTTGCAAATTGCTTGCATATTTCGGTATAATCTCAGCGATCCCAAGGAAGGCAGGATGACGGTGAGCGACATCGACTACCGCCCGAAGCCCTGGGTGCCGAAGGACGTCCCGACCATCTGGGTCGACCACACCACGGGCCAGGGGGTGACGCAGGACGGCACGAGCGTGCGCCCGCGCATCGGCGATCGCCGCAAGAACCCGAACCTGACCGACCTGCTCGAGACCGCTGCCAGCTACGGAGCGGCCCGCATCATGCTGACGGGAAAGCGCCCGGAGCCAGCGCCCGGTGTGCGCCACTGGCTCTACGTACAGACCCCGGGCTGGGTGCCCGGCAACCACTGGATCAACAACGGCCCGGTGACCGGCCGCTTCGAGCACGAGATCACCGGGTTCAAGATCGAGGTGCGCACGATCGAGGAGTGGTTCGGGGACAACCCGCTGACCCCGGCCCAGGCCCGCAGCGCGTGGGACACCACCGCGGCGATCCTCAAGGCGGCTGACGATCGCGCCCGGCTGATGATGTCGCCGGCCGCGACGGGCACGAACCTCTGGGCGCTCTCACTCCCCCGCAACGTCAACCCCGTCCCGGTGAGCAACGACATCGCCGAGGAAATCCACGCCACCAGCGGCCAGCACCACCTCGAGCACCTGGTCGCCGGCCCCAACCACACCGACCACGAGGACTCCCTTCCGCTCATCGACCCGGCGAAGACGAAGAAGATCGGCGCGTTCGCCTACGTCGACGGCCGTTTCATGTACGCCGCTCTTGGCCGCGAGCTCGGCATCGGGCCCGCCTACCGGCTGAACGCGGAGAAGACCTACGAGCTCATCGAGCAGAACCCCTACGCGCGAGCCCGTGTCTTCGTGAAGTTCCAGGTTCCGAGCGACTGGAACCACGTCGGCATCCTCGGCGTGCGGCACCAGCGCTACGAGGACGGCTGGTACTACCCGAACCGGCCCGGCGCCGTCGGAGAGACCTGGGCGGACCTCGCGGAGATCCAGGTGGCCATGTCCCACGGCTGGGCCGTGTGGCCCTACGAGTCGATCGTGTTCCAGAAGGCGAAGCCGCTGGACACCTTCACCGAGCGGATGATGCGCGCCCGCGATCGCGTGGCCACGAACCCCGAGCTGCACCCGATGCTGCGCCGGGCCGTCATGGCGGCGCTGCGCAACATCGTGCTGCACACGATCGGCGCCTTCGCCTCGAGCGGCCGCGACCAGACCCGCGTCGCCACGAGCGCGCTCGACGTGCCGGTCGAGTACCAGCGGACGATGCAGCGCCAGGGCAACCTCTTCATCTACCGTGTCCCCAGCGCGCGCAACTCGCGTACCGAGAGCTTCTACCACCCGGAGATCGCCGCACAGGTCTGGGGCCGCGCCCGGGCCCGCGTCCTCGACGGGCCGAGCGCGCTGGGCCTGCACACCGCCGGCGCGCTGACCGTCGACCCGTCGACGCTGATCGGCATCAACGGCGACGCGATCTACACGACCACCCTGCCGAGCTGGTCGCTGCCGGTCGAGAACGGCGGCGGCGACGACGGCAAGACCGGCCGGCTTCGCCTGCAGGGCTACCTGCAGGGCAGCTTCATCACCCCTGAGACCCTGGTGCAGCGCGACGCGCTGCGCAAGCGCGCGGAGAAGGCCGGCCTCGAGGCCGCGCTCGAGCAGACCGAGGCGGCGGCGTCATGAGCGACGAGCAGCCCCGCAGCGCACAGGATCTCGTGCGCTACCTGCGCGGCCGCGGCATCAGCACCGCGGAGATCGCCGCCGAGCTGCAGCGCTCCCCCCGCATGGTCAACAAGATCCTCAACGGCGAGACGAGCGGGGCCCTGTACCGCGGCACGCTCGAAGAGCTCGCGACGACCGGCCGCGTGACGACGGTCCCGGCCCGCCGGCGCAGCGCCTCGGGCCAGCTGGTCCGCGTGCGCGCGAAGGCCGGCGCCGAGGAGAAGTCGGTGGTCCCCGTGGACACCGGCGGCCGCTACGCCGGCGAGAAGCAGGGCGGCCGCTTCCAGATGTCCACCACCTACCTCGCGGGCGGCGGCCGGCAGCATGAGCTGCGCATCCCGAAGGGCAAGTCCTCGAAGGGCCGCCAGCAGGCGGAGGACGCGATCATGCAGGCGGTGCGGGCGGCCTCCAAGGGCCAGTCCCACGACAAGCAGAAGATGGTGCGCGCGACCCTCACCTACGGCAACGGCCGGGTGATGGAGGTCAACACCTACAACGCCTCGACAATGCTGCAGCGCATCCGCGAGGCCGGCGGAAAGCCGCTGGACTGGATGCGGAAAGAGTCGGGCCTGCGCTACTCGAACCTCGACGTCTCCGAGCAGCCGATCACCGGCGTCACCGTCACAGTGTTCGAGCAGAGCAAGACCCGGGACTACGAGCGCAACAAGGCACGCGGCCGCGGGCGCATCACCCGCACGCTCACCGAAGCCGAGCAGCTGCGCAAGAAGGCCCTCGAGCAGAAGCCGCGACGCCGCGGCCGCGGAGGTCGGGGCTGATGGCCGACACGAAGGAGGGACCGAAGATGACCGAGGAAGCAAGGAGCCTCGATCCTCTGCGGATCACCGTGGGGAATCTCAAGGGAGGGGTCGCTCGGTCGACGACGTCGATGCTGCTGGCTCTGGCCCTCCACCGCCGCACCGGCGAGCGGGTGTTCGTCGTCGACGCCGACGGCGCCAACGGCACCAGCTACGAATGGTCGGAGTTCGCCGGCGATGACTGGCCGGAGGGCGTCACCGTCGTCTACATGCCATCGCAGATGCTCGCCAAGAGGGTGACGCAGATGTGGCCCGAGGGCCACCTCATCATCGACACCGGCAACGACTCGACCACGCTGCGGCAAGCGCTGATGGTCACCGACCACCTCCTGATGCCGATCGCCGCGACGCCGGCCGAGGCGACCCGGCTCACCCCCACCCTCACCGCGGCCGCCGAGGTCGCCTCGATCAAGCCGATCGAGCTGAGCATCCTCTTCACCCGCACCAAGCCCAAGACCATCTCGTTCCGAGAGGCATACGAGCAGCTGAAGACCCTCGAGACCGAAGACCTCCGCGTCCTCGAGACCAACGTGCCGTTCGAGATCCTCTACTCGCAGTCATTCGGCACCGTCCCCGACCGCCTCGGCGCCTACGCCGACGTTCTCGAGGAGATCATCGAAAGGAGCTCGCAATGAGCCCCGCCAAGAAGAAGCCGGCCACCGACTGGGCCGGGGCATTCAGCCGCCCCGAGTCAGCACCCCGCTCCCTCGAGCCCGTCGCCCCGATCGACGACGCCGAGAAGCCGACGGCCGAGCCGGAGAAGAAGAAGCCCGTCCCGCGCGGTCCCCGCGGCCCGTACAACACGGTCAAGGTCCAGAAGCGCACTCAGACCTTCCGACTCCCCCTCGACGTCTTTGAGCTCATCGCCGCGGCGCAGGCCGAGGCAGCCCAGGCAGGCAACAAGCTCACCAACGACGAGGCCGTGACCCAGGCCGTCCGATGGTTCTACGGCAAGCGGCGCCGACGCTGACCCGCTGAATCCGCATCCCCGCTCCGAGGCCCGCCAGGCACCAGCCGGCGGGCCTCCGTTCATGCCGAGGCGTCGAAACCTGCTTCTAAATTGCAAGCACATTTGGCGACATCGAGTGCACAACGTGATCCCAAATATGCAAGCAAAATGCAAGCAATTTGCTTGCACCCCCTTGACAGCACTATTAGGCTAGGCGCAGTGCTCATCGCGCGATAGCGCAGGGAGTGACGGAGCCTAGACCTACTAGAGCAGCCCTGGAAATACACCCACTTCTCCGCACATTCGAGTGCACGCCGGCCCCCTAAATCTGCAAGTAATTTGGAAGCATTTTTGGGCCGAACTTCTGCCACACCCACGTTCACGCGCACACCACTGGCAGCCCGCTGCCGAGCTCACAGTGTCTTAGCCGTGACGCATCCGACGATCCAGGCATCCGCAACCTGATCTCACCCTGACGGGCTGGTGCCGCGGGCGAACTCGCCCAGAGGCTGCGCGGGCAGCTGCCGGTTAGCACTCACGGCCCGGCGGGCGGCCTACTCGCCGGTCTCCGCGCTGCGGGCACGAGCCGTCACGGCCGCACCCGGATGCGTCGCCTGCTCGCTCCCACCCGAGCCGGTCTCAGGCCCCACGAGCCGCGCCAGGCCTGCGAATACACGCAGACGCCGCCAGGCTCTCGGTGAGGCTCTGGCGGCGTCTACGGCGGTTTTCCGGGCTTTGTGTGTGTATTCACGCCTTGAGTGGCCGGCCGGCCTTGAGGGCGCCGGCCTGGGTGAACTGGCGACCGCCGTTGTGCTCCTGCTCGCGGCGCTGCGCGAGCTCGAGCAGCGCCAGTTCGACGAACTCGTTCCAGGCGGTCTCCCCCTCGAGGTGACCGGTGTGCTGGAAGGCGGCGACCGCCCGCGACCTCACGGCCGGGTCGATGTAGGTGTTGATCCGCCCGTCTTTGGCCTTGGACGCCGCAGCTGTCCTGGCGACAGGCTTCTCGCGTGTGGCCTGCTGAGCAGCTGCGGGCGCCTCCCGGATCTCTGCCGCCGGCGTCTCTGCCGACACGCTCTCCAACTCGTCGACAACGGGCGCCGGCTGGGGCTCGGGCCGGTTGCGGCGCAGAAGCTTCTTCGGGTCGGCCGGCTGCCGCGACGGCAGCCCGGTCAGGATGCGGCTCTGGTCGCTCATACGAGTGCCCCCTCGTTCTCCTCGGCGCCTTCCGTCTCAGCGGCGGCGATGCGGTCGATGATCTCCTGGGCAAGGCCCTGCAGGTCGTCTGCCACGGAGCCGGCTGTCTTCGAGCTGAGCTCGCGCTTGGCGATGTCCCCGCGTCGGATCTTCCACCAGGTGACGCCCTCCTTCGCCTCGGCCTTGCCGCGCTCGTCGAGCTCGTAGGCCAGGAGGCCGAGCCGCCTGACCTGGCTCGCGACCGTCTCGGAGTGCCGGATGGTGTGCTCGAAGATCACGCCGTCCTCGGTGCCGAATATCTCGGAGATCCGGGTGCGCGCGCCCTTCTCCGCGCTCTTGCGCACGAGTTCGCCGTCCTTGCGGGTGGCGGCCGTGCCCACGCCGAACAGGACGATCCCGAGGAGGTCGAGCCCCGGGTTCACGTCGAGGACTTCATCGAAGCGCTCGGTCACCTTGTAGAGGCCCTTGATGCTCGACTCATCGGACTTCGTCGGCACCAGGACCCACCGGGCAGCGCCGAGCGCGGCCTGCTGCAGCGGCCCGTCCCCGGGTGGGCAGTCGATGAGGATCATGTCGTACTCCCCCGCGACCTGCTCGAGGAGCCTAGCCAAGGCGAGCTTGCTGCGCGCCGGGCTCTTGGCGAGCTCCGCTGTCAGGGAGGCCGCCGAGTGGGCGAGGTAGTTGCCGCCTGCCCACACGTCGAGGTTCGGCCGGACATTGCTGATCGGCGTCACCGCCTCCCCGAACATCAGCCCCTTGGCCAGCGAAGCGCCCTTGTCGTTGTCATCGTTGTCGGCGTAGCCGAGCTCGTCCTCGAGGTTGCCCTGCGGGTCGAGGTCGATCGCCAGCGTCCGATACGAGTTCAGAGCGAAGAAGCCGCCGAGGTTGGCGGTCGTGGTGGTCTTCCCCACTCCCCCTTTGCCGTTGATGACCGCCATAACGCGGCTGAGCTTCGTGCGGTCGATCGGCAGAACCGGCTGAACCATGTTGTCCTTTCCTTCGACGTTTTCAACGTCAAAACCGTTGTTGACGTCATTTCCGTTGTTTGCGCTGAATCTGACATCAACGAATATAACGTCTTTGACGTTTTCGACACAATCACCGCAATCGGCGTGTTTAACATCTTCTGCGCAATCGACGCTTTCCCCACATTCACCTGATTGGGCGTTTTCAACGTTGATTGCGGTGTTTACGTTGTTGCCGGTGATTGCGTCGAATCCGGCGAAAGCCGGGGGAGTGCTGCCTCACGTCGGCGATGCAGCTCTGCAATCTCTTCCAGCGCCCTCTGCTTCGCCACGGCGTCTACGGCGGCCGCGTTCGCGCCGGCCTTCTCGTGGGGCTGACTTTCGGGCGGCGTGGGCAGCTGGCGCCATCCTGCAGGGGCGGGTACCGCCCTGGCTGCCTCGAGCTGCGTCCGGGCGCGCTCGGCGGCCTGACGCTCGAGGGCGGCCTTCCGTGCCGCTTCTCGGAGCTCTGTGGGGGTCTGGGCGGCCGGGTCGATCGAGTTGCGGAGAACCGTGAGGAAGTAGCCCACCGGGGTGCGCTGGGCGCTCGTGGAGGCGAATGTGAGCCCTCCGCGGGCGGATGCGCTCAAGTCGATGGCGTGCAGCAGCTCTGAGACGGTCCAGCGGCTCGTGTCGATACCTGCGCGCTGCAGTATGAGGCAGATCGTGCCGGCTTTCTGGCCGTGCAGCGACGGGACGCGGCGCTGCAGCTCAACGGCGAACTCGAACTGGGCACGGGGCCAGGGTGTGCGGCCTCGGGGAGCTGGGGGAGGGTTGCTCTTGTCATTGCTCGGCCGCGCAGCGGCCGTGTTCTGGGCTCCGGCAGGGCGGGAACTTGGCTTGAGGGGGAGATTCCCGGCCACGCGCGCTCGCGCGCGTTGGTGTTTAACCATTTCGGAAGAGTAAGAAGTGCTCTTAACTGAACCCCTACGGGGTGGGGTGACATTCTCCACAGGCGCGGTCGGCCGCGGGATCGTCAGTGCGCGCAGGGATGCGGCGCGGTCCTGTTCGCGGCCGTGGAGCTTCTTGGCCTCAGCGCGCTCTGCGGCCTCGAGGTGGCGCCCCTCAGCGATGACGACCGCGAAGCCGAGGGCGATGAGCAGATCGCGGCAGCGCTTGACCGTCTTCGCACTCATCCCGAGCTGCGTGGCGACCGTCTGATGCGAGGTGGCGACGCCGCGGCCTGTTCGGCTGTCTGCGGCGAGCCAGTCTGCGCGGGCTACCCGGAGGAACGTGTTGGCGTCCACCTTCGCCGCGCACCGCGCCGATTCGCCCTCGGGCGCCGCCAGGGCGTCCAGGAGCGCGTCGAACCAGGCCATCTTGGACGACCACACCGGCACACGCGCATACGCGCCCTCCGGGGCCGGCAGAGTCCACGAGCGCGGGTTGACTCGCTGTTCCTCGAGCTCGTCTGCAGCTGGGGGCACAATGTCGGCGGGCTCCGCCAGGGGCTGATCCTCCGCACCGCGCGCCGGGCTCGTGCGGATCGCATCAGCGCCGAAGCGGATCTGGACCCCCAGAGGGCCCTGTGCGCGCGAGGCTGCGTCCAACCGGATGTCCGCGAGCAGGGCTACGACGTCTGTCCCGAGCACCGAAGCGGGACCGGTAGCGGAGCGGGCCCCTCGAACGGCGACTGTCAAGTCGAGCCGGGCTACGCCGCGCGGCCGATCGCGCGTGGGGCGCGTGGGCGCACCGCAATCAGGCGCGGTCAGAACACGGCACAGAGCAGGCAACCACCCCGAAAACGGGGACAAACTCGCCGCGGAAGTGCACGTTGCGACGCGCCCGACGAACGACAACGAAAAAGACGGAAGCCTTGTGCCGACAGGCGACTCGGGGCGTTCAATCCCGTCTAAAAATGGCCGGTCAGCCCAAAAGTGCTTGCAAAATGCTTGAAAATTGCTTGCACAATTCGTCGTCTTTTTTTGCGCGTGAGCATATGCATATGCAGTCGCATCGGCTACCATCGAGCCAGCACCCTTCTTCTAGCGGAGGTGGGTACGACAAATCGCCGGGCGGCAACCCGGTTCTTAGAACTGAAAATCCAGACCTGACACGTTTGGCGACTGGTAGGTCTGAACCCAAGGATTTGGCCCCGCTGCTTCGGCAGCGGGGCTCCTTCATTTACGGGACGTCGATAGGCAACTCCCCGTCCCGATCGTTGACCGGCCAACCGGCAGGAAGACCCTGCGTTGTGACCTCGGTGTGCTCGATGATGAATTCGAGCATCACAGCCCCAGAGACCCCGGCGTTGTCCGCGAGCTGCTGGACTCGGTTGCGAAGTCGCCGCTCGATCTTGTAGCCGAGCGGGACGGGGTCGACCATCGTGCCGCGGGGACGACGGGGCTGTGACATGCGCACAAGTTACCGCTAGCGACATCATTAACGCTAGAGGTGGGGTGTGGGCGTGTCGCTCCCCGTGATCCAAGGTGCGCATACTGTCTACGCGGCCTCGGGAGCACGGATTGTGAGGCTGTCGTCGGCCGGCAGCGAGAGGGCTCCGGGTTCGCCGGTTTCGAAGTCGCGGTAGGTGAGGGCGATGTACCCCTCTTCGGCCTCGTCGTACTCGGCGTATTCGATGATGCCCCAGCTGTCGTTGTCGGGGTCGATGAGGGCGATGACGCCTTCTTGGGCGAGTTCGCCGGAGTTGTCCAGCAGCTCGTCGACGATGCCGCTGGTGGGCTCGCTGTATCCGGCGAACATCTCCTCGGCGTCGGTGAGCTCGGGCTCGGATTCCTCGCGCTGGATGCGGTCGAGCTCGGCTTGGCGGGCCTGGGCGCGCATGCGCTGCGCTTGGGCCTCGTCGGTGTCGGTCTCGAGGAGGGCTGCTTTGCGCTGCAGGCGGGCTGCGTCGCCGGCGGGCACGATCGGGGCCGCCATGTAGTCGTTGTAGTCGGCGTAGACCTCGTTGCCCTTGTCGTCGATGTCGAGGACGTCGTCGACCTCGGTGATCTCCTTGAGCTCGTGGATGCGCTCGGCGGGGGTGAGGTTCTGGACGATCTCGAGATCGTCAGGGTTGACCCACACCTCGGGGTGCTCGGGGTCGGTCTGGTACGGGTCTGGGGTCCAGTAGGTCTGGATCTCGACGGGCTCGCCGTGGCTGTTGTGGGCGATGCCGCGGCCGATGGCGAACGGGGGGATCGCGACGCCGGTGGAGAAGGAGTCCCACATCATCTTGGCGCCCTCGGGGGAGAGGCGGCCGAGGCTGACGCGGAAGTTGAAGTTGTCGCGCATGTCGCCGGTCAGGAACTCGGCGTCGGGGCGCTGCAGGCCGATCACGAGGTGCATGCGCACCTTGCGG
>Ga0164242_10006950_pt1 | contig 12408 bp, 7 predicted proteins | sample OricomgcompostMG_FD_108783 | JGI IMG/M metagenome (GOLD analysis project Ga0164242, IMG submission 108783) | Miracle-Growth compost microbial communities from Emeryville, California, USA - Original compost - Miracle growth compost (MG) ... | reverse complement strand
TCAAAAGCCGTGGGAGCGGTTTCAAAGTTCCTCGACACTTTCGTCCCAATCTACGAAGAGTGGCTGGCCTACCTCAACACCCTGATCGTGGCGTCCCTCACGGTCATCCTTAATTTCGCGCGCATTCTCGTCAGAATCGTTCTGATAATTGCCCATTGGGTAAACCGAGCGACCTACTGGAGTTATTCCTTCCTGGGGGACTACCGGCTTCGCCAGCTGACCCTCGTCATGCTCTCGACAAGAGACCATGGAGCCGACCACGCGACCGAGACACCCCCGTTCTGGGACGGACTCTGCTTAAATACTAGCATGGTCTGTCGTCGAGTGAAGGACGACCTCTGCTCACTCCAGTACATGAAGCAGCTCGACTTGGACAACCAAAGGACGGACTACGAAGAATTCGTGGACAGGATGCGCTTGAAGTACCACGAGAGCCTGCGCGGCCTCAGGTCGGGCGACAGTGAGTTCCGCGAGGATCTCAAGGGCCAGATCAAAGCAGCAAACGAGAAACTGGAGAAACTGGGCGGGGACACATCCACCTTCGAGGTGATCGAAAACCTCGAGGACGAGCTCGCCGCCGCACTCGAGGCGGCAGAAGCTGCAAAGCGCGAGATCGAGACCCACGAAGGGAAGATGAAGAAACTCCGCGCACAGAACCAGGCGGACTGTGCTCGGTACATTCAGGTCATCACGGGTCTCGAGAGGAAGCTCAGCGACCTCGCCCAGAACCCGGAATCCGCCCCTGAGGTCATGGTTCCGAAGAGCCGGCTGGACCGGGCACAGCTGGAACGCAATCGCATGTCGGCGAGATGGGGCAGGCAGCAAGAGATTTCAGATAAGCTCCGAAAGGAGAATGAAATTCTCACGAAGAAGTTGGCATGTTTCAAGTACTTTGAGGAGTGAGGCTCTTGTATCCTGGGGGTCATTGACCCCGAGCCCTCTAGGCTAGAGGGGGCTCACCCGTAGGAACTTGGGCGGGGCGATAGGGAGGTTGGACGGGTTGATTCTTCTTGATAGCTGGTCCGAGTGCGTTGCATCTCCAGGGTAGGTGGACTTGGCGAAATTTGGGTGCCAGTCCCAGGTAGGTCAAATTTGTGTTGTCGTCGGGTCGTCGCTGTTTGTCGCTACCAAGTCCGGGATAACCTAGACTTCTTAAAGGAGCAATACATTTGATGGTATCGATACATTTAATGGTCAAACTTGAAGTCCTAATATGCTATATAGGTAAAGGGACAGCATCGTACGAGAAACCAGAGCGATGATGTCGTTTGAGTGACAACCTCTCGCTTGATGCCTGCCAGGGGACGCTGGACACCGATTGGAGGAATTTGTGCTGTACTGGGGTTGCCCATGTAATAATCCGTACGGACACTGTACTCTGATGGCACACAGCAGATGCTAATTCCCGGGTAGGTCACAACTCCTGGGTAAGTTAACTCCCCGGGCAGGTCACAACTCCCGCCCCACCATATTTGCCGCGCGGGCCTCGGTGTGGGCCTTATAAGCGAGTTTTTAGCGGCCTTTCAAAATGCACGCCAGCGCATGCACCAATTGACCGGGTGCTATCCGTACCTCACCGACAATTCCGGCCCAAATGTTTCGCCCAAGACCACAATCGCCTTCTACTACGTAGTAGCTCTGACCCTGCCCCACACGCGTCGAGTTCCCGATCTTGATTTCTTCTTGGCAGATAGCCATCTTTTTTTCGCGAACGGGAGACGAGGGGAAGAAAAAGCAGATTTCCAAGCCCTTTTTTTTTTCCTCTTTCGCAATCGAGGGATCTTTGTTTAAGTGCATTGCAGCTTTCCGAACCATCGCCACCCCGAGGCACCGAAGCGGGCGCTTAGGTCTCATCACACGTCGGCCTTGTTGAAGTGTTGAAGCACTCTGCCGACCGTGGTCTACATAACCCACACCGTATTGATTTCGGTGCCTTATCCAGACCAACAGCTTTGGTTTCGAGAGCAACCCCAAGACCAGCTGGTTCTCTCACTCGTCGTCACTCACCGAGCAACCACTAGACAAAGTGCGGTGGCGCAAGGGAGATATCATGGCGTCACAATCATCAAAACCTTCTTACATGGCCAGTGACTCGCTAAGCCTAGCCAAGAGCATGTCCACCACTTCCATAAACGAGATCCAAGGACCGAGGAAACTGCGACTGCTCGTCGCCGCGAACGGACCGAGGGATGTCGCCTTCGCACAAGCTATCGCCGTTCGGCTCTCCAAGGACCCACAGATTACGACGAGAGCTATCGTCGACGACATGACCCATCGCCTTGCACAAGAGATCCTTGTGCTACAGAACCGGCCTCTGAAGCGAGGCCTGTGGGCAGATGTGTCCGCGGCTAGGGAGATCGAGGCTGCGCAGCATCAGGCCTTCGAGTTGGTCGAGTGGGCGGATCTCCTCGTTCTCGCCCCGCTCGATGCGGACAGTCTGGCCAAGATGATGAGTGGCGTCTCGGATACTCTGCTCCTCGAGGTTCTGCGAGGGTGGGATGCGTCTAAACGGATTCTCCTCGTTCCGGGGATGACTACTCACATGTGGGATAACCCCGTCACGAAGCGTCAAGTGAGCAAGTTGCATCGCAAATGGAACTGGATCAGGGTCCTGCCACCGATCCTCTGGCGCCACGACGGGAATCAGTCCAAGCGTATCGTCACCTGGGACGCCTTCAACGAAGTCGTGAGCATCATCAAAAACCAGGCAGACCTTCTATCACTAGGTCATGACGTCGAAGTGGTAATCCAACAGTCGACTCTCACTACCTACGGCCGGAAGGCGCAGTCCACATTGCCCCCGGAGATCTGGAGTATCATACTAGAGTACACCAACGACTGGGAGCTGGCAAAGTCCCTCAATGTCTTCACGAATCTCGAAATGCCTACCAGCCAGGGCTGGAGGTTAGAGCCGAAGGATCCCAACGACCCTCTCCAAGTCTTTATGCACGAGCTTGAGTGGTCGCTGCTTACGGCGAACACCACTTCCATCTGCGAGAAGCTGGCCGCCGCACCGTCGAATTTCCGGGACCTCTCGGCACTGGCCACCCATTTGATATTCAAGTTCTCGCTCCTCGAAGTACTCTCTTATATCGAGGCAAACTGCCCCTATATCTTCAAGTGTTTCGACGGGAGGATCATCCCGACCAAGGCCTCCGCCTACTACGGCCGGATAGATATTCTGGATTGGTGGGCTAGCTCGCCCTCGTTCCTCGAGAAGCAGTACGATACCGAAGCACTCAACGGCGCCTCCGCAAAAGGCTTCGTCCACGTCCTCGAATGGTGGCGCCGCTCCGGCCTGCCGCTAAAGTACACCGAGGCGGCCCTCGAACAGGCCAGCTCAAAGGGCCATCTGCACGTCTTGGCCTGGTGGCGAGAGGCGTCGCTCCAGGACCCGTCGATTGTGTTGAAGCCCGGCCGCTCTCTCCTCGGCGCTGCACAATGGGGCCAGTTGGCCGTCATCCGGTGGTGGGAGGACAGCGGGATCGCGGCCGGCCACAATGAGCACGTGTGCAAGATGGCAAGCCGTTGGGGCCAAGTCCAGGTCCTCGAACTATGGCGGGAACTAAGGGGAGACGATAGCATCCAGTTCGACTCGGGCGTGTTAAACGACCCAACATTTCACTCATACACGGGAGTCCTGGATTGGTGGAAGAAGTATGCCCACGGCGAGTTGCCGGGGATGGATGGCCGGAAAGCGAAACGTGTCGAGTACAGGACGATGGACATTGAGGAGGCCCTGGAGGACTCCTTGGGCGATCAGACAAAGGTGCGGAGATGGTGGGCTGAGAACGGTCTAAACCCAGGCCTGGAAATGAGCGAGTGGATGAAGACGAGATATCTGTAGGAGCGGTGGTGGTTCGAACCTAGTGATTTGCTACTCAACATCGGAGGCTGTATAGCTCAGGCGCACATCGGAACTCATCCCGAGATGCCCCCCCCCCCTTAATGCGTTATTACGCCAGTTTATTAGGCGCGTAGGTTGGGTTGGAAAAAAGGCTCAAGGAAAATGGGAAAACGGATGGAAATACCCAAAATTGTTACTGGAATCTAGCTGGGTTGCTGGGTATCATTCTCCTCAAAACCTCGATTTGCCGTGACTGTCCCTTATTCCTCAACGCCGAAGCACCTCTCTTGTCCAACCGTCGCATACCGCTCGAATACACCACGGTCAGGTCCGGAATCATTTCACCTGGGGATACAACCGTTTGCGGGGTGAGGGTACAGTACTGTCACGATGTTAGCTAGGTAGCTCTGCCTCCATCGACCACGATATTGGGAGCTACATCGGCTTGGGGGTTTTACCTTCCCAATGACGGCACCCCGCCCAATTCTACACCCAACGCCTACAACTGTGCCTTCGCCAATGACTGTGTCGCCAGCTTCAATCACAGCGCCGACCTCCACGGTAACATAGTCTCCGAGAGTGACTGCCCTTTCCGTTATCCTACCCTCCGAGCCCATAGCGCCCAACATGCTACGCTCATGTATAATGCATCGCCTCCCAATGCTGATGCTTCCAGCCAAGGAATCAAGCTTTGAGCGCGGGTGTACCACGCTCTCCGAACTAATCGTGATCGGGTTTGAGCCTGTCAGAAGGGCGGAGTCGGCGATGGTGATGGAGGACGAGAACTGAACCGGGGGTTTGGGTCCAGCCTGGGAGATCGGTGGGAGAATAGAGTGCCGCTTATTTGACGAGGAAGACATGATCGGGATGGCGACGGGACGAATGGATGCTCTGCAGAGTACCCAATGCTATGGACGTAAAGAGTAGGTTCGCATAGTATTGACGGCGGGCGTCGGTCGCAGTGGTTATCCTGTGAGCAGTGGAGCTTGCAGCTCGTGGTATTTAGCGACCCAAACACATTGGGCTCCGATCAACCCTCTCATGGGACAGCTTAGTCTTCCGAAGCTATTCCGGTTCAAAAATGAGCGCTTTGGGAGCGATTAGGGATACTTATGTTCAACCCTCGGTAAGAAAATGGTCGGGAATTAGAGATGAGGTCAAGGTGGATGGACGGTTCCACTTTTCCGCACTGGCCAATCAGAGGAGCTCAAATTCTGATGGCTTCAGCAATCCGGACCTCCAAACTCCCACAACGTCGACATTCCACCTCAGCAATTGAGATCTCGCCCCTGGTCAATTGGGCGAACAGCCAGCCGCACAAGATGCTCTTACGAACCACAGGGCCTTCGAAGGCGTCTGCGAAGACATTTTCGCGGGCCGTAGTCTCCTCCACCCAAGCCCAGCAATCCCGGACGTTCGCGACCGTCCAAGATGCCACCCCGAAACCGCGCACATACGGCGGGCTCAAGGACCAGGACCGCATCTTCCAGAACCTCTACGGCCGGTATCCGCCCGACCTCAAGCATGCGAAGAAGATGGGTGACTGGCATAAGACTAAGGAGATCATCCTGAAGGGCCACGATTGGATCATCGGCGAGATTAAGGCGTCTGGACTGAGGGGGCGAGGAGGAGCCGGCTTCCCTTCGGGTTTGAAATGGGTACGGCCCAGCGCCTCCTATACTTCACATCTTATATCTTTTCAAGGGTCTGTTGCTAACCGTTTCCTTCTACGTAGTCCTTCATGAACTTCAAGGACTGGGATAAGGACAACAAGCCACGCTACCTTGTCGTCAACGCCGATGAGGGAGAGCCCGGGACGTGCAAGGACAGGGAGATCATGCGCAAGGACCCACATAAGCTGGTCGAGGGCTGCCTTGTAGCCGGGCGTGCCATGAACGCAACGGCCGCCTATATCTACATCCGCGGCGAGTTCGTGCACGAGGCCGCCGTCCTGCAGAACGCCATCAACGAGGCCTACCAGGACGGCCTAATCGGCAAGAACGCGTGCGGCTCGGGCTACGACTTCGACGTCTACCTCCACCGCGGCGCCGGCGCCTACGTGTGCGGCGAGGAGACGTCGCTGATCGAGTCGCTAGAGGGCAAGCCGGGAAAGCCGCGGCTAAAGCCTCCCTTCCCCGCCGCGGTCGGCCTCTTCGGCTGCCCGTCGACGGTGGCCAACGTCGAGACCGTGGCCGTGGCGCCGACCATCTGCCGGCGCGGCGGGAGCTGGTTCGCCGGCTTCGGGCGCGAGCGGAACCAGGGCACCAAGCTGTTCTGCATCAGCGGGCACGTCAACAACCCCTGCACCGTCGAGGAGGAGATGAGCATCCCGATGCGCGAGCTGATCGACAAGCACTGCGGCGGCGTCCGCGGCGGCTGGGACAACCTCCTCGCCGTCATCCCCGGCGGCTCGTCGACCCACATCCTGCCGAAGCGCATCTGCGACGAGCAGCTGATGGACTTTGACGCCGTCAAGGACAGTCAGTCCGGCCTCGGCACCGCGGCCGTCATCGTCATGGACAAGAGCACCGACGTCGTCCGCGCCATCTCGCGCCTGTCCCACTTCTACCGCCACGAGAGCTGCGGCCAGTGCACCCCCTGCCGAGAGGGTAGCAAGTGGAACGAGCAGATCATGGGCCGGTTCGAGAAGGGTATGTGCCGCGAGAGGGAGATTGACATGCTCCAGGAGCTCACGAAGCAAGTCGAGGGTCACACTATCTGCGGTAAGATTCAATCCCCCCAACTTCCACTCCCCCGTCTATTCCTATCTTAGGCAATCTAGCGGAACTGACCAGACCTCATTCTTAGCTCTTGGAGAGGCCTTCGCCTGGCCCATCCAGGGTCTCATCCGCCACTTCCGGCCCGAATTAGAAGCACGCATGGAGAAATTCGCAAAGGAGTCCGGCGGTTCCGCGCTGGCGGGCGGTTGGGCCCACGACGTAAAACAGCAAGGGAAGCTGGTGTCGCCGGGGATGTGAAGAGGAAAATCACCGTGACACTATGTTAAGGTAGACCGGAATGGGGAGACGGCGGTGTTGGTCTCGCGATCTTTTTTTTTCAAAAGAACGAAACAAAACGGCTACGATCCTGTAAACCTGTGCATACGTAGATTCGGCCCTGTAGACGGGCTTTATTGTATTTATTTTGTTTGCTCGATGGCTCAGTCTTGATTCCGCGCGAATGGTGTCCAAGTCGGCATCAAATCTGCCGAAACGCCAGTCCCAGAATCGCATTTGCGCCAGCTCGATTGACCGCCAAGATCGCTCTCAACTTCGTGGGCCAGTCAATTGAATTCTTTCCCCCAATGCAATCCCACTCTTTTTCCCCCCAGCCAGGCGGAGAGTAAACACATGGGCTAATTGGCAGATTCCTCGACTAGGATCAAAGGAATCGTAGTTTCTGCCCGATCAATATCTCTTCCCGATAACCGCCATCACGCAACGAAATAGCCTGGCCATATGCATATATCTACACCTATGTGGCTATAAGGCGCGGAACAGAAAGGGATTATGCCTTTAATACTAGAACAGTTCATTCGGTTTGGCACCGATGCGGGTAAGTAAATGACGCGCTGGCATGATGACTTCTACTGCTGCTAACACGCGCTCATAGCCGGCCTTGAGCGTTTCTTCCGTCTCATCCAGTCCATCCTCCAGGTGACCATCTTCTACCCAGGTCTCCTCAGCCTCCTTGCCAGCGCTATCCACCTCTGGCAAGGTGCACCTCCATCTCCCTCCATCAGCAGCGCCAGCCTCGCGCCCGTCCTGGGCGTACTCCGGTCCCGCTTCGCGCTCGGCCGGCGTTTCTTCCGGCTATTCCGGTTCGCCGAGTCGTTCCACTCGGCGCACCGGCTGTGGGGCACCCTCTCGTCCGCGTCGTCCACGTCCCGCACGGAGACGTACCTGGGCGTGCTGGGCCGCACATTCAACGGCATGTACCTGCTCCTCGAGACGGCCCACTTCCCGGATGCGCTGGGCGTTGAGGGCCTGTCGCTGTGGGGGGAGCACGCGCCCGCCGTGGCCGTCGAGGCGCAGCGGTTCTGGTTCCTGTCACTGGTCTGCGGGGCGCTGGCTGGGACGGTGCGGCTTGTGGAGCTGTGGGCGTCTGCGCCTGTACCGGATACGGGTAGCACTTACGGTGGAGGCGAGGGGAAAGAACAGGAGGATGAGGATGGGGTGGCAGAGGGCAGCAGTACAGGGGAGAAGGCGAAGAGCAAGGGCGCCAACGAACCACAGAAACAGCGCCAGAGAGAAGCGGAGCGTCGGAAGGAGCAGCGTTTAGTGCGGCAGCGAGAGCGCGCGGGTCGCTCACGAAAGATAGTACGGCGGCTCGTTGCCGACGTATTAGATCTTACGATCCCGGGCAGCATTGTTGGCTACATAAATCTCGACGATGGCCCTGTAGGATTAGCGATGTTTATCACCACCATTCTTACCGGCTTGGAGGTTTGGGAGCGATGTGGCGTGGAGGTAGATGCCGCGTCGAGATAGCAAGCCCATCACGCAATCACGAAGTAGAGGTACACACCAGAGGTAGATGCATTCACTATATACAATAGGCGCCATATATATAACAAGCGCTAGACCATAAGAACTTCAGTTCTTTAGCATTGAAATTAGGTACTTAGACACTTAACTCCCTCCCTTCTTGCCTTGAAGTCATCACGATATCCGGGCAGGTTCTGGGACGTAGGGGTACGTACCTGACTAAATTAGGAGTACCTTTTTCTTGCAGGGATGGGTGAGCTAAAAATCCAATTATGCCCCACCTCCAGGGCGGTGAGAACCGGTCCAAAAAAAAAAAAAGAATATGCGATCGACACCCAACTCCTTCCACAGGCGTAAAATCTCGAGTCCCCCCCGCCAACTTCGGTGCAGCATATTGCTCCTTCCTCCTCCGCGTGAGGCTTACGAATTCTTCCCAGGCCTTCGCCAATGTCCGCGCTGCCTTCCTGGCTCTTTAGCAACAATTTCCCCTCCGCAACTGAAACAAATTTCAAGTCTCCCCCCACCACCGACTCCGCAACAATGGGCAAGCCCAAGAAGAGCGCAGTGAAGGACTCGGAGAAGAAGGTGTCTAAGAAGATGGCCGGGGCTTCCAAGTCTGCTCCGGCAGTGGCTACCCCTGGCATTGGAGCCCCTCCCAGCCAGCTTATGGACCTCGTCGAGAAGTTCCTCTCCGATAATGATTTCTCTACAGCGCATAAAGAGTTCAAGAAACAGCGAGTGCAGAAGGGCTGGGTCAAGTCGAAGGCCGGGGCTGGAGATAAAAACAGCAGCAAGCACCCTTCGCTCGTTTCTGTCTTCCAGACCTGGGAGACGTCATTGAACAAGGAAGGAAGCAAGGCGACCGCCCTGAAAGTGAAGAAGGTCACAAAAGTCAGCAGCAGCGAGAGCGACGACGAGGACTCTAGCAGCAGCAGCAGCAGCAGCTCTAGTTCCTCGGATAGCGACAGCGAAAACGAGAGCGAAAACGACGGCGACGTGGATATGACGGACGCAGCACCCAAGGTCGAATCTTCTAGCTCCGAGTCTAGCAGCAGCAGCGACAGCTCTAGCTCCAGTGATAGTGAGAGCGATAGTGAGAGCGAGAGCGAGACTGAGAGCAAGGCAACAACTGTGAAAGCCTCGGCCAACAAAGCCACGCCCAATCCACTGAAGCGAAAGGCGGAGTCCGGTAGCGACTCGTCATCTTCAGCCTCCGACTCGTCCTCGGACTCCTCAGACTCCGACTCGAGTGCGGAGGTCGCCAAACCTCAGGCTAAGAAGCAGAAAGTCATCGAGGCCGCTTCTAGCTCGGAGTCGAGCTCAGAGTCAGATTCATCCTCAGATTCTTCGGACTCGTCAGACTCGGATTCGGATTCGGATTCTGACTCTGAGGTGAAAATCGCCGCCGAGGTCCCCCTCCCTGACAACGACTCCTCGGATTCCTCCAGTGGTAGCAGCGATTCCGAGTCGGATGAAGAAACCAAGCCTTCTAAGGTCAAGGCCAAGTCTCCGGGCACAAACGGATCCGACACATCAGTGACGGTTGGGAAGACCTCCCCCGAGATCTTCCCCGTTTCCGAGTTCGCCCCTCTGCCCCCGGAACCCAAGATCAACAACCGCGGTAAGGGCCCGAATCAGAAGAAGGGGCCGAACAAGCCGTTCTCCAGGATTTCGGGCGACATCGAGGTCGACCCCCGACTGTCGTCGAATGCCTTCCGTGGCCATGATTGGGGCCAGAAGGCTCATGAGGATCTGATCGTGACGAAGGGCAAGGGATTCACCAAGGAGAAGAACAAGAAGAAGAAGGGGAGTTACCGGGGAGGCCGTATTGATACCCAGGCTAGAGGCGGCATTAAATTCGAGTAGATGGGGAGGTGCGATTGTTAAGAGTCGGGTGGTGATATACTATCGTGTTTTCCTTTTGGCGTGTGTATTTCCTTTTTAGGGTTCCCTTAGACAAATTAGGCTGAGAATTATTCAACGGTTATGGAGCACAGCACATTCAAGCCAAAGTATGGCATGCTGCTCTATCCTTCTTGTCGCCTTGCTTCAGCACACCTGGACATGGTTCTCTAACCCCCTGTCAATACGGGCTAGGGGCTAGGAGCCAGGAGCCAGGGGCCAGTGATGATACGCGATCAACCTCTAGCGAGTTGCCCACATCGAACAGATACAACACTTTGCACTGTCACAACATTTTAGGATCCATCGTCTTGAATACCGCATGCAAGAACCACACACGTAGGTGCCCTAGCGACGAAGGACGACGAAGGACCCAAGTAGTCCACCCCCTCGTCGACCAACCAAACACGACTCAGCGACCCCGAACGGCAGGGTTTGGCCTACCTTCTTTTCTCCTTATTACACCACCTTACTTCTCTTAATTCGTACCAGGGAAGCTCGGAGGCCTCCAGCTACCGTCAACGCTGTCGTCGAGTCCCCTTCCGTCCGGGAATGACACATACCCTCCGGACGTTCGTGGTGTCAGTTCGGCGGTGAGTATCCCGAAGAATACGGGGTGATGCCCAATCAACTTTGGTCGAATTCTCAATCTCCAGGTTCGAAAACACACAATACCTCCTCGAGCGGCGCGCTCCGCCACAATCTAGTCTGCCCGGTGGCCTAATTTCGACGGAACATCGTCGGCCGAGAAGGCCGGCAGCGATGAGTACCAGCGGTGAGCAGCACTCTAGTATGATCATAGAAGTGTCTGGTAGGCCCGCTTGACGAATAGGGGGTAGTCCCGATTGTGACGATGTCTCGTTGAGCTCCCGCCAGGAATGAGTTTGAGTAGTACGTGGGTCGAATCGGAGATCAACACGACTGCCAGGAGCGCTCCACGCCGAAGGAAGGCACATCCACCGACAAGCCACCCGGATTAAGCTTATCGACACCCCGGAAATGTAGTGAGTTAGTTCTAGAATACGGACACAGCCATGCCGTATCTTGATGGGGAAGTCAAGTTAACTGAGCCGCCATCTAAATCTGAAGAATGAGCCCCATGTTAGTGTCAGTAAGCTAGTAACAGAGTCCACAGTATTATCATGAGCCTCTTGCTGCCTAGAGATTATGGGGCAGAGCGACGGCTAAATCTTACGGAGTGTGAGAAGGGGTAACCAGTTCGCAACGTTTCCCGGTTGACTCGTCAGAGGCATGGCAGCCCCCGGAGAAATGGCCATGGAAGCCACAAGATCGGATCCTTGTAGGAAGCAAATATTGGACGGCGTGGCTGCGGCGCACCGTTACATATCTTCGGCACGGTGGCAGTGACGCCAATGCGAGGTGGGTAGGGTGTGTTGGTTGAGTCAAGGAGAAATGCTTCATTCCAACCAGGCGACTCAAACCGAAAGACTGAGCCCCGCAAACGCCAGAGCATTACCAAATGCCCAACTGACACCTTCCCGACTAAAGAATGAGGTGATGCAACCCCAGCGGGATAGGGATGGAAGCCTATTTCACGATGAAGATTGCTCCCTGCGCCACGCTCGTGGTAATAGGGTGTGGAACTTGTCAAGAACGAGCGAAGGAAGATTGGCCGCACAATACGAGTTTCATGAAGGAAGAAACCCAGAAGGTAACTGAAACTGAAACTGTGCGCTGTGAGTGTTACCTGGTGACAGATGTGAAAGGGTGCTGTACGCATAAGGTTTGCAAGTACAAGGCTAACTGGCAAGGTGGAATATCATCAAACAGTTGGACAGTCAACAACAGTCTAAAATACAGGCAGGAGAGTGCTTGGAGGTAACCAGTTCGGTCTTGGTGTGTTAATTAGCCCGCCTCCGTGGTAGGCTATACCTTTTTCGGCACCTTGTGATCAGCCTCGTGAGTCGCCTGCCTCAATCGGCCAATCACAGGGCGAGGGCTTAGCTACAAGTTGCAACGATGCCTGACACACCCGAACGGGGCCATATTTTGCCCTGTTGGTACGGTTGGGACGGGTACATGTGGGCGGGTACGGGGTACTTAGGTCCAGCACCTCATTCGGGGTCTGGTCGCCTGCTCACAGGCTCACAGCCTCACCAGAGTCAGACAGTCGCATTCGCTCTCGATTCGCGCCGCGCGCGAACAATAAAT
>Ga0164242_10006949_pt1 | contig 12408 bp, 7 predicted proteins | sample OricomgcompostMG_FD_108783 | JGI IMG/M metagenome (GOLD analysis project Ga0164242, IMG submission 108783) | Miracle-Growth compost microbial communities from Emeryville, California, USA - Original compost - Miracle growth compost (MG) ... | reverse complement strand
TCGACGCCGCCCTGGTCGGCGGGCCGCGTCACCGGGACTATCTCGTGGATCTCGGCATGCCTCGCGAGCGGATCGTCTTCGGCTACAACGCCGTTGATAACGCCGCCTTCGCGGCGCGCGCCGCAGCGGCCCGCCGCGACCCGAACGGGCGAGACGGAATCACCGCGCGGCCGTATTTTCTCTCGGTCAGCCGGTTCGTTCCGGAGAAGAACCTGGTCCGGCTCGTGGAAGCGTACGCGCGCTATCGCACGCATGCCGGCGAGGTCTCGGCCTGGGACCTGGTCCTCTGCGGCGGAGGACCGACGGAGCCGGAAATCCGGGAAATGATCGCAACGCACGGCATCACGAACCATGTTCACCTGCCAGGGTTCTTGCAGGACGGCGAACTGGGTCGTTGGTATGGGTTCGCTTCGGCATTTGTTCACCCAAGTCTGATGGAACCCTGGGGGCTGGTCGTCAACGAGGCGGCGGCGTGCGGATTGCCGCTCCTGGTTTCCGACCGGGCCGGTTGCGTCGATCCACTGGTTCCCCAACCTCCTGGCATCACCGGCCGGCGCTTTACCGGAAGGAAAACCGCCGAGATCGCCGACGCCTTGCGTTGGCTGACTTCGCAAAGCCAGGGCCAACGTGATCGGATGGGGGCAAACGCGCTGACGATCGTCGCCGGCCTATCTCCCGAGCAGTTCGCCCGAGGAACGATTCAGGCACTTGGGATCGCCGAAGCGACCGCCAAACGACGGTCACGATCGGCAGCCACCTCCGGAGCGTGGTCATGAGCCTCTCCATCGAATCCGCACACAAGGCCGCGGCGGCCCCTCATCGCGATCAAATCGGCCGCTATGTTCATCTCTGCAACGGCCTCGATCCGGTGCGCGACGGTGGGATGGTCCCCAGTATTCTCGGCATGACCGGTGCCTTGGCGTCGCGGGAAGGCCGGGTCACGATCGTCACGCCGACGGAATCACGTCTCGGCGACACCCCCCTGCCCCAAGGCATCGAGCTTCACGGCCCGGAATTCCGCGTCGATTCGGCGATCAACGGCGCGGACGTCGTCCACATCCACGGCTTGTGGCAAGCCCAGACGCGGCGCGGGGCGAAGCTCGCGCGCCGGCGTCGCGTGCCGTATCTCGTCGCCGCGCACGGCATGGCGGAGCCTTGGGCGATGAAGCAAAAATCATGGAAGAAGCAAGTCTACACAGCATTGATTGAGGGAAAAAACCTTCGCCACGCCGCCTGCCTGCACGCCCTGACCCGCCCGGAGGTCGGCCACCTTCGCGCCCTCGCCCCGGCAACCCCGGTCGCCCTGGTGCCCAACGGAGTGGACCTTGCGCCGTTTGACAATCTGCCGGATCGCAGGGCGTTCGACGAACGGTTTCCGCAATGTGCGGGTAAGTTCCTGTTGCTGTTTTTCAGCAGGCTTCATGCGAAAAAGGGGCTGGATCTGCTCGCCTCGGCGCTCGGCCGCATCACCGCCGATTGGCCGGATGTGCATGTGGTCCTGGCGGGAAACGACGATGGAGCGCGAGCGCCGTTTGAGCAACAGATCCACGAGTTGCGTCTGACCGATCGCGTGACGTTTCTCGGCCATGCCTCGGGAGAGGCCGCCCGCGAGGCATGGGGCGCGGCCGATGCATTCGTGCTGCCGAGCTACAGCGAAGGCTTCAGCATGGCGATTCTCGAGGCGCTGGCCGCGCGCCTTCCGGCGCTCATCACCACCGCGTGCCACTTCCCCGAATTGCGCGCCGCCGAAGGGGCGATCACGGTGAACCCAACGGTGGTCGAGGTGACGCAAGGCTTGCGAACCCTCTTGGAAATGTCGCCGGCGCAACGCGCGGAGATGGCGGAGCGCGGCCGCCGGCTGGTGGAATCCCGCTACACCTGGGACCGTCAGGCGGAACGGTTGGCGGAAGTTTATCAGTGGCTGATCCACGGTGGGGCCGAGCCTGCCGCCGTGTCAGCCGCCAAGGAGGTCGCATGAATCACCAACGAACGCCGCGCAAGGCCCCTGTCAGCGTGATCGTCCCCGTGAAGAACGAGGCGGAGAACCTCCGCCGCTGCCTCCCCGCGCTGTCGTGGGCCGACGAGGTGTTCGTCGTCGATAGCCAAAGTACCGACGAGACGCCGCAAGTCGCCGCGCGCCATGGCGCGACGGTCGTCCAATTTCAATTCAACGGAACCTATCCGAAAAAGAAGAATTGGGCGTTGGATTCGTTGCCGTTTCGCAACCCCTGGGTGTTGATCGTTGACGCCGACGAAGTGGTGGTGCCCGAACTGGCCGAGGAGATCACGCGGCGGATCGCCGGCGACGAGGCTGACGGTTTCCTGTTGAACATGAAATACTTCTTTCTGGGTCGCCGAATCCGGCACTGCGGGTATTCCGAGTGCTGGAACCTGCGCCTGTTCAAGCATGCGCTGGGCCGTTATGAGCGGATTCCCGCGCCCCCCGGCTCGCAAGCCGGCGACAACGAGGCCCACGAACACGTTGAGCTGTCCGGCCGGGTCGCCCGTTTGCAAAATGAGTTGGATCACCACGCCTATCCGACGATCTCCACCTGGGTCGAGAAACATAACCGTTACGCCGGCTGGGAGGCGGAGAACCACGAGCGGTTCCTTCACGAACCGATCCCCCGATCGATCGGCCGGAGCAAGCGACTGAAACGCGGGCTGAAGAAGGTTTACCTCCGCCTGCCGATGCGGCCGGCGTTGCGGTTCTTCTACGCCTATGTCCTCCGCCTGGGATTTCTGGACGGTCGGCCGGGCCTGGTGTTTTGCCTGCTTCTCTCGTTTTACGACTTTCTGTCCGCCACGAAGGTTTACGAGCGACGGATCAACGCCGGACGAAGCGATCCGGCACCGAGCGTCCCCGAGTTTGCGTCCGCCGTCCCGTCGTAAGGCCGGGAAGCAGGGGAACATGGTTGGAATTGCGTCCCGAGTCTCCTATACTCAAGAAGGATTCGCAAATTCATTGCCGAGTACCCCCGCGACGGCAGGACGGACCGAAGGACCACGCATGCAATCACCGTTCTTGGCTCCTGCTCAAACGGTTGCCTGGGAAGATGCGCAACCGATCCTCTCCCGCCTCTTGGAGAACGTGGACCGGGTGGTCTTCGGCAAGCCGGAGGTCGTGAAGCTCGCCGTGGTGGCGTTGCTTGCCGAGGGGCATGTCCTGATCGAGGACGTGCCGGGGGTCGGCAAGACGTTGCTGGCCCGCGCGCTGGCCGCGAGCATCGACTGCTCGTTCCACCGCATCCAGTTCACGCCCGACCTGTTGCCGTCGGACATTCTCGGCTCAAGCATTTACAACGCATCCACGGGCGAATTTGTCTTTAAGCCGGGGCCGATCTTCGCGAACGTGATTCTGGCCGACGAAATCAACCGCACGACCCCCCGCACGCAGAGCGCGCTGCTGGAAGCGATGAGCGATCGACAGGTCTCCATCGAGGGCCGAACGAACCCGCTTGAGCCGCCCTTCTTGGTCCTGGCGACGCAGAACCCTTTCGAGTTTGAAGGCACTTACGTCTTGCCGGAGAGCCAGCTCGACCGGTTCATGATCCGCCTGCGCATGGGCTATCCCGTCCGTTCCGAGGAGCGGGCGATCCTGACCAGCCACCGCCGAGGGGAGCCGGTGCAGGATCTTCAGCCGGTGGTGTCGACCGAGGACATTATCCGGCTCCAGCGCCTTGTCCGAGAGGTCCGGGTTGATGAATCGATCGCCGATTACCTTCTCGACATCGTCCACGCCACGCGCGAGAACGAGGACGTGCATGTCGGCGTCAGCACCCGAGGGGCCTTGACGTTCTACCGCGCCGCACAGAGCCTGGCGCTGGTCTCCGGGCGGAACTTCGTGATCCCCGACGACATCAAGGACCTGGCGCTGCCGGTCCTCGCGCATCGAATCGTCGGGAAGTCGTTCCTTCAGGCCGGGGAATTCGCCGCGGCGGAAGCCATTATCCGTGATATCATCGATCGATTGCGCGTGCCCGCCTGACGGTTGACCGGCGGCCGCGTCGAGAAAAGGCGCTGGACAAGGAAAAAGGACGGCGACACGGCATGGCCGCACGACGAAGCGTTCGGGGGCTGGCGCGGTTGGTGCTGTTGGGCCTGAAACCCAACCAGCGGCTCCGCATCACGCGCGAAGGAACACGCTATCTGCTTCTCTGGGTGGGCCTGCTGGCGATCGGGCTGTACCAGCAAAGCAACTTGATCCTGTTGATCGCGGCGATGGCGGCAGGCCCGTTCCTGGCTTCGGGCCTGGTCAGCCTGGCGATGTTGCGCCGCTTGCGCACCAGCCGTCGAGCGCCGTTGTATGCCTTTTCGGGCGAGCCGTTGATGATCGACTACACGATGGAAAACCTGCGACGACGCGCGGCGGCCCTGGCCTTGACCTTGGACGACGACATGGTGCCCGCGGACCGTTCCATCGCCGGGGCGTCCCACGTCAGTCCGAGTGTCTTCTTCGCCCGTGTGCCCGGCGAAAGTCGCGGCCGACTGCGCTGGCAAGGCACGGCCCCCGAACGCGGCCGTTACCGATTCGCCACATTGGAGGTCGGCACCGGGTCTCCGTTCGGATTGCTCGAACGTCGGGTGACGGTCGCCGCGTCTGGAGAGATCGTGATCTACCCGAGGGTCGGGCATCTCACCAGACGCTGGCATCAGATGCAACGCGAATCCACGGAGACCAAGCGCGGAAGCCGCCACGACCGGACGGCGCAGCAGCAGGATTACCACGGCCTGCGTGATTACCGCCCTGGCGACAGCCCGCGCTGGATTCATTGGCGGACGACCGCGAGGCTCGGCCAGCCGATGGTCAAGGAATTCGAACAGCAGAATGACCAGGACCTCGCCCTGTTGCTCGACCCCTGGCTGCCTCGAAGCAAGGTGACGGCCGAGCAGCGAGAGGCGCTGGAGGACCTCATCCGGTTCGCCGCGACGGTGAGCGTGGAGACCTGCCGGCGGCAAGGGCGCAGGCTGATCCTGGGATGGACCGGCGCGACGGCGGGCCTGGTCATCGGCCCGGCGTCGATCAAGCTTCTGCATGAAATCCTCGGGCAGCTCGCGGCGCTCCGTCCCTCGTTCGAGGGACAGCTTTCCGGCCTGTTCGACGCCCTTCCCGCGGCCGTCCTGCGAGACGCCGCGATCGTGATCGTCTCCACCCGCGCGATCAACCTGAATGAAGAGGCCGAGCGTTCCGCGCGCCTCGCGGGATCATCGGGACGCGGCTTGGCTGGGAGGGCGGTCATGATCAACGTCTCGCGCGGTGAACTGGATGAATACTGGCAGGATTCACTGCGGCGCGGCCTCTCCGACGGCGAAACCGCCGGGGCCGAGCGGGGGCGCGATCCCAGGCCCCAGATCGTCGCCGGTTCGAACGGCCATCCCAGTCCTGAGTCGAACGGGACGGCGCAAAGTCGGGGGGCTCGGGCATGACGTTTCAATCCCTTTACCGCATCAGCATGTACGTGATGCTCTTTTTGGCGACGCTCTGCCTCAGTCTTGACGCTTCGGCGGACAATCCGCTCGCGGTACTGTACCCGCCGGCGGTCATCCTGGTGGGCGTCATCGCCTTCCTGACCGTCGATCGCCGCCCGGGCCTCGGCCTGTCGCGCGGAGTCGCGCACCTGTTGGCGTTCATCGCCATCGGTCTCGGATTCGTTGAATATTGGTATGACGAGAGCTTGATGGTCATGGCCTTCGGCCATTTCTTCGTCTACCTTCAACTGATCAAGATGCTTTTGCCGAAAACGATTGAGGATGATTGGTATCTGGTCGGCCTCGGGCTGATCCAGGTCCTCATCGGCGCGTTTCTGGCGCGTAGCGACCAGATCGCCCTGGTGCTTCTGGCGTGGGCGGTCACCACCCTGTGGACGATGGGACTGTTCTATCTGAGGCGGCGGGCGGAGCATCAGATCACGGAGCGAGACCGCTCGTTCACGCCGGCGATCAGCCCGCTTGATCCGTACCCGTCGTTGGTTGACCTGCCGTTTCTCACGGCGACGGCGAAGATGGCGGTGACGACCCTGGTTCTGGGGGCGCTGATTTTCTTGATCCTCCCACGCTGGCCGTCGGGACGGGGGATTGCACAGCCCATCGGCAAGATCAGTCATTTGACCGGATTCAGCGACGAGGTGCAGCTCGGCCAGATCGGCGAGATCCTGGAAAGCGAGACGGTCGTCCTCAGCGCGGAGCTTTACGATCAAGACGATCGGCGAATCAAGTCCGACCCTGAGCAACTATGGCGTGGGGTGGCGATGACGAATTATCGCGACGGCCGCTGGTCGCGTTCGCTGCCTTACGACGTCCAGCTTCCCGAGGCCGTCGGAATTGATCCAATTCCGCAAAATTGGCCCGCCCGTAGGATTCGGCAACACATCAAGCTTGAGCCGACGGATAACGCGGTTCTGTTCGCGATTCGCCCCATCCTCGCCGCGTCGGCCGGCCGTAGCCTGTCGATGAACCAGTGGGACGGGATGATCTACCGGACGCGGTACAATCCGTCGGTCTCCGCCGAGTACGACGTGATCTCCGCCAATGACGGCAGCCTGATCCAGCCCGGCGAGGAGGCCCCGACCTTCGAAGAACAGAAACGATCGTTGATCGAAGTCCCCGAACCGCTGAAAACGCGGTTATGGCCGATCGTCGAGCCGCTCGTGGCCGACGTTCCACGCGACCGCGTGCAAGAGCGTGCCGAACGTCTGCTGGCTTATCTGCGCGATTCGGGTCAGTTCAGCTATTCGTTGCAAATGCGGGTCGTCGACCGCTCGCTCGATCCGGTTGAAGATTTCCTGATCAACCGAAAGGCCGGACATTGCGAATATTACGCAAGCGCACTGACCCTGATGCTCCGCTCGATCGGCATTCCGGCGCGGATGGTCAACGGCTTCAAAGGGGGAGACTGGAACGAGCTTGCCCGTGTGACGACCGTGCGGCAAAAGCACGCACATAGCTGGGTTGAAGCATTGATCGACCGCGACCCGCTCGGCCGCCCGATCTGGCTGACGCTCGATCCGACCCCCGCTCAAGAACGCGACGAGTCCGTCGCCCAGGTCGGCGGCTTCTACACACGACTGCTTCCCATCAGTGATTTCGTCCGCTATGTCTGGGTCTTCTACGTCGCCGGCTTCAACGCCGATCGTCAGCAGCGGACGATCTACGGCCCGTTGCGGTCGCTTTGGGACGAGGCGCGCGCGGGATTCACGATCATGTGGGAGGCCGTCAGGTCGGGCACCATGTGGCTGGTCCATTTCCGCACGGCAAGCGAGTTCTTCAGTATCCGCGGCTTCTTCGTCTCCGTGATCGTCTTGTTGGCGATTTCGGGCCTCGCGTGGGTTGGCGTGAAGCTCGGGTCGGCGGTTCGCAGGCGCTTTGGCAAGGACTCCGGGCAGGAGTTCGATCTCGCGGGGATGCCGGCGTATCGCCGGTTGATGGAAATCCTTGCCCGAGACGACCTTCGCCGCCCTCCCGCGGAGACGGCCCATGAGTTCGCACTCCGCGCTTCCGAGGCGCTCCGGCATCGGGGCGACGCCATCGCCGATGTCGCCGATGTGCCGCCGCAAGTCATCACCGCCTTCTATCGGCTCCGATTCGGCGGACTGCCTCCCGCGGAGGAAACCCTGGCCGTGCTGAACGCCCGGCTCGACGCGCTGGAGGCATCGCTTCGGCCCGTCAAGGGAGGTCCGTTCGGCGGGTCGGCCGAGGCGTAGGAGACGCTATTCACTCCGACGGAAACCAGGCCAGTGACCTGCCGACGATCGCGGCGACTCCGGGCGGGCCGCCGGCCATCGGCCCGAGCGGATCGTCGGCGACCACGCGCCACTGAATCCGCCCTTTCAGGTCGGAGCAAATCAGATGCATTCCCTGCCGCACGACGCGCGAGACCTGCCCGTCCTCGCCGGCGAAAAAGACACCGGGGGCGGATTCGGTGCGGGTCTGTCCGCGCTGGTGGCCAGTCCCGTCGTAAGCCAGGGCGCGGCCGTCGGGAGCTTCGACGATGACGAGCGAACCGACGACGTGCATCTGCCAGGCTTCCCAAGGGATCGGAGATTCCCAAGTCACACGGCCATCGTGGCGATGCCCTCGCAAGACCTGGGAACGGCGGGCCAACGTGATGAACCGGACATCGGCCGGCGAGCCGGGCGGGGCCTCGACCATGGCCATCGCCTCGGGAGAAGCCGCTGTATATGAGCCGATCGGTTCGCCGGTGGCGTCGTAAATGGTCAGCGCCCCATCGTCGCCGGTGACGGCCAGGCGAGCGTCGGGACCGATGGCGATGTCCTCAACCGGTGATCGCAGCTCGCGTTTCCAGACCCATCGCCCGGCGAGCGTGGCCCGGCCGATCCGGTCGCGCTCCTGCACGATCGCCAGCCCGTAGGTGTCCGGGCGTACTTCCAGGTGAGTGACTTCGACCAAACTCAGGTCGAGCTTCTGCGCCCCGTTGCGCCGGGCGTCGTACAGGACGATTTGGCGATCGGTGGATGCGGCGATCCAGCCGGAGGCCGTGCGGAGAATTCGGCCGATGCCGGTCATCTCTGGGCCTTGCCCCAGCGCCCCGCCGGTGGTCGTGAAGACTTGCAGACGATTGCGGTTCGTCACCAGGCCGATGCGAGGCGGGTCCGCCAGCACCGTCAGGACGGCCGTCTCCGCCTGTTCGTCGGTCTGGGCGAAGGGGATGCTCCAAGCCGGCGACCGCATCATTTTCGATCGGGCGTCGTGTGAAGGGTCGTCCGCGTCGGCCCCTCCCTCGGGCTCCGCCGTGGGAGTGCCCTCAAGGTTCATGCGGATTATTTCACCTGTGGGTAGTCCATAGATGAAATAGCGCCCAAGCGCGTCCAGTTCCAGCGCGATCGGTCCTCGGGCGACGTCGGACTTCCAGCGGATGTTCCCGGCGCTATTGAGGATCGCCAATTCTCCCTCGGTCGTGGCGACGGCAATCGTCCGGCCGGGAAAATCGGTCACGGCGTGCGAGGCGGTGCCGCCGAGATGATAAGCCCCTTCGTTGCGTCCCTTGGCGTCATAGCGCTGGATGCCGTGGGTGAAGCAACTGACGAGCACGATGCCGCCGTCGCCCGTCGTGGAGAGCCTGCCGACGCTCGACATCATCCGTTGCTGCCAGGCGACCTCGGCGGAGAGCGTGCCTGATTTGGAGCCGGGCCTCAGGTCAATACCGAACAGCGTGCCGAATGAAGACGCGGCGATGAGGACCGGCTGCCCCGGCACGAAGCGGAGGTGGGCGACCGCCTGGAGCGTTTCAAACTTTCCGGCGAGCTTGCCGTGGCGGTTGTAGAACTGCGTGGTATTGGTCTTCGAGCCGACGGCGATGAACCGGCCGTGCGGATCAACGGTCAGCGTCGTCGCGTCGGAAATCGCCGGCCGGTCGGTGGTCAGTTGCATTTCTTCGTCGAGCAGGATCAGCCGAGGCCCCTCGGTCAGCAAGGCGATCAGGGTCGCGTCGTCGCTGATGGCCGCCGAGAGGATACGGGCGGGGGCGTGGATTCGGTTGATCCGTTGCCCCGCCCGGTCGTAGAGATCCACGCGGCGGCCGTCATCCCAGGAGAGCAGTGTTTCCGTCTCGCGAGCGAGACAGAGGCCCAGCAAGGGGGAGTCGGAGACGACCGACCAGCCGGCCCACGGTTCGAGCCGCGAAGAGTGTTTAGGACCGTCGGACATGGAGGACTGCTTCCGGCTCTGAGCCTTCGAGTCGTCAGTTCAAGCCCCTCAACCGGCCACCGGAAGCCGACGCCGCGCCTGCTCAATGGCGGAGCGAAGCACCGCGTCGCGCTGGGGGTCTCCCACCACGGCCGCGGGGGCCTCGCCGTCGACGGGCTTCGCGACGACACGGACGGGCACGTCCGGCTCGACCCCCTGCTCGTTGTACGAACGATCCTTGGGCGAGTAAAACTTCGCCGTCGTCAGCTTCAGTCCGGCGGGGGCCGACTTGAGCGGGAAGATGCTCTGCACGGATCCCTTGCCGTAGCTCCGCTCTCCCAGGATGAGCGCCCGACCGTGATCCTTCAAGGCCCCGGCGAGAATTTCGCTGGCGCTGGCGCTGTCCTTGTCGATCAAGACCGCCACCGGCATCCGCCAGCCGCCGCCGGAGTGGGCCTTGTAGACGTTGGTCTGCCCGGAGGCGCGGCCCCGGGTTGAGACGATGACGCCTTGATCCAGAAAGCGGTCGGCGATATCGACCGAGACGTCCAGCAACCCACCGGGATTTCCGCGAAGGTCCAGCACGAGGTAACGCATGCCCTGGCCCTGAAGCGCCGTGATCGCCGCCTGAAGCTCGTCGGCCGAGGACTTCTGGAACCCGGTCAGTTGGATGTAGCCGATCCCCAACGCCGGCTCGACGATCTTCGTCTCGGTGACGCTTTGCACTTCCACCGGACGCCGGGTGAGCCGCAAGTCCTGGCTCGTTCCGTTGGCGCGGACGACGGAGATCGACACGCTGCTGCCTTCGTCCCCTTGCAGCTTGCCGGCCGCCTCGTCGAGACTCATCCCCTTCAACGTCACGCCGTCAACCACCGTGATCCGGTCGCCGGCGTGCAGCCCGGCGTCGAATGCGGGGCCGCCCTTGAGCACGTTCATGAGCTTCAAGCCGAGCGGGTCGAGCTTCAGCTCAACTCCCAAACCGACGAAATTCCCCTGGATCATCGAGTAGAGATCATCGAGTTTGTCGGGGGTCAGGTAGGTCGTGTAATCGTCCAGCGCCTCGCACGCGCCGAAGGCGAATTCGAGGATGATCGGCGCGGCGTTGATGTTCAGGTCTTGACGGGCTTCCTCGCAAACCTGACTGACGTACAACCGCGCCTCGGCGGCGGATCGGACGCCGATCCGAACACGCCGTTCCTGATACAACCGGCGCAGGTGCAAAACCTGCTCGGCGGGGGCGTTGGGCGAATTGGCCTGGAGAAACGAAGGGTCGCGCAGGGCGACTTCGAGATTGTCCAGCCCGTGCCTCAAGAGCGGGTCGAAACCGACCGATTCCACATACTGGGTGGTGATCCGCTCAATCAGCTCATCATACAGCGCCAGTGCCTGGTCGCGCGGCATGCGAAGCAGAACGGCGCGGAAGCTGTGATCCTGATAGCGTCTGTTGAGGCGGTAGTGCGATTCACAGAGCCGGAGGCGATGACGCAGCTCGGTTCGGGCCGGGTCTTGCTCCAGGGCCTTTTCATAGATGTCAATGGCCGCGCTCCACTGCCGGCCGCGTTCAAGCTCAAGCCCTTTCCGGTAGGCTTCATCGCTGGAAATGGTCGCGGCGGGCGTCGTGGAACGGGACGTCTCCGGCGGATCGGCGAGGGCCAGGGCGGCCGAGCAGAGCCAGAGGCTCGCCACGGTCCACGCCCAACGGCCGGCTCGTAAAGAGGGCATCGCGATCGAACCTCCCACCATGCCGGGCGGAAAGCGGACGAGCGCTTAGAGCAGCCGACGCGGCGGGCACCTCCATCGCAATCAATGTGCCGGGGTGCTGGGATCCCACGGACGTTGACCGAGTGATGAGCGCCCTGTCGATCGAGGCGGTTCCAGTGTCGTCCGCACGCCGCTCCCTGGGTGCTGGTTTCAAAAGGGGCGAAGTCAAGTATGGAGGACGGGACGACGCTGGTTCCGGCACGCTGCCGGCCCCCGACGCCATCTCGATCCTGAGCGTTGTCAAGTTCCTCTCGACGCCTCTCGAAAGGGATTATAACACATCCTGAAACGCGGCAAGCGCTTTGAAAAATCGACAAGCCGACGTCCTGGGCCGCCTCCGGCCTGGTCCCCTTTCCCCGCTGTGGAGAGACTCATTGGCGGGGCGTCGCGGGCGTTTCCTCCAGAGTCGCTTTTGTCCCGGATCGTAAATCTTGCCATTGTTGCTCGACACCCGAAGGCCATGTCACTTCGACCCGGTCCGCCTTCTGGGCCTTGCCCAGACCGAAGGTCAGCGGAAGTTCGACCGACGAGAGGTAGCCCTTCGCCGGGAAGAGCTGGCGGGTCTGAGTGACGTCGCCGGCGGTCACGACGACCTTCGCGCCGATCCCGTCACGATTGGATTGCGTCCCCTTCAAGGTGAGCCGAATCCAGCCGTTCTTCGCGCCGCCGTCATTGCGGAACAATCGAGCCGGGCCGCCGTTGGCGGTGATGACGACGTCCAGGTCGCCGTCGCCGTCGATGTCCGCGTACGCGCTGCCACGGCCGACGAGGGGCTTGAAGAGATCGGGGCCGGCGTGGGTCTCATCGACCTGCACGAACAACCGACGGCCGGCCTCCCCGGTGTTCCAGAAAAGTTGGGCGGGCTGCGCGTAAGACTGGCTGGCCTGGACCCTGGAAATGTCGCTCTCCAGGTGCCCGTTGGCCGTGAGCAAATCCAGCCGGCCGTCCAGGTCGTAATCGAAGAAGAACAGCCCGAACTTCAACGGGGGCTGTGTCGGCGCGCCC
>Ga0164242_10006948_pt1 | contig 12408 bp, 11 predicted proteins | sample OricomgcompostMG_FD_108783 | JGI IMG/M metagenome (GOLD analysis project Ga0164242, IMG submission 108783) | Miracle-Growth compost microbial communities from Emeryville, California, USA - Original compost - Miracle growth compost (MG) ... | reverse complement strand
TCAGCTACTCCGCCGTCGCTCGTAGACGTCGAGATGGTCGCTGCCAAGCGGGCGCGAATCGAGGCGATGCCAGCGGCCATGCGCCTGTGCGAGGCTGGTCAGGCCAATATCGCCCAGCGCCGCTTTGCCGTGCCCGATCAGGATCGGCGCGCGATAAAGCAGCAGGCGATCGACCAGATCGGCGGCAAGAAACGCGGCGGCAGTTTGGGCGCCCCCCTCGATCAGGAGATGATCGACGCCGGCCAGCGTTGCGATCGCTTGGGGACTGCGGATCGTCGTCCATTCTGTCGCGTTCGGCAGAGGGGAGGAGGTTAGTACGATCCGTCGGGGCGAGCGCTCCTCCAGACCGGCCAGCCGCACGTTCAGCCCAGGCGTATCTGTCTGCCATGTACCGCGCCCGATCAGGATCGCCTCGTGCCGGCTGCGCTCGAGATGAGCATGGGCGCGCGCCTCCGGACCGGTGATCCAGCGGCTCTCGCCCGAGGCGAGCGCGATCCGGCCGTCGAGCGATGTCGCCAGCTTGAGCGTGACGTGCGGCCGCCCGAGCGCCTGGCGGGTGAGAAAGCCGGCCATCGTCCTCCGCGCCTCGGCGGCAAGCACGCCTTCGGTGACGGCGATCCCCGCGGCGCGCAGGCGCGCGAACCCCTGTCCGGCAGTGCGCGGATCGGGATCGCCGAGCGCCGCCACCACCCGGGCCGGCCGCGCCGCGATCAACAGATCGGTGCAAGCGGGCCCCCGCGGGCTGACGTGCGCGCAGGGCTCCAACGTAACATAGGCTGTCGCGCCCGCAGCTGCGGCGCCCGCCTCGGCCAAAGCCATTGCTTCGGCGTGCGGGCGCCCGCCCGGCTGGGTCCAGCCCCGTCCGATGATGCGTCCACCCGCCGTCAGGATGCAGCCGACATTGGGATTGGGCGCGGTCCGCCCTTGTCCGCGCGCGGCCAGCGCGAGCGCGGCGGCCATCATCCGATCGTCGTTATTCAGATGCCGAGCCTTGATAGTGCATTATCGACCTTCTGGAATTCGGCGCGCTTCTTGGCGGCGGCGGCATCGCGGGCCTTCTGATCGATCTTTTGCTGTGCGATGATCTCGGCATCGGTGCGGGTATCCGAGAAATCCTCGGCATAGGTGAGCTGTTCGCCCTCCGGCAGCACGCCACTGCGCGATTCGACGATGAAGCCGGTGACGATCAGCGACGTCATGGCGATCGCGAGCGTCGCGAACGTCAGCTTGTGATGCCTGTCGCCCTCAAGAAAGGTGCGCAGATCGGCGAGCAATACGCGTGGACGGGCAGGGCGGGGAAATACGGCCATATGCACCAAGATAAGGGGAGCGGCGCCGGGTTGCGAGTCCCGTCGCGCCGTCGGGGTTCAATCGATCGCCAATCCTGCCGGGCGAAGCCGATGCACGGTCCTTCCGCTTGTAGGAAAAGCCACGGGATGCGGGCCGTCGCGCAGCGCGGGGCGCGGATTTCAGCGCAACGCATCCTCCAGCCGCGCCAGGGCGCGTTCGCGGCCGATCAGCGGCAGCAGCGCGGCCATATCGGGGCCGTGATCCAGCCCGGTCAGGGCGCGGCGCAGCGGCAGGAACAGGGCCCGGCCCTTGCGTCCCGTCTCCTCTTTCAGCCGCCCTGTCAGCCCGTGCCAGGGGTCTGCTGACCAATCCATGGTGCGGGCGACGCTGTTGGCGGCCGCCAGATATTCGCGGTCCACCGGATCGGGGGGCGTGGCCGCGATTGCGCCGGTTAAGACGGGCAGCCACTCGGCGGCCTCATCGACGCGCGTCAGATTGGGCCGGATAGCTTCCCACATCGGCTGGGTCATCCCGTCTGGCAGGCGCTCCGCGACGCGGCTGAAATCAAGCAGGTGGATGGTGCGCGCATTGACCGTCCGCAACTCATCGAGGTCGAAGCGGGCCGGGGCTCGGCCGAATCGGGCGAAATCGATGCTTCCGACCAACGCCTCCATCCCGGCAACAGGCTCGACCGGGTCGCTCGTGCCGATCCGTGCCAACAGGGCGGCGAGCGCCAGCGGCTCGATCCCCTCCCCGCGGAACGACGCCACGCCGAGCGAGCCCAACCGCTTGGAAAGCTTGCCTTCGCTCCCCACCAAAAGGGCCTCATGGGCGAAGGCTGGCGGCGGCGCGCCCAGCGCGCGGAACATCTGCAGCTGCAGCCCGGCGTTGGTCACATGATCCTCACCGCGCACGATATGGGTGATCCCCATATCGATATCGTCGATCACGCTCGGCAGCATGTAGAGCCAGCTTCCATCGGCGCGCCGCACCACGGGATCGGATTGCAGGCGCGGATCGAGATGTTGCGGTCCCCGGATCAGATCGTCCCACGCGATCGGCTCGTCATGATCGAGCCTGAAGCGCCAGTGCGCGCGCCGGCCCTCGCTCTCCAGCCTCGCGCGATCCGCATCGGACAATGCGAGCGCCGCGCGATCGTAGATCGGCGGCAGGCCCCGCCCGGCGAGGATCTTGCGCTTGAGATCGAGCTCCCCCGCCGTTTCATATGCGGGATAGACGCGGCCGGCGGCGCGCAATTCCTCGAACCGCCGCTCATAGAGGGCGAAGCGATCGGACTGGCGAACGCTGTCGTCCGGCGTCAGGCCGAGCCAGTCGAGATCGGCGCGGATGCCCTGGGCGAACGCCTCGGTGGATCGCGCCTGATCGGTATCGTCGAGTCGCAGCAGGAAGCGCCCGCCATGGCGCCGGGCATAGAGCCAGTTGTGGAGCGCGGTGCGGATATTGCCGACATGGAGCGATCCGGTCGGCGAGGGCGCGAAGCGGGTGACAACGGCTGACATGGCCGTGCCTTAGGCCAAACGGAGGGGCAAACCCAACGTGGAATGTCTATCTCCGATCGTTGCGGGGTCTTTTCGTAAGGGCGCGAGGGGGCTAGGGCGTCCCCGGACGACCGAGGGGGGCAGGCCTTAATGAAATTGATGACCGGCAATGCGAACCGCGTGCTTGCCGCGGCCATCGCCGACTATCTCGAGATCGAGCTGACCGACGCCGCCGTGCGCCGTTTCGCCGATGAGGAGGTGTTCGTCGAGATTCACGAAAACGTCCGGGGTGAGGACGTGTTCGTGCTCCAGTCGACCGGCTATCCAGCCAACGACAATCTGATGGAATTGCTGATCTGCATCGATGCGCTGAAGCGCGCGTCGGCGCGGCGTATCACCGCCGTAATTCCTTATTTCGGTTATGCCCGGCAGGATCGGAAGCCCGGCCCGCGTACACCGATCTCGGCCAAGCTGGTGGCGAACCTCATCACCGCCGCAGGCGCGAACCGCGTTCTTTCGGTCGATCTCCATGCGGGACAGATCCAGGGCTTCTTCGATATACCGACCGACAATCTTTATGCCGCGCCGGTAATCTCGGCGGATATTCAGGCGCGTTTTGCCGGGCGCAACCTGATGGTGGTTTCGCCCGACGTGGGCGGCGTGGTGCGCGCGCGCGCCTTGTCCAAGCGACTGGCCAACGCCCCCCTCGCGATCGTGGACAAGAGGCGCGAACGGCCCGGCGAATCCGAAGTCATGAACATTATCGGGGACGTTTCGGGACGCTTCTGCATCCTTGTGGATGATATCGTGGATTCGGCCGGCACGCTCTGCAACGCGGCCGCCGCGCTCAGGGAGGCGGGCGCGGAGGACGTGGTCGCTTATGTGACGCACGGCGTGCTTTCGGGCGGCGCGGTGGCGCGGGTTGAAGGATCGGTCCTCAGCGAATTGGTAACGACCGATTCGATCGGCGCGTCGCAGGCGATCCAGGGCGCCTCCAAGATCCGCCAGCTCACCATCGCCCCGTTGCTTGCCGAAGCGATCCGGCGCATCGCCGATGAAACATCGGTTTCCAGCCTGTTTGATTGAGCGCCTTCTGGCTGAGCGAAGTTGAGGCCCCCCTTTGCCAAGGGGCGGCGCGTGTCACGCCCTGCAACTGCGTTCGGGGCGAACGGTCTTCAGGCCGGGTCGCCTCGCACGGAATCGGCAATCCACGCGAGGTAATCGGGCGATCCTCCGCTGATCGGCAGCGTCACGATTTCCGGTATTTCATAGCTGTGCAACGCTGCGACGCGTGCCGTCACGGTCTCCGCCAGCGTCGCTGTCGTCTTGATGTGAAGGCGTTGTTCGGGGGCGTGCTCGGTCTCGCCTCGCCAGCGATACCAGCTTTCCATCGCAGAGATTTGCACGCAGGCCGCGAGCCGTTCGTCGATAAGCGCCCGCGCGATCCGCTCCGCCTCCTCCCGGCTTCCGCAGGTGCTGAGGATAAGCACGGCGTCGGTCACGCCGGCGCGGTCTCCATGACCTGCTTCAGCGGGATGGCGGGATCGGCGAGACGATCGACGTCCGGCTTTGCCCGATCGATCACCAGCGCGCGGCCCTGCACGTAATCCTTGGTGGCGTTGACGCAATCGAGCGCCACCACGCGCCCGTCCTTCAGATAGACGACGGAGAAACTGCGCGTCGCCGGATCGCCGCGAACGATCGCCCGATCGAAGCCGATCGACAGGCCCACCGTCTGCAGGCGCAGATCATATTGGTTGGACCAGAACCATGGGACCGCATGATATTCGGTCGGCGCACCGGTGATCGTCTTGGCCACCGCGCTCGCCTGATCGTTGGCGTTCTGGACCGATTCGAGCCGGATCGCGGCACTGTCCGCGAAGCTGTTGCTATGGAGCGCGCAGTCCCCGACCGCGAAGACATCCGGCAAAGATGTGCGGCAATGCGCGTCCACGCTGACGCCGTTGCCGCCTTCGGCGCCCGCGGCGCGCAGCGGCTCTATGGCGGGAATGATGCCGATGCCGACGATCACCATCTCGGCCGGCAGGATCTCGCCATCGGCAAGGCGCACGCCGGTCGCGCGGCCGCCCTGTTCCTCGATGCACTCGACCTTCGCGCCCAGCCGCACGTCAACGCCATAGGCGCGATGCTCGGCTTCGTAGAAGCGTGACAAAGGCTCGCCCGCGACGCGCGCCAGCACGCGATCGAGTGCCTCCAGCACCGTCACCTTCTTGCCGAGCTTGGCGAGGACGGCGGCTGCCTCCAGCCCGATATAGCCGCCGCCGATCACGACGGCGTTGGTGACGCCGGCCATCTCACCCATCATCCGATCGACATCGGCGCGGGTGCGCACCGTGTGGACCCCGGCGAGATCGTGGCCGCTGCAGGTGAGCCGCCGGGGCGTGCCGCCCGCCGCCCAGATCAACTGGCCATAGCCGATCGTGGCGCCGTCTTCGGTCGTGATCGTGTGCGCGGTCGCATCGACCGTTGTGACGCGCTGCCCCAGCAGCATGGTCACATCACGCTCCGCCCAGAATGCGGGCGGGCGGATCAGCAGGCGCTCGAACGCCTTGTCGCCCGAAAGATACTCCTTGGAGAGCGGCGGGCGTTCATAAGGCAGTTCGGGCTCGTCGCCGATGATCGCGATCGTGCCCGCGAACTTGTTCTGGCGCAGCGCGATCGCGGCTTGCGCGCCGCCATGCCCCGCGCCGACGATGATGATGTCGTAGCGCGAGGCATCACCCCGCATCGGAATGGCCGACCTCGTCGACGGCATTGAATTCCGTCGCGCGCGTCTGTGGGGCCGGCGCGCCGCGATCCCGCAGCAGGCGTATGCCGTTGACGGCCGTTGGCAGCAGCCCTTCGTCGCCGGCCGTCCCCACCCGTTCGAAGATCATCGCGCGCATCCGCGGATCCCAGAAACGGGCGATATGATCGGCGGTGGCCTTCGCCGGATCCGGAAGGTGCATCGCTTCCAGGTTGCGGGCGATATCGTTCGCCATCTGGACGAGTTTGCCGACCGAATTCATTCTGCAGCCACCGTTTCGATGCGCCGCGAGATGCGGCCCCGTTCGCGCATTTCTTCCTGCCACTTGGTCGGCCCGTTGGTAGGCGCGACCTGTACCGCCGTGACTTTATATTCAGGGCAGTTCGTCGCCCAATCCGAAATATCGGTGGTGACGACGTTGGCCTGCGTATCGGGGTGGTGGAAGGTTGTGTAGACGACGCCGGGCGCAACCCGATCCGTCACATCAAGGCGCAGCGTGGTTTCGCCCGTGCGGCTGGTAAGGCGCACCCAGTCCCCATCCTTGAGGCCACGATTCTCGGCATCATGGGGATGCATCTCCAGCAGATCCTCCGGGTGCCAGGCGACATTGTCGGTGCGCCGTGTCTGCGCGCCGACATTATATTGGCTGAGGATGCGGCCGGTCGTCAGCAGCAGCGGGAAGCGCGGCCCGCTGCGCTCGTCGGTCGGCACGTAGTCGGTCACCACGAACTTGCCCTTGCCGCGCACGAAATGATCGATGTGCATCGTCGGCGTGCCTTCGGGATGCTCGTCGGTCGCCGGCCACTGGAGCGAGCCATATTGGTCGATCGCATCGAAGCTCACCCGCCTGAAGGTGGGCGTGAGCAGCGCGATTTCGTCCATGATCTGCGAGGCATGGGTATAGTTCCAGTTGAGGCCCATCGCGTTGGCGAGCAGCTGGACGATCTCCCAATCGGCGTAGCCGTTGCGCGGCTTCATTACCCGGCGCACGCGCTGGACGCGGCGTTCGGCGTTGGTGAACGTGCCGTCCTTCTCCAGGAAGGTCGATCCCGGCAGGAAGACGTGCGCGTAATTCGCGGTTTCGTTCAGGAACAGATCCTGCATCACCACGCATTCCATCTCGGCCAGCCCCGCGGCCACGTGCTGCGCATCCGGATCGGACTGGAGGATGTCCTCGCCCTGGACGAACAGGCCCTTGAACACGCCGTCGGTGGCGGCATCCAGCATGTTGTTGATGCGCAGGCCCGGCTCGGGATCCAGTTCGCGACCCCACGCTTTTTCGAACATCGCGCGCGTTTCCGGATCGGAAACGTGGCGGTAGCCCGAAAATTCGTGCGGGAACGAGCCCATGTCACACGAACCCTGAACGTTGTTCTGGCCGCGCAGCGGGTTCACGCCCACGCCCGGCCGGCCGACATTGCCCGTAACCATGGCGAGATTGGCGATCGCCATGACGGCGGACGATCCCTGGCTGTGCTCGGTGACGCCAAGGCCGTAATAGATCGCTCCGTTGCCGCCGGTGGCGAACAGACGCGCGGCCGCGCGCACCTCTTCCGCCGGCACGCCCAGCAGCGGCTCGACCGCTTCTGGCGAGCGCTCGCGCTCCGATACGAACGCCGCCCAGTCCTGATATTCGTCCCAGTCGCAGCGCGCGCGAATGTAATCCTCGTCGGCCAGCCCCTCCGTCACGATCACATGCGCCATCGCGGTCAACAGGACGATGTTGGTGCCGGGGCGGATGGGCAGGTGATGCGCCGCCTCGATATGTGGCGAGCGGACCAGATCGATGCGGCGCGGATCGGCGACGATAATCTTGGCGCCCTGCCGCAACCTTTGCTTCATGTGGCTGCCGAATACGGGATGCGCGTCGGTCGGGTTGGCGCCGATCAGGAAGATCACGTCGCTCTGGTCGACGCTGTCGAAATCCTGGGTGCCGGCCGATGTGCCGAACGTCGTGCTGAGCCCATAGCCGGTGGGTGAATGGCAGACGCGCGCGCAGGTATCGACATTGTTGTTGCCGAAGCCCTGCCGGATCAGTTTCTGGACGAGGAAGGTTTCCTCGTTGGTGCAGCGCGAGGAGGTGAGGCCGCCGATCGCGCGGACGCCATATTTCTCCTGGATGCGCTTGAATTCGCTGACGGTGTAGGCGATCGCCTCGTCCCACGAAACTTCGCGCCAGGGATCGTTGATCGACTTGCGGATCATCGGGTTCAGGATGCGCTGCTGGTGCTGGGCATAGCCCCAGGCGAAGCGGCCCTTGACGCAGCTATGGCCGTGGTTCGCCTTGCCGTCCTTCCACGGGATCATTCGCACCAGTTCTTCGCCCCGCATTTCCGCGCGGAACGTGCAGCCGACCCCGCAATAAGCGCAGGTGGTGATGACGGCGCGATCGGGCGTGCCGATCTCGGCGACCTTCTTCTCCTGCAGCGCCGAGGTGGGGCAGGCCTGGACGCAGGCTCCGCAGGAAACGCATTCGGATGAGAGGAAATCCTCATTCTGCGACGCGCTCACCTTCGAATCGAAGCCGCGCCCGTCGATCGTCAGCGCAAACGTTCCCTGCACCTCATCGCACGCGCGCACGCAGCGCGAGCAGACAATGCACTTCGTGGGATCGAAGTCGAAATAGGGGTTGGAGGCGTCGGTCGGCTGGACGAGATGATTTTGCCCCTCAAAGCCATAGCGCACGTCGCGCAGGCCCACCGCGCCGGCCATGTCCTGCAACTCGCAATCGCCGTTGGCGGGGCAGGTGAGGCAATCGAGCGGGTGATCGGAGATATAAAGCTCCATCACGCCCTTGCGGAGTTGCTTGAGTTTGGACGTCTGAGTCTGGACGACCATGCCGTTCGCCACCGGCGTCGTGCAGGAGGCGGGATAGCCCGCCCGCCCCTCGATCTCCACCAGGCACAGCCGGCACGATCCGAACGCGGCGAGATTGTCCGACGCGCACAATTTGGGGATGGACGTGCCCATCAGGGCGGCGGCCCGCATGATCGACGTGCCTTCCGGCACCGTCACCGGCTCGCCATCGATGGTGAGCGTTACCTGCGCGGCCGTGGATGCCGGCACCGCCGGGGTTCCAAGGTCGAGTTCGCCGAGCCACGCCATTTCGTTTACTCCGCCGCCTCGGCCGCCGCGGGGGGGAGGCCGAAATCTTCTGGGAAAAAGTCCAGCGCGCTCAGCACCGGATAGGGGGTGAAGCCACCCAGCGCGCAGAGCGAGCCATATTTCATGGTATCGCACAGATCGCGCAGGATTTCGACCTCTTGTGCGATCGAGCGGGGCTGGCCTCTGGCCTGGCGCATCTGCGGGAGAACCTCGACGCGATCGGGCCCGCTTTTGCCGCCGGCCAGGATGCGATCCATCGTTTCCATGCCCCGAACCGATCCGATCCGGCACGGCGTGCACTTGCCGCAGCTTTCAACCGCGCAGAACTCCATCGCGAACCGCGCCATGTGGGCCATATCGGCCGTATCGTCGAATACGGTGATGCCGGCATGGCCGATCAGGCCGCCATTCTGCGCGAAGGTTTCGTAATCGAACGGCATGTGGAACATCGACGGCGGGAAATAGGCGCCGAGCGGGCCGCCCACCTGTACCGCCTTGACGGGGCGGCCGCTCTCGGTGCCGCCGCCGATTTCGTTGACCAGTTCGCCCAGCGTCACGCCGAAGCCGATCTCGAACAGCCCGCCATTCCTGATGTTACCGGCAAGCTGGATCGGCATCGTGCCGCGCGATCGGCCGAAGCCGACGTCCGCATATTTCTTTGCCCCTTCCGAAAGAATGAAGGGCACGGCGGCGAGGCTGATGACGTTGTTGATGACGGTCGGCTTGCCGAACAGGCCGAAATGCGCGGGCAGCGGCGGCTTGGCGCGGACCTGCCCGCGCTTGCCCTCGATCGAATCGAGCAGGGCCGTTTCCTCGCCGCAGACATACGCGCCCGCGCCGACGCGCACCTCCAGCTCGAACGGGGCGACGATGTGCGCCGAACGCCTGATCGCCTCCTCCATCTTGCTGATCGCGAGCGGATATTCGGAGCGGATATAGATATAGCCGTAGGATGCGCCGACCGCATGCCCCGCGATCGCCATGCCCTCGATAAGGCAATATGGATCGCCCTCCATCAGCATCCGATCGGCGAAGGTGCCGCTGTCCCCTTCATCGGCGTTGCAGACGATGAACTTCTCCGGTCCCTTGGCATCGAGCACGGTTTGCCATTTGATACCGGTCGGGAAGCCGGCGCCGCCGCGTCCGCGCAGGCCCGATTCCCGGACCGCGGCGACAACCTCCGCCGGTGGCAGCGCGCGCGCCGCGTTCAGGCCCTTCCAGCCGCCATGCGCCGCATAATCGTCCAGGCTGAGGGGATCGATCACGCCGACGCGCGCGAACGTGAAGCGCTGCTGCTTCGCGAAGAAGGGCAGCGCATTGATATCGCCCAGCCGATTGGCGTGCGAGCCGTCCAGCACCGCCGCCACGTCGTTGGCGGTGACAGGGCCATATGCCTGCCGCCCCTGATCGGTTTCGACCTCCACCAGCGGCTCGATCGGGAAGAAACCGCGCGATCCGGTGCGTACCACCTGGCATCCCGCCGCGGCGAACGCGCGGGCAACGGCGTCGGCGCCGAGCGCGACCGATGCCATGTCGTCCGAAATGAACACCTTCGCGCCCGTTGCGGCAGCGGTGGCGACGGCCGGGGCCGGCTGAGCCTGGGCCGGTTGGGCGAGGAGGGCCGTGATGCTCTCGGCCGAAACGTGGCTGACGGGGGCGCCGTCCACCAGCGCGTTCGGCCCGTTCGAACACATTCCCAGGCAGTAAACGGGTTGGAGCGACAGGTCGGCCGTCGTCTCGCCCATGGCGACGCCCAGCCGCGCGCACAAATCCGCCTCGACCTGTGCGCCGCCGCGCGCCTGGCACGCCTCCGCCCGGCACAGCTTCACGACGTGGCGGCCCTGCGGCGCACGGTGGAAATCGTGGTAGAACGTGAGGACCCCATGCACGTCGGCCCGGCTCAGATTGAGGCCGTTGGCCACCAGCGGAACGGCCGCGTCGGGCACATAGCCCAGGGCATCGCGGATCGCATGGAGCAGGGGGAGGAGCGCGCCGCGTTCGCCCTTGAAGCGTGCGATCAGCCGTTCGACGTCAGCCTTCTGGTGCTCGTCCAGCGGCCCGGTATGGGGGGCGGCGCTCACGTCAGTCTCTCCTTATGCCAGCGAAGATGATCGACCATGAAGGTCGAAATGAAATAATAACTGTGGTCATAGCCCGGCTGCATGCGCAGCGTGAGATCGATCCCCGCCGCCTTGCAGGCCTGGGCGAGCAGTTCCGGCCTAAGCTGGTCCTGCAGGAATTGATCGGCATCGCCCTGATCCACCAGCAAGGCGGGAAAGCGCGCGCCGTCCTCGATCAGGGCGACGGCGTCGTGCCTGCGCCACGCCGTCCGATCGTTGCCCAGATAGCCGGCCAGTGCCTTCTGCCCCCACGGCACCTGCGAAGGCGCGACAATCGGCGCAAAGGCCGAAACGGCCTTGTAGCGATCGGCAAGGGTGAGGCCGATCGTGAGCGCGCCGTGGCCGCCCATCGAATGGCCCATGATCGACTGCCGCGCCATATCGGCCGGGAACTCGGCGGCGATGAGGGCGGGCAATTCGTCCGTGACGTAGCGCCACATGCGGTAATTGGCCGCGAACGGCGCCTCGGTCGCATCGACGTAGAAGCCCGCGCCGAGCCCGAAATCATAAGCGCCGGCGGGATCGTCCGGCACGCCTTCGCCGCGCGGACTGGTGTCCGGCGCAACGAAAATCAGGCCGAGCTCGGCGCAGGCGCGGCGAAACTCGCCTTTCTCAGTGACGTTGGCGTGGGTGCAGGTGAGGCCGGAGAGATACCAGACGACCGGCAGCTTCGCGCCCGCGGCGTGGGGCGGCACGAAGACGGAGAAGGTCATCTCCGTCCCTGTCGCCGCGGAAGCGTGGCGAAACACGCCCTGCTCGCCACCGAAGGCGTGATTGATCGAAAGCCTCTCCAACGTCACGCCCGTCCTTTATTCAGCGGCGAAGCAATAAGCGCAGAGCTTGTTGCCGTCGGGATCGCGGACATAGGCGCCGTAAGCGGTGGGCGTGAACGCGCGCGGGCCGGGCGCGCCTTCGTCGGTGCCGCCGTTGGCAAGCGCCGCTTCATGGAAGGCGCGCACCGCCGCGCGGCTGGGAGCGGCGAAACCCAGCGTGCCGCCGTTGGCGTAGGTCGCCGGCTCGCCATTGCCAGGCTTGGTGATGATGAATTCCGGCGCCGACTGGCCATACATCGTGCCGGTCTCGCCGAACGGACCCTGCTGTGTATAGCCGAGCGCGCCGAGCGCCGCGTCATAGAAGCCCTGCGCCTTCTTCAGATCGTTGGTGCCGAGCACGACATGCGTGAAAATCGCCATGGGAGCTTCCTTTTCCGGGGCCGGGATCAATACAGGACGACGCTACGGATACTCTCGCCCGCATGCATCAGATCGAAACCCTTGTTGATGTCTTCAAGGGTAAGGACGTGGGTGATCATCGGATCGATCTCGATCTTGCCGTTCATATACCAGTCTACGATCTTGGGGACGTCGGTGCGGCCCTTGGCGCCGCCGAACGCCGTACCGCGCCAGTTGCGCCCGGTGACGAGCTGGAAGGGGCGTGTGCTGATCTCTTTTCCCGCTTCGGCCACGCCGATGATGATCGATGTGCCCCAGCCGCGATGGCACGCTTCCAGCGCGGTGCGCATCACTTCGGTATTGCCGGTGCAGTCGAAGGTATAGTCGGCGCCGCCGTCCGTCAGCTCGAGGATTTCGGCGATCGTCTGGGCGCGGTCCTTGCCCTTGCCGTTGAT
>Ga0164242_10006947_pt1 | contig 12410 bp, 7 predicted proteins | sample OricomgcompostMG_FD_108783 | JGI IMG/M metagenome (GOLD analysis project Ga0164242, IMG submission 108783) | Miracle-Growth compost microbial communities from Emeryville, California, USA - Original compost - Miracle growth compost (MG) ... | reverse complement strand
AGGTGCGTCGGGCACTTCAGCCGCCACGGTCGCGTCGGCGCCTTCCACTGCAACAGCTTCAGTGCGCGCCGCTCATATTCGTACGTCGACGTCAGGTCCGCGGTGAGGAACCAGTCGGCGTACGACGGGATGTGGGCGAACGCGAGGAAGTAGTGCGACTTGAAGGTCAGCGCCATCAGGTCCTGGCACTCCTCGGGACCGTTCGGCGACATCGGCACGAGCTGCGCGAGCCGCGGCGCCATCTCGTTCTGCATCATCATCGAGAACTCGACGCCCGCGATCCGCGGGTCCGGACCTTCGACGGTGGCCGGCGGCGGTGCCGGCTCGCCGGCCTCCCACACCAGCAGCGAGCGCGCGTCGGGGTCCTCGGCGAGCAGGTTGGACAGCGCCGTCGATCCGGTGCGTGGCAGGCCGAGCCCGATCAGCGGGGCGACGACCTGCTCGTCGTCGATCTCCGGGTGGCGGGTGTACCAGTCCTCGATCTTCAGCCGGTTGGCGAGCAGCTTGCCGAGCAGCTGCGGCAGCGCCATCTCACCGACCGCGTTGAGCTTTGCCTCGGTGTTGAGCGCGTGGCACAGCCGCTCGAGGCCGTCCCGGAAGCTGTCCTCACCGAAGTCCTCGAACCCCGTCTCACCCCGCGCCGCGTCCATCAGCTCATCGGGATCGATCACGGGGTGCAGTCTGCCGGACGAGATCACGCTCCGGCAGAAAAGTGGTGGTCTGCGTTTCATTGACCCGCTCTGGCCGGTTCGTCAGGATCCCGGCCATGACAGTCCTCAGCGAGATCGTCAACGAGCTGACCAGCGGTGACGTCTGGAACCTGGCCACCGCGGGCCGTGTCCTGCTGCGCGTGCGAGAGGAAACCAGCCCGCCAACCGATGCCTGGTACGTCGTCATCCCCGAGGTCCCCAACGTCGTACCGTGCGGCTCGCAAAACGCGACCGTCACCATGTCGATCACCGTCGCCGCCGGCGCCCAGGTCGGTGCCGCCGTGACCTTCGCGGCGCCGGGATTGACCGGCTACAGCCTCTCGCTGTACGTCAATCTCACCACCAACGCGGCGACGCCGAGCTTCGCCTATGTGGAGGTGCCGGCAAGCGCCACCGGCTGGCCGGCCTCGATCACGCTCGCCCTCACGACACCGGCGACGAGCCTCCCGTCCCTGGACGAGCTCGACATCTCGGTGAGCACCGCCGGCAACGTCGCCGGGATCGCCGTCATCGGCGGCATCGTCGACGGCACTGCGACGACCGGCCCGGCCAAGATCGTGGCCACGGCCACGCAGCTGCTCCAGGCGATCGCGAACCTGGTCGGGCTGGGGCTGCTCAACAACCTGGCGAGCCTGACCGGCCAGGCGTCGATCAACGTCCCGATCCCGCAGCAGGACGCAGATCAGTCCGCTCTCACCGACCCCAGCGTGCGCTCCTGCGCGGGGGCGGCTGTCCTGGTCACACTGCCGACGCCGGCGCCGTTCAACCTGCCGGCCAGCGACCCGCTGAAGGCAACCCTGAAGTTCAACCAGACCGACACCAAGGTGACCTGGCATAGCCACGTTGCGTTGATGACGAGCGTGGCAATGGTGCTCAAGGACGAGGTCGTCAGCAACGGCACGACCGACCACGCGACGACCATCAATGTTCAAGGCGTGCTGCCGACGCAGGCCGACCTCGATCTCACCGATGCGCCGGAGACGTTCACCTACACCGCCAACGCGACGATCCCGTCGCTCGACCTGCTGGTCGGCACCAGCGCGAAGAACACCACCACGTTGGCTCTCGAGCAGCGGGCGACCCGAGTCCACGCCGACGACCTGCCGGTGAAGGCTGTCGTCAACCTCGGCAGCTACGACCCCACGCTGTCCACCAACATCGCGGCGAGCGTCGCCTTCACCGACGCCGCCGGGCAGCCCACCGCCGCTACCCGGGTAGCGCTCAGCACCACCGCCGGGCTCGTCCCGATCCCGCTGCCGCCAGCCCTGCCACACGGGCTGTCGGTCAACTACAGCGACGGCCCCTTGAAGGCCCAGGCTTACGGCCTGCAGTCCGCCAACGCGCTGTTCACCATCGCCGACCTCTCCGCAACAGAACAGAAGCTGGTCGCCGCCGTCGGCCTCATCCTCGACGCGGTTCATCCCGCCGACATCGACGTCACGATCGGGACCACCCACGTGACCGCGACCACGGCCGCATTCCCCAAGAGCTTCAAGGCGTCCGGGTCCGGCGACTTCGTCTCGACGACGCCACCGACCAACACCATCACGCTCGGCTGGAACATCTCGACACCACTCGACCTCGACGTGATCTATGTCAACGACACGATCGGCAACGCCGACTACCGCAAGCTGCAGGCAGCGCTCTCCCAAATCCCCATGACGTTCACCGCCGGGCTGCAGATCGCCAACGAGATCGCGAGGAGCCAGACCACCGCCAGCGCCGACTTCGGCGCGGTCGCCGCGACGTACTGGTTCGGAGCCGACCCCGCGCAGCTCGCCGTCAACCTCTCCTCTGTCCCGCAGGGCCTCGACCTGCTCGTCGACTACAAGCTCACCGACGTGTGGCTCTTCGAGTACGGCGCGAACAGCGCGATCGCGAGCAGCGAGGTGACGTTCACCTCCCCCGACTTCAGGGCGCCTGACCCGACCGCGATCATGGGCGTGCCGGCGCTGGACCACCTGGCCGCCTTCGTCCTCGACCTGCCGAAGACCAGCGGCGCCACCAGCAACCCGGCGGCCGCGCACCTCCTCGGCATCGTCATCAGCTCGACGACCGCGCCCGGCATAGCCGCTGAGGTCGTCGTCCCCGCGACCGTCGACCCGTTCGGCTTCGTCACGCTCGAGCTCACCGACCAGGCGTCGACAACCGCGCCGGTCCAGGCGAACGCGATCACCTTCGAGCAGTGCGTACGACGCCAGGCCGGCTGGTTCGGCGATCAGCTCGCCGCGATATCGGCGCCGACCGGGCGACGCACCTACGTCGCCGTACCGAAGCTCCGCGTCGTCAAGTTCGACAACCTGCTCAACGAGCCGAATGCCTTCGCGCAAACGTCAACGAAGCCGTTGTCAGTGCTGGCACGAGTCGACAAGCCCGCGGCGGTGACGATGGACATCGCGCAGGACACCTATACCTCCGGTGATCCCGCAGTCAGCAGCCAATGGCTGCACGGCCAGACCAAGGACATCACCGAGGTCGTCATCGACGGCTCGCTCGCAGAGCCCCTCACCTCACTTGCCGTCGAGCTGCTGCCCCAGGCCGTCGTCGTCGAGGCGGTGCTCCAGTCCTACGACGGGTCCGCGCATCCCGCCGCCGACGCCAGCACGGACCCGTCGGTGGTGGCGCAGGCGCACAACCGTCGCATCGACCTGCAGGCAGTCCTCCCGGACCGGCTGATCCTGCAGCTCGGCGAGGTCGAGAACGGGTCCACGATCAACACGTCGATGACGCGCCCGCCGGCCGTGGGCTTCCCGACCTGGAACGGCCTGCGCGTCGAAAGCGCCGCTAACGCGCTCCTGCCCGCGCAGGCGACGCCGATTTCCGACACCGACGTGTGGCTGCGCCTCGCGCAGAACCACGATGCCGACCCAACGGGATGGTCGTCCTGGCTCGGCTTCGACGACACCCGCGTCCACGTCCGGATGATCGACACCGTCACCGTCCAGGTTGCGGTGCCCCCGCAACAGCCCGACGACCGCAAGCACGTGCTGTCCGGCAATCCTCACGGCTTCGTCGAGGAGCACCTCACCTCGATGGAGGTCTTCGCGCACCTGGCGGCCCTGTCGCTGGCCGAGCTGTCGACCGGAGCCGGCGTGCTGACCCCACCGATCGGGACCGACTTTCCGACGTTCGTCGGCCTGGCCACCCACAACACCGACCGGGTCGCCGTCGTCATCGACGATCTCGCGGCGCACCAGGGCACCAGCGACAACCAGATCACGACCACCGTCCACGGACTGCCCGCGGTGCTGCGCGCCGTCGTCACCCCCGCATCGCTGTATCGGGTGAACGGGACGCAACTTCAGGGGCTCTTGCTCGACTTCGGCCGCGACGCCCGACCCGAGGTGAAGGTCGAGGGCGCCTGGGTTCACGGCTTCCCGCTGCTAACCGCGCCCCCTGGTGCGGTCGTCGACAGCAACGGCAACCCACGGCCTGACGGGCTGACCGGCATCAACACCGTGCTGCAGCCCGTCCCGTTGACGGCGACCCGACGGCAACACTGGGCCGCCAACCAGAGCCCGCCGCCGTTGAGCGAGCTCTACACCTCGACGATCAACATCGGCACACACCTGCCGATGCGAGCCGAGGGCTGGGTGACCTTCGATCGGCCGTCATCGCCGCTCGACGAAACGATGGCGTCCGAGCTCAGCGCGATCGAAGGCGGCGCGGTGAGCCAGGGAGTCGTCCTGGCGCAGAGCACCGTGCCGGTCCCGTCGTACAGCCCGGCGGCGAACCTCCCGCCACCGGGACAGCCGGGGCGCGGCGCAGACACCGTGGGCGCAGCCTTCTTCCTCGACGTCGAGCAGCTGTGCCTGAGCCAGAACGCCGCGCTCGACGCCGATGAGAACGCGTTGCCGGTGTTCCTCGCCGACGACGCCACCACGTGTCAGCCGGGCATCGAAGGCCGGATCTTCGCGCTGCGGGCCCCTTCGACAACCTTGCCGATCAGCTTCAAGTCGATCAGCGTCGAGCCGCAGGACTGGCTCGACGCCCCGCAGCTGGCGACGCCGGAGACATTGACCACGGTCAGCGTCGCGCAGCCGCCGCAGAGCCTGACGTTCAGCCAGGTGCTCAACGTGTTCGCGGCCCAAGGCGGCGGGCGGCCGAGCCGGTTCGGCGCCACCACCCTGTCGTCGGCGCCGGTCGACGCCACCGGTCTGTCCGGCGTGAACGCCACCACGGGCCCGCCGATCGGCGAAGTGTCGGTCGACGTCTCGAGCTTGGACACGAGCGCCTGCAGATGGTCGCCGACCATCAGCACGATCAGCGGTCAGCTCACCCAGGTGCCCGGATGGCTCAGGTTGATCGGCACCGCACCGATCGATCCCGCGCACTTCCCCCAGTCCAGCGACCCGACGAACCTCAACATGGGCAGCTGGAACACGCCCATCGTCTACGACGCGGACGAGCTGCATCCGCACGACCGTCCGTGGCTCACCAGCGTCACGACGCTGGCCTGCTCGGGGACACTTGCCGGCAACCTCGACATCGAGGCGGCGAGTCAGCAGTGGAACAACGGCGGCCCGACCCCGCCGTCATCAGCGCCGGATCAGATCTCCTGGAACCGCATGCTGCTCGACGGCCTGCAGTTGGACGTTCCGCCTGGTGACCCATCGCAGGCGGTGCCGAGCCTGACAGTGCTCACCGGGATCGCTGGTCCGCCCAACAAGGACGACGAGCAGAAGGGCCTCGCCTTCCGGGTGGCGCCGGGCGCGGTGCTGTCGGCAGTGATCAAGTCGAGCACCGCGTACGGCGTCAAGTACGACGGGACACCGCGCCGCGGCAGCGACATCCCGAACATTGGCGACAACCTCTCGACGGTCACCTTCACCGGGTTCGCCGGCGAGCTGGCAGTGCAGCCGAAGAACCCGACCGACATGGACGATCTCTACATCGCCATAGCGGCCGGGATCGCGGCGGAGGCGATCGGCTCGATCTTCAGCTTCTTCGGCACGATCATCGGCGCGGTGATCGGGGCCGGGATCATCACCTACGGCATCTACGAGACGCTGGACGACAACGATCCGGTGGTGCTGGACACAGCACATGCGGGATGGCGGATCGACCCGGACCAGAGCAAGCTGCCCCCAGGGATCAAACAGGTCTTCGACTACTTCGGTCCGAACGGCAGCCCCGGCACCTGGCACATGTGGCCGTACTGGACGGTGGTCTCCGAGGCCCTGGTAGCGGCTGCGCTGGTGGGCGGCTCCGAGCTCGTCCAGCTCGTGGCACCGCTGATCGCGGACGCGGTCATGTACTGCGTCGAGTGCGGCGCGGCCTGCCTCGGCTTCGTCGCGATCCCCTGACGGCGCCGAGGCCCGCTAGCGGCTCATCCGTCGAGGGAGTCGAGGAACTCGCGGATCGCCGGGTTCGCGATCTCGGGATGCGTGAGATTGGCGGCGTGACCAGCACCGGGGACCACGACCAGCGGCCGCGCCTTGGGAATCCCGTCAACCAGCGCTTGCGCGCGCTCGAGCGGGATGGAGGCGTCCGCTTCGCCGTGGATGACCAGCGTCGGGCAACCGATCTCACCGAGACGGTCGGTGATGTCCTCGCGAGTGAGCAATGGATGCGCGGCCGGGGTCGCGTAGTGGTTGGGCCGCGACGCCCACAGCTCCTTCCAGGCCGCCTCATCCGCACCCGGGCCGAGGATCGCGGTCGCCGCGTAATCGAGGGTGCCCTGCGACGGCCCGTTGGCCTCCCAGTCCGCGGTCATCGCCTCGAACAGCGGCAGCACCTCGGGCTCCTCGACCCCGGCCTGGGTGTCCATGAGGATCAGCGCGCGCACCCGCTCGGGCGCGAGCAGCGCCGCGCGCATGGACAGGAACCCGCCCTGGCTCATCCCGGCCAGCACCGCGCGTTCGACGGCAAGGTGATCGAGCAGCGCGAGCACGTCGCTGGCCATGTCCCAGTACGACCAGCGGCCCTCAGGCTCGGCCGCACCGTGTGCCCGCTCGTCGTACGTCACCACCCGATAGCCGTCCCGCAACGCCTCGACCTGTGGCGCGAACATGGTGTGGTTCATCAGGAAGCCGTGACTGAACACGACGACGTGACCGTCGCCGCGCGAGTCCGTCATACCGACGGTCACACCGGTCGACAGACGGACTTGCTCCAACGGGTCGGGAATCACCGGCAGCGGCATATCCGAAACCTAGCCACCCGCGGACGGCTCCGGACTCACCGAGGCCCACTCCTGCCTGGCGACCGCCCCGCCGCTGCCCGGCTACCCGCCGTAGGTGTTGAAGAACTCCATCGACGGCGGCGGGTCCATCCGGACGTTGACCGGGGCCACCATGTTGGGGAACGCCGCGCCGAACCGTGCCATCGCCGTGTCCGCGTCGCAGTCGAAGTCGTAGAGGGCAAGGTAGGTGCCGGAGGCGTCCGGGCCGAAGCGCTTGGCGCTGAGGCAGCCCTCGATCGCGAGCAGCTCACCGAGGTGCGTGTTGTCGTACCAGTCGTTGTACGCCGCCGCCCCTTCGGGTGAGTCGGGCGCGGTCTTCACCACGAGGATCGACTTGCTCATGACGGCTCCGGTTGCTCGATGGAGTGCTGACTGTGTCGATCATCTTGCCAACCGACTCGGCCGAGACGCTCGCCGGAGGCCCGATCGTTTGCCACACTCTTCACACGGGCACGATACGAGCGATACGTGGGAGGGGATCAGACGACACCGTGACATCGGGGGCGCACCAACTCAGCGCATGCGATGCCGACCGGCATCGCGTTGCCTTCTACCGCTCCGAGAGCGAGCTGACCGACGTCGCGGTCGGCACCTTTCACGACGCTCTCCGACGCGGCGAGCCGGTCCTCGTCATCGCGACAGCGGAGCATCGCCGGGCCTTGCGCGCGGGACTCAGCGAGCTGGTCGACACCGAGTCCGCCACCGCTGCCGGGCAGCTGACGATGCAGGACGCGCGCGAGGTCCTTTCCGGCTTCATGGTGAACGGATGTCCGGACGCGGCGCGGTTCGAGGCGACCGTCGGAGACCTCGTGCGCCGTATCGTCCGCCGCGGTCACGGCCTCAGCGCCTTCGGCGAGATGGTGGCCTTGCTGTGGGACGACGGGATGCCGCACGCCACGCTTGCCGTCGAGCAACTCTGGAACGACCTGCAGGAGCGCCATTCCTTCACCTTGCTCTGCGCCTACCCGGCCCAGCTGGTCATGACCGACGGGGACCCGAGCGGCTACATCGACATCGGATCTGCGCACTCCTCGATCGTGTGCGGTCCGCCGTCGGCCGCCGACGCCGAGGTCGTCCGCCACTTCCCTGCCCTCACCGGATCCCCCCGCCTCGTCCGCGTCTTCATCCGTACGACCCTGCAGGAATGGGGGCTGGCGCACCTCGTCGACGACGCGATGCTCGTGGCAACCGAGCTGGCGACCAACGCGATACGCCACGCCAGGTCCGACTTCGCCGTCTCACTCGCCCGGTCACGCCACGGCGTACGGCTCGCTGTCGGGGACACCCGCAGCGACATGGCGCCCTCGCGTCCCGCGGACGACGACACCGACGGTCGAGGGCTGCACCTGATTGCAGCGACGGCGCGCGAGTGGGGACACCATCGCCTCGACAGCGGCAAGCTCGTGTGGGCCGAGATCGGGGCGCCACCGGAGGTGGCAGAGCGATGAGGGGGCCTGAAGGCCCGGCTCGCCGGCGGTCAGGGTGGCTCGGGCAGAGCGGCGGCGCAACGCTGTCCGATCACGGGTGCTCGTCGTACGCCTTGGACCGCCGGCGCGCCGAGATCGTCACGGCATGGCTTCGCGACGCTGCCCCGCTCGGCCAACGCGCGATGTACATCGGCGCGGCCCCGGCCAAGGCGCTGCACGCCGAGCTCGCCGACTTCCCGGCCCTGGACCACGCCGTCGAGTCCGGAGCCTTGGTGGTGTCCTCGGCCGTCGACTTCTACGACCTCGGCGAACCGATCGATCCCGAGTCCCAGCTTGCGCTGTACGACCGCGCCGTCGAGCTGGCAATCGCGGACGGCTATCGCGGGCTGCGCGTCGCTGCCGACATCACACCCCTGGTCGTGGACGAAGCCCTCCGCCGGTCCCACCTGCACTGGGAGCAGTACGCCGACCGCTACATGACCGAACGCCCGCTTGCCCCGCTGTGCATCTACGACGCCCGGAAGATTCCGGCCCTGCCGGCAATCGCCGCGGTGCACCCGCTGCAAGGACCGCACGAGCCCAGATTCGCGGTGTTCGGCAGTGACCGTGATGCGGCCGCCCTGGTGGGCGAGATCGACGGCTGCTCAGCCGACGTGCTCAGCGACGTGCTCGCCGGACTTCCCGCCACTGACCGGTGCCTCGACGTCGAGGGGCTGGCCTTCCTCGACGCCCGCACTGCGGCGGTCCTGCAGCACGAGCTGCAGCGCCGCGCCGATGAACACCACCCGATCCGGATCGTCGGTGCCTCCCAGATGTTCCGCAAGGTCTGGGATCTGTGCGAGCTCGATCCGGAGCTGATCGTCGCCGGTTGACGGGTCAGTGCTGGACCCTGAGCAGATCGCGACGACGAACGCCGGCCACCACGCCACCGTCGCACAGCACGTCGGTCCCGGTGAGGTAGCGCGCCTTGTCGCTCGCGCAGAACGCCAGCACCTCCGCGATCTCCTCGACGGACCCGAAGCGTTTGATGGCGGCGAACTTCAGCATCTCGGCCGCGCCGTGGTCGGCCTCCAGGCGACCCATCGCGGTGTCGATCGAACCCGGCGACACCGAGACGATCCCGGCGTCCTTGGCGCCGAACGACGAGGCCAGCCGCTTGGAGTACCAGACCACGAAGTCCTTGCTGATCGGGTAGGCCATGCCCGGGCGAAGCGATTTCGGAGCCAGGTTGACGCGCTGCATCACGCGCGAGAGGAACCGGTCCGGGTTGGTCGCCGCGAGCGGGTAGGAGCGCCGCGGCAAGACCGCGCGCGGGACAAGGTGTGCGGCCATCGACGCGACGTTGACGAGGCGCAGTCCGGAGTGCGCGTGCGGCAGGACCGCCTGGGTGACGTTGACCGTGCCGAGCGCGTTCACCGTCAGGATCGAACGTGCGTCGGCCATCTGCGGGCTCAAGCCTGCGGCATGGACCACGGCTGCGATCGGCCCGATCGATGCAGCACGGTCCACGACCGCTTCGACCGCAGACCGATCCGTGATGTCGCAGACCATCGACTCGGCCTCGATGCCCAACCCGTCGAGCTCGGCGCGTGCAGCCGACAGGCCGTCATGCCCGATGTCAGCCAGCAGCACCGAGTGCGAGCGACCGAGGATCCGCGCAGTCGCGAGCCCCATTCCCCCGCCACCACCGGTGATGACGGCGACGGTCCTACGGGCAGGCACGCCTCATCCTCCCCCGCGGGTCCGGTTCACGGACCACCTCCGTGCTAGTTCGTGGAAAGGGCGTCGACCAGGAGGCTGACCAGCGTCTCCAGCCGTACGTCCACGTCCTCCACGTCGACGTCCTCGCCGTCAAGGGCACGGGCGGCCAGGTTCGCCTTCGTACCGATGAGCTCGGCCACGCGCGAGTCGACGGTCTGCGCCGCGATGATCCGCCACGCCGTCACCGGCTGGTCCTGACCGATCCGGTGCACCCGGTCGATCGCCTGCGTCTGCTCGGCCGCGGTCCACGAGAGCTCGGCGAGCACGACGTTGGAGGCAACCTGAAGGTTGATGCCCACGCCGGCTGCGGTCAGCGAGCACACGATGATCTGCACCTCTGGATCGTTGACGAAGGCGTCGATGCTCGCGGTGCGCTTCTTCGCGGTCTGATCGCCGCGGATCGAGGAGTATCTGATTCCCCGCTTCTCGAACAGCTCCTCGGCGGCGTCCATCACGTCGATGTGCTTGGCGAAGAACACCACCTTGCCGGCGTTGCGCGCCAACTGCGCGGCGTAGTCGGCCGCGAGCTCGGCCTTGGCCTGGCCGATCCGACGCATCATCGCAAAGACGTTCTCCCCGCTGCCGTCCTTGTCCTCGTCAGAGTTGCGCAGCTCCCGCGCGCACACCTGCCGCACGACGGCAACATCGACACCGACCACGTCGTCGCCGTCCTTGCGCGCCTTGATCGCGCTCTCGTAGCGCTTGACCAGACGCTGCACGAGCTTCTTCTCGGCCGCACGCACCGAGGTGCCGGCAGCCCCCTCGAGCTCCACCGGTACGTCGGCGATGCGGCGGGCCGGAATGTCCTTCGCGACGTCGACCTTGCGCCGGCGTACGACGCCCATCTCGATCACCGAGTCGCGGGCCAGCGGGTAGAAGGCAGGGTCGACCGGTGTCGTGCCATTGGCCTCGAGGGACTGCAGCAGGTCGGGACCGACCTCGCCGTCGCGAATCCAGCCGAGGAACTCCCAGATCGCGAGGAAGTCCTCGATGTCGTTGATGAGCGGGGTTCCGGTGAGCGCCATCAGCAGCGGACGCGGCGTCCGCTCACGGATCTTGCGCGACAGGTCGAGCACGTTCTTGGAACGCTGCGAGGACTTGTTCTTGATGAAGTGCGCCTCGTCGACGATCATCCCGCGGAACCCGAACCGACCGAGCCAGCCGACGTGACGGCTGAGGATGTCGTAGTTGACGACCACGATGTCGCTGAAGGCGTCGACCGTCTCGCCGTCGCCGTGGATGACGGTAGCCGGGTGCTCCGGCGTCCACATCGCGGCTTCCCGCGCCCAACTGGTCTTCACGACGTTCGGTACGACGACCAGCAGCGGGAACGCACCCGCCGCCTTCGCCGCCAGCAGTGCCTGGGCGGTCTTGCCGAGGCCGGGCTCGTCGGCGAGCAGGAAGGTGCGATGCCCCTCCCGCGCCTTGGCGACGACCTCGGCCTGGTGCGGCATCAGGTCGAGACCCGGCGCGAGGTAGGTCTGGCCCGGCGGCGGCAGGGCCATGCAGGAGCGGGCGTCGACGGTGGACTGCTCGAAGGACCTCAGGAGCGGCTTGATCAGCTCCCAGTCGATGAGCAGACGCGGCTTCGGCTTGGGCGGCGCGGCCGCGGAGAAGTCGGGGGCGAGGAACGGGTTGGCGAGGGTGCGCTGCACCGCAGACTGCGGAATCACCTGCCGCTCGCGCTCGGGCACCGGCTCCGGCTCCGGCAGCAGATCTTCGTCCTCGGTCGCGAGGACGATGCCGGCCTTGGAGCGCAGCGCCCGCATCGCCTCCGCCGTGCCGGGCAGCGTGGGGGCACCCTCGGCCAGCAGCTCGAACAGCGAACCGTCGCGAGCGGCGACCCGGGCCAAGCTGGCGGCGAGACCTTCGACGCGCTTCTGCATCGCCGCACGGGCGGCCGGGCTCATGGGCGCGGTGTTCGCCTCGACCCGCTGCTCACGCAGCAGGAGGGCGGCGGCCTGAAACTCCGCGCGCATGGTCGGGGTCACCCGGGCGCGGCCGAGGTTCGCCAGCGCGATCGCGAGGACGGCGAGCGGGCCCTGCTCCTGAAGGCGCGGCGCGGAGGACTGCCGCGACTGCTGGCGGCGGCGCTGGTCCGCGCCCTGTTGGCCGGACCGCTGCTGGGCTGGGCGCTGTTGCGCGCGGTTGGGGGTGCCGCCGTCTTCGGACGGGGGCACCGGAACGCCACTACGTGTCCGGCGGCGTGACCGTGGGGGCAATCGCTCTCCTCGGTTGACCAGAAACCGAGTGGTCACCGGTCATTCGATAGATCCTGATGCGCTGACCCGGCCGGCTCCACAGAAAAGCCGGACATCAAGTCGTCCT
>Ga0164242_10006946_pt1 | contig 12410 bp, 10 predicted proteins | sample OricomgcompostMG_FD_108783 | JGI IMG/M metagenome (GOLD analysis project Ga0164242, IMG submission 108783) | Miracle-Growth compost microbial communities from Emeryville, California, USA - Original compost - Miracle growth compost (MG) ... | reverse complement strand
TTGCCCGCTCGGAGATGCGGCCGCGTGGCCGGTTGCAGCCGCCATCCGGCATTTCCGCGATGAGTTTGAATGGCATGTGCTCAATCCTGAGGAGGCGCAAAGTCGTAATTACGGGCTCGCTCATTATGCAGACCCACGGGAAATCCCGGTAGCATAACAGATGCACACCCTGGTGGTAAGGATCAGGGCTTAATTAGCGCAGTAAAAGGATTTTAAACTCCCGGTCTTATACAGAAAACCGGAGAAAATTAAATTGTGATGGCAGAACAACCTCTATTTAAGGTAACCATAGATAATGTGACGGTAGCAGTGCCGGCAGGCACGACTATCCTGCAGGCTGCGCGCCAGGCGGGCCCCGAAGTGGCGCCTCCCGCCATGTGCTATTATTCCAAACTGGAGGGCAGCGGCGGAAAGTGCCGTACCTGTCTGGTAGAAGTCAGCAAAGGATCCGACAAAGATCCAAGGCCTATGCCTAAACTCGTGGCCAGCTGCCGCACAACAGTCATGGACGGTATGGAAGTCAAAAACCTGACCTCTGAGCGCGTGATAGATGCGCGTAAAGGTGTGGTCGAGTTTTTACTCATCAACCACCCGTTGGATTGCCCGATCTGCGATCAGGCTGGTGAATGCCATTTGCAGGACCTTTCCTACAATCACGGCAATGCCGGCACCCGCTATGAATTCCAGCGCAGGACCTTTGAAAAGCATTCCCTGGGCGATAAGATCCAGCTTCATATGACACGTTGTATCCTTTGTTACCGCTGTGTTATGGTCGCTGACCAATTGACCGGCAAGCGCGAGCATGGGGTACTGGACAGAGGAGAAAGGGCCCAGATCTCAGATTATTTAGAAAAGAGCCTTGATAAGGAATTCATCGGCAATATCATAGACGTATGCCCGGTCGGGGCCTTGACAGATAAGACCTTCCGGTTTAAAAACAGGGTCTGGTTTTTAAAACCCCTCAATGCCCATAGGGATTGTCCTACCTGCAGCGGGAAGGTTACGCTGTGGAACAGAGGCGATGAAGTCTTCCGGGTAACAGCCCGTAAAGACCAGTGGGGCGAAGTAGAAGACTGGATCTGTAATGAGTGCCGCTTTGACAAAAAGAAAACCAGTGACTGGGTGATCGAAGGACCCCGGGAAATCAACCGTCATTCTGTAATCAGCCAGAATAAATACATCGGCATGGTCAAACCCAAAGAAACAATTGACGAGGTTATCGGTAAAGAACCCCGGTTATTTTTAGACATCCATGATGTCAGCCAGGTCAATGAAAGAAGCAGGGACCTCAGCCTGATAGAAGGTCCGGCACATTCAACAGATTTTAAAGAAAACGAGGAAAAAAAACAGTAAATCCGATAAGGCATGACATTATTAGCTTTTGACTGGGCGCTTTTTATTGAGAAACTGATACTCATTGCAGTCGTCATTTTTGGTTCCTTGGGTATCGCCCTTTATTCCACATGGGCAGAAAGAAAAGTAGCCGCTTTTATGCAAGACCGTATCGGCCCGAACAGGGCGGGCCCTCTGGGGTTGTTACAACCCTTTGCCGATGGTGCCAAACTGATCTTTAAAGAAGAAATTATTCCCAGCTCAGCCAATAAATGGTTGTTTATCCTGGGCCCCGGTATGGCCATGACAGCAGCGCTCATAACCAGCGCAGTTATCCCCTGGTCCAGCCATCTGGAAATTGCCGGAAGGATCATGCCGCTGCAGGTGGCAGATGTAAATATCGGCATCTTATATATTTTTGGCGCCGTGAGTCTGGGTGTTTATGGCATTATGATCGGAGGGTGGGCATCGAATAACAAATTTTCTCTCCTCGCAGCGCTCAGAGGCGCCTCCCAGGCCATCAGCTACGAGCTTGCAATGGGCATTGCCCTGATCGCGCTTCTGATGCTGACCGGGTCTTTGAGCCTCAGAGATATCGTAGAACAGCAGATGGCACCAGGCCATTATTGGAATATTGTATACCAGCCTCTTGGATTTTTGATTTTTATTGTCTGTATTTTCGCGGAATGTAACCGGACTCCGTTTGACCTCTCAGAGGCGGAAAATGAATTAAACATGGGATATCACCAGGAATATTCCTCCATGAAACTCGGGTTTTATCTGTTTGCGGAATATGTCAATATGTTTGTGGCAAGTGCGGTAATGGCAACGCTGTATTTTGGTGGTTATGACGTGCCTTTCTTAAATGAAAGTCTGTTATCCCCCAATGTTGCCGCCCTGGTGGGCATTATTGCACTGATGGTAAAAATCGTGATCTTCATATTCATTTTTATGTGGGTACGGTGGACCATCCCAAGATTCCGTTATGATCAGCTAATGGAATTAGGCTGGAAAAAGCTCCTGCCGCTGGCCCTGGCCAATATGCTGATTACGGCAGTCGTCATACTGTGGCTGCAACATAAATAGAAAGGAGTGCGTCTTGTTCGTTAAGCAGAGCGGGATGATTATTTTAAAAAGTTCAGATTAAGATCGCTGATATCAGTGTAACAGATCTGATGACAATAGAAAAAGAGAAGCAATTATGCAGTCTTTAACCAATAGAAAGGCAGACGTCAACCGAAGTCCCATGACTTTCGCGGAGAAGATCTATATCCCGGAAATCGCCCGGGGTATGGCCATTACCCTTAAGCACTTTTTTAAAAAGAAGGCGACATACAGCTTTCCGGAACAGAAGAGGCCTTTCAGCCCGGTTTTCCGGGGCTTACATGTTTTAAACAGGGATGAACAGGGTAGAGAGCGTTGTACTGCCTGCGGACTTTGTGCCGTAGCCTGCCCGGCGGAAGCTATTACCATGGAAGCCGCCGAGCGTTTGCCGGGAGAAGAAAATTTATACAGGGAAGAAAAATACGCAGCCAGATATGAGATCAATATGCTGCGCTGCATATTTTGCGGTCTTTGTGAAGAGGCCTGTCCAAAGGATGCTATTTATCTGTCAGAAACGTTTACGCCTTCAGATTTTGCACGCAAGAAGTTTATTTACGGCAAGGAAGATTTGTTAATCCCCAATCCGGTTACAGAACCGGAGGCTTATCAGGCAGCACTGGGCAGAAACGAAGAAACAACGGCCGGTGCATTTGAAAAATTAAAGAAATAAGCCATTATAATAGTCATTATAAAAGGGCTGAAAAAAGTAATCAGGCAAAACTTAAGGATAAAAGGAAAAGAGATTTAATAAAGGGAGGCCGGGACATTAAAAGTGGGAAAGTCAATACCCGACCTGGATAATGAACCAATAAATCATTTGAAATTATTAAAATGGGAATAACCGCTATTGTTTTTTGGATATTATGTGCACTGACGCTTTTTAGTGCCATTATGGTACTGGTCAGCAAAAATCCTGTGCATAGTGTACTGTGGCTGGTCGCTACTTTCTTTTCTATTTCGGGGCATTATATCATGCTGAATGCTCAGTTTCTGGCGATTGTAAATATCATCGTATACGCAGGTGCCATAATGGTGCTGTTTCTTTTTGTGATTATGCTGATGAACCTTAATACCCGCACGGAGCTCAAAAAGAATCTTTGGATGAAACTCGCCGGTGTGATATCTGGCGGTATGCTCCTCTGGATATTGATTTCTGTTGTCAGAACCTACAGTGAACAGACCAAGGCGCATCCGGTGATCGCAGCCACCAATACGGGACATATCGGGCTGATCAAAAACCTGGGGCAGGTATTGTTTACACAATATGCCCTGCCTTTTGAACTCTGTAGTGTGCTGTTCCTGAGTGCCATGGTAGGGGCTGTCGTGATTGGTAAGAAAAATTAGCCAACAGTTCTTTACTTATTTAAATTAAAGGACCTCGCTAAACTCTATAAAAAAGAATTATAATTTTCGTTTATGCCTATTCAATATTATATCGCTCTGGCCGTCACCTTATTTAGTATCGGCGTAGTGGGTGTACTGATCCGCCGCAATGCCATTATTGTTTTTATGTGCATTGAGTTAATGCTGAACGCCGCCAATTTATTGCTGGTTGCCTTTTCTAAAACCCATCCGGCCACGGCCGCAGCGCCAATGGCTGGCATTGACGGGCAACTGTTTGTATTTTTTGTGATGGTGGTCGCCGCAGCTGAGGTGAGTGTAGGGCTGGCTATCATCGTCATGCTTTACAGAAATACGCATTCCGTGGATGTAGACTTTCTGAACAGGTTAAAGAATTAAAGCAAAACAAAATGAAAACCAGGTTAATGAGATGTTGACTTAAGCTGGTTATAAGCATAATACTATTTAGAACTGATTAATCATCATTATGAATTTAGCATATTTAGTACCATTATTTCCCTTGGCCGGTTTTTTGATCAACGGCCTTTTCCGTAAACAGCTGGGCAAACAGGCAGTTACCCTGGTAGGTTGTGGGGTACTTTTGGCTTCATTTATTGTTAGCCTGATATTATTCTTTGATGTAAAAGCGGGCGGGGCCATAAACAGCACTTATTTTGATTTTATCCATGTGTCTGATCTGAAGATCCCTTTTGCCTTCCAGGTGGACCAGCTCACAGCCTTGTTTTTACTGATTATTACAGGTGTGGGTTTTTTGATCCATCTATATTCCAGCGCTTACATGCATGAGGAGTCTGCTCCTCATTTTGCCAGGTACTTTGCTTACCTGAACTTATTTGTGTTTTCGATGCTATTACTGGTCATGGGCGCCAACTTCCTGATTATGTTCATTGGCTGGGAAGGGGTAGGTCTGTGTTCTTACCTGCTCATCGGTTACTGGTTTAAGAATAATCAGTTTAACTATGCTGCCAGGAAGGCATTTGTGATGAACAGGATCGGTGACCTGGGCTTTTTAGTGGCGCTGTTCTGGATCCTGGCCAAGGCCGGTACCTTAACCTATAGCGAACTGTTTACTCCGGCCATGATGTCCAGCTTCAATAGCACGGATATCACTGCCATCACCTTATTACTATTTGTTGGAGCGACAGGTAAAAGTGCCCAGATCCCTTTATATACCTGGCTGCCGGATGCGATGGCAGGCCCAACGCCTGTTTCTGCACTGATCCACGCGGCAACAATGGTAACGGCCGGCATTTATATGATTGCCAGAAGTCACCTGTTATATTCCCTGGCACCATTTACCAATCAGATTATTGCCATTATCGGCGTGGCTACCGCCGTCTTTGCGGCTTCCATTGCCTTGAAACAAAATGATATCAAAAAAGTACTGGCCTATTCAACTGTGAGCCAGCTGGGTTATATGTTTTTGGGCCTGGGTGTAGGTGCTTATGGCGGTGCCGTATTCCACGTTATGACGCACGCTTTCTTTAAAGCATTGTTGTTTTTGGGGGCCGGTTCAGTGATCCATGCCATGGGCGGACAGCAAGACAGTCGTTATATGGGCGGACTAAAAAAATATATGCCTGTTACCCATATCACCTTTTTGCTGGCTTGTCTGGCCATCGCAGGTGTACCGCCGTTTTCAGGATTTTTCTCCAAAGATGAAATTCTGGCTGCCGCCTATGCGTCCAGTCCGGTTCTGTATTATTTTGGTGTGTTAGGTGCCTTATTTACGGCCTTTTATATGTTCAGGATCTATGCTATGACCTTCCTTGGAAAATTCCGGGGAACCGATGACCAGGAACATCATCTTCATGAGAGCCCGAGGGCCATGACGATTCCGCTGTCTATTTTAGCCATCCTTGCCGTGGTGGCAGGTTTTGTAGGTATACCCGCTTTATTTGCACCGAATGCACATATTCTGGAACAGTTTCTGGCACCCGTATTCAGTGACTTGCCTCAGCACACCGAACATTTGAGCCATAGTACTGAGTGGATGCTGATGGGCGTTACGACCATTTTAGTGATTGTCTCTATATTCTGGGCCTGGAAGAAGTTCAGTCATTATCAGCTGGATGCAACGGAGCCGTCAGGCATGGGTAAAGTGCTGGCAAATAAATGGTATGTAGATGAGATCTATGATGCTGTAATCGCAAAGCCCCTGATTAAATTCAGCGGATTCCTTAAAAATATTGTAGACAAAAAAATCATCGATGGTATCGTAAACGGGACCGGTCGTTTTGTTCAATATAGTTCCAGGCAGATCCGTCTCGTGCAGAGCGGTCAGGTTGGCGGCTACATACTGATGATGGTTTTGTCCCTGGTGGTGTTGTTTGTGGCCTTTTGGAACCAGGCCTATATATTAAAATTTATCCACTGGATATTCAAATAAGTAATTATTTAGATTAAGGATTTAATTGGTTAAATAAAAGTACGATCCGTTAAAAACATTTGTAAAGAGATTACAATACAGATATGATAGTTTTACTCATTTTAATTCCGGTTGTCGCAGGCATCATTTCCTTTTTTGTAAAAAATGGAAAAGCTGCCCGGACGCTGGCCCTGGGCGCCTCTCTATTGACTTTTCTGGCGGCTCTTGCGTTGGTCATAACCGCAAAAGGAACTGTAATACTCGATAAAGCATGGTTGCCCCAGATCGGCAGCAGCTTTTCTTTGTCGATGGACGGTATGGCTAAAATGCTTTGTTTACTCAACGCTGTTGCTTTGCCACTCATTTTATCTTCTACCATCCGTGAGCGATATAGCAATAAGGGTAATTTCTTTGGATTGTTGTTGTTGACACAGGCGGGAATGATGGGCGTATTTTTGGCAGCAGATGTGCTTTTATTTTATTTTTTCTGGGAACTGGCGCTTATTCCGATTTACTTTTTATGCTCCCAGTATGGCGGTGACCGGAAAATCCAGGCAACGTTTAAATTCTTTATTTATACCTTCTTAGGGTCCTTATTTTTACTCATTGGTATTATTTACCTGTATTTAAAAACACCGGACAACAGCTTTGCGCTCAGCAGTTTTTATCATTTACACCTCACAGCGACAGAACAAAATGTCGGTTTTTGGTTATTCTTCCTGGCTTTTGCTATTAAAATGCCTGTCTTTCCATTGCATACATGGCAACCCGACGCATATGAGCAGGCACCGTCTGCGGGCACAATGATTTTAAGTGCGGTTATGGTGAAAATGGGGCTGTATGCAACCATTCGGTATGTTTTACCTGTTTTCCCGGAAGCTGTACATACTTTCAACCATATCATTATCATCTTTGCTGTCGTGGGACTACTGTACGCTTCGCTCATCGCCATCCGGCAAGATGATCTGAAAAGGCTGATCGCCTATTCTTCAATCGCGCATATCGGCCTTATGTGTGCAGCTGTCTTTTCACTGCAGCAGATCGGGCTGGAAGGGGTGATGATCCAGATGTTCAATCATGGTGTTAATGTGCTGGGGCTTTGGATTGTGGCAAGCGCCATTGAACAACAGACGGGCACCCGCAAATTAAGTGAAATGGGCGGATTGGCAACAAAGGCTCCGGTTTTGGCCATTTTGTTTATGGTCATGACACTGGCGAACGTTTCTTTACCGCTGACCAACTCTTTTATTGGTGAGTTTTTAATGTTCAACGGGCTGTTCCGTTATAATATTTGGGCTGGTGCATTTGCCTGTGTGAGTATTATCCTGGTCGCTATTTATTCCCTCTGGGCCATGCAGAAGATGTTTTACGGTGAGATTTCTGAATTTACGAAAAATGCAGAAGAGGCTCCCAAAAACACACAGTATGCTTTGATCGTGATCACCATTGTTATAATCATATTAGGTGTTTATCCGGCTCCGCTATTAGATTTGACAAAAGATACAGTACAGGCGGTCATGCACCTTAAATAAATTAGACTCTTGTTGATCTGATCTATAGGTTTTTTGTTTTTGTTGTTAAAAAAGAACGTAAATAAAGGGGCAATTATTCAAGTCCCCTTCGAATATAAAATTAGTTAGAACTATGAACGCAATCATACTGTCGGCAATTTTTGGTATAGTGATGATGCTTAGCAGTGCCTTTGTGAAGAACACGAAAGCCTATAAAAGTATTGCGCTGGTCGGGCTTATTATCATACTGCTGGCCAATATTTGCGAGACATACAGTCACAGCTGGTTAAACATTCCCACATATGATATGCTGGCTTTTGACCGGTTTGGCCTGTATTTTAATACACTGGCCATTGCCTGTACGATCCTTTTCAGTGCCTTTTCTCAAAAAGAAATTGAAAGAGTCGGCCGGTATATCGGTGAGTATTTTGCTTTAATCTTCTTTGTACTGTGTGGGATTTTTATCCTTTCTGCGTTTAATAACCTACTGATGCTTTTTATTGGGATTGAGATTATGTCTATTCCCTTGTATATACTGACCGGTGCCAGAAAGGAAAATCTTAAAAGTAATGAAGCTTCCCTGAAATACTTTTTAATGGGCTCTTTTTCAACAGGAATATTACTGATGGGGATTGCACTGGTTTATGGTGGTACAGGTGATTTTGCGCTTACCCATCACGCAGAGCAAATTAATACTTCCATTGCAGGCGCAGTCAATCAGCGCATGTCTTTTCTCGATGTAGCGGGTATGATCCTCATTTTGACCGGTATGTGCTTTAAAGTATCTGCAGCACCATTTCACTTCTGGGCTCCTGACATTTACGATGGCTCTCCAAGTGTTTTCTCTTCCTTTATGGCCACTATTGTAAAGGCGGGTGCTTTTATAGCTTTTATCCGTCTGTTTGCACTGCGAGAGAATGAGACCAGTATTTTACAGAATGCATTAATTGGTGTAGACTGGAAAATGCTCTTCTCCATTATTATTGTTGCCACCTTAATGTTTGGCAATATTACAGCCATCTTTCAGCAAAGCGTTAAACGCATGCTGGCTTATTCTTCTATCGCACAGGCGGGTTTTATGCTATTTGCGCTGCTTAGCCTGAGTGATACAGCCAAAGAAGGATTATTACTGTATGTAGTGGCCTATAGTGTTGCGACTATTGGACTTTTCGGGATCCTGGCCAAAATGAAAGATTATACATTGGCCGGTTATAACGGAATGGCAAAATCCCATCCTACGCTGGCCTTTGCCAACGCTATCTTTTTGCTTTCCTTATCCGGTATCCCGTTAAGTATCGGGTTCTTTGCCAAGTATTATATGTTGATGGCCGTGATACAGACTGGCGGTTATATGTGGGTGGCAATCGTGGGTGTTATTTTCGCTGTTATCAGTGTCTTCTATTATTTTAGGGTCATCTGGTCCATGTATTTTAAAGAAGGGACCGTAGAGTTGAAATATCCTGCCACCAAAGGATTCAAAATTTTGGCGGTTGTACTGGCCCTGATTATCATTTTATTGGGGACATTCCCGCAGATTATCCTGAACTTCCTTTATTTTTAAGCGGAAAGGCTTGTTGAATCGTCCTACTGGATTTGTATAGAAATAATTTGATTGGTTCTGTATCCATTGTAAATACTGGTGCAGAACCAATTTCTATTTAGCTAATTTGAATTTATAATGCGCTTTATGTTTAGTTAAAAGAATTGGTATCAAAGAGTCAATGGATAATATAATGAGCGGCCCGTTAACTGCGATTATTTTTTCAGTATTGATTTTAAAAACGAAGGTTGTTCTTAGTGTAATTTATATTTAAAATCAAATACGAGGTATTTAAAGGTGAAAAATTTAGATTAAAATATAGAATATGGAGAATTTTTTAGACTAATATTTGTTTCAGGTGGAGAAAAGAAGGGTTTTTTAGCTTAAAAAGAAGTAACCACACTGAAGAGGCGAATATTTTTGATTAAATAGAAGATCTAGGAGAATTTTTTAGACTAAAAGAGGCGTCTTGACATTTTAATGGAATTTCAATTTTACTTGCAAGGTTACAATCTTGCTGGCAGATTTTCCGGAATTTTGACTAATTGCCGGTTATTATAAAGTTTAAGCATGCGCCTTTTTTCCGGATAGTGAGTGTACCAGGTAAAATTGGGACAGGTATTCAATGCCATAACGGCCTTTAATGACGAAAAAAATTATTATTTGCCGCAGAACTCCCGCTACTTAACGAAAATCACCGATCAGGTTTTTTTCCTTTTATAAACGGGTACGCTGCTGCAGGCTTCTCCATACATAATGCTTTGAACATGCGGGAGCAGTCTTCTAGTCATGGTAAAATAAACGGCTTCATTCACATCCTTTTTCCCACATCCTTTTAAGATGATCCTCTTATCCTGATAAGGTGTAAGATCCAGATCCTGAACCTGGCGTAATATTAAATGCATGGCCATCTGGTCAGGTGTTCCAATATAGGTTTCAGCCGCCAAAGGGGTAAGATAGGTTGCCAATAGCATATAAGCCCATCTTGGGATGATCGCATCAGTAGAACAATAAATGGCCACGAGTTTGCCTTGATAAATAGTCCAGTCATTTTCTTTTAAGGATTGCCTGAAGGGCTTTTCTTTAAGCAGCATTTCCATAAAAAGCCATTGCTTAATATCTATGCCAATAATTTCTTTCTTTGGATAAAAGTCCTCAAGATCAATGGTAATAATCCCGCTTTCAGCTACTTTGTTTATGATGATGTCTTCCATATGCTTTATTTGAAGCAAAGTTCCGAAATTTAACGTTAAGAGACAATCAAGACCATTATATTGAGAGAATATTCTATACGCAAATAACTCGGACTGAATATTTTTATGGTTCGCAAGGATGGATGGTTTTATTTGATTAAAAATTAAAACAGAAAAAATGTGCAAAACAAGGATTTTCTTAAGTATTTTGAGCTCCAAAACAAAGAAAGGCTTACTTTTAGGGCCTTTTAATAACTAACGAACATTAATTATTTTAAAAAAGTATTATGGCAACCGTACAACCGGCAAAACTAAAACACCACAAAGGCTTATGGATTTTGTTTGGAACAGAAATGTGGGAGCGTTTTGGTTATTACCTGATGGTGGGGATTTTCCTATTATACCTTAAAGACCCGATCAGCAATGGTGGGGCCGGCTTTAACCTTAAAATGGCAACTGATCTTGTCGGATCTTATATTGCTATGGCCTATCTGACGCCTTTTATCGGCGGTTTGATCGCTGACAGGTATTTGGGATACAGAAAAGCGATCATATTAGGCGGTGCCATGCTTGCGGCTGGCTATTTTGTCCTGGCCATCCCGGGAAAGACGCCTATGTATATTGCCTTGCTCCTTCTGGTAACAGGAAATGGCTTTTTCAAACCCAATATCAGTACACTGCTCGGTAATATCTATAGCAAAGAAGAACTTAAGGCAAGAAAAGATAATGCATATAATATTTTTTATATGGGTATCAATATAGGTGCTTTTGTTTGTAACTTTGTAGCGGCATATATGCGTAACCATTATGGCTGGGGATATGCCTTCATGGCGGCAGGGGTCGGAATGACTATTGCGCTTGTATGGTTTATCATTGGGTATAAATCCGTGGCAGACGGAGATGTCAAAAAGCCGGTCCAGAAAGAGGATATGCCCATGAAAAAAATCCTGGGGTATGTATTTCTACCTGCAGCGATAGCCGGTGCAATTGGCTGGAACATGAACGCGATTATCGGGCATACGATTTTTGGGACGACCTCTAACGATGCTTTTATGTTTGCCTGCGTCCCCATTATTATTTTCTATATTGGTTTGTTTCTCAAGGCCAGTAGGGAAGACAAAAGAGGTTTGGGTGCTTTATTTTCTTTCTTTTTAGTGTCTATAGTATTTTGGGTTATTTATAACCAGAACAGTACTGGCCTGACCATTTGGGCTGATCAATATACAAACAGGGAAATGCCGGCAAGCCTTGAAAAAGTAACCAAGCCTTTTGGATTTTTGGAGCCGGTAACCACTGAACCGCATGAGGTCATTAAATATGACCAGTACTTCAGGTCTTCCCAAGGACCGGATGGCAAATTGGTAAAAACCATGGGACCAGACACTTATTTTAATAATCTGCCGCAAAAGGACTGGCCTAAGGATGGCCATCTTAATTTATTATCGACGGAAATCTTTCAGTCCATCAACCCCTTCTTTATCGTCTTGTTTACCCCGATCCTGGTCTGGCTATTCGGGCGACTTGCCCGAAAGAAAAGAGAACCCAGTACGCCCAATAAGGTGGGTATGGGTATTCTTTTTGCGGGCATCTCTTCTCTGGTGATGTATATTGCCATTACCACAACCGATGTGTTCCACAATAAAACGGAGGCCTATTGGATCGTAGCCACCTATGCCATTTTTACGATCGGGGAACTTCTGGTGAGCCCGATCGGATTGTCCCTGGTCTCCAAACTTTCTCCCCCGAGAATTACGGCGCTTATGATGGGGGCGTGGTTTATTGTCAATGCGATCGCCGGTAAGCTGGCGGGGCTGATGGCAACCTTCTGGGACAGCTTTACCCATAAACAGAATTACTTCCTGATCCTGATTATCGCCGCAGGTGTCGCCTGTTTGATAATGTTTGCACTAAGTAAACGGATTGCCGGTGTATTAAAAGAAAAAACCGGGAGTAGTTAATTGTCATTTACCTTATCTTACCAATGATATTACAAAAACCTC
>Ga0164242_10006944_pt1 | contig 12411 bp, 13 predicted proteins | sample OricomgcompostMG_FD_108783 | JGI IMG/M metagenome (GOLD analysis project Ga0164242, IMG submission 108783) | Miracle-Growth compost microbial communities from Emeryville, California, USA - Original compost - Miracle growth compost (MG) ... | reverse complement strand
GCAGCTGGTAGGCGGCCGACAGCCCGGCCGGTCCGGCGCCGACGACCAGCACGCGCTTGCCGGTCGACCGGCCGGCGTCGGGCAACCGCCACGCCTGCCGGATCGCCTCGTCACCGAGGAAGCGCTCGACCGAGTTGATGCCGACCGCGCTGTCGAGCTCGCCGCGGTTGCAGGCGGTCTCGCACGGGTGATAGCAGACGCGTCCCATGACGGCCGGGAACGGGTTTTCGACCACGATGCGGCGCCACGCCGCTTCGTAGCCGCCCTCCTCGGCGGCCGAGAGCCACTCGCGCACGGGCTCGCCGGCCGGGCAGGCGCCGCTGCACGGCGGCGTGCGCTCGACGTACTGCGGGCGTTCCGTGCGCCAACTGCCGGTGTGGTTCGCCAGGCTGGTGTGCGCGCCGAGCGTGATCGCGAACGGCTTCGAGACGGTCATGCCCCGGCCCCTTCCCAGCGGGCGAACCGCGCCACGTTGCGGTCCGCGAGTTGCTGCACGCGGGCGACCAGATCCGGTCGGGGTGGATCCCCGAACAGATGCGCGTAGCGCCGCTGCGGTCGCAGGTACTCATCGACCGGCACCCGGTCGCGGATCGGCAACACGTCGACCACCTCGCCGCCGATCGCCTCGTAGATCGGGAACAGTCCGCTGCGGTGGGCCAGTCGCGCGAGCCGCACGGTGTCGTGCGACGCCGTGCCCCACCCGAGCGGGCACGGCGAGAGCACGTGCAGGTATCGCGCCCCGCGCAGTTGCATCGCCCGGCGCACCTTGCGCTCGAGGTCGTGCAACTCGGCGACGGTCGCGGTCGCGACGTAGGCGATCTCGTGTGCCATCGCGATGCGGGCGAGGTCCTTGCCCTGCCCCGGTGAGGCACCCGGTTCCGGCCCGAGCGCCTCGGTGGTAGCCGTGCGCGCGAACGGCGGCGTCGCCCCCGAACGCTGCACCCCGGTGTTCATGTACGCCTCGTTGTCGTAGCAGACGTACAGGACGTCGTCGTCGCGCTCGAACATGCCGCTCAGGCACGCGAGCCCGATGTCGACGCTCGCGCCGTCACCGCCCTGTGCCAGCACCCGGATGTCCGAGCGACCTTGCGCGGCCAGCGCGGCGGCGACACCGGAGGCGACCGACGGCGCGTTCGCGAACAGCGAGTGCATCCACGGCAGCTGCCACGCGCTCTCGGGATAGGGCGTCGAGAACACCTCGAGGCAGCCGGTCGCGTTGACGGTGATCAGCCGCCCGGACGTCGCTCGCACCGCGGCGTCGAGAACGTAGCGTGCGGCGAGCGCTTCACCGCACCCCTGGCAGGCGCGATGCCCGGACGTCAGCGCGTTGCTGCGATCGGGGGACGACTGCTCGGTGCGCAGTTCGGCCGGCAGCAGCCGGTTTCCTACAGCCCGGCTGCCTACTTGGTAGAACTTGATCGGGGTCGCGGTCATGACGAGGCTCCGCTCGTTCGCGCGGCGTGCACAGAACGCTCGTCCAGGTCGAGGAACTGGACGTCGGGCAGGTCATCGCGTCGCGCTCGCGCGAACAGCTCACGAAGGGCGGCCTCGGTGATCGGCCGGCCGCCCAGACCCGCCACCACCGTGTGCAGCGGCAGGTCGCGGCCCGTGAGCGCGCCCCGCACGTCCGCCGTCACGATGCCGCCGGCACCGGGTGCGAAGGCGCGTTCGAGCACGATCACCCGCTCGGCGTCGCCCACCGCCGCGCGGATCGCGGCGGACGGGAACGGCCGGTACATGGTCAGCGCGAGCAGCGCGACGTCCCCGAGACCGTCGCCATCGACACCGTCCGTATCGACACCGTCCTCGAGGACGGCCCGGATCGTGCCGCACACCGAACCCAGCGCGATCACCACCGTGCGGGCGGACTCCGGACCGAATCGGGTCACCGGCCCGACCTCGCGCCCGGTGTGCGCGCCCAGCTGCGCGACGACGGCCGGGAACTCGCTCAACGCGCGCAGCAGGTCCAGCTGGGCGAGGTAGCGCACCTCGGTGAACGCCTCGGGACCGACCATCGCCCCGATCGTCACGGGCTCGGCCGGGTCGAGGCGCTGCCGCGGCCGGATGTCCGGCAGCACCGCGTCGACCACGTCCTGATCCGGCACGTCGATCGGCTCACTCGCGTGGGTCAGCACGAAGCCGTCCACGCACACCATCACCGGTACCGAGATCCGCTCCGCCAACGCGAACGCCTGCACGTGCAGGTCGACGGCGTGCTGGTTGTCGATCGCGTACAGCTGCACCCAGCCGCAGTCGCGCATGCTCATCGCGTCACTGTGGTCGTTCCAGATGTTGATCGGCGCCCCGATGGCCCGGTTGGCGACCGTGAGGACGATCGGCAGCCCGAGCCCGGACGCGTTGAACAGCGGCTCGGCCATGTACAGCAGTCCCTGCGAGGCGGTCGCGGTGTAGGTGCGGGTGCCGACCGCGGACGCGCCGATCGCTGCCGACATCGCGGCGAACTCGGACTCGACCGTGAGGAACCGGCACGGACTCAGCTCGCCGGCGCGCACCATCAGGCCGAGCCCTTCGACGATGTGCGTCTGCGGGGTGATCGGATAGGCGGGGACGACCGCGGGACGGCACCGGGCCACGACGCGGGCGACCGCCCGCGAGCCCTCCTGCTGCTCACGCACCGAGCACCGCCTCTCGTCGCACCAGCTCGTACGCGGCGCGGCAGGCGGCGATGTTGCCCGCCGCGACCGCGCCGGGGAAGCGCTCGCCGATCGCCTGCTCCAGTGCCGGCATCGCGACGACGTCGGCCACCGCCGCGAGCGCACCGAGCAGGCAGGCGTTGGGCACCGGCCGGCCGGTGTGACGCCGGGCCAGCTCCGTGGCCGGCACGCACTCCACGCGATGCGTGCCCGCGAGTTCGTCCAGTCCCAGGTCCCCGAGGGGGCGGCCCGTGTTGATGACGACGGTCCCGCCGTCCGCAAGCCCGGAGAAGACCGCGACGTGGTGCAGCAACGTCGCGTCCTGCACCACGACGAGGTCGGGACGCACGACCGGTTCGCGGGTCAGGATCGGTCGGTCGTCCACCCGGCAGAACGCGGTGACCGGTGCGCCCGTCCGCTCGGACCCGAAGCTCGGGAACGCCAACGTCTCGTGCCCGCCGTCGAAGGCGGCAGCCGCGCACAGTTCCGCGGCGGTCACCACGCCCTGGCCGCCGCGGCCGTGGAATCTGATCTGGAACACGTGCCCCTCCGTCCGGTTCGCCGGACCAGCCGACCAGAACGGGCCGGAGCGGAGCAGGGCCGAACGTCCCCATCCCTCGCCGGTCGGGACCGAAGGACCGTGGCGCACGGACCTCCGGCCTCTGGTCGCGCCCGGCGAGCGGGGCACAGGCTCGCTGCACACGGCACGAGCACGGAGGACCACCATGACCACACGCATCGCGATCAACGGTTTCGGGCGCATCGGCCGTGACCTGCTGCGCACCGTCGTCGGCGACGACGACATCGAGGTCGTCGCGATCAACGACATCGCGGACGCCGCGATGTCGGCGCGGCTGCTGCGCCGCGACAGCACGTTCGGGCCCGCACCGTTCGAGGTGGACGCGTTCGACGACGCACTGGTCGTCGGCGGCGCCAAGATCGCCTACAGCAGCGTGCGCGAACCCGCCGGCCTGCCGTGGCGTGAGCACGGCGTCGACATCGTCATCGAGTCCACCGGCAAGTTCCGCGACCGCGCCGCCGCGGCGGGACACCTCGTCGCGGGAGCCCGGAAGGTGATCATCTCGGCACCGGGCAAGCAGGTGGACGCAACGATCGTCATGGGCGTGAACACGGCCGCCTACGACCCCGCGAACCACCACGTCATCTCGAACGCCTCGTGCACCACCAACTGCGTCGCACCGATGGTCAAGGTCCTCGACGACGCGTTCGGGATCGAGCGCGGGTTCATGACGACGGTGCATGCGTACACGAACGACCAGAACCTGTTGGACGCACCGCACAAGGACGCCCGCCGGGCACGCTCGGCCGCCGTCAACGTCGTCCCGACCTCGACCGGTGCGGCGCGCGCGGTCGGCGCGGTGCTGCCCCAGCTGGACGGGCGGCTCGACGGCGTGGCCCTGCGCGTCCCGGTCGTAGACGGCTCACTGGTCGATCTGGCGGTACTGCTGCGCGCGGACGTCACCGCCGAGACCGTCAACCACGCGTTCGCCGCGGCTGCCGGACAGGGCAGTCTCGCCAGCTATCTCACCTACTCGACCGAACCGCTGGTGTCGTCCGACGTGATCGGCGACAGTTCGTCCTGCGTGTTCGACAGCGCGCTGACCCAGGCCGGCGACCGGGTGGCGAAGGTGTTCGGCTGGTACGACAACGAATGGGGCTACACCGCGCGGCTCGTCGACCTCACCCGGCTCGTCGGTGCCCAGCTCTGATCGGAGACCGCCCATGTCATCCACCATCGCCCTCGTGCGCGCACCCGGCCCGGCACTCGAGCACGGCATCGTCACGCACCGTGAACGTGAGCACGTCGACCTGGCGCGCGCTCAGAAGCAGTGGACGTCCTACGTGGACGCACTGACCGGCTGCGGCTGGCGCACGGTCGAGGTGGCGCCCGCGGACGAGTGCCCCGACGCGGTGTTCGTCGAGGACACCATGGTCGTGTTCCGCAACGTCGCGGTGCTCTCGCATCCCGGCGCCGAGCAGCGCCGTCCCGAGGTCGCCGCCGCCGAGCAGGCGGTGACGGCGCTCGGGCTCTCGGTCAATCGCATCCGCCCGCCGGGCACCCTCGACGGCGGGGACGTGCTGAAGGTCGGCTCGACGGTCTACGTCGGGCGTGGCGGCCGCACGAACGGCGAAGGCGTGCGGCAACTGCGTGCGATCCTCGGCCCGCTCGGGGCGACCGTCGTCGCGGTGCCGGTCAGCCGGGTGCTGCACCTGAAGTCGGCGGTGACCGCGCTACCGGACGGGACGGTGATCGGCTACCTGCCGCTGGTCGACGACCCCTTGGTGTTCGAGCGCTTCGTGCCGGTGCCCGAGGAGTCCGGCGCCCACGTGGTCGACCTCGGCGGCGGGCGCCTGCTCATGGCGGCGGACTGCCCCGACAGCGCGGCGCTGATCGAGTCGCTCGGGTACGAACCGGTCGTCGTGGACATCGGCGAGTTCAGCAAGCTCGAGGGCTGCGTCACCTGCCTGTCCGTCCGCATCCGGGATCTGGATCGCTGACCAATTCCCACGCGCGGCCGGGTCTTCCGTCCCTGTCCGCGCCACGGTGCTCGGCCCACGATCCAGCCATGACCAACACGTCGTTCACCCGCCGTGCGTCGCACCGCTTCCGCCGCCCGCCGGCAGCTGCGGTCGACGAGGCGTGCACGATCCGCTTCGACAAGGCGCGCACGTACGCCGCGCCTGCCGACGCCGTGCTGCCGTCCTTCGCCGACCTGGTTCCCGGCGTGGTCGTCGGGACCCTCACCCACACCACCCGGCACTCGACCTGGTTCGACGCCGAGGACCTCCGCCTGATGGACGAGGACGTCGCCGTGCGGCGTGACGTCGCGGACGGGCGCACGCACTGGGTCGTCGTCGGGCCCGCCGGCTTCGCCGAGGGCGATCCGGTGCGGCGGGAGTACGTGTTCCGCGACGAGTCAGAGCACCCCGCGCACTACCCCGCACCGCACCTCGGTCCGCACCCCGTGCCGCACCGCGCGCCGGCCGCGGTCCGTCGGCTCGTCCACGCACTGCTCGGACACGCGCAGCTGCACGCCGTCGCGAGCGGTGTCGAACGCCGCCTGACCGTGCCGCTGCTCGGCCCGGGCGAGGTCCACCTCGCCGACATCGCGGACGTCCATCTCGACGTGGTGCGCGATGACGGGCGCGAGGAGGTCTTCCGCGAGGTCGACGTGGCCGTGCACGACCTCGACGGTGTGGGCGGCAGGTTGCTGGCACGCGTCGACCGCCGGCTGAGCCGTGCCGGGTTCACGCCCGAGCCCGCCGTGACCGACCTGACCCGCGCCTTCGGCCCACCCGCTCAGCCGTCGCCCTGACGGCGGCCGGTGGTCATCAGCTGGACCACCGTCTGGGCGTCGGTCTCGCTGGTGACGAGTTGCGCGGCCATGTGCCCGAGATGGAGCACCGCGATCCGGTCGGCCACCGCGAACACGTCGTTGAGGTTGTGCGAGATCAGGATGACCGCGACGCCCTGGTCGGCCAGGCGCCGCACGAGATCGAGAACCACGCGCGTCTGGATCACCCCGAGCGCTGCGGTCGGCTCGTCCATGATCACCAGGCGGGCCGCGCCCAGCATCGCCTTGGCGATCGCGATCGCCTGGCGCTGCCCGCCCGACAAGGTGCCGACCCGCTGATGGATCGAGCGGACGGTCGTGACGCCGAGGTCGGCGAGCGTCTTCTTGGTGCCGGCGTCCATCGCCGGGTCGTCGATGATCCCGAACCGGCCGCGTTCGCGACCGAGGTACATGTTCGCGGCGATGTCGAGGTTGTCGCACAGCGCGAGATCCTGGTACACGGTCGCGATGCCGAGCGCTGTCGCGTCGTTCGGACGCCGCAGCTCGACCGGCCTGCCCTCCCACCAGATCGTCCCGGAGTCCGGCGGGTGGATGCCGGCGATGGTCTTGATCAGGACGCTCTTGCCGGCACCGTTGTCGCCGGCCAGTGCCGTGACCAGCCCGGCCGGCACGTCGAGGTCGACGTCGCGCAGCGCCTCGACCGAGCCGAACCGCTTGCTGATCCCACGCAGCTTCAGCAGCGGCTCCGCGGTACTCGCAGCTGCTGAGACGTGCGCCCGTTCGGCTGGATCGACGGTGGTGGACATCGCGCACTCCTATCCCGACCGGTGGTAGAGCCACGCCCCGAGCGGCGCGAAGACGGCCACGATGCCGACACACCAGGCGACGGCCTGCCAGGCGTCACTCGCGATCGGCCCGCCGAGCACCGCGGCGCGGACCGCGGACGCCGTCACCGACACCGGCTGGTGCGCGGCGAAGCCTTGCAACCAGCCCGGCATGGTGGCGACCGGGATGAAGGCCGACGACGCGAACACCAGCGGGGCGAGGACGGGGAACGCCGCGGCCTGCGCGCTCTCCGGGTCGCCGACGGCGAGGCCGACGACGGCGAACACCCATGCCATCGCGAAACCGAAGAGCAGGACGAGCAGCATTCCGCCGAGGAACGCCGGCACGCCGTGGTGGATGCGGAACCCGATCGCGAAACCGACCGCCACCATCAGCGCCACGACCAGGACGTCGCGCGTGAGGTCGGCGAGGGTTCGGCCGAACAATACAGCCGACCTGGACATCGGCAGGGAACGGAAGCGCTCGAGCAGGCCGGACTGGACGTCGGTCGCGAGACCGATGGCGGTGTTCATCGCACCGAACACGGCGACCTGCACGAAGACTCCCGGCATCAGGAAGTCCACGTACGGCACGCCGGGCAGGGACGCGCTGGCAACCCCGCCGAACACGTACCGGAACAGCAGCACGAACACGAGCGGCTGCACCGTCGAGAACAGCAGCAGCCGGGGCACCCGCCGTAGCACGGTGAGGTTGCGCCACGTGACCGCGCCGATGTCCCGCGCCGGCGCGAGCAGCCGGGACGGTCCGGCGCCGCGCGCGATGGCGCCGGCGGTCACCGTGCCACCGCCGGTTCGCGCGTCGTCGCCGCCCGGCCGTCGGCGGTCAGGTCCAGGAAGACGTCGTCGAGCGTCGGCGTACGGACCTGCAGGCTCACCGGCGGCAGGCCCGCATCGTCGAGGACGCGTACCAGCTGCAGCAGCAGCCGCGACCCGTCGTTCGAGCGCACCCGCACGGTCCGATCGGTCCGTTCCACGGCGACGCCGCCATCGAGTCCCGCCGCCGCCCGCTGCGCCGCAGCGGCACGCTCCCCGTCAGCCAGCTCGAACTCGACGACGGTCGACCCGAGCCGTGCCTTCAGCGCCGCCGGGGTGTCGTCGGCCACCACCCGGCCGTGGTCGATCACGGCGACGCGGTCGGCGAGTTGGTCGGCCTCTTCCAGGTACTGGGTCGTCAGCACGACCGTGGTGCCGGACGTGACCAGCTCCCGGATCATCCCCCACAGGCCGTTGCGGCTGGACAGGTCGAGGCCCGTGGTCGGCTCGTCCAGGAACAGCACCGCCGGGCGCGATACGAGCGCGGCGGCGACGTCGAGTCGCCGTCGCATGCCGCCGGAGTAGCCACGCACCGGTCGGTTCGCCGCGTCGGCCAGGTCGAACCGGTCGAGCAGATCGTCCGCACGTGCGCGGAAGACCGCGCGGGGCAGCCGGCTCAACCGGCCGATCAGCCTCAGGTTCTCACGGCCGGTGAGGTTCGGGTCGACGGTCGCGTACTGCCCGGCGAGGCCGATGCGACGGCGCACCGCGGCGGGATGGCGGTGTACGTCGATACCGAGCAGCCGGGCCGATCCCGCGTCGGGCTGCAGCAGCGTCGTCAGGATGCGGACGATCGTCGTCTTGCCTGCGCCGTTCGGGCCGAGCAGACCGAAGACGGTCCCTGGTGCGACCTCGAAGCTGACGTCGTCCAGCGCGAGCTGGTCGCGAAAGGCCTTTCGCAGCCGATGCACTTCGATCGCGGGCTCGGTCTGCATGCCCAGAACCCTCTGCGGCGGGTACGCCCTCCACAACAGACCAATGCCTGCCCGCGAACGGGACCTAGGGCCTGCAGGCAGGCTGAGAACGGCACGCCTCCGCCTCAGCAACTATCACTATCGTAGTTCTCGTGGAATCCGCGCGTTGCCTGCCCGGCGCGTGAGCGCGGCCGCCCGGACATGATGCGACGCGTGCGATGACGTTCCGGCTGCTCGTGGTCGAGGACGACCACGGACTGCGGGACGTCCTGGCCCGAGGTCTTCGAGAAGAGGGCTTCGACGTCGAGACCGCGAGCGACGGCGCGGGTGCGATCCGCTCGGCCAGCGCGGCCGCACCGGCCGCGGTCGTGCTCGACGTCGGGCTCCCGGACGGCGACGGGCGCGACGTGTGCACGGCGCTGCGGGCACGCGGGATGGACGCCCCCGTCCTGTTCCTCACTGCGCGCAACGGCGTCACCGACCGGCTGTCGGGATTCGCGTCCGGCGGCGACGACTACCTGGCCAAGCCGTTCGCCTTTCCCGAGCTGGTCGCGCGACTACGTGCGCTGCTGCGACGCTCGGCCGACCCGGCCACCGCGTGGGGCGACCTGGTGCTCGACCCGGTCTCCCACGCGTTGAGCAGCGACACGGCGACCGTGGCCTTGTCGCCGATCGAGTTCCGCCTGCTCGGCAAGCTGTTGTCGGCCCCGAACACCGTCGTGCGCCGTGCCGACCTCGTCGGAGCCGGGTGGCCGGCAGGCGCGATCGTCTCGGAGAACACCGTCGACCAATACATCAGCAAACTGCGCCGCAAGTTGGCCGACGTGCGGTCGAGGCACGCGATCGCTGTCTCGCGCGGCGTCGGATTCCGGATCAGCTGAGGTGCCCCGTCGCAGGCCGACCCTCCGCGGCAGGGTGACCGTCCTCGGTCTCGGCGTGGTCGCCGCGTGGCTGCTCGTCGTCACGGTCGCCTACAACCTCGTGCTCGCCCACCGGCTCGCCGCCGATCGCGACGCCACGCTGCGCACGAAGGCGGTCGCCGTCAACGCGACGATCGCGCGCACACCGAACGGGCGCCTGGTCGTCCGGGAGGGTGGCACGGACGAGGCGCTCGACGCCGGCGTCTGGATCTTCGCCGGCAGCCGGGTCCTCGAACAGCCGGCGAGGACGCACGTCGCCGGCCGGATCGCGTCGGACTTCGTGGCGCGCGGCCCCGGCTTCTACGACGACGGCGACGCCCGCCGGCTGTACGTCCGCTCGGTCGTCCGCGACGGACGCCGGGTCGGCACCGTCGTCGTTGCCGCCGAGAACGCGCCGTACCGTCGCAGCCGCCTCGAGGCGCTGATCGGTTCGGCGGTCGTCGCCGTGCTGGTGCTGTTCGGCGCCTGGTTCGCGCTCCGGCTGGCGATCGGACGTGCGCTGCGGCCGGTGGACGGGATGACCCGCCAGGCCGCGCACTGGAGCGAGGCGGCACTCACCGAGCGGTTCGGTCCCGACCAGCAGTTACGCGAACTGCAGGATCTCGCCGACACGCTCAACGGGGTGCTGGACCGGCAGACGGCCACGGTGCGTCACGAACGGCGGTTGTTCGCCGAGCTGTCCCACGAACTGCGCACACCGCTGTCGCGGATCCTCGCGGAGACCGACCTGCTGCTCGCGCGGGTGCACAGCGGGGAGCAGACCCGCGCCGCGCACGAGGGCATCCGGGCCACCGCCCTCGTGATGGACGGCATCATCGAAACCCTGCTGTCGGCGGGGCGGGCCGAGATCGCGCGTGCCCCGGGACGCGCCGAGGTCCGCGACGCGATCGAGCAACTGCTGGCACAGCGTGGGCCGGCCGCCGCGGGGACGGCGCCCGCGGCCGTGCCCGTCGAGCTGGACCTCGAGTCCGACCTCGCGGTCGGAGTGGGAGGCGACGTCGTGGGACGGATCCTCGCGCCGTTGCTGGACAACGCCGATCGCTACGCACGCACGCGCATCACGGTGGTCGGCCGGCGGCGTCCGGACTCGGTGACGATCGACGTGTCCGACGACGGTCCCGGGGTCGCCGACGGCTTCACCGGCTACCTGTTCGAGCCGGGCGCGCAGGACGCCGCCGGCCCGACACACGGCGGGGCGGGGCTCGGTCTGGCCCTCGCGCGCCGCCTCGCCCGCGCCGCGGCCGGCGAGGTCACCCACGAGGGCGGATCGACCTTCCGGGTGCGTCTGCCGCCGGCGTGATGTCCGGAGGCACCCGCTGCATCCAGCGCGGCACGAGCCGGTACCCGCTGCGCACGGCGACGTTGCGCAGGTACTGGGCGCGGGTGATGAAGCCCCGATCGAGGAACTGTCGCTGCAGGCGCAGCTCTGCGCGCAGCAGCTCGCGCCGAGCCATCACAGGACTCCGACCCGGCGCAGTCGGCGCGCTACGGCGATCCCGGCGACGGCGGGGGTCCAGAACGTGATCGCCCGGAACACCAGGACATCGGTCACCGCGGTGGCGACCGGGACGTGCGCCGCGACCAGTACGCCGACCAGGACGGCCTCGGTCGCACCGACGCCGCCCGGGATCGGCACCGACGTGCCGGCCGCCGAGCCGAGCATGTAGCCCACCATCAGCGCGCCGAACGCGACCGCCGGCCGAGGTCCGCCGGTCATCGTCGCGCTCGCCGCGAACCCGATCGACAGCATCAGCGTGGTTGCGACCGAGCCGAGCATCAGCGTGGCCAACCGCCGTGGCTGGCGGACGAGGCCGACGACGGGCACCCAGAACGCCCGCAGCTGCGCGCGTCCCACCCTCGTCCGGTATCGGCGCAGCAGCAGGACCGCCGCGCTGATCACTGCGCCCACGACGATCCACGTGAGCGCCGATCCGCCCAGCTGCCCGAAGGAGCGGACGCGATCGGCGAGGACGGTCAGCTCACCGAAGCCGCCGGGCACACCGAACAGCCGTCCCACGCTCACCAGCAGGGACAGCAGGACGAGATCGGCTACCGCGCCGAGCAGGGTCAGCATGGTGACCGCACCGAGCGCGGACGCGACCGGCAGCCGGGCGCGCCGGGCGAAGTAGCGGGCGATCAGCGCTGATCCGCCGAGACCGGCGGGCGTGAGTCGGTTCGCGGTGGCGGCGGCGAGCTGGACGAGGACCGTCTCGCCGAGTGGCGTCGCTGTGCCGGCGGCAGCGCGCGCCGCGACCGCGGCGGCGAGGTAGTGCGCAGCACCGAGACCGGCCACGGACGCGGCGATCGGCCACCGCATGCGTCCCGTTGCGGTGCCGACCGCGTTCCCGACGCTCACCAGCTCCGCGCCGATGTGCCGGTCGAACACGAGCGCGAGCGCGCCAGCGAGCGTGAGAGCAAGACACGCGGCGACGAACCGCCTCGTGCCCGCCTTCGCGGCCCGCGCGGGAGCGGGCGCGACAACGTCTCCCTCGGGGTCGGGCGCCGGCAGCTCGAGGATCGTCACGAGGTGGTGGTCCCCCGTCCTCGCGTGGCCCCGCGGCAGAGACCCGGAACAATCCAGCCACCCTGTGGATGCCATCGGGCGTCATCGGCGGACACGAGTTGCTTCGCGCATCGCCAGCCACGCAAGCGCACGACGAACAGGGGTGTGCCGCCGCTCGTCGGCGCGGTACGCACGTCGAGGATCGTCGCGATCCGATGGCCGTCCGCGTCGCGGACCGGCATCCCGATGATCATCGACAACTCGTCCAAGGCGCTGGCATCACACTCGTCGAGATCACATGACGCCGATCCGAGCGTGCTCACGATCCGAGTTTCGGAGCCTCAGTCTGTATCGCGCCTGACCAAGCCGGGACACTTCCTCAGATTTCGCCTGGCCTTCGCCGGCCGTCCGCCCGCCGTTGCCGGAACCGGGCGCGAGCTAGCTG
>Ga0164242_10006943_pt1 | contig 12413 bp, 9 predicted proteins | sample OricomgcompostMG_FD_108783 | JGI IMG/M metagenome (GOLD analysis project Ga0164242, IMG submission 108783) | Miracle-Growth compost microbial communities from Emeryville, California, USA - Original compost - Miracle growth compost (MG) ... | reverse complement strand
TAATAAACCGGATGATGGGTATGACCTTATTTTGGAGGTTAAGATTAGTGATAATGGATTGGTATTTCCCAAAATCATCCCGATGGGGCCTTCCGGCTATTACCAAAACAAAATCTTCGGGTAAATCAGCCATGGCCTTCAACAAAATATCCAGCCCCTTCACAGGTTTGATTTGCCCGAAAAATAATAAATATTTTTTACCGGACTGGAAATGAATGCCTAAGCCTTCTGACACTTCCGGGCGCTCATTGGGCAGTACAAAATCTGTATAATTGCCGTGCGGGATGGTGCTTATTTTTGCTTTATTATCCTCTGAAATTTCAGCAATAAGGCTTTTACAAGACAAGTTATTGTGCACAATCAAATGGTCTGAAAGATTGTAAATCTTATGCTTCAATGCCTGCTGGTCTTCCTGACTCAGGCTTTCAATATCATGAACAATGGAAATAATCTGTAGCCCTAATCGCTTTGCTAACTTTAGCTGAACATATTCTTTTTGGGTAGCAGAGAAAATATGAAATAATACATACTTAATTCCGGCAAACTTACAGTAGAATAAGGCGTAAATAGTCCCGAAGAGATACTGTAGCAACATGACCGGGACGGAGCGTCTCTTAAAGGCAAATACTTTTTTTTGTACAACATTCGGGAAAGCAGCATCATGGAAATTGGAAAAGGCGTAAGCCTTTATACCCTTTTGATTCAAGCCATTCAACAAGCCTAAATCATAACAATTCATACCCGCTTTCAAACCCACCGGGTCTATAATGGCAAATTTTTTAGTTTTCAATGGTTAATATTGGAATTATTAATATTATTGAATGATAGCATAATTTAAGAAAAGCAGCTTACCAAGCCATATGTTAAAAAAATAATCAAAAATATCGACAACCACATTGATAAACCTTACCCATAATTACTCAGCGTATTCGGAATCCAAATAATGATGCTTCGGTGGTGTCCAAACGAACCCATCAGAGTCTTTTTAAAATTGCCTGTTTCAGATTTTTTACACGATTTAGGTTAAGCAATATTGATATCGTCATTTTTAGTGGAAAAATAACAGCTTGAGAAAATAATCCTAAATAAGGTATTGAAATAGCCTCATCCTGATAGTCCCACGACTTCATATATTGAGCAGCCACCTTTTGGCATATATACTTTTCAGCATTAGTCAGACCTCCATTTCTCCAGGCATCTTTAGACTTATTGGAAATACCGGTGTTCCCTTCTCTGTCAGACACATTAGACGAACCAACATATGGAACATGCAACATTTTTTCGTCATATTCTATTTCAAGAAAATTGCAAATACGTGCCAATGCCTGATGGGAAGAATTTATCCAATCTTCATATTTGAGCACCATAACCCGTTTGTCGTTCTCCCAACGCTTTGCTTGCTTCATTACTGCAGTCCACAGTTTGATAATCGTATAAGGATGATAGTTACAATATGTTCTGATTGTTTCACGTATAGGCATATAATACCCACTATATTTCCTACGCTTCCACCTGTTCTTTTGCGAAAACAATACCGCACGAGGATCCCTTACCATAAAAATGATTTTACTATCACTCATTACCCTGAAAATATCATCAATATATAAAGCGTTCCGGGGGGTTTGATCACAGCCATGCTTCTTTTGATGCTCCTTAATTGTATTGCCAACAAATAGTTTATATACTTCTGCTGCAGTTCGACACTCTCGTGGAATATCCAAAATAATTTTTTTACTTTTATCAAGATATTTTTGGGTGTCAGGATTAAAGAATCCACCTGCCTGAATGTCGGTAAGCTTTGCATAAATCTGAGCAGCCTCCGAAACCTCAAGCGGGGATTTAAGTCTCTCAGAGTCTGTCAATTGCTCAAAAAAGTGCAACTCATTGAAGGTAAAAATATCTTTATGATTATTTAGAATTCGCCCGGTCATAGTTGTTCCGCTACGACTGCTGCCTACTACAAATATCATACATATAGATTTATAATTAATAGTATATTCAAATAAAATTGATGAAAATCAACACCGAAACACATAAACAAATCAAACACTTAATGCACACAATATGCAATTGATACATCCAGAATAATCTTCCTCAGTAAGTTAATACAACAACGGTTGAAAAATTACCTTTTCTTTGATGTTATTCGGAACTAACTTTGATGTATATTCAATAAAACAAACATCCTTATGACTAATGTATCTCCCCCGAAGCGTTCTTCCATTTTAATTATCAGCTCCGGTATTTTAGTTTGTGCTTTGGGGCTTTGGCTTCTGTCTGGCCAAAACTGTGCCAGTGCGCAAATTGCAAAAGGGACACTAGCAACAAATAACAGACCCATCTCTGTAAGAGCTACCGGTTTGGGCTCCGCCCGTAATGTGCCCCTATATGGCTTTAATGGCAATAATACTTTTGGTCCTAAATGGTCCACCCCTAATTTATTAAAACAAATTAAATCTATAAAACCACAAATTATTCGTTACCCCGGTGGCAACGTAAGTGACTGGTGGGACTGGCAAACCGGCTGGTTCATCAACAACTCCGACCTCCCAACCAGATATAAACAATTATCTAAGGTTTCTATGGGACTTGATGAATTGAAAAAAGTAATAGATGCCACTGGTTGTCAGGTGGTGTTTGTCTTAAATATGATTTCATCTTCTTTATCCGACCAAATTTTAATGTTGCAACATGCCCAGCAAATGGGTATTGCTGTGAAATGGATTGAATTAGGTAATGAATACAACATACCCAATAGTGCAGGAATGCAAAAATTCAAAGGTGCAAAGCTTTATGCCACAACAAGTCGAAATTGGATTAGTAGTATTCACAATTATTTCCCTCTAGCTCAAATTGCCATTGTAGGCGGTAATAGCTCGAATAATTTAATATCGTCTTGGAATACGATCGTATTAAAAGAAACACAATCAGCAAACGCTATCGTTTTACATAACTATCCTTGGCCAATCAAAGTCATTGATGCCAATGGCATCAACTTCTCGTTACTCTATAATCAGACAAATACTATCATCCAAAGAAAGGGATTTAATATAGCCAAATCGTTACCTTCTGTTTGGGTAACTGAATACAATATACTTTGGGGTAACCTAAAAAGAGTTTCAAATAAAAACCAAGTACTCTCCAATTATTGTTCATGGGGCGATGCATTAGGCATTATACTCATGACTTCCACCCTAACCCAACAAATTCCCAATCTTGAAATTGCCTGTGTTCACAACCTAACAGGTTATGAACCCTTTAGCGCTATTCAAACTAAAAACAAGACGTTCAACCTCTTACCCAATGGCATCGGTATAAAAGCATGGGGGCAAGCCTCAATAGGAATGAGTACAATGGCACAAATTAATTTCATAACTAACCAAAAGGAAGGTATACCAGATTACCAATTACTAGGTTGGAAATTCTCAAAAGATCAAATTATAAAAGCTATATTAGTCAACTTTACTAATCGCTATATGAAAGTAGATTTAAAGATGGCATCTTTAACAAAAAAAATATCCTACCGTACAATTTATGCAAACAAAAATCAACAAGTCATTGGCCTAAAGAATGTCCAACAAAAAAATGGAACAACCGAAAAGGAAATATTAACACTACCCCCATACTCTATTACTAATATTGAGGGCATTTAACACCATGCTTTTAATTTAATTATAAATTAAATTAAAAACCCTTTATCATAAATCTCAATACAATGTATACGAACAGAAAGAGCAATGTATCTAATATTTACTATTGCTTACCGCATACCCAATTTGGAAGTTGACCAACTCCTTTGTCACACAAATATTTCTTCAGCTTTTTGTTGGAATCTATGTATAATGGAGCGATAATTTCATTTATAGTATTTTGTTCAACAGGTGCTTGATTTTGCTTATTATCTCTATTTATCTTGTAATAAACATCTCTTAGCCAAACCTTTAGCTTATGATTTTTTCGTAGCACATCCTCCAATGCATCATTCAATTTTAAAACATAACCATGTAGAATTTTATTTCTTACAAAACTAGTTTTGTTTTCAATGGTATATTTCATGTTTTGGAAAGGAGTAGAATCAATATCTAACCAATTAGCCAAATCACACATTATAGTTTGTGGATTTACAATAAAATCTTCGAAAAAAATTATTTTAAAGTTATCAGAACCATATTCATCAAACCATTCAGGAATAAAATCAAAGTACTTGCCTTCTACTATCGCCCGGCTATAGTCTGTATCAATAAGTGGCATTTTCGATGCTTGTATGCATTTTTCAACAAACATATCAATACCCTCATTTGTATCTATAAGCAATTTTGCCCGTAAATAATTATAATTGGAAAGAAACCGACTTACAGGATTACGAAGTATAACTATTATTTTATGGTCTGGCAAAACACGCCTCATCGCCTGTCTAAGAACCTGCCCCCCATAAATATAAGATGGACTTCCATCAAGAGCATATCTTTCGTCTTTTCTACCAATAAAAAATTTTTTATACTCCTCAACATCTTGAATGTCATTACCAAATCTCAGTGGGGTAAAATAATGGATTTCCTTTTTCCCTGGGCCATATATATCAGGGTGAACCGCTAAATATGTAAATAAAGAAGTTGTTGCCGCTTTATGTACGCCAGCAATTATCAAATTTGGCAATAGAACATTATTCATAAACAAATACTAAAAATAAATAAGACGTTTTTACATAATAAAATATAGCATTTTTATTTAGCTTCAAAAATATTCAATTTTTAAATTTTTAGCCCTTCAAAAAAAGAAGCCTGAATAATCTTCCATGTTTTTATATTTATATTATATTTTCCACTTAAAAAGAATCGCAAATTAATTCTGAAAAAAAATATAATTATGTTTATGTATGCTAAGACTGTCTTTTGTTTTTTTAAATAATAAACCCTATTCCTAGTTGTATATTTTATCGTAAAGTCCCCAAATTTAAATTTAATAATCGAACCAGCTTTAGACTTCGACAAACTACCTTCTTTATGAAGAAAAACAAGATCCTTAATGTACAGCATCTTAAAATTAGTGTATTTCAAAACTCTGTACCAAAAATCCGTATCATCAAAATAAACAAAATATTTTTCATCCATTAGCCCTACACTATTAAACACATCCTTATGTATTAATGCACAACATGTAGGTGCATATTCTATCTCCCTTTCAGGAAATTGATCCTCATCTTTTTCTTTCATTCCATCATGATAATTCATATAGCCGTTTAATCTTGTAAACCCCCCTCCAGCAAACCAAATTATGCTAGGATCCGCAAAATACATCATTTTAGGAACCACTATTTTATATTTTCTACTCTCGGCTGCTCTTATTAATTTGGATACTAAAGATGCTTCAAACAATGTATCATTATTAATCAAAATAATATAGCTACATCCATCTTCTAATGCCTTAGTAATTCCCTGATTATTACCTCCTGCAACACCATTATTAAAGTCGTTATTTATATATACAATAGTTCGTTTAATTTTAGATCTAATTTTATCAATTGTGCGGTCGCTAGAATTATTATCGACTAAATACAGCGAGATATTTTCGTAATCTTGGCCATTAATTGAATCAATAAAATCATCAATAACCCCTTCACTATTAAAAGTAATTGTAACTAATCCTACTTTATGCATAAAAAATTTTATTTAAAAAGCCCTTTATCTCGCATTTCATTAATTGATAGCTCATAATCATCCCTTTGGACAGCCTGTGTCTTTACCCATCCTGCAAATAAAGCAATTCCTTCCTCAAAGCTCACTTGAGGAGCAAAACCAAGTTGCTTGATTCTGGTCAAGTCTGCATAATTATGTCTAATATCCCCAAGCCGATAATTCCCTGTAACTTTAATGTCAACATTCGAATTATAAAGTTCTTTCAATTTATTAGCGACGGTCAGCACATCGGTGTTTACACCAGAACCAACATTGTAAACCTCATCATTTGCCTGTTCATTTTCCAAACCAATGATTGTCGCTCTAACAACATCGTCAATATAAACAAAATCCCTACTCTCTTTGCCATCTTCAAAGATATTAATAGGGTTATTGTTTAATATTCTTGTGGAAAAAATTGACAAAATACCTGTATAAGGATTTGAAAGGGACTGCCCAGGCCCATAAACATTTTGATATCGAAAAGCTACTGCCGGAATGCCCAAGCTCTTACACACCACCAAGACCATCTGCTCCTGATTTTGCTTAGTAATTCCATAGATAGATTTAGGATGAATCTTTGATTCTTCATCCGTTCCTGTCAGCTCCAACTCTCTGTCACAAACCGGACATCTTAATTCAAAGTTACCTTTTGAAAGCAATTCTTCGTTACGGTCTGCCGGATAGACAAATTTATGCTCAGTGCAGTAATATTTTCCTTCGCCATAAATGGCACGAGAGGATGCGACAATAACCTTTTTTACCTGATGCTTTTCATTTGCCAAATAATCAAGGAGCAGTGCTGTACCACGAACATTAACATCAACATACTTCTCAATTTCATACATAGATTGCCCTGTTCCCGTTTCGGCAGCCAAATGTATAATCGCATCTTGGCCAATTAAAGCCTTCATCCAGTCCTCCATTAGAGACACATCGCCATGTATAAAATTAACTTTATCCTTTATTGATTGATAAAGAGGAGATTCTTGGGTTTCATCTCCGTGGATCTGCGGAGATAGATTATCAAGAACCGTAACATTATAGCCTTTTTTTATGAGTCTTAATGCTAAATTTGAACCGATAAAACCAGCACCACCAGTTATTAAAATAGATTTATTCATAATGCATTTTGTTTTATTTTAGATAGTCGTATCTCTATTCTCTTAAAAATGGTTTTAGTTAATATCTTGTTTCCAAATTAAAAAAGGTGACTTCCTAATTTGTGATTTACTAAAAATTATAAATAGTCCACTAATTATAAAAGTTACAAGAAAAGGCTTAAGTAATAAAGGCTCAACCATTACACTTAAAAGCAACACTAAGGAAATAAGCCACTTATAGCGCAATATAAAGACCTGTTTTATATATGCAACAATAAAAACAATACTGAAAGGAACCCCTAATGTCCCTAAAAGAAAAAATATCGAATTTGAACTTCCTCTATTTTCAGGTGAAATCCCGAGATAGCTTAACGTCTCTTGAGGTAGTTGATAAATATCTCTTATAGCAGCATACCTCTGGTCATCCAACCCTACACCAACTAAAAAATTCTCCTTAATCACAACCCATTGCTGAAGTAAATCATACAACCTAACCATGGACGATGTTTCGTTATTACCATTGAGTTTATTATTAACATTTCCTAAAATAAAAGGAAAGATAAAAACAAAAGCAACTATGCATATAGGAAGAATTATTAATGGCCGGCGCTTTATTAGACTAACGATTGCAATCGAGCTCGTCAATATACATATAAAATAAGCCGTTGTAGAATAGGTCGTTAAAATCGCCAAAAAAGTTAAACCCAATTCAAATTTATTATTTTTAATAATATAAAGTTGAAAAAATAATAATAAATTTAAGTATAATTGTAGTACACCTGGTTCCCAAAATAATCCTTGGTTTCTAATTAATGAAATACCTCCAATGTTAAATGAATATTGGTCGGCAAACCTATTAAATATATAATAAAATGTATCAACAGGATATCCATTAAAATCATTTACCTTATGCTGAAATAATATAAAGGAAAAAAAAGTCACTATAAGCGCATTTAGTATCGCATGTAATCTTATAAATTTTAATATCCTATAGAATATTGAAATAAATCTTTTATATGAAAATACAGAAAACACAAAAATACAGAAAAGCCCCTGAGTAAAAAATATCATATATATATATATATATTTAACTATATCTTGAGGCTTAATTGAAAATACATAATTAATGAATATTATGAATAAAACAAAAAGCAATACAATTACAAATGACTTTGTCAAATTGGCTCTTAACTTTGATTTATTTACGAAGATATGATATAACACACAAGCTAAAAATACTAACATTAACACATTTCTTTCCATCACAGAAAAGACACTCCCTCCTGTAAGAACCCATAAAAAAAGGGTAATATAAAGCATAAGGCTATGCTTCATTTTTGCTGACTTAATCATACTACGATACAGAACTATGGATACTTAACCCACTTTTGTTTTGAAAAATCATATCTTTTAATAATTTTAGCTGGAACCCCAGCCCCAATACAATAATCAGGAATATCCTTTGTCACAACCGAATTTGCGGCAACAATTGAATGTTTCCCAATATTCGCACCAATAATTGACACATTTTCACCAATCCAACTATTATCTCCTATCACCACCTCTCTTATTAACTTTATAGGTTGCATCTTAATTGGGATATTAATATCTTGATATTCATGACTATTATCAGAAATATACACCTTGTCTGCAATTAGAACATTATCTCCAATAGTAATGCTTTTTAACGAGATAATATGACTCATTCGACCAATATAGGTTCCATTGCCAATAAATAAACATGGTTGAGCCGCCAAGGCTTCAATCCAGCTACCATCGTGAATGAAAACCTTATTCCCAATACTAATATATTTTGCTCCTTTTATTCTAAATGATCCTAATATAGTAGACTTCTTTCCTAGTTTAAAAAAATTCCCTTTAAAAAGGAATAATCTAGCCTTAGAAAGAATTAACTTCAATCTATTAATACGCTCAAACTTTATCATAATAAATTAGCTTTAAATTCTCCATACGTCTAAATTTACTCCAAGATTTTCTTCTATCGCAATTAAGTCACCTTTAAAATACATATTAAGCAATTTACTCTTTTCAATAGAATCAATTCTACCGTACGCAACGGGCTTATTATTTACTGATTGCAACTTATTCCTCATTTTTCTCCTCATCACTTCAGATGGAATCATTATTTTCAAAGCGCTCTTAAATATAGACTTTTCATTCAATATTTTTTTCACAAATTTCAATCTCGCTTTGCTACTTTGGTTGCTTATTTTATCGGTTTGCAATTCAACAGAATAGTCAATATTTAAAAATTTCAATAAATCAATTATCGTTTTTCTTACATCTTTAAAACACTCTTCAAAAATATAAACTCTAACATTTTCTCTTCCAAATATATCCTGATATCTTTTAACATCATCTGAATAAAGACCAAGCCTAACATATTCAAACCTATTCAAATTAACAAAGTCTCTTTCAGCAAGATATTTTTCGGTTCTTTGCGACTCCACTTTAAGTGCCTCTTCAAAAGATAATTCTTCTTTCTGGTCTCGCCTATTATGCAAGTAATGTGAATATGCTCGATCAACTGGATGCCTAAGTATAAATACAAACTTAGCATTTTCACCAATTGTTTCCTTTATTCTTTGAGGTGCAAATTCATTTGCCAAATAAGTAGGCGTAAAGTCTGCAATAATAGGCTGATTTTTATAATCTCCAAAATATGAATCCAAGTACCACTTCAGTCCCTTATTGAAGTTGCTTTCATCATTAAAAAACCGCGGCTCCTTAAAAGACGAAAGACAAATATCTGGGTGACCTTTTAAAATATCATATATTGTAGTAGTTCCAGCTTTCGGAGCACCTCCGCAGAAAAAGTTAGGTAAAATTGCATTCATATAACATATATCTATAAACACAAGAAGATCACAATCCCCTGTATCATTAACTATTAAACAAATCTTATACTTTTGTTTATGGTATAAATATCTTTCAATAACAGTCTATCCAACACTCGCCGAATAACATGCTGTTTCAGTCAAATATCTATTTCTACCTATTTGACCTTTAATAATAAACATTGCAATCAACTGTATATCTTTTTTAAAAGACCGATCGGATTAAAGAAAGTTCTCAATCCACTCTTATTTAAAATATAAAATGTTGATGATAAATTATATAAAGTTTGGCCGAAGAAGATAGCAATACTAGCTCCCAATACCCCTCCTAAAGCTGGAATTAATATAAAAAACAATGTCGCTGTCACAACTGACGAAATAACAGTTATATTCCGCAATTGTACTTGATAACCACACATATTTAAGAAAGTCCCCGTGGAACCAGCCCACGCATTAATTAACTGCCCAGCGATCAAAATTATTAAGGAAAGAGCCCCATTAATAAATTCCTTACCATAAAGTGATAATATAAACTTACAAAATACTATCATTAAAATTGACGTTATAATGCTCACAACAAATATAATTTTGTTAGAATTATCAATAACCTTCTGCAATTCAACTTTCTCGCCTTTCCAAAACAGCTCAGCAAATTTTGGTGCTGATACAGTATTGACAACATTTAAAATTAAACTAATAAGCATTGATAATTGTAAGCAAACATTAAAAATACCTACTTCAGATGTTGAAGATAAAGATTCAATAAATAACCCACCTGAGTTTGCAAGAAAATAATAAGATATTGTTGTTATCATCATTGGGATTGAAGTTTTAAACAAATCATATCTTGTTACTATTATCTTCATATCTTCGTCATCGGACTTGTCAACCCTTAAATATTTAAGAATGTAACTTTCTGTCATCAAGAAAGTACAAAAAATACCAATAACCAAAGCAATTACACCATTTAATTTATCATAATTAAATAACGGTAATGCAATAAGAATTAGAACAACTAATTGACGGCTAATACTCCTCAAAAACTCGGAAATTCTTAATTTCTTAAGCCCACGAATAAATTCTATTCCAATTAAATTTAACGATAAAAATGGCAAGACAATAGCTCCCATTTTCATAGCAGGTATATATGATTTATTTCCAAAAATATTCACTGAAATTTCATGTGAAAACAAAAATAATAATAATGCTATTATAATAGAAAATGGAATTGAAAACCCAATAATATATTTATATATTATTTTAATTGTATTTAATCCATTATTACTCTTGGCATATTGCCCCACATATCTTAACACAGCAACATTCATACCCATTGAACCCAAAATTGCTAGTAGCATTAAAAGATTTAAAGTCATGCTATAAATACCAACCCCCTCACTCCCAAACATCCTAGATATAACCAACACCACTATATAACCAATACCCATCCCAAAAATCTTAATCACAAACGTAACAGCGCTGCCCGTCAAAAGTTCGTTTAGGTTTTTGTCATCGCCAAGCTTTTTTTTTAATTTTTCAATCATATTAACCTTTGTTTTGTCCATTCTAATGGTCGATAGCCTAAGCATTAAATAGCTACTAAGAAAGTAATTCCCCGGGAGCCTACTTTCTGCAAAATAGACCAGAAGATGCCGGAAATTGTTTTTTGTTTGAGGGACACGTTTTTTATGAATGATGGATGATGAGTGATGCTGCTATTGGTCTCTGGCTATTGGCTTTTTGCCGCTGCGCAAAGGTAATGTTTTGTTGGAATGTTTATGAGGTTTATATTGGTTAATTGTTTATGATGGTGATGATGATTATATTGTTTAATCGGTTATATTGTTTATTGGATTTATGTGGACACGCCATAGGGCATTTCGACTTCATTTCGGCTTCGCTCAATGCAGGCATTCAATGACCTGCACAACTTGTTGATTATGTTGGTTATGAGGGTTGATCGGTTATGTTGGTTGGCTATTCGCTATTAGCTGCTTGCTATTGGCTTTTGGCATATTAGGCTAAAAGCTATTTGGATCACGGCCATTATATCATCGCCTCCCATTATTGGTTAAACCAAGAAAACACCAGACGCTCCTAACGGAACGCTTTACCGATTTTATGGCGTAACATCTACCGATGAGGTGTTCCTACGGAACATTGTTTCTGAGTTTGGGGATAATCAGTCTCGATAGTGCACCTCATCGCTTCATCACTAATGGCTAATCGGTTACGATGTTTAATTGTTTATTCCTCAGGGTTAATCGTTGTTTGCAAACAGCTAAGAGTTAAAGGCCATTTCGACTCCGCTCAATGGCCGACTGAGGGCTTCGCTCAATGCAAGCGCTCAATGACCCACTTCATTGGGTGGCTGAACGGAGTCGAAGCCACCCTCAATGCAGGCTCCCAATACAGGGCTCAGTATCCCGATATTTACCAGATAGTAGCTTTCAGAAAATCAGAGATATGCAGATGTTGTATGCCCTGAATATCATCTTGCCAAAAATCATCCATTGACACAACATATTTCGGATATTGATCCTGAATTGCAAGTAACGACTGGAACTCTCTTTCTACCGTTTCATTTCGATCCAACTTATAAGCGACCTGCACATATATTTTATAGCCGGCTTTCTCGGCGATGAAATCAACTTCCTTTGCTGCCAATTTTCCTATATAGACATTATATCCTCTCCGTTTCAACTCTAAAAACACAATATTTTCCAGAATGCCACCAATCATCCGATCCCTATAGCCCATGGTAGCATAAATGAGCG
>Ga0164242_10006942_pt1 | contig 12414 bp, 13 predicted proteins | sample OricomgcompostMG_FD_108783 | JGI IMG/M metagenome (GOLD analysis project Ga0164242, IMG submission 108783) | Miracle-Growth compost microbial communities from Emeryville, California, USA - Original compost - Miracle growth compost (MG) ... | reverse complement strand
TCGCTCCATTCTTCGCGAGAGACGATTTCAATCGCTTTCTCGTAAGTAATCAGATCGCTGGAATGGAGAGAATATGCTCCCGCGAGCAACGCGCCTATTTGATCCCCATATCTGCGTGACTTCAAATGCTCGGCAACAGCTTTAGCGAAAGTCAGAGCGTTTGCCCTAATAACTGGCAAAAGTGAAACTGACCGGCTAATCAAGCCGGATGCGAACTCAGGCGTAATGCGCTCATATGTAACTGCCTCCAAATCCTCGAACGGAATATCGCCGGGCCGCGAATGATCTCTGAGAGACAAAACCGTTACGCGGCTTTCGTCCGATCTCTTGGTAATGCCTGTATTGATCGACTGAAACAAAAAGCATGATCTTGGTTTATATGATTTGGCCTTTATGCCGGACGCGTCTCCCTTCAAAATCTGCACGGAGTTCTCAGAACTAGCCACGCGCTGATAACCTAGAATTTCCTCCATTCGAAACGCACTCGACTTACTGTCTCTTTCAGCTTCGTCGAAAATGACAGGGCGCGCATCCGATTGGAGTTCCTGACGAATACCTGGTTCCGTTGTGTTAAACGCAACATACAGGCCAATCTTTGAAAGGCAGACATTCACGATCCTGTCCATCACCCAGCTTTTCCCGGCGCCACTACCTCCGGTGATCCATATCGACGGGCGCCATTCCAGCGCGCCGCATATGGGCGCCAGCACAATCCAGCCCGCGAGCAATGTGCCATTGGCAGGTGTTTCCCATCTCAACAGTTTGCAGATTTTCATGAGCCAATGCGCGTCTTTAGTCGCCAGTGGCGCGCTGATATCTTTCAACAGGCTTAAATCTGATTCGTAAATATACGGGCTACCTGGATATTGCAGGGATCGACGCCGACCATTGACGATCAGTGCATCGCCGATATGGAGGACTGGCGTTTTTCCTTCCATCCACGCGCCCCGGCCTCGGATGAAATGGGGATCAAACTGGCCTCTTTGCCGGCACAGCTCCATGAGATAATCGGCAAGTTGCACCCATGAAAATCCCTGTTTTGACCAAAATTGCTGAAATTCCACTTCCCAGTATTTTGCGGCACTTGCCATGCCTGACAAATTAGCTCGCGTATGCTCCGCCGGTCTGAGTTCAGTTACGACACGTTTGCTCTGTGAAAAGTAATAAAACGTATCTTTTATATATCCCAATGGGATTACGCCAATTCCACGCGGCTCATCTTCCTCTGGTTCACCATCGTTTGGTGGACCATGATTTACGTATTCTTCGTGATTTACGTATTCTGCGCTTTCATCATCCCGAATTAGTCTGTTATTCAACCATTCTTTAGGATTTTCCGCATCCAAATCTGCGGCATCGAATCCTTGCGGTAATCCAGATATATCAATCACTCTAGATTGCGGTAATTTTTCTAATATTTCCGTTGCCGCTTTCATACCGGGCTCATCGGCGTCAGGCCAGATTACGATCTCACGTCCAACCAGCGGCGACCAGTCTGCGTTTTTGACTGCGCTAGATCCGCCAGGCCAGGTTACGGCGACAAAATCGGGAAACAAACGTGCGGCGGCATCGGCGGCTTTTTCGCCTTCGCAGACCATGACGGGAGCGTCATGCCTCTCAAAGAGGATTTGGAGGCCGTACAGGGGCCTTGGGGCGTTTGGGTGCTTCCATACCCACCCATATGCTCCAATGCCTGTACGGCCCCAGGAAAGCCCCCTGAACGTCTTCTTGTGTGTTTCGGTGGCCTCTGTGCGCACCACATAGCTCACAACGCGTCCTTGCGCGTCCATATAGGGGTAAATTGTCGCATCTGGTGGCAACGGAGCCGGCGGCGCATCCGGCGGCGGAGCGCACGAGACGTAAACCGCCCGGGCAGTTTTGGCCGCCCCTTTATCCCCATCCGTCACCCCCCTATCCGCATCCTTGGCCGAGGCGCGCTCGACACCCAGATATTCGAGCGCCTCAGCTACCGTGCAATGCCGAGTTTTCTGAACAAAATCTATGACATCTCCCTTTTCACCGCAGCCAAAGCAATGAAACCGATTTCCCCGATAAACCGTGAAACTCGGCGTTTTCTCGTCATGAAACGGGCATAGTCCCAAATATTCCGAACCGCGCCGCGTCAATTTGACCGTGCGCCCGATCACTTCCTCGATTCGGACGCTGGCCTTGATGGCCTCCATGTCGGTCATGGTTTAACCGCGATTGGCGGCGGGCAGGCGGGATATGATTTTTTGGTCCGAGGCCGCGAAATCGGGTCTTGCTTCGGAGATCGCGCCCCGGACAATCTCGGCCGCCGCCACGCCGCGCCTTTTGCTCTCGGTGCTGATATATTCCCACTGATGCGGCGTGAAAGTGATGCAGAGCTTGATGTTTTTCACGAAAGCCTCCGTTGTATTAAAGATTACTAAAGCATCCATGTGAATGGCGTCAACGAATATCCAGCCCGGCGGCACAAAAAGACTTGCCAGGGCGGCACAAAAAAAATATGATGAGTTTCAATAGGTTGGCACACGATTGAACAAAGTGTACCGCCCATGTGCACGCTAGGTGTGCCGGAAATTCGACGCTATATCAGCATCGTTGCCAATTGTCACGCCTGGTACACTTTTTCCAGGAAAATAGCTATACGCGCGGAATAGGGATGACTGTATGTATTTTAGAATAATGGTGTACCGGTGTGCCAATAGCGTACTACTACTACTTACTAACTAATAAGAATTTATTTATTATAAGGGGTTATCCCTTCCGTGCTGAAAATTTCAGGCGGCACACCAGTGTTCACCGTGACGGCACCGGAATGAATTATTTGTGCCGCCTGAAAATCGCGTCGCCGAATACGTTTTCGGCTTGACAAGATGTGACGTGAGAGCCAATAGATAGCGACACACAGGAGAACATCTAAGTGATTATTGAAAAGGACATCCCAATCCCATTGAGATACAACACTCGCGGAGCTTTTGGAGGATCTAAATATCAATTTTCCAAGATGGAAATTGGGGACTCTGCACTGGTTTCTAGGGCTGGCCATGCTACGGCTAGAAAATTTTCAGAGCGTCATCCCCCTTACAAATTTACATCCCAAAAACAACCAGACGGCACGATCCGCATCTGGCGAACCGCATAATCCGCTTGCCAAATCCGCACCGGGAAATGTAAATCGCAGGTATGAACAAGGGCCGACCTTCGAGCTATAAACCGGAATATGTGGAGCAAGCGCGTGCCCTTGCGGAGAATGGCGCGACAACGTTCGACATTGCGGAATTCTTTGGCGTCTCCGTCCAGACCATCCATAACTGGATGGCGAAACACACGGATTTTGTCGAAGCCATAGAAGTTGCTAAAAAAATAGCCGATTCTAGGGTAGAACGCTCATTATATGAGCGGGCAATCGGTTACAGCTACAATGCTGAGAAGATAATGTCCTATGAAGGGGAGATAATCAGGGCACCATACGTTCATCATGTGCCTCCAGAGATATCTGCACAGATAATTTGGCTAAGAAATAGGCAACCAGACAAATGGCGGCAGCAACCAACAAGCGATGAAGGTGAAACAACGATCACCATTACCGGCGGATTGCCTGATTAATGGGCATTACCATCGCGCTGCCGACGCTGCATGCGGGCCAGGTTGAATGCTACAAGGCACGAAAGCGCTGGAACCGGGTGCGTTGCGGGCGCCGTTGGGGGAAAACCAAGCAGATCGTCACTATTGGCGCAAATGACGCCACAAAGCGTAAGAAAGTGGCTATTATTGCGCCAGAGCACAAGCAGCTTTACGAGATATACGATGAATTAATAGGCATTCTGTCTCCCATCAAACGCCGCGCCTCCAAAACTGAGGGCACAATCAGGACTACGACCGGCGGAGTAGTGGACTTCTGGGCGCTGAACGATAATGAGCTGGCTTGCCGTGGGCGTGAGTATGATCGGATCCTCGGCGACGAGATCGCCTTTACGAAACTTCGCCAGATGCAAGGAATCTGGCGGAAATCGATCAAGCCCACGCTGCTGACCACGCGTGGGGATGCGTGGATATTCAGCACGCCGAACGGCATCGATCCTGACAATTTTTTCTTCAACCCGGACGATGGCGAGGAATGGAACGATTTTCACGCCCCAACGTCATCCAACCCCATGGTGCCGCCGGAAGAGATCGAGCGTGAGCGCCTAACCAATCATCCGCTCGTTTTTAAACAGGAGTTCCTGGCGGAGTTTGTCGACTGGTCTGGCGTCCAGTTCTTCGATCTGCAATCTTTCCTGGTCAACGGCGCCCCTGTCCCCATCCCTGACCGCGTGGATGGCGTGTTTGCCATCATCGACAGCGCGACGAAAACCGGCAAGGAGCATGACGGTACCGGAGTGGTTTATTGCTCCATCCAGCGCGTGCCGCAGCCCAGGCTGGTGATCTTGGATTACGATCTGGTCCAGATCGAGGGCGCGCTGCTCGAAACATGGCTCCCCACGGTCTATCAAAACCTGGAGGCTCTTGCCCGTGAGACAAACGCCAGGGCTGGCTCAATGGGCGTGATGATCGAGGACAAGGCATCCGGCATGATCCTGCTGCAGCAGGCCCAGAGGCGTGGCTGGGGGGCCAGGCCGATTGATAGCGCGCTGACTTCTGTGGGCAAGGACGAGCGGGCCATCTCGGTTTCTGGCTACGTCTACCAGGGGCTGGTAAAGTTCTCTGATCGTGCGTACAACAAAAACGTGGTGTTCAAGGGCCGGTCGAAAAACCACTTGGTCGATCAGATAACCTCGTTCAAAATCGGGGATAAGGACCAAAAACGCGCTGATGATTTAACTGATTGTATGACATATGCGATCTCGGTTGCGCTGGGTAATAGTCGTGGTTTTTAAAGTAATTTACCGAGTTTTTGCGCGAAATAGATGGGATCATGCGCCCATTTCTGCAAATTGCAGGAACGACATGTCAGTTGTAGATTTTTCCTACTATTTTCCCCTCCTTGAGAAATAGGCACAATATGGTCAACATGATATTTATTTTGTATATTTTTTGCACAATATGCGCATTTACCTTTTTGCATGGTCAGAATATCCAAAATATCTTGCCATGTGTGAGTTCCAGAAACTATTTGTTTTTGCTTTCTGTTTCTATGATGAGTTCTGTATCGTTCTGCATTCTTTTTACGGTATTCTTTTTTGCGCTCCTTTATGGAGGGATCGACTGCTTCACGAGCCTCTCGTCTAAGCTTGGCGCATTCGGAACACATTCCATTTACTACCAGTCGTTCCGAAAAATGACCGCGTTTGCATGGATCTGGACTAAGATATCTAGTTTTCCCATCGGCCTTAGCTTGTTCCCGAGGAGAAAGAACGCGGGTGGCGCGACGTTTTTTGGTTTCTTCTTTCAAGAATTTTATGTGATCTTTGGAGCATTCAAGGCATCTTGTGCAAGACGCGTATCGAAAAGCTATATGTCCTTTAGGGCACGGCTTGCCTGTAAAGTAAAATTTCAAACCTCGCGCTTTAGCTTCTTTTTTGGAAATAATGGCGTGAGTCATGAAGGCATTATGTCATGAGTTTAGACCGTAGCAAATACCGTCAAGGAGGTTTCTGACCGTGATCATCTTCCTTATCCCTATTTTCGTCGTCATCTTCGCCTTGATCTTCCTTTGGTGGTTTGCGAGCCTTGCCGTTTTGCTGGCCCGGCTCGTTTTCGCCGTGCTAAGGCTGCTGGCATTGGTGTTCGTCGTGTGGCCCTGCCGCGCGGGTGAACGCCTGGCTGAATACTTGACGAGACCCAAGGAACTATGAGCGGTTCGATAGACAACAGCGCGGGGACAACCAACGCTTGGGCCGGCGTAGGCGGTTCATATGGCTCGGAACTGACCCGCATTCTGCTGTGCGAATCTATCCAGCCCGGCAGCGATGTCTCCTATCAAACGTGCAAAACACTCTACGCGTTTCACCCTCTCGGCGCCAAAATCGCGGATGACCCCATCATTCTAGCCCAATCCCAGCGCCGCGAAATCAGCATTCCGAACTCGCCGGAGAGCCGGGTTAAAGAGGCGTTCGAAGCGCAATGGCAGGAAATGGACCTCGACTCATACATTTTCGGCATTGCCTCGACCTCCCGAATCTACGGCATCGGCTCGCTGTTTTACGGCGCTGTCGGCAAGGACGGCAAAGCGCTACCCACCAATGAGCCAATCGACCCGTGGGATTTGCACAAATACCAGATCTATTTCTCGGTTGCCGATCCGCTGAACACTGCAGGGTCGCTTGTCCTGAACCAGGACCCAAATTCCCCGGACTTCCAGAAAACCCACTCCATCGCCGTTGCCGGCCAGCCCTACCACTCCAGCCGCGCGGTCGTGCTGATGAACGAACGCCCGCTCTACATTGAATGGAGCAACCCGGCGTTTGGTTTCACGGGCCGTTCGGTTTATCAGCGTTCTCTATACCCCCTTAAGTCGTTTATCCGTTGCATGAAGACGGATGAGATGGTTGCCCGTAAATCGGGGCTGCTTATAGCGAAGATAAAGCAACCCGGTTCTATCATCAACAATTTGATGCAAATCGCAACTGGCGTCAAGAGGGCATTGCTGAAAGAAGCACAAACCGACGAGGTTTTGTCCATCGATCCGGATGAAGCCATCGAAACGCTCAACATGCAGAACATTGACGGCGCCTATGGCCAAGCCCGGAAAAACATCTTGGAGAATATCGCCGCCGCCACACCTATGCCCGCAATCATGCTGAATGGCGAGACGTTTGCCGAGGGGTTTGGAGAAGGCACGGAGGATGCGAAGAAGGTCGCTCACTTCATCAACCGCATCCGTATGTGGATGCAGCGGGTTTACGCGTTCTGTGACGTGATCTGCATGTACAAGGCTTGGACGCCGGAGTTTTACGAGACGATCCAAGCCGAGTTTCCGGACTATCGGAAGATCGACTACAAAACCGCGTTTATGCAGTGGAAGAACTCGTTTAAGGCCGAATGGCCGTCGCTTCTGATTGAGCCGGAGAGTGAGCTTGCGAAGGCAGAGGATGTCAAGCTTAAAGCTATCATCGCCATGCTAGAAATACTTCTGCCTCAACTTGATCCCGAAAATATGGCTTTGACCATTCAATGGGCGGCTGAAAACTTCAACGATTTGAAGCTTCTTTTTACATCGCCTCTTATTCTGGATTACGACAGTTTGTCTCAATTCATGGAGGAGCGAAAGAAACAGCAAGACGAAGCCGCGCAGGCCACAATTGCACCTCCTGAAGCTGCGCCCCCAGAGAGCGGGCGCACATGACACAGCAGGACATGCTCGCCAGATATGAACTAATCAAGGCCGAGCATGCCTTTGCATGTGATTTGTTTTCCAACTCAACTGACAACTATGAGCGTATCGTGTGGTATAGCGTTTCCTGGGAGCTTTATTCCGAGGCCCACGAATTGAGCAAGAAGATCGCCGCCCAAAAGGGCCTTCCTCTGTGGCGCTAGGCGTTTTCTACCGCACGCTCACTGAGGCCGTCGCGGACATCACGGAACACGGCTTCGATAGCGAGGCGCGCGTGCACGACTGGGTCGAGCGCATCCGCCGCGCGGCGCGGGACGATCTTGTACCCGAGGCACGGCTCACGGCGGAGCTAAAGCGCGTCTTAACCTCGGCCTATGACCGCTATGTGGAACGCGGCGGCATCTTGCTGCGGCATCAGGACATCCCGCGATGGACGATTGACCGGGTAAAGCCGAAACTGCGGAGCGAGCTGGATCGGCGCATTATGGCGTCTGCCGGGCTGATCAAGCTGAACCGCGAGCAGTCAAAACAGAAGACCGTCCAGCGCTTTGTGGGCTGGGCAACATCCATTCCTGCGGGCGGCTCTAGCGTTGTCGAGCGCGTGCCGGTCAAAACCGAAATCCGCAAGGCGCTGGCATCGCTACCGTTTGAAGAGCGCCGGGTGCTGATCGACCAGTCTCATAAGTTGATCTCGGCCGTTTCCAATATAGTCGCAACGGATGGGGGAGCAATTGCGGGCGTCTGGAACGACCATGGACACACGGACAAATCGTACAATGCCCGGCCCGAACACCTCAAGCGAACCGGCAAGTTTTTCCTGATCCGTGATAATTGGGCGCAGCAGGCCGGTCTCTGTAAACCGGGCCCGGATGGCTATATGGACGAAATCGAAGCGCCAGGGGAATTTGTGGGGTGCCGGTGCTTTTACCGATATGTGTATGCAATCCGCCGTTTGCCTGAGTTCATGCTGACTGAGAAGGGCAAGAAAGCGCTGGCGGAGCGCGCCTCCGTTAGTATAAACATGCCAGCGTGAAGCCTGTAAACGAACTAACCGAAATGGAAATTGCCGACGGCATCCGCGACGGATTGCTGCAATCTCCAACTATTTGCGGTAATTCTGGATATTTCGCAGTTCGCATTTTCGGTACTGGCGCGGCATATCGATCTGGTGTTGACGAATATTCGTGGCGCGATCCTGATATTTACATCACCGACGAAGTTGTGCGCCGATGCAACGGAATGCCGGTCATATTCTATCATCCGATTGACGGAATGTTAGACAGCGAGAGTTTTCGACAACAAATCGTAGGAACCATAATCCTGCCTTACATCAAAGGTGAGGAAATATGGGGAATTGCAAGAATTCTTGATGAGGACACAATAAATATCCTCAGCAATCTGGAAATGTCCACATCGCCCGCCGTTAAGTTCGCGCGGGGTAGCGGGACACGAAAGATTATAATTGACGGCGCGAAAACGCTTTTGTTAGAAGGTTTGCCACAACTCATTGACCACCTCGCAATTTGTGAGCATGGGGTATGGGACAAGTTAGGCGAGCCGTCTGGCGTTATATCCGATTCTGTAGGAGTTCAAAAAGTGCCTGATGATGCACCGGAAGTAAAAAAGGCCGACGCGGATACAGCGCCCCCGGCTTGGGCTGCGGATATGATGAAGCGCATGGACAGCTTTGGCCACCTCATGGAGCGCATGGACGCCATCGACAAGAAGATGGACGAATCTTTCGAGAAGTGGGCGAAAGAGGAAAAAGAAGAGCCTGAACACAAAGAGGATTCCAAGAAGCGCGCCGATGCCGAGGACAAGAAAGAAGAGTCCGAGGAAGAAAAGAAGGGGCGCGAGGAAAAGGAAAAGGCCGATGCTCAGATGAAGGCTGACGCCACCAGACGCCTGGACGAACTGGAGGCTAAATTGCGCCCCACCGAACGCTCCGATGCAGAGACCGCCGAATGTGCCGATGCTCAAGCGCGCTGGGATAGCGTGGCGATGGCGTTCGGCAAATCCGCTCGTGCCCCTCTGGCTGGCGAAACTCCCGCCGCATATCGCCGCCGTCTGGCATCTGAATATCAGCAGCACTCCACGCGCTGGAAATCCACCGATCTTGCCACCCTACCCGCAGATGCGCTCTTCAACGCCGAGGCGGACATTCGCGCCGATGCCATGGCGGCCAGCCGCCGGCCGGTTGATCTCGGCGCCGGTCAGTTGCGCGAGATCAAATCCCAGAGCAATGCCGGGCATCGCATCTCCGAATTCGTCGGCGATCCGGAGGGCTGGATGGCGCATTTTAAGCAACCCATGCGCCAACGCGTGACCGGCCTCGGTCTGAAAACCAATTAAGGAAGGCATTTCATGTCAGGCGTAATTCTCAACCCGATCCAAACCACCAACGCGCAGCCCTCGTTTTACGTCTCGTCTGACGGTCTCGTTCAGGGCGCTGCCTTCCTCCAGCCGAATTCCCGCTATAACCTCGAACAGGGCAACGTGGCCGCTGGCAACGTGCTGTATGGCGGTTGCGCGGTTTCCGTGTCCATCGCGCCGAATACGGGGCTGCCCGGCACCAAGGAGCCGACGCTTGCGCTGGCCGGCTCCATTGCTGCTGTGAACGGTCTGGTGATTTTCGACCAGTCCGTGGCCATGATCAACACCCCGCAGAGCACTGTGCCTACCGCCAGCGCCGCGCAGTCCGTGTCGTTCGTTCGCATTGGGCAGAACACGCAGGTTGTGGTGGCGGCGGTTCCAACTCTTCTCGATCTCGATGGCGGCCTGATTACGCAACAGGTTTCCTGGGATTTCACCAACCAGCAGCTTATTCCGTATGTCCCGGCCTATGGCGCCGCGACTCCGACAGCGTACGCCTATACCTCGTCAACCGGAGCGCTTGCCCTGACGTTTGCCGCAGCCCCCGGCCCGATTGTGGGCGATGTGGTGACGCTGACCGGCTTTACCGGCGCCAACGTCGCCCTGAATGGCGCATGGCCGGTGACGGCGCTTTCCGGTGACGTGCTGACGGTGTCCGCGATTGCGGGCCTTGGCGCGCTTACCCCGACCGGGGGCACTTTGGTTGCCGGTGGTGGGGCTTTCCCATGCCAGATTCTCCAGGTTAGTTCCGGCAACTCCATGACTATCTCGTCTGCCGCCGGACTGTACAACTGGAATTACACCGGCACCGCCGCCTTGATCTCGTTCTAACGGAGCGCCAATGTCCTCGATCTTCCCGGCTTATGCCATCGTTCATCCGAGCTTCATCGAGCCGGACATTCTGCTCCAGTACAACCAGGTGTCGGGGGCGTTTGATTTGCTCGCCGGGGAGAACCCGCGAAACAAGATCGATACCGTTGACCAATACGTCTACATCAAGACCCTCTCGCTGCGTACGAGCGTGACCAGCGGACAGGGCGCGGCGAACAGCTTGCCCAGCGCCACGCTGGTGCCGCGCATGATCTCAACGCCAACCTATCTGGTTAGGACCCGCGCGGAATACGACCACCACGATACCGCCGCCGCAGGCGAGTGGGGTGTCGGCTTGCCGGAAGCATACCGTCTCGCCGGACGCCAAGGCATTTTCCAGCAGGCGCGCAATATGCTTCTGTTTGGGCGCAATCCGTCTCAGGGCGAAGGGCTTCTAAATACCAACGGCGCAACCGCCGTCGCGCTGCCGCCCGATACCAATGGAAACGATACTGTCCGCACCTATGACAACGGGCAGATGTCACTGTTCTTGCTGGGGCTGATCTCCAACATCAAGCAGCGCATGATGCAGATGGGTCAGCCTAACCGCATCGTGGTTTGTGGCCCCCAGCGCGTTCTGGCTTGGTGGTCCTATGTGGGCATCGTGCAGTTGACGCAGTTTCAGCGCGCGGGTGCGGGCAGCACCACTACGGGCGGCATGACAAAGGATGTCTTGCTCAGCAACGGCGACAAGATCGATTTCGCTTATGACGACACCTTGATCGGTAAAGGCACCAACGGTGCCGATGCGGTCATCTTCACCATTCCCGAGATCGTCAAGCCGGTTGGTTCCAAGATCAATACCGCCGAGTTCAACGGCCTGGAACCTGGCCTTGATGCGTGCGTGCTGATGTACATGGATATGGCGGCCCCGCGCGAGATCACGATGCCGCTGGCCGGCGGCGCCGTCGATACGGTGTTTGAGCAGAAATTCACATCAGGTTGGGCGCCTCGTCCCGAATCCGTGACCATTCTGTCAGCCGTGTATTAAGGAGACATTCGTGAAGCTCTATCTCGGAAACTCCACCAAACAGCGCCGCGAGTTCTATTATCGCGTTCCCGGCGAGGCCGTCACCGGCCCGCATCATTGCCTCGCAATTCCGCCGGGCCGTCAGGATACCATCCCCGGTGATCATACTCGCGCCGTACTGGATAGCATCATTGAGCCGTATCTCAAGCATGGTTGGAAAAATGTCTCTGAGCTGAGCCGGTCCCACGCTTTCGTCGGCATGTGCTACAGCTTCGACAAGCCGATCAGCGAGAATCTGCTCAACTACACCATCGACGCCAACGATGGTCATCTTGACGATGCGGCCAAGGATGAGCTTGTGAAATTCGCCATGGCGAATTCGGTGTTGCTGGAAAACGAAGACCCGAACGCGCCGCAGATCAAGCAGATCGATGTGTGCGTGGATGATATCCGCGATCCCCGCGACATGGCCCATACGCCGCGCGCGGATGGTGTTTCCATCACCAAGGCTCGGCCCGATCCCGTGCCGCGCAAACGTGCGCGCGCCTGATGAATGTCGGGGTTTACGCGTCCTTTCTGCCCTAATCTGGTTGACTTCACCACTTTCGTGACGACGGCCCCCGTACTGCCGACTGGATTGGCTATTCCAGGGGTGGCACTTCCCTCTGACGATCCATATATCGGATATGCTTTTGAGATCGCGGTGCGCATCGTCAATCGCGCCCTACAAGTCGTCAGTCCGTTGATTTACACCCTGGCTGTATATAATCTCGGCATGGATCGGCTGATTAATATCTGTCCGGATCAACCTGGGCAGACATATTTCTCCACGTTGCGCGGCGCTCCGCCAGCGGGATATGGCATCGCCTCTTTTGTTCCAGGTGTGGTGACGACCGCCTATGATGAATCGACCGGCTCAACGCTCACGGCGCCGGAATTCATG
>Ga0164242_10006941_pt1 | contig 12416 bp, 14 predicted proteins | sample OricomgcompostMG_FD_108783 | JGI IMG/M metagenome (GOLD analysis project Ga0164242, IMG submission 108783) | Miracle-Growth compost microbial communities from Emeryville, California, USA - Original compost - Miracle growth compost (MG) ... | reverse complement strand
CGTTGCCGCGAGCTCGGGCCTCGACCACCAGCGGTGCGCGGTCATCAGCACGCGCTCCTCGGCGGTGTGCCCGGCATCGGAGACCTCGAAGGCGGGCACCCAGCAGGCGAAGAACACGTCTTCCTGCTCGATCACGACGTCGGTGTAGCCGTGCACGACCCGCCGCGTCATCACCGGCCCGACGAGGTCGCCCTCGGTGACCACGACGCCGGATTCCTCCCAGAGCTCGCGCACCGCGGCGGCTCGCTCGGTCTCCCCCGGGTCGATGCCACCGCCCGGCGTGATCCACCAGTACGCCTCCTCCAACCCCGGGTCGGTGTCGCGGAACAGCAACAGCCGGTCCCGGTCGTCGATGAGCAGGACCCGGGCCGTACGACGGATGCGGCGCGGGCGCTCCTCGGGCGGGACGGCGATCAGCGTGCGGGCGGACTCCGAGGTCATGTCGCCATTGTGCTCGCAGCGCATCATCGCCCCTCCTCGGCCACCTCGGGAGGCGCTGTGGACTGGTGACCGCGCTCTCCCTATAGTCATGTTAGTCGCTAGACATTGGCGACACTAACCACAGGAGATGAAGATGCGGAAGAACCAGCAGATCGGGCTCGCCTCGGTTGCTACCGCCCTGACGGTCGCCATCGCCGGTTCGGCGAGCGGAGCGACACCCCACCACACCACGGGCGCGGCGGCCGGCGACAGACCGACCGCCGCGGCGAGCGCCATCGCACCCCCGGTCACCGTGACCACCAACACGCTGGGCAAGCGGGCCCGCGGCGACATCTTCGTGGCGCCGTACGGGACCTCTCCCATCTACACCAGCGGAGCCGAGATCCTCAGTCCCGACGGCAAGAAGGTGGTCTGGTACCGCCCCGCCGCGGCCGGCTCGACCATCGCGGACTTCCGCACCCAGACCTACCGCGGCAAGCCGGTCCTGACCTTCTGGCAGGGCACCGGCCTGGGCGGCCTGGCCACCGGCACGGACTACATCTACAACGACAGATACCGCAAGATCGCCGAGGTGCACGCCGGCAACGGGCAGACCGCGGACGGCCACGAGTTCCTCATCACCAAGAAGAACACCGCGCTGGTGCTGGCCTACGAGAAGTCCACCGCCGACCTGACCTCGATCGGCGGACCGGCGAACCAGACCGTGATCAACGGCGTTGCGCAGGAGATCGACATCCGGACCGGCAAGGTCCTCTTCGAGTGGAACAGTGCCGACCACGTCCCGTACTCCGAGAGCGAGCAGCCGCTGCCGGCGAGCGCCTCGACGCCGTGGGACTGGTTCCACATCAACGCGGTCAAGGTCGACAGCCACGGCGACCTCCTGATCGACGCCCGCAACACCTGGACCGCCTACGACGTCGACCGCCGCACCGGTGACATCAACTGGAAGCTCGGCGGCAAGGACAGCTCCTTCACGCTGAAGGCCGCCGACGGCACCACGCTCAACGACGCTGGCCGGATCTTCGCCTGGCAGCATGACGCCGAGGACCACGGCCACGGCCTGTTCACCGTCTTCGACAACGAGTCCGCCGGCGTCGCGAACACCGGCGCCAACGCGCAGTCCTCGCTCGACCGGAGCCGCTCCGTGGCGATCCGTCTCGACACCAAGGCGCGCACCGCCACGCTCGTCAAGGAGTACGACGAGCCGGCCACGGAGCTGGCGCCGTCGCAGGGCAACACCCAGCTGCTGGGCAACGGTGACGTCTTCACCGGTTGGGGCGCCCTGCCGCGCCTCACGGAGTTCGACCCGGCCGGCCACGTCGTCTTCGACGCGAGCTACCCCGACGGCTTCGTGAGCTACCGCGCCTACCGGCAGGCATGGCAGCCGGCCAAGAAGCACCGCGCGCACGCCGGCTGAGGCCGTCGGTCCGGGACGAGGTGGCTGCCCCGAAGCACCGGGAGCCAGTCATCTCGTCCCGGACCGACGTCATGCCGACGCGAGAGCTTCGCGCGTGGCCGGTCGGCGCGCGGCGTACGCATCGACGACGGTGACGACGACCAGACCGGCGACGAGCAGCGCCGAGCCGAGCGCGGCTGCCGCGGAGAGGTGCTCGTGCAGGACGGCCACGCCGAGCAGTACGGCCAGCAGCGGCTCGGCGAGGCTCAGCGTCCCGGCGGTCGCCGCCGTGGTGCGGTGCAGACCGCGGACGAACGCCGCGTACGCGATCGCCGTGGCGATGACCCCGATCCAGAGCACCAGCACCAGCGAGCGCGGTGAGCCGAGGTGCTCCGGACGCAGCGCCATGACCGGGGCCAGGACCACCCCGGCGACCACGAGCGTCAACGCCGTCACCGGCAGGGGCGGCACACCGGTGTCGAGGAAGCGCTTCGCAGCGACGGTGTACGCGCCGTAGCAGGTGCCGGAGACGAGTGCGGTCGCCAGGCCGACGCCGCTGAGCGAATCCCGCCCGCCCGGCACGAGCAGGATGACGCAGCCCGCCACCGCGCACAGCGTCCCCATCGCCCAGCCCGCTCCGAACCGCTCGCCCGTCCACCAGCGGGCGCACACGCCGGTGGCGGCCGGGGCGACGCCCAACGCGATCGCCGTCGCCAGCGCCGCCCCCAGCCGATCGACCGCGGCCATGAAGCTGACCTGGTAGACCCCGGTCGCCAGCGCAGCCAGAGCGACCCAACCCACGGCGTCGCGACGCAGCGCGGTGGCCCAGGGCCGCACGCCCCCGCTGATCGCCGTCAGGACGACACCGCCGACGAGGAGCCGGGCCACGCCGAGCGCGGCCGGGTCGGCGTGGGAACCGGACAGAATCTGCGCCGGACCCACGGTGCCCCAGAGCGCCGCCGCGAGCAGGACGCCGCCGCTTCCCCGAGCACCCATGCTGACGAATATCCGGTCCATACGCGCAACGCTAGGCAGGGATGCGGCCTTGGAGCCAGCACACCGAACTTAATTCGGCTATGGTCGTCAGATGACCGATCTCGACGAACTAGATACGGCCATCCTGCGGGAGCTGCAGCGCGATGCACGGCGGACGAACCGTGACATCGCCGCCGCGGTCGGCGTCGCCCCGACGACGGCCCTGGACCGCACCCGGTCGCTGCGCGAGCGCGGCGTGATCACCGGCAGCCGCCTCGAGCTCGACCTCGCGAAGATCGGCCGACCGGTCCAGGCACTCGTCGCCGTGCGCGTACGACCACCGACGCGGGCGCACATCGAGGGGTTTCGCACGTGGGCGACGGCCCTGCCCGAGGTGATCGGCGTCTTCGTGACCAGCGGCAGCGAGGACTTCCTGATCCACGTCGCGGTGCCGGACAACGAGCATCTGTACGCGTTCGTCATCGACCGGCTCACCGAGAAGCCGGAGGTCGCCGACGTACGCACCTCGATCGTCTACGAGCACCTGCGCAGCGAGCCCACGCTCCCGGGCAAACGGCCCAGGGGCTCAGGCGAGCGCTGAGCAGGCCGATCTCAAGGCATGCTCTCGGTGCCGCTCCTGCCTCTTCTCCGGGGTCGGGCACGCCCGAAACGGCACAAGGTGCACGGCAAGAAGAAGCACCACAAGCGCCATCACACCAAGCACCGCCACCAGCGGCACCATCCCAAGAAGCACCCGGCGAAGCCGGCCCCGGTCGATCCCAGCGTCGTCCACGTCGCCGATCGCTTCACCGGCGGCTACACGGAGGCGCAGGGTCGGGCGATCAGCGCCGCCGGTGGCACGCTGGCGTGGTTCGACAAGCAGCTCGCCCCAGGAAGCGTCGCGGAGAGCGCCCGCGCCGGCCAGCTGTGGTCGTGGTTCCCGTTGCTCGCGAACACGCCGCAGCAGCGGTACGCCTCCGAGCGCGCCGGCAAGGAAGGAAGCTGGGAGCACGGAATCGACCTGGTCTCCTGGACGATCCTGCGCCGCGCGCACAGCGAGCGCGGCGTGCTGGAGTCGATGGTCGAGCTGTGGTCGGACCACCTGCACATCGCGTGGGGCTCCGACGCCTGGTACTGGCGGCAGGACTTCGACACCCTCATCCGCTCCCACGCGTTGGGCCGGTTCTCCGACCTGCTGGTGGCCGCCTCCCTGCACCCCGCGATGCTCGTGTGGCTCAACAACGCGCAGTCCACCGCCGCCCATCCCGACGAGAACCAAGGGCGCGAGCTGCTGGAGCTGCACACCGTCGGCCGCGGCCAGTACGGCGAGGACGAGGTCAAGGCCTCGGCCCGGATCCTGTCGGGCTGGACGGTCCGATTCGCTTGGGACACCACGCACACGACGGTCGCACCGATGGCAGCCTTCTACGACCCGAAGCGGCACGCCACCGGTCCCGCGACCGTGCTGGGCTTCACCAGCGACGGTGACGGCCGCGACGGCCAGACCGCCAAGGACTACCTGACCTACCTCGCGCGTCACCCCGCGACCGCGCGTCGGATCGCGACCCGGATCGCGACCCGGTTCGTCAGCGACAGCCCGTCCGCCGCGCTGGTCAGCCACCTGGCCCAGGTCTACCTCGCGAACGACACCGACGTGCGCCCGGTGCTGCGCGCGCTGGTGCGCCATCCGGAGTTCGCCGCCTCCGCGAAGAAGAAGGTCCGCACACCGGTCGCCGACCTGGTCGCCACGATCAGGGTGCTCGGCGTCGACATCCACCCGCCGACCGATCGGGACAGCGCCGCCCACACCATCGCGTACGTGCACGGTGGGCTGCAGCCGTACTCCTGGCCCCGCCCGGGCGGCCCGCCGGACACCGCCGCCGCCTACGCCTCGGCCAGCCGCATGCTGGCCAGCTTCGAGATGCACTGGAACCTCGCCGGCGGCTACTGGCCCACCCAGGACGTCGTCTACCGCAAGCCCTCAGCCTTCCTCCCCGCCGGCGCGTTCACCGTCGCCCAGTACGCCGACCGGCTCTGCCGGCTCGTCCACGCCACCGGAGCCGACGACGCCAGCACCCACGCGGTCGCGCAGGCCGTCGGTGCGAGCGCCGGCCAGGCCGCCGACGCGTCGCTGCGGGGCGCGCTGGGCAGCTGGCTCGGCGTCCGCGCGCTCGGCGCCGTCCTCGACCACCCCCGCCATCTCACCCGCTGAGCAGACCATGACCCACGAACCCTCCTGCTGCGCCGACCTGCGCACCGCCACTCTCTCCCGGCGCCGGCTGCTCGCCGGCCTCGGCGCCGCAGCGCTCGGCGGCATGACCGTCAGTGTCTTCGGCGACGCGGTCCGCCAGGTCTCGTACGCCGACACGGTCACCGATCCGAGCGCCGACCCGACGGCCACGCCTCAGGCCGCCGCGGGCAACGTGCTGGTGGTGTTGTCGCTGCGCGGCGCCATCGACGGTCTCGGCGTCGTGGTCCCGCACGGTGACCCGGCGTACGCGCCGGCCCGGCCGCGGATCGGCATCCCGCAGAGCCGGCTGCTCGCCGCTGACTCGATGTTCGGCCTGCACCCGGCGATGGCGCCGCTGATGCCGTGGTGGACGTCGGGGAAGTTCGCCGCGGTGCAGGCCGTCGGACTGCCGCTGCCCAACCGGTCTCACTTCTCCGCGATGGAGCAGATCGAGGAGGCCGACGCGACCAGCTCGGTCCGGCAGGGCTGGGTCAACCGAATGGTCGGTCTCGACGCCGACGTCCAGCCGACGGAGGCCGTCCACCTCTCCTCGTCGATGGCGCCGACCCTCGTGGCCGGTCCGGCGCCGACCCTCGCCGCCGACGGCCTGTCCGGCATCGCGCTCGCCGGTGCGAACCCCGCGTACGACACCGACCCGGTCTGGCGGCAGCGGAGGCGTACCAGTCTGGCCACCGCGTGGAGCGGCACGACGGGAACGCTGGGCGACGCCGTCCGCGACGCGCTCGAGGTCACCGAACGGCTCGGACCGGTTGCGGCGAGCACCGGCGGCCCGCAGAACGGGGCGACGTATCCGACCGCCTGGCCGGGCGCCGACCTGGCGGACGCGCTGCGCGACACCGCCCGGCTGATCCGTGCCGATGTCGGCACCGAGGTGGTCTCGATCGACTTCGGCTCCTGGGACCTGCACGCCAACTACGGCAGCGCCGACTCCGGGACGATGACCGGCCTGATCGGCGCTCTGGCCGGCAACATCGCCGCGTTCCTCACGGATCTGGGGCCGGACCTGGGCCGGGTCACGGTGCTCACCATCAGCGAGTTCGGCCGCCGGCTCGGCGAGAACGGCGCGGGCGGGCTCGACCACGGCTGGGGCAACATGATGCTGCTCTTCGGCGCGGGGGTCCGGGGCGGCCGCTACCACGGCACGTGGCCCGGGCTGACGACCACGAACCCGTACGTCGACGACGACCTCGCGGTGACCACCGACTATCGCGACGTGATCGGCGAGGTCATCGCCAAGCGCTTCCCTGGCCGGAGCCCGGCCAGTGTCTTCCCCGGCCACCAACCCCGCCCGATCGGCGTCATGAGCTGAGCGGGTCTGGGGCGGATCTGCTGAGAGCAGATCCGCCTGCAGGCGAATCGCTGGGCTACGGCTCGACGGCGGCGCACGCTCGCAGCATGACCCAGAACACGGACACCGCCGCCGGCCCGCTGGACGACCAGCTCACCATCCGGCTCCAGCACCAACGCATCATCGTCCTCGGCCGGGAGGTCGACGACCCCATCGCCAACCGGATCTGCGCCCAGCTCCTCCTGCTGAGCGCCGAGGACCCGCACCGCGACATCAGTCTCTACATCAACTCCCCCGGGGGCTCGGTCACCGCGGGCATGGCGATCTACGACACCATGCAGCTGATTCCCAACGACGTCTCGACGCTCGCCATGGGGCTCGCGGCCAGCATGGGCCAGTTCCTCCTGACCGCCGGCACGCCTGGCAAGCGCTACGTCCTGCCCAACGCCGAGGTGCTGCTCCACCAGGGCTCCGCCGGCTTCGGCGGCAGCGCGAGCGACATCGAGATCCAGGCCGCCCGGCTCGCCCGGATGAACCAGCGGATGCTGCGGATCACCGCCGAGCGCACGGGACAGAGCATCGAACGGGTCGACCACGACTCGCTGCGGGACAAGTGGTTCACCGCCGAGGAGGCGTGCGCGTACGGCCTGGCCGATGCCGTGCTGAGCGACGTACAGGCGGTGACGCCGGCCCGGGGCGGAGGCTTCGGCCTCGCGGAGGCGGGCGCCGGGATGGGCGTGAAGGTGGGCGCGCGATGAGCAGCTACACCATCCCCTCGGTGGTGGAGAAGACCCGCACGGGCGAGCGCGCGGTCGACATTTACAGCCGCCTGCTCAGCGACCGGATCGTCTACATCGGCACCCCGATCGACGCCGGCGTGGCCAACGTGGTGATCGCCCAGCTCCTGCACCTGGAGTCGGAGAGCCCGGAGTCCGAGATCAACCTCTACCTCAACAGCCCGGGCGGCGAGCCGACCGCGATGCTCGCGATCTACGACACCATGCAGTTCATCCGGGCCTCCGTGGCGACGACGTGCGTGGGACAGGCGGCCAGCACCGCGTCCGTACTGCTCGCCGCCGGGACGCCCGGACGGCGGATGGTGCTGCCGCACGCCCGGATCGTGCTCGACCAGCCGCAGGCCGGCCGGCGCGGAGCGCTGCCCGATCTGCAGGTCGAGGCCGCCGAGGTGGCGCGGCTGCGCACCGAGCTGGTCGAGCTGCTCGCCCGGCACACCGGGCGCAGCGTGGAGCAGGTGCGGGCCGACACCGAGCGCGACCTGGTGCTCGGAGCGAGTGACGCGCTGTCGTACGGCGTGGTCGACACGGTGCTGGAGAGCCGGAAGCTGACCTCGGTGTGATGCTTCGCCGGGAGCACTCAGGCGCGCAACAGCCGGTTGGCGAAGGTCGACATTGTGTAGACGCCGATCCCGAAGACGACCTCGAGGACGTTCGCCGGCGTGTAGCCGGCGGCGAGGAAGCCGTCGAGCTCCTCCTCTGACACCTCACCCGCTTGATCGAGCACCCGGTGCACGAAGACCCGGACCGCCTCGAGCTCAGGGTCGGGGAGGTCGGCGCTCTCGCGCAGCGGCGCCACGAGGTCCGGGCGGCCCAGCCGGCCGAGCGTGCTGCCGTGGATGCTCACGCAGGTCTGGCAGCCGTTGCGGACCGCGACGGTCATCACGACGACCTCGCGGGCGAGCGCCGGCAGGGTGCTCTGCTCGAAGGCGGCGCTGGCCCGCAGGAAGCCGTTGAGGAGGTGCGGGGACGTGGCCATCTTCGCGACCGGCAGCGGCATGCCGCCGAACTTCGCCTGCACGGCGGTCATGGCCGCGCGGGAGGCGTCCGGCGCGGTCTCCAGGGTGTGGGTCGGGAAGGTCATGGGAGCTCCTCGGGAAACTAGTCAATGTGGTTGTCTATCCGAGCAGCTACGCTAGGGCCGCGACGGGAGTCCGTCAACCAGGTTGACCAATCGAGGAGGTACGGGTGGGATCCAGGCCCGGCTTCGAGCTGCCACTGCTCCTGCTCGCGGGGTTCCGCGAGATGGTCGACGAGACGCACCGCCGGCTTGCGGAGCTCGGCCACCCCGACGTGCGCAGTGCCCATGGCTTCGCCATGCAGGCCATCGGGGCCGGCGCGACCGCCAGCGAGGTCGCTCGGCGCCTCGGCGTGAGCAAGCAGGCCGCCGCCAAGACCATCGAGCGACTCGTCGAGCTGGGCTACGTCGTCCCGGCGCCGGATCCGCGCGACGCGCGCCGCAAGGTCCTCGCCCCAACCAGGCGCGGCCATGACATGTTGCGGCACAGCGCCGCCATCTTCGAGGACATCCGGACGCAGTGGGCGGAGAGGATCGGCGAGGGCCAGCTCGACCGCCTGCACGAGGACCTCGCCCGCTTGGTCGGCGATCGGGTGTTCGACGTCGACGGCCTCAGCGGGCTGGCCGACTGAGCTGCCGCCGACGCCGACGCGCGGAGGGGCCGCTCAGGCGGCGAGCGCGAGCGGCCCGCGGGGCGCGCCAGGGCGGGCGGCGACCAGGCGCCGTGCGACCCGGGCGGTGAGGTCGATCAGCCCGAGGCCGAGCGCACCGCCGACCGCCTCGATCACCTCCGAGCTTGGCTCCTTGCGACCGCGCTCGACCTCGGAGAGGTACTGGGTCGACACGCCGGCCTCGCCGGCCACGTCGGCGAGGGTGCGGTCCTGGCCGAGTCGCTCCTCGCGCAGCTCACGACCTACCGCCTCGCGCCACAGCGGAGCACGCTGGTCGGCGGGGCGCACCGGCGAGACCGGCTGCGGAAAGCGAATGACCTGGCCCATGAGATCAACCTAGGCCCGGCGAGCTGACCGCGCGAGGGCGTTCACCGCAGGCGAACGGAGCGGTGACTCAGCGGGAGCTCCGGTCGCGGATCCAGGTCCTGACCACGACGGGATCCGGGTTGACGTGTGCGTGGCCGTCCACCAGGACGGTGGGGACGGTCTCGTCGCCGCCGGTCAGCCAGCGGAGCTCGGCGGCGGCATCCGGGTCGCGCCAGATGTCGACCCAGTGCAGTCGCCGCGCTGCCGTACCGAGGCGAAAGCGCAACCGCAGGCAGTACTGACAGCCCGGCCGCCAGAAGACCACCGGCGCACCGTCCGCGGCGCTCCGCCGGTGCGCCTCCGCGACCGTTCCCCCACGAGGGAAGAGCCACGGGGAGACGGCGAGGGCTCCGGCGAGCATCACCGCGCCCTCGATCCCCGCGGCCACCGGAGAAGACCCTCGGAGGAAGAGCGCGAGCGCCAGCCCGAGGGCGAGCGCGCCCATGACGGGACCCCAGCGGCGCAACATGCGCGACACTCTAGGCGGGCGCGACCGCGAGGCGGGTGGAAATGCGCAGGTCAGCGGCCGAGAAGTGCCAGCGCGTCGAGCCAGGGGTCCGTCCCGGCCACCTCACGCGGCGGCGCGAAGACTCCCGGCGTACCGCCGGGGCGCGCGGCGATCATCCGGGCGCTCTCGAGGACGAGTCGGACGATGGCCTGGTCCGGGCGGTACACGCCGCCGAGCGCGGTAGCGACGTCCCAGGCGTGGACGGCGCAGTCGACGATCTGCATGCCCAGCGCGACCTCCACCGGCACCTCGCGGTCGAACTCCGCCAGTCGCAGGGGACGCCCCGGCGGTGCCGCGCGGAAGGCCGCCCGCAGGCGCTCGGCGGAGTCGCTCCAGCGCGCGATGACCTGGTCGGAGGCGAGGGTCGGAGGGGCGTACGCGGCGAGCGGCGCATCGCCATCGCGCACCGCCGCGGCGAACCCGTCGTTCTGCCCGATCATGTGTCCGAGCAGCGCGCCGAGGTCCCACTCGGAGCACGGCGTCGGCGTGTCGAGCGGCGCCGAGGCGGCGCGGCGCACCTGGCTGTCGGCATCCTCGAGAGCGGCCTCGAACAGTCCGCGCGGATCATTAGTCGTCATGCGTAGATCGTATGCTGATGTAGACGGTCTGCACAGGCCTTAGGATTCCGGCCCATGGAGCGTCCCGACCTCGGCAAGCTGACCGCGGACCTGCTGCGCGAGATCATCCGGCGCGAGACGCCGATCCTCGAGCGCGCCGACCTGGGCATGTGGGACTACGTCGTCCTCAGCAGCCTCGGTGGCGGAGACGCGGCCACGCAGCGCGACCTCGCCGCTGCGTCCGGCCGGGACAAGACCCGGCTGATCGCGAACCTCGACCGACTCGAGAGCCGGGGGCTGGTGAGCCGCTCCCCCGACCCGCAGGACCGCCGTAACAAGGTGGTCTCCCTGACGCCGGCCGGACGCCGGCTGCTGACGAGGTGTCGCACCGAGATCCGCTCGATGGAGGACGACCTGCTCGCCGGGGTCCCGGCCGCCGACCGAGCCGCTTTCGAGCGGGTGCTGACCCACCTCGCCGACCGGAGCGGATAGCCCCCCGTCTCTGACTCAGTGCGCCTCTTCGACGGCGCGCGAGTCGGTCAGGGTGAGCGCACCCCAGGCCGCGATGACGCCGACGACGACGGCCAGAACGCCGTACGCCACCCGCTCCCCGTCGAAGAACGACTGCACGAGGTCGCCGCTCCAGGTGCCCGCCGGCAGGTTGACCGTCACCAGCGCCGCGATCAGCGTGCCGATCACGGCGGTGCCGATGCTCGTCCCGACCTCCTGCGCGGTGTCGTTGAGCGCGGCGCCGAGGGAGGTGCGATTTTCCGGCATCGCCGCGACCAGGGCCACGGCGCAGATCGTCATCACGGTGCGCAGCCCGATGGTCATCAGCACCATGCAGATCGCGATGACGAGATAGCCGTGGTGCACGCCCCATGCCATGCCCGCCAGCGAGGCGGCGAGGAAGCCGGCGCCGATCAGGCAGGCGATCCGGTGGCCGAACCGCTTGCCGAGCCCCTCCGAGAGCGGGGTCGCCAGGACCATCGTGACGATCAAAGGAAGGTTGGCCAGACCGGCGCGCATCGGGCTCCAGCCGTACGCGTACTGGAAGTGCAGGATGAGGCCGAACATCACGCCGGCCATCGCGATGGACGTGCCGACCTGGGCGAGCGTCGCGCCTCGGACCGTGCCCCGGCTGAACATCGTCAGGTCGAGCATCGGCTCGGCCGTACGGCGCTCGTGCCAGATGAAGCCGATCAGCGCCAGCACGGCGCCAGCGGCCGAGGCGATCGTGGCCAGCGAGACCCAGCCGTTCTCGACGCCGCTCGTGAGGGTGTACGAGGCCAGGCCTATGGTCGCGATGCACAGGATCGCGCCGGGCAGGTCGAGGCCCTCCTTGGTGAGGTCCTCCGGGCGGTCGGGCGCGACGCCGATCCGCACGCCGATCCAGGCGATCAGCGCGATCGGGGCGTTGACGACCAGGAGCCACTCCCACCGCACGTGCGCCAGCGCCGAGCCGCCGAGCACCGGGCCAAGGATGAAGCCGCTCATCCCGACGATGATCATCACGGTCATCGCGCGCATCCGCAGGGTGTCGTCGTCGAAGAGCCGGAAGACGAGCGAGTTGGTGATCGGCGCCATCATCGCCGCCGCGACGCCGAGCGCGGCGCGCAGGGCGATCAGCTCACCCGCGGAGCTGACCGCGACAACGAGCAGGCTGAGCAGGCCGAACAGGGACAGCCCGATGAGCAGGACGCGGCGCCGGCCGAGTCGATCGGCGGCCGATCCGGCGGTGAGCAGCAGACCACCGAAGGTCAGCGAGTACGCCCCGGTGACCCACTGCAGCGCCGTCGTGGTGCTGTGCAGGTCGCGCCCGATCGTCGGGATCGCGATGGTCAGCAGGGTGTTGTCGACCATCTCGACGAAGAACGCCAGACACAGCGCGAGCATCGGGATCCACGCCGCACCGAGGGAGGCGTAGGTGCGGCTGGTGGTCGGGGGCTGTTCGGTGGTGGCGCTCATGGGATCTCCTGCGGGGTCGGCGTCGAGAACCACTCTGCGGGAGACCGCCTTCAGCGCGGTTTCACCGTGGTTTCAGCGGCCGTCAGAGCGCCGAGCTGGCCTCGCGCAGCGCCTCCAGTGCCGCCAGGGCGTACGTCGCGAAGCCGGCCTCCTCGCTCTCCTGCGCCTCGAGCCAGGCGGCGT
>Ga0164242_10006940_pt1 | contig 12417 bp, 9 predicted proteins | sample OricomgcompostMG_FD_108783 | JGI IMG/M metagenome (GOLD analysis project Ga0164242, IMG submission 108783) | Miracle-Growth compost microbial communities from Emeryville, California, USA - Original compost - Miracle growth compost (MG) ... | reverse complement strand
GAGGATGTCGAGGTTGTGCTGCTCGCGCGTGGCGTCTTCGCCGTTGTGGATGATCACCACCCCGACGTCGAGCCGCTTCGCCTCGGCCTCGGCTCCGAGGGCCACATCGACGAAGAACGGGTTCGCCAGGTCGGCGAGGGCCAGGCCGAGCGTGCGCTGCCGGCCGGTGCGGAAGCGGCGGGCCCGCGCGGAAGGTGTGAAGCCGAGGTCGGCGATCACGGTGAGCACTCTTTCGCGCGTGGCGGCCCCGACATACGCGGGTCTGTTCAACACGTTGCTCACGGTGCCTGCGGAGACGCCCGCGTGACGCGCGACATCGCGGATCGTCACCATCGCGCCACATCCCTTCGAGCGGAGTTCAATCGAAACACGGCCCGAGGCCCGCCACGCCATGCGTTGCGAGCCCCGGGCGCTGGTGTTCGGATTCGGAACGGGTGTTCAGAATCAGAAGGAGAAGTCTCCGACATTGCTCTTGTCGAACACGAACATCGGGCCGAGGACGATCTCGCCGTCCTTGCCGACGGTGTACTCGCCGAGCTTGCCGGCGGTGAACTTGTCTCCCTCCTTGCCGGTGATCTCGCCCTTGACGAGTGCGTCAGCCGCATACGAGGCCAGGTAACCGAGATCCTCGGGGTTCCACAGGCCGAACTTCTCGACGATGCCGCTGTCGACATAGTCCTTCATCTCACTAGGGAGGCCGAGACCCGTGACCCACACCTTGCCCTGGAATTCCTTGGTGTCCGACAGATAGTGCGCAGCCTCCTTCACTGCGACCGTGTCGGGCGCGATGATCGCCTTCAGATCGGGAATCGACTGCATGAGTCCCTGGGCGGCCTGGTAGGACTTCTGGTCGTCGTCGTCACCGTAGGCGATCTTGGCGACCACGATGTTCGGGTGGTCCTTCTTCAGGAGCGCCTGGATGGCGTCGACCCACGCGTTCAGGTTGGCGGCATTGGCGCCACCCGACTCGATGGCGATCTTGCCGCCGTCGGCGCCGAGGTGGTCGGCGACGAGCTTGACGAGGCCCTCGGCGATGCCGTCAACCGTGGCCTGGTTGACGAACACGTCGCGGCAGTCGGTGTCGGTGTCGAAGGCGACAACCTTGACGCCCTGATTCTGCGCCTGGGTCAGGTCGTTGCACACGGCTGCCGGGTCGTTCGCGGCGATCGCGATGGCCTTCTGGCCGGTCTGGATCGCCGTCTGAATGAACGGCACCTGGTCCGCTGAACCGGTCGCCGTCGGGCCGGCCTCGGTGAAGGCCATCTTCAGCTCGTCAGCCCCCGCCTTGGCACCCTTGTCGGAGGCCTCGAAGTACTTGTTGCCGAGACTCTTCGGAATGAAGGTGACGCTGTTCGCGTCGCCGCTGTTCGAACCGTTGCTGCCGCCGTCGTTGCTGCTGCCGCCGTTGTTGCCGGAGCAGCCGGCAAGCAACAGGCCCGCAGTGGCGACCGCCACGACGGAGAGGCTGATCTTGCGGGCGAAGCCGCCGGATGTGTTCCTCATGATGTTCCTTTTCTCGCGGAGTGTGATTTCAGGGTGTGCTCGGTGATGCGAGTCATGCGCCTGCCGCAACGAGCGCGGAGGCCTTCGACCGGCGGCGGCGCGAGATGAATCCCGCAATGCTCGCGACGACGACGGAGAAGATGAGAGCGACGCCGGTGACGATGCTGATCGTGTCGGAGCCGATGCCTGCCAGCTGGAGCGTCTTGTTGAGAGCGGCGATGAGCAGACCACCGGCGAGCGCGCCGAACAGGGTGCCCTTGCCGCCCCAGATCGAGACGCCGCCCAGAACGATCGCCGTGACGACCTGAAGCTCGAAGCCGAAGCCGTTGGTGCCGATCGCGTTGCTGTACTGCAGCGTGAAGTACACGCCCGTCGCGCCGGCGATGATGCCCGACAGGACGAACAGGATGAACCGGGTGCGGTTCACCGCCACGCCCGAGAACGCCGCGTTCTCGATGCTCAAGCCGATCGCGAAGATGCCGCGGCCGAACGGTGTGAAGTGCAGCAGAACGCCGAACAGAATGGCCAGTACGACGATCGCGATCGTGACCGGTGGGAACGGCAGGCCCCACATCGGCGACGAGAGGAACCGCGGGATCTCCGGCGGGAACTTCGTGATCGAGGTGGTTCCCAGCAGGCCCACGGCGATGCCCCGGAACAGCGCCAGAGTGCCGATCGTGACGGCGAGGCTGGGCAGCCCGATGGCGGTCACGAGGACGCCGTTGAGCACGCCGACGAACGCGCCGGCCAGCACGCCGATCACGGCGGCGAGCCAGAGCGGAACTCCGGCCTGGTACGACAGCCCGAATAGAGCACTGGAGAAGCCCAGGATCGAGCCGACCGACAGGTCGATGTCGCTCGTGACGATGACAAGCGTCACGGGCAACAGCATCAGCAGCACCGGGCCCGCGTTCAGGATCATCGTCTGGTAGGTGTACGCCTGAGCGAAGAACGGGATGGCGAACGTGCCGATGAGCAGCAGCACCACGATCGCCAGCACGATCACGGATTCGGGGCGCAGCAGCGCGCGGCGCCAGAACGGGCGGCCGTGACGCGCGTAGCGCGCGCCCTCGATGATGGTCGTCGTCGTTGTAGCGGTCACTTCGCGCTCCCCTCTCTCTTGGCCCGCCGTATTCGGCTGATGAACAGAATGCGGTCGAGCATGATCGCACCGACGATGAACAGGCCCACCAATGCCTGCTGCCACAGACTCGGCACGCCGAGCACCGGCAGGGCGTTCGAGATCGTCGCCAGGAAGAACGCGCCCAGCGCCACGCCCCAGATCGACCCCGAGCCTCCGACAATCGCGACCCCGCCGACCACCGCTGCGGCCACCGCCTGCAGCTCGTAACCGGTGCCAACCTGCGCGTCGCCGGTGGCGAAGATCGCGAGGTAGGCGAGGCCAGCGAGACCCGCCAGAGCGCCACTCGCCGTGAAGGCGCCGAGTATCAGACGACGCTCGCTGAGGCCGAACAGGGTCGCCGCCTCAGGGTTGGAGCCCAGCGCGTACAGATCACGACCCGACCGACGGCTGGTCATGAACCATCCGACCAGCAGCACGACGATCAGCACGACCCACAGCAGTACCGGGATGCCCAGGAACGGCATGGTGCCCAGCGCGCGGAAGTCGGCCGGCAGCCAACTTGAGCGGATGAAGTGCGGGCCGATCCACAGGATCGCGATACCACGGTACGCGTACAGGGTACCCAATGTGATCACGAGCGACGGCACCCTCAGGAATGCGACAAGCAGTCCGTTGATCAACCCGAGGAACGCACCCAGCAGCATTCCCACCAGCACCACCAAGATGATAGGAATACCGGGGACGTTCGCGAAGAGAGTGCCGGCTGCGTACGTCGACAGACAGAGGATGGACCCGACGGACAGGTCGATGTTCCGGGTGATGATCACAATCGCCTCACCGATGGAGATGAGGATCAGGATCGTCGGCTGGCGCAGCAGCTCGCGCCACCCGCCGTCTGAGAAGATGAAGCTCGGCTGGATCGCTGCGGTCACAGCGACGAGCAGGATGATGAGCACGACGAGCGAGGACTCGCGCGCTCTCACCAGCTTCTGGAACCACGATCGGCCCGCCTCGACGGGCGCGACAGTGTGGGTGACGCTCATGCGGTTTCCCCCGTCGCGTGAGTTGCGGCGTACATGACCTTCTCGGGGGTCGCTTCGGCGCGCGGCAGATCCGCAGTGATACGACCCTCACGCACGACCAGCACGCGGTCTGCCATTCCGAGCACTTCGGGCAGCTCAGAGGAGATCATGAGCACAGCCACGCCGCGGCGGGCGAGTTCTGACAGCAGACGATGCACCTCTGCCTTCGTCCCCACGTCGATGCCGCGAGTGGGCTCGTCGACGATGAGGATCTTCGGCTCGGTGGCCAGCCACTTCCCGAGTACGACCTTCTGCTGGTTGCCGCCGGAGAGCATCGAGGCCTCGGTGTCCAGCGCGTGTGTTTTCACCTGCAGCCGCGCCGCCCACGTACGGGCGCTGGGTTCTTCCATCGACGAGGTGACGAAGCCGAGCTTGGCGAGATCCTCGCGGATCGCGAGCGTGATGTTGTCTTGCACGCCGGCGGCCATCGCCAGGCCCTGCTTGCGGCGATCCTCGGGCACGAATCCCATGCCGAGACGCATCGCGCCCATCGGGTTGTGCGCAGGAACGGACGTGCCGCCGATCGCGACCGAACCCGAGTCATAACGGTCGACGCCGAACACCGCGCGTGCGATCTCGCTGCGCCCTGCTCCGACCAGACCGGCGAGGCAGATGATCTCGCCCGAGCGCACGATGAAGCTGACATCGTCGAACACGCCTGCACTGGTCAGGTTCTTCACCTCGAGCACGGGCCCGCCGATGACCGCCTCTTCCTTGGGGAAGAGGTTCTCGACACTGCGTCCGACCATCTGGCGGATGATGTCGTCTTCGGTGACGTCAGCGGTGCGACTGGTCGCGATGTAGGTGCCATCGCGCATGACCGTCAGCACGTCACACAGCGCGAACACCTCGTCGAAGCGGTGCGAGATGAAGATGAGACCGCGACCCTCGTCGCGCAGCTGACGTGCAATGCCCATGAGCCTGTCGACCTCGACCCCGGACAGCGCGGCGGTCGGCTCGTCCATGATGATGATCTTCGCGTCCAGCGAGATCGACTTTGCGATCTCGACGACCTGCTGGTCGGCGATCGACAGACCGCGCGCTTCGCGCTCGGGGTCGATGGGCACGCCCAGGCGGCGCGTGAGCTCAACGGTCTCGCGGCGCATCCTGGCGCGGTCGAGTCCGCCGAATCGGTTGTAGGGCTGTCGCCCCACGAACATGTTCTCGGCGACGGTGAGGTCGGGGAAGAGGGTGGGCTCCTGGTAGATCACCGAGATGCCCGCATCCTTCGCTTCCTTCGTATTGTGGAAGTCGACGCTTTCACCCTCGAGAAGGAACTCGCCGGCGTCGCGCCGGTAGAGACCGCCGATGATCTTGACGAGCGTCGACTTGCCGGCGCCGTTCTCCCCGATCAGCGCATGGATCGAACCTGCCTCCACGGTCAGGTCGGCGCTCACAAGTGCCTTGACCGCTCCGAAGGATTTATTGACCCCGGACAGCTTCAGCAGTGCCGCATCAGTCATGCTTCACCTCGATCTCGATGGAGTAGGAGCGACTTTCGCCGGGCTGGAGCACGGGGAGCCGTCCGCCGTCGCGGGCCGCGCGCCGCCCCTGGATCTCCGGCGTGTTGGCCGGCTCCAGGCCCAGCACGAAGTGCTTGGTAGCGGTGAGCTTCCATTGGAAGATCGCCGGCAGCGTGTCGGAGTAGCGCAGCGTGAGAGACATCCCCCGCGCCTCATTGACGACGCGCGCCACTCGTTCGCCGCCCGCAGTGTGCACGAACAGCTGCTCGCGGAACCCCACCGTCGGCTCGCCGATGCGCGTGCGCTCATCGAACCCGGCAGCCGCGTCGGCGTCGCGCGGCACGACGGTGCGCGCCGGGATGTCGACGACGGTGCCCGCATCCAGCAGTGGCCAGCCGAGGTTCACGTGGTAGAGCACCATGTGGTCATGTGCGCTCTCGCCCTCGTTGGTCACGGTGTCGTCGATGCGCAGCGAGGACGACCCGACGGCCGAGCTGATCCGCCGCTGCAGCAGCAGGTTCTCGGCGAATACCGCGGTCTGGCGCACCGCGCCCCCCACCGCGACGACGTCGGCGTTCGCCGTGACCTCGCCCACGCGCGCGGGAATCGCGCCGATGCGGCCGTGCATCCCGATCACGCCGGACTCGTCGTCGGCGGGCGGCCCGAAGCTGTCGAGGCCGCACGTGGTGACCAGGCCTCCACCGAAGGTACGCAGCCAGCCGCGCCCTTCGGGCTCATAAGCGTCGGGACGCGTGACGCCTGTCGACGACATCCATGCCAGCGGGATGCCGCGGAACGTCGCTGCGCCGATGTCGAGGCCCCGGTCCGGATGCACGTCGAACTCGAGGCCACCCCCATTGACGACGCGGAACCGGCGTGCCCCCGGGCCGGGCCGTCGTCCTCGACGAAGCGGTCGACGCGCGCGACCTGGTCGAGCGAACCGATGCGCCGAAGCGCCTCGTCGCGCGGCGTGGTGAAGATGTCAGGCAACGCTACCCAACTCCTGGTTGTCGGGGCCGAAGTGCTTGAGCATCACGAGATCGTCCGTCGCGCTGCGGTTCGTGATCGTGACACCGGCGCGCGCCGCCTTCTCGGAGACGAAGAACTCGTCCTCGCTGAGCTGGCCGAAGCGCAGCAGGGTCGCCGCCTGCGCGTCATGCGGTCCAAATGTGCCGGCGCCCTGCACGACGATCACACCGTAGGCGTCCTGATCAGTGATCGTGACGGTCTGGCCGGGGCGCACCGTCAACTCCTTGGCGGCGAACGACGACGAGCGGTAGACGATCCACTTCTCGATGTACGCGACGCCGCCGTCCGCAGCCGACGCGTCGGTGGCGTAGGGGCGCATGAAGCGGTTCGCGACGAAATCGGGGTCGACGTTGCGGTCCCAGTCGAGCAGATCGATGATGAAGTCGTAGTCGCCGTGGTGGTCGTGCGGGACGTCCTTCCAGAGAAGCTCCTCGGGCACCTCGCGGTTATTGCTCCACGACTCGCACATGCTGAACACGTCGCTGGCCGACTGCGGCTCGTACGTGCAGATGCTCGCCGGTGCGTGCAACACGCCGGCGGGGATGTCCCACCCGGTACCGAGCTGGGTGCGGTAGCCGAGCGAGTAATCGGTGATGCGGTTGTCGCCACCCGACGAGAAGCGGGCCAGGCGCTCCTTGAGCTGCTCGGGGGTTGTGGCCGGCTGCAGACCGAGGAACGACACCGACTGGTCGCCGGTGTAGTTGTTCATGTGCGGCGAGTAGTAGTACGACTCGGGCTTGCCGACCTTGTCCACCAGCGCCGCCTTCTCGTTGCTGTGGTGTACGTGGAACGGCAGCGGCTGCAGATTGTCGTAGAACTTGGAGTACATCGTCCAGCCGCCGAAGCGATCCTGCAGGCGCGAGCCGATGACCTCAGCCTTGTGGTGAGCGACGAACTCGTCGAACGGCAGGAGACCGCCCTCGGGGTCGACGACCAGGCTCAGGCCCTCCCACGGACCGGTGAGCGGGCCGTTGTCGGCGCGAACGGTCGAGGCGAGCCAGCGTTCATCGATGCCGCCGCGGGTCTGCGGGAACGGGAAGTAGTCGTCCGGGTGGAGACGGATGCGACGGCCCGGGGTGCAGAACGCGCGAGGGACCCAGGCCGGCGCGAAGCGGACGATGCCGTCACCCGCATCGAGTGCGCGGTCGAACCCCCTCACGGAGGAGTTGACGTTCTCGTAGGCCTCGGTCATCGGGTGACGCCCTTCGTGCTCGGTGCGCCAACGAGTCCCCTCGCGACGCTGCTGATCGGGTTCGGTTCAATGAACCTGACCGGAAATGTAACACCGCCCCGTGCGTGTGTCAATGATCTTCCAAACAACACACGCGATCCCCGATTTTTCTAGGAGAAAGCGAGAATGGTGTTAGTTTTGGCGTAGACATAACAGAAATGTCACAGCACGGAGGCTCCGATGGCAGTAACCAGCAGCACCGAGTCCGAACAGCGCCGCGCCCAGCTCCTGGCGATTCTTGAGCGTGACAACATCATCCGATTGGCTGAAGCGGCGACGGCGCTGGACGTGTCGGCGATGACGATCCGGCGCGACCTCGCCGATCTCGAATCCGAAGGGCTGTTGCGGCGGGTGCGCGGCGGCGCGATCTCCGTGATCGGCCCGCGCCCCTACGGCGAACGCCAGTCGGTGCACTCGCGCGCGAAGGACGTGATCGCCGAGAAGGCATTGGCTCTCGTGCCGCGATTCGGCTCGGTGGCCTTCGACGCGTCGACGACGGTCGGCACCCTTGCCGCACGGGTCGGCCCGCGCTCGGGCCTGGTGGCCAGCACGAACTGCTACCCGACATACGCGGCGCTGAAGGGCAACCCCGGTGTGACGCCGATCCTGATCGGTGGTGAGACGGAGGAATCCACCGATACCTTCGTCGGCCCGCTCGCCGTGCAGGCCGCCGAGTCGCTGCGGTATCTGAAGTTCTTCTGCTCGGCGAGCGCGATCGACGCCGAGTTCGGCACGACCGAGGTCTCGCTAGCGGAGGCGCAGATGAAACGGGCGTTCACCCGCGTCTCGAAGGACGTGGTTCTGTGCGTCGACTCGTCGAAGCTGAGCCAGGAGGCCACGGCGTCAGCGCTCGAACTCGGCCGCATCGCGACCCTCATCACCGAGCTGTCGCCGGGCGATCCGCGGCTGGAGCCGTTCCGCGACAAGGTCGAGATCCGGTGAAGCACTGCTTGTCGTCTCCGTCATTTCTTGTTACATTTCACAGCGTAGAGCACGCTATATAACATCGTCGGCAATGCAGCCGGCCCGATCAGAGTGGGACCATGAGCGACACCCGAGCAGAGCTCGTCGGACGATCGAACCGGCTGGGCAGCGACCCGAAGAACACCAACTACGCCGGCGGCAACACCTCCGCCAAGGGCACCGAGATCGACCCGGTCACGGGCGAGCCCGTCGAGTTGCTGTGGGTGAAGGGTTCGGGGGGCGACCTGGGAACACTCACCGAGGCGGGCCTGGCCGTGCTGCGTCTGGACCGCATGAGGGCACTGCAGAACGTCTACCCTGGCGTCGACCGCGAAGACGAGATGGTGGCCACGTTCAACTACTGCCTGCACGGCAAGGGTGGCGCCGCCCCGTCGATCGACACATCGATGCACGGGCTCGTCGATGCCGCCCACGTCGACCACCTGCATCCCGACTCCGGCATAGCGATCGCGACCGCCGTGGATGGGCCGGCGCTGACCGAGAAGATCTTCGGTGAGAAGGTCGTCTGGGTGCCCTGGCGTCGCCCGGGGTTCCAGCTCGGTCTCGACATCGCCGCGATCAAGCGCGACCACCCTGCCGCCGTCGGCTGCATCCTCGGCGGCCACGGCATCACCGCCTGGGGCGAGACGAGCGAGGAGTGCGAGCGTAACTCGCTGTGGATCATCGACACTGCCGCGGACTACATCGCCGAGCACGGGAAGTCCGAGCCCTTCGGCGCCGCCGTCGACGGGTATGCGGCCCTGCCTGAGACCGAGCGCCGAGCCAAAGCCACCGCGCTGGCGCCCACCATCCGCGGCATCGCATCGCATGACCGCGTCATGGTGGGTCACTTCGACGACTCCCCCGAGGTACTCGAGTTCCTCTCGCGCGAGAAGCTGCTGCCGCTGGCGGCGCTGGGCACGAGCTGTCCCGACCACTTCCTGCGCACGAAGGTCAAGCCGATGGTGCTCGACCTGCCCGGCACCGCCTCGATCGAGGAGTCGCTCACGCGCCTGCATGAGCTGCACGAGCTGTACCGCGCGGATTACCAGGCCTACTACGACGCGCACGCCACCGCCGAATCCCCCGCGATTCGCGGCGCCGACCCGCTCATCGTGCTCGTGCCCGGTGTCGGCATGTTCAGTTACGGCGCCAACAAGCAGGCCGCGCGCGTGGCGGGCGAGTTCTACCGCAACGCGATCAACGTCATGCGCGGCGCTGAGGCGCTCTCCACGTACGCCCCGATCTCGGACGCCGAGAAGTTCCGCATCGAATACTGGGCGCTCGAAGAGGCCAAGCTGCAGCGCATGCCCAAGCCCAAGAGCCACCAGGGCCGCATCGCATTCATCACAGGTGCGGCGTCCGGAATCGGCAAGGCCATCGCGACGCGGCTGGCCGCCGAGGGCGCGTGTGTTGTGATCGCCGACCTCGACCTGGCCAAGGCGCAGACCGCGGCAGCCGAGATCGGCGGCGCCGATGTGGCCGTGGGTGTGGCGGCCGACGTCGCCGACGCCGGTGCGGTACAGGCTGCCGTCGACGCCGCCGTGCTCGCGTTCGGCGGCATCGATCTGGTCGTCAACAACGCCGGCCTGTCGATCGCGAAGTCGCTGCTGGAGACCACCGAGAAGGACTGGGACCTGCTGCACGACGTGATGTCGAAGGGCTCATTCCTGGTCTCACAGGCCGCTGCGAAAGTGCTCATCGCACAGGGCCTCGGTGGCGACATCGTCTACATCTCATCGAAGAACTCGGTGTTCGCGGGGCCGCGGAACATCGCCTACTCGGCAACCAAAGCCGACCAAGCACACCAGGTGCGACTGCTGGCCGCCGAGCTCGGTGAGTACGGCATCAAGGTCAACGGCATCAATCCCGATGGCGTTGTACGCGGCTCGGGGATCTTCTCGTCGGGCTGGGGCGCTGACCGCGCCAAGACGTACGGTGTGAAAGAGGAGGACCTCGGCCAGTTCTACGCGAACCGCACGATCCTCAAGCGCGAGGTCGTGCCGGAGAATGTCGCCGACGCGGTGTTCGTGCTGACCGGACCCGAACTGAGCCGCACGACCGGTCTTCACATCCCGGTCGACTCCGGCGTGGCCGCGGCGTTCCTGAGGTAGTCGACATGGGCAACGAATCCGTCGCCGCGATCGACTTGGGGGCGACGAGTGGACGGGTAGTCGTCGGCCGGGTGGCCGACGACGCCGTCGTGCTCGATATCGTGCAGCGATTCGCGAACAACCCCGTCTCCTACTGGGAGGGCGAAGCCGAGCGGTTGCACTGGAATCTGCTCGAGCAGTACCGTGCCATCCGGCTCGGTCTGCGCACCGCGTTGCGGCAGGAGGGCACGCTGCATAGCATCGCCGTCGATTCGTGGGGCGTGGATTACGCGCTGCTGCGCGGCGGCGCGCTCGCCGGAAACCCGTACCACTACCGTGATCACCGCACGATCCGGGGCGTGCGTGAGACGCACGCGCTCGTCGCGCCCGAGGAGCTCTACGCGATCAGCGGGCTACAGATCATGCCGATCAACTCCGTGTACCAGCTCACCGACGACAGACTCCAAGGTCGGCTCTGCGGCGGCGAGCAGGCGTTGCTGGTCCCCGACCTCATCACCTACTGGCTCACGGGGCAGATGGTGGCTGAGCGCACCAATGCCTCGACCACGGGCCTGCTCGATGTGGCCACGCGCGAATGGGCGACGGGACTGTTCGAGCGGCTGTCGCTGCCAATCGGCCTGTTCCCCGAGCTGGTCGAGGCCGGCACCGCCGTGGGAGCCCTGCTGCCCGGCATCGCCGACGAGATCGGTGGTCAGGTGCCGGTGCATACGGTCGGATCGCACGACACGGCGTCAGCCGTGGTCGGGCTGCCGGCGGTCGACGAGAACTTCGCCTTCGTCTCCTGCGGCACCTGGGCTCTGGTCGGGGTCGAGACGGAGCGTCCCGTGCTCACCGCCACCGGGCGCATGGCCAACTTCACGAACGAGGGCGGCGTCGACGGCCGCACCCGCTACCTGAAGAACATCATGGGGCTGTGGATCCAGTCCGAGAGCATCCGCGCGTGGGAACACGAGGGCCTCGAGATCGATCTGCCCAGCCTGCTCGCCGAGGCGGCCATGCTGCCGGGCGGATCGCACTTCGACGCGAACGATCCGCGGCTGCTCGCCCCGGGGGACATGCCCGCGCGCATCGCCCAGTGCTGCATCGAGGCCGGTCAGCCCGTGCCGCAGTCTCCGGCGCAGTTCGTGCGCGCCATCAACGAGAGCCTCGCCGACGCGTTCGCCGCAGCCGTGCACGATGCCGCCGGATTGTCGTGCAAGGATGTGCGCGTCGTGCACATCGCCGGCGGCGGCTCGCAGAACGAGCTGCTGTGTCAGCTGTCGGCCGATCGGCTCGGGCTGCCCGTGGTAGCGGGCCCGGTCGAGGCGACGGCCCTGGGCAACGTGCTGGTGCAGGCACGTGCCACGGGACTCCTGTCCGGAAGCTTGGAATCGCTGCGCGCCGTCGCCGCCAGGAGCGCATCGACCCGCCGTTTCGAACCGCGCGCCTGAGCCAGGTCAGGGCGCGTCGAGCGCGCCGGACAGGCCGATCCGCCACCAGGTGAAGTCATGCCTGCCGGTGAACACGCGCCGCGACACATCTCCCCCGACAGCGCGCCGCATCGGCGAAGATCTCGGCGGCCGGCAGCATCTCGGGCTCCTCGGTGTCGGCCTGCACTGCGAACCGAACCGACAACCGGGCGGGGTACCAGCGCCTCAATGAGATCACCGACCTGACCGGCCGGCGGACGCCCGGGCAACGTGAGAGCGGAATGACCCCGCTCGAGGCGCTCCGCGACCTCGTCGCGCGCACGCACGCCCCCCGGCGGTTCACCCCCGGCGCCTGACGGTCCGCTACGGTCGTACAATCGTTGGGTGCCCGCACGTGACGTCGACGTGACGTGGGGAGAGCTCTCTGCATCGACGCCCGGCACCGCCCTCGCCGCCGCAGCACCGCAGATCACCGATCTGCCGGGGGGAGGAATCTGATGCTCGCACTTCTCGGCAACATGCCGATGCCTCCGGCCGAT
>Ga0164242_10006939_pt1 | contig 12417 bp, 11 predicted proteins | sample OricomgcompostMG_FD_108783 | JGI IMG/M metagenome (GOLD analysis project Ga0164242, IMG submission 108783) | Miracle-Growth compost microbial communities from Emeryville, California, USA - Original compost - Miracle growth compost (MG) ... | reverse complement strand
TTGCCGCGCACCATAAACTCGCGGCGCTTGAGGTTTATGTGCTCGCGGTCCAACCCCACAAGCTCGCTTACGCGCAAGCCCGAGCTAAAAAGTAGCTCCAAAATTGCTCGATCCCGCAGCCCTGCAACAGAGGTAATATCGGGCTGAGCAAATAATCTGTTCAGTTCTTCTTCGTTCAGGAACGTGACTTGCTTGCGCACGGTTCGGGCCAGTTCAATCTTCTCGGCGGCCATGGCAGGAATGTCCCGCTTGGCGCAGAACTTAAGAAAACTGCGCAGAGCGATGAGGTGGTAGTTTTGGGTAGTTTTGCCCAGCTCGTCGCTCACGTTGGTGCCCAACCGGTTGAGCCACAGGCGCCATTTTCGTACCAGCTCGGCGTCGATGTCGCTCACCTGGATATCGCCCGCAAAGTCGATGAGACGGGTAAGATAATGGTCGTAGTTGGCAATGGTTTTTTGCGAGCGGTTTTGCTCTATTTCCAGATATTCTAAAAAGTCGGTCTTGGTTTTGCTGAAGCGCATATCTCATATTGTACGACATGCCCGCCAGCCGCCTCTAGAGTCCGGACGTTTATTCTGTTAAAATATAATGTCAAAGCTAAGCAGGAAATTTAATTTATATGGAACGAACCCTCATCATTGCCAAACCCGATGCCGTGCAGCGCGGCCTGATCGGCGAAATTGTCAGCCGGCTGGAGCGCAAAGGCCTGAAACTGATCGGCATGAAGATGGAGAGTTTGGACGAGGCAATTTTGCGGACGCACTACGCCGAGCACGTGGAGAAGGGTTTTTACAAGGGGCTGGAGCAATTTATGAAAAGCTCGCCCGTGGTGCTGATGGCCTGGGAGGGATTTGAGTGCATCGATTCGGTGCGCAGCATCGTGGGCGCGACCAACCCGCGGCAGGCGGCTCCAGGCAGCATTCGCGGCGACTACGCCATCGGCGTCGGGCGCAATCTCATTCACGCCTCCGACTCGAAAGAGAGTGGCGAGCGCGAGGTGGGCATCTTCTTCAAGAGTTCCGAGTTGTTCCAGTACGACAAGTCGGAATACATGCACCTCTACGAAGACTTCGAACGAAAGTAGAGCGAGCCTCCGAATCTGTGGTTAGTTGTGTACAATAGACCCGGAAGCTGCTTGAGGGAAAAGAGCAGCCCGAGACTTCGGCTTTGCCAAAGCCCGGCGCGATGAGAAAAACCGCAGGTTTGTCTCATTTTGGCCCCCATAGTTCAATGGATAAAATAGCTCCGTCCTAAGGAGAAGCTCTGCGTTCGAATCGCGGTGGGGGCACCAAAACACTATGAAAATTATCTTAGGTTCGCAGTCGCAGGGCCGCCGGCAGGTGTTAACCGATGCAGGGGTCGAATTTGAACTCGTGCGGGCAGACATTGATGAAAAGGCCGTCCGGCACGATGATTATGAAAAACTGCCCCTGTTAATTGCGGCGGCGAAAGCCGACGAGCTGACGGCGCGGCTGGGGCGGCAGGACGCTTTGCTCCTCACCGCCGACACCGTCGTGACCTACAAAGGCGAGCTGCGCGAAAAACCGGCAAGCGAGGCTCAGGCGCGTACTTTCCTGGCAAGCTACGAGCCCGAAACGCCCGCCTGGGTCAACACCGGCATCGTGGTGACGAACCTTGCAAGCGGCAAGCGTGTGCAGGGGTTCGGCAAGTCGGCGGTGTTCTTCAAGAAAATCCCCACAGATGTTATCGGGCAGGCGATTGCAGACGGCTATATCTTTAACTGCGCCGGCGGCTTTGCCATTGAAACCGAGCTGTTGAGCCCCTATGTGGCGCGCATCGAGGGCGAGAGCAGCGGCATTGTCGGTCTGCCGCTCTCGGTGGCGCAGCGGCTGCTGACCGAAGCGGCGGCCTAAAAAGTATCAGGGGTGCTAAAATACGGTCATGGCAAAAACGCAAAAAGCCGGCGGCCCCCACAAATACTTCGACGACCAGTTCGACGACGAAGAGGTGCTGTACGTTTTCCGCAAGCACCCGGTGGTGATGCGCAAAGGGCTGATTTTCGGCATGGCGGCCTGGCTGGTGGGGCCGGTGTACGTCATGGTCCTAAGTCTGCTGCACCCCGACAATCCGCCGAGCATGGGCCTTTTCGGCCTCTGTTTGCTGGGCAGTATCGTGCTGGGAACCATCATTTTCATGCCGTGGTACATCAGCTGGTACTTTAGTGTTTTTATCGTGTCCGACCAGCGTTTTATTCAAATCACTCAAAAAGGGCTTTTTAACCGCACCGTCGTAGATATGAGCCTCAACCAGATCCAGATGGTCAATTACCAGGTTGCCGGATTGCAGGAAACCCTGCTCGGATTTGGTACAATAATGATGCAAACTTTTGTGGGGGACCTGGTGATCCATGACGTGCATCACCCGGCGAAGATCCAGAAGAAGTTGATCGGCATCCTGCGCGAACAGGGCATTGCCGCCACTCAGTTTGCAGCTACCGCTCCGGGCGGTACTCCTCTCGAAGATGAAGAAGAACAAGAAGCGTAAAATTCCTGGTTTGAAGGTTCCGAAGGTGAAGGCCGGCGTGTCCGCACGCGTGCCCCGTCCGCACATGCCCGAGCGCTTGAAGCGCCGGCGCGTCCAGCCGGACGCGAAACTGGCGGAAGCCATCCAGAATCTGCCGCGTATTACCAACGAAACGGTGGCCGAGCACCGCGAAGAGGTGCTCTCGAGCGCCCGCAAGTATATATATCCTCTTAGCCATTCCAAGCGCCGCGTGGTGGTCATTACCGCCGGTATTCTTGTGCTGGCGCTGGTGGCTTTCTTCACGTTTTGCTCGCTGGCCCTGTACCGGTTTAAGTCTACCTCGAGCTTTATCTATGGCGTGACCGAAGTCGTACCGTTCCCGGTGGCAAAGGTCGGCTCCTCGTGGGTATCGTACGAGAGTTATTTGTTCGAGCTGCGCCATTCCGTGCATTATTATCAGACCCAGCAAAAAGAAAACTTCACCACCAAGGCGGGCAAAGCCCACCTGGCCAAGCTGGAGCAGGACGCCCTGAGCCAGGTCACCGAAGACGCCTACGTCAAGCAGCTGGCCTCAAAGCATCACGTGAGCGTCAGCAATACCGAGGTAGACAACCAGGTGACTCTGCTGCGTTCCGAAAACCGCCTCGGCAGCAACGACGAGGTTTTTCGCAATGTCCTCAGTGAGTTTTGGGGCTGGACGCCGAATGATTTCAAGCGCGAACTAAAGCAGCAGCTCCTGGCCGAAAAAGTAGTGGCGCAGCTGGACACAGGCACTCAGGCCCGCGCCCAAGATGCCCTGAACAAGTTGAATGCCGGAACAGATTTCGGGGCGCTGGCGCAGCAAGTGTCCGACGACCTTTCCACGAAGGCCAACGGCGGCAACTACGGTGTGGCAATCACGCAAACCAACCAGAACCTGCCGGTGCAAGTGGTGCAGGCGCTGTTCAAACTGCAGCCCGGGCAAATCTCGGGCATTATCAACACGGGGTACTCACTGGAAATAGACAAAGTACTCGACTCGAACGGCTCCAGCGTGCACGCGGCGCATATTGTGTTCAACTTCAAGCCGCTCGGCACCTACCTGAAGCCGCTGCAGCTCAAAGAGAAGCCGCACAACTTTATCAGTCTCAACTAACCGCGGTAAAAATCGGGGTTGGTGGGCAGCTCGGGGCGGGGCGCGGGCACTTCGGGCACCGGAATACCGGCCGGTTTCATGTCCCAGTGGTATGTGTCGGCCATTTGTTTGATGGCGGTAACCTGGTCGCGGTGTACGTGCAGTTCGAGCTGTTCTTTCTCTGCAGCGGGTGCAGGTTTTTCTTCGGAGGCAATGTTGCTGGCTTCCGAAACGCGCTCATCGTTGAATGAATTGTTGGGTGAAATGTTGGTTTCGAGCAGCTGCATTTTGCCGCTGTAGGAGTAGGTCGCGCCGGCGGGAATGGTGATGTAGTCGCCGGGTTTAACGGCTTGCGGCTTGCCGTCCAGCATGAAGGTGCCTTCGCCGTGGGCCACAAAGTAGGTGCGCACCGTGCCGTCGAGGATACGCTTTGTGGGGTGTTCGCCGTGTACATTCACCAGCAGGGCGCTGAAGCCGAAGCCTTCTTCTTTGCGGATATACTCGTGCCCGGTAAAGCCGGGACGGCGGAAGCCCTGCGCATCTTCAACCGGCGTGATGCGGGGAGGAATGGGCGGTACTTCGGGCCGGGCGGCGGGCTCGTCGGGAAGAAGCCCGGCGAAGTCAAAAATAAGTTTGCCGGCGTGGCCGGCGGTCTGCACGAATCCGCTGCGCGCAAGAATATGCCGGCTGGCGGCATCCTGTTCGTCGGTTTCAGCGTATATGCGCTCTACTTCGCCGGTGCCTACCAGATGCTGTACGATCGCTTTGGTAGCGGCACTGGCGTAGCCTTTGCCGCGGTAGCCCGGACGCACCCATGCCACCAGCTCTGTACCATCACTGCTGTGCGGTATGGCTTCAATGGTGCCCACCAATGTGTCGCCTTCGTGCTCGTGCAGGCCCATACGCAGGATTGCGGGGTTATCCGGCTCGTCGATTGCCTCGGCGGCCATCTGAAAGTCGGCGTAATCCCGGATGCCGGGGTAGCCGGCTCCGCGTTCATTAATAGCTTTCCAAAAGGGGCGCGCGTCCGCCAGGGATAGTTCGCGCATTGAAAGCTGCTCGATACCGGTAGAAAGCTCCAAAAACTCAGGCATAGTAGCAGTATAATACCATAAAATTACTTATTTACAATGATTTCTAGCGAGCCTGAGGGTAAAGGGCTTCCTCGGTAGCTTAACTAGAGTTTCTGCAATTGTTTGGTGCCGGCCGGCTTCGTAACCTTGTCGCCTTCGGCCAGTGCATTAAAAAGCTCCGGGCCCACCTCGCCTCGTCCTACCACGAAGTGTTTGCTCTTGCCGTTGTCGTCGCGTTTTACGTCGAGCGTGTGGTAGATGGTGCGCTCACCGTCTTCGTCCACGTTGCTGCCTTGACCCTTTCGGGTAACCGTTCCTGTCCATGTTTCTTCTTTGCTTTTGCCAAATCCGAACATCGCTGCAACTCCTTGATAGTTAGTAGTTCGTTTGTTTCAGGTTAATCTTGCGCCGTTGAATGGGTATTTGCAATAGAGGAGGGAAGTTTGGGTCCACAAAGAAAAACCGACCACCGGATGGTGATCGGTTTTTCTTGGCGGGCCCGACCGGATTCGAACCGGCGATCTTCTCCGTGACAGGGAGACGTGATAGGCCTCTTCACTACGAGCCCTCGTCTTTCCGTACGCCGTTGTCTCGTTTTGCCTGTTCGGCAAAAGCTTCGGCTTTTGGCTACGGTCGTCCTCTCAAAATTTCAAAATCAAAGATTTCAAAATTTTGGTGTAGCTGCAGCTCGGGGAAAAGAGCAGCCCGAGACTTTGGCTTTGCCAAAGCCCGGCGCGATGAGAAAAACCGTAAGTTTGTCTCATGCAGAGAACAGGGGTAAGTTTAGCAAGCGAGGCGGGAAATTGCAATGGTTGAACTATACTCTTGCTTATGAGTAGGCAGCAGCGCCTGGCACTGGTTATCGCTATTCTGGCGTCGATTGTGGCGTTTCTGGACGGCTCGGTGGTAAACGTGGCTCTGCCGGCCATCGCCCGCGAGCTAGGCGGCGGCCTCAGCGTGCAGCAGTGGGTGGTCGACGCCTATCTTATAACGCTCGGCGCGCTGATCTTGGTGGCCGGCTCGCTCTCGGACCTCTTCGGCCGGGTGCGCATTCTGGCGGTCGGGCTGACGGCTTTCGCGGTCACTTCCGTGTTGTGCGCCGTGGCGCCCGGCAGCGCGTTTCTGGTCATTTCCCGCGGGCTGCAGGGCATTGCCGGGGCGCTGTTGGTGCCAAGCTCGCTGGCGCTCATTATCTCCATGTTCAGCGGCAAGGCGCAGGGCAGGGCAATCGGCAGCTGGACGGCCTGGACGGGCATTTCGTTTATCATCGGGCCGCTTTTGGGCGGTTTTTTGGTGGATGTATGGTCGTGGCGGCTGATTTTCCTCATCAATGTGGTGCCGATTGCAATTACGCTGTGGCTTCTGAAGCGCCTGGACAAAAGCGAAAAGCGCAAAGAGCGCACAAAAATCGATACTCTCGGTGCAATTTTGTGCGCGGCAGGCTTGGGCGGCCCAGTATTCGCGCTGGTTGAACAGCCGCATTACGGCTGGGGCGACCCGCGCATCTGGCTGCCGCTGGCCGGCGGCGTCGCCGCTCTCGCCGCTTTTATCGCTTACGAAGCCCGCAGTGCCCGGCCCATGCTGCCTCTCGGGCTGTTCAAGGTGCGGAACTTCAGCGCCGGCAACCTGGCGACAGCGGCAATTTACGGCGGTCTCTCAATCGCCACCTTTCTTATCGCCATCTTCGTGCAGCAGGTCGGCGGCTACTCGGCGCTGCGCGCCGGACTGGCTTTGCTGCCGGTGACCGTCGTGATGTTTCTGCTGTCGCCGCGCTTCGGCGCGCTGGCGGGGAAGTTCGGGCCGCGCGTGTTCATGACAGCCGGGCCGCTCATTGCGGCTGCCGGCTTTTTACTGATGCTGCGCGTCGGGGCGCCGGTGCATTACTTCAGCCGGCTGTTTCCGGGCGTGCTGCTGTTTGCGCTTGGGCTGGCGACCACGGTTTCGCCGCTCACCTCCGCCGTTCTGGGAGATGTCGACACCGCGCATGCCGGCATGGCCTCGGCCGTAAACAACGCCGTTGCGCGCATTGCCGGACTCATTACCACCGCGCTCATCGGCATCGTTATCGGCGAGCATTTGGACGTGGCGGGCTTCCATCGTGCGCTCATTCTCACGGCCGTGCTCATGGCGGCGGGCGGCGTCATTTCCGCCGCCGGTATCCGCAATTCCAGCTCTGGCAGGAATGATTAGTTTATGGTATCGTATATCTCACTATGAGTGAATCCGCCCCGCATGACCGTCCCGCTTCCTTTTTTGAGGGTATTGTGCCGATGATGCGGACCGACGACAGTCTGTGTTATGTAACCTTCGGGCCTTGTGTGCAGTGGGTATACCTGCAGGTGCCGGATACTAAAACCACTACCGGTGCTGATTACCTTGCGCCGGCCCTGCCGCCAGATGCCGCCGCCAACAAGAAGGCCATCCGCGCCGCCAACCGTATCGTGGGCCGCGCCGCTCAGAGGATAGAGCAGGAGATAGCAGCCGACTACCGCTTCGTAGGCCAAGAGATAGATGCCGTTCTTCCGCAGGTAAATATGCAGAATCCCGAACAGGTGCAATTGCCGCCTGAAGCCGGAACCAATCTGCTATAATAACCTCTGATTTTGCCGCAGTTATGCCACCTTAGCTCAGTTGGCTAGAGCATCGCTTTCGTAAAGCGGGGGTCGCGAGTTCGAATCTCGCAGGTGGCTCCAAAATGTTGGGGGCGCTTCGCTCGTGTCTACAAAAAGCCAAGACATTGGCTTTTCGGGTTCGAATCCCCGAGGTGGCTCCACGGTACCATGAGACAAACCTTGCGGTTTTTCTCATCGGACCTTTCGGGCAAAGCCCGAATTTTGCCTTTGGCAAAACCGTTCCTGCTCTTTTCCCTCACCACGCTTCCGGGCAAGGGGGAGCAATCTCCCACTGACTGGGAAGAGCAGCCCGAGACTTCGGCTTTGCCGAAGCCCGGCGCGATGAGAAACCCGCGGTAGCGGGTGTCTCATTACCTTTGCGGGTATCGTATAGCGGCTATTATGTAGCCTTCCCAAGGCTGAGATGAGGGTTCGACTCCCTCTACCCGCACCAACGGCTTTCCGCCCTTTCTCCTCAGTTTTGGCCCATGGCGGGGTGCTACAATGAATACTGAAAACGTATGACCATTCCTGCAAAATATCTTCACGATCGTCTTATTTTGTTACTGCTCAGTACCAACGTCTTTCTGGCGCTGGCGTGCAGCATTTTTATGCTGTTGCAGCTGTCGGCGCGCCACACGGCCGACTACATCGTGCAGTGCCGCGACTGCTCCAACGAGGCTTACGTGGGCCGCTTCACGCACGGCGACATCACCGGCCTTTTGAGCTTCGTCGTCTTCGCGCTGTTGGTACTGGGCATCCACACGGTGCTCAGCATGCGCGCGTACCGCATCAACCGCCAGCTGGCGGTCACCATTCTGGCTCTCGGGGTAGTGTTGCTGATCACCGCCCTCATAGTCAGTAATGCCTTGTTGGTGCTGCGCTAGAGTCATGACGGACCTCGAAATTCCGCTCGAAAAAGACAGGAAGGGGTGGTACCGCTTCTTCGAAATCCTGCCCGGCGCGCTCAGTTGGTTCATGTTGGCTTTGCCGTTTATTTTGAGTGCCATCAGCGTGAGCCTGGCGGCAATTTTCGTGTTTATCTACTTGCTGGTGAACTTTACCCGCGGTATCGCCGGCGCGCTCCGGGCCGTACAGGGCTACCGTACCATGCGTCTGCACCAGCGGCTGCCGTGGCCGCAGATGCTCGAGGAGCTCGAGACGGGTGAAGTCGCCGCCAATGCCAAACGTCCCAGCTGGCACCGCTACGCCATCGGCCGGGTCAAAGACGTGCATTTTCTGGCGCCGAGCGAAGTTATCCACGCCGTGATTGTCGCCACCTACAAAGAGACGAAAGAAACACTGGCGCCCACCATCGAATCTATCCTGGCCTCCGAATACGACATGGGCAAGGTCATTTTTATTTTGGCCTACGAAGAGCGGGGCGGCGAAGCCACTGCCGCGCAGGCCGAAGAGCTGGTGCGCGAGTACGGTGGCAAATTCATGCATGCCTTCGCCGTTATGCACCCTTCGGGGATGCCGAACGAGCTCATCGGCAAGGGAGGCAATGTCACCTATGCGGCCCGCCGCCTGCAGCAGTACCTCGAAAAAGAAAAAATCGCTCCCGAGCGGGTCATGGTTACCACTCTCGATGCCGACAACCGCCCCGACAAACACTACTTCGGCGCACTCACCTACGCCTATGTGGCCGCTCCGGATCCCATCCACGCCTCATACCAACCGGTTTCGCTCTACACCAACAACATCTGGGACGCACCGGCGCCCATGCGTGTGCTCGCCACCGGCAACTCTTTCTTTAACCTGGTTGTGTCGCTGCGCCAGCACGCGCTGCGCAACTTCTCGTCGCATGCTCAGCCCATGGCGGCGCTCATCCAGACCGATTTTTGGAGCGTGCGCACCATTGTAGAAGACGGCCATCAGTTCTGGCGCTCCTATTTCGCCTTCGACGGCAACTACCAGGTGTTTCCGCTGCACCTGCCCATTTCACAGGACGCCGTGCTGGCAGACGGCTACATCAAGACCCTCAAGGCCCAGTTCATCCAGCTGCGGCGCTGGACCTACGGCGCTTCCGACGTCGCCTATGTGGTCAATCAGGGCGTATTCAGGCACAACAAAGTGCCCAAGGTCGATCTGCTGGCCAAATTCTGGCGGCTGCTCGAAGGACACGTCACGTGGGCGGTCGGTCCCATCCTTGTACTGGTGGGCGGTTTTATCCCGGCCTATTTCAACCCCAACAGCATTGCCGCCAACCAGCTGCCGCTCATCGTCAGCCGTATCCAGACCGTTGCGCTTATCGCGGCCGTCGCCACCGTCTTTCTGGCGCTCAAGACGCTGCCGCCCAAGCCGTTGCGTTACAAGCGGCACCGTTCGCTCTTTATGATCCTGCAGTGGGCGTATCTGCCCGTTACGACACTTGTCTACAACTCCTTTGCGGCGCTGTATTCGCAAACCCGGCTGATGTTCCGCTGGTACATCTCAAAGTTCGACGTCACCGAAAAGGCTGTCGTCAAGGAATCCGGCGAAACCGTCACCTCCGGCAAAGACAGCTAAAAGAAGGCCGGATGAAACGCCTGGTAGTGCACCGCCGCGGCTTTGTCGAAGTTGTTTAGCACCTCCCAGGCCGTCAGGCTGATGTTTTCCGCCTCGAACAGCCCTTTGTCGTCCTGGTGCCGCAGCAGGCCGATGACGGTTGCCGTAAGGCCGCCGGCGTCCTCGGCGGCCCGCGGGCGGTGCTCACAGCTCTTATAAAGGCTCAGGAAGAGTTTATCGCGGTGAAACGGCATCAGAGCCCCCTCGGGCGTTTTTACGCGCCAGCTGTCCTCGTAGGCGGGCATTTCGTGGGTGCTGAACACAGCGCCGCACTCCACGCACCTCCGGCGCCGCCAGACATGGTTCAGCCGTTTCTGAAGCCGCGAGTTCACCACCTGGGTGCCGGAACCGCAATATATACATACCATGTCAACATATTGACATAACGCTGTTTGAAATGCCAGTGGAAAAATGAAAAATAGCCGTGGATAAAAGATGCCGAAGGGTACAAGGGGCAGCAAAAACCCCTGGTACGGCGGGCCGTCCAGGGGTGATTTGCAGACGCTGTCGGTTGAAGAGCTACGCCGCGGTTAACGGTCGTGCCCGGCGAATACGATTTGCCGGTTTCGTAAAGGTGAGCTCTTCGTAAAACAACTGAAATCCGTCGAGCGGACTAGTTTTTTTACTACTCAAACGTTAAATCTCTCGTTTAACCCATACACTTTACCAGAGTGCAGCACTCCTGTCAATAGTCTATGCCGCCGCGCCGACCCAAATAACAGGGGTAAAAGGCTTGCTTTTCACCCCCTACTACGCTACACTCATTACAGCCAAAACCCAGTAGCGGATCAACCTTCCACGGACTGGGAAGAGCAGGAGCGATTCCGGCTGCCAAGCCGGAATGCGGATTTATTCCGCAAGCTCCGATGAGAAACCCGCGCTAGCGGGCGTCTTATGTAGGGGCGATTAGCTCATTTGGCTAGAGCGCCACATTGACGTTGTGGAGGTGATAGGTTCGAATCCTATATCGCCCACCAAAGTAAAACACCCCTATTACAGGGGTGTTTTACTTTGGTGGACTCTGTAGGTCTGATCTGCACGCAGTGCGGTTCGATGATGGCCGCGATCAGCGGACAGCATATGCAGAGCCCGACTTCCCCTTCCTTAAAAATTATAGGGAAGCCGGCGCGAAGCTATAATCCTATATCGCCCAAGTGTGGCGAGAGATGCGAGGAGCAGAGACTTCCAAATACTTGTCCAAAATGCAGAACAACTATCTGTAAAGCCGAAGCGGACATATATCATTTATGATTTATCACATATGGCAGGGCACCACAGCTGGTATAAATGGCCGAAAATCTGTCCACAGGGGCATTGTGAGAATGACAATACTAAAAGGCTAGCCAGATGTTGCTAGTACTGCTAAGATAGTTCTCACAGGTGTGGTTTTGACGGGTGCTTTAGGCATCTCAAACCGTGAAAGACGATTGAATGGCATTGCGAGATCATTCAATCGTTTTTTATTTGCCGGCCCTGCCACTGCGCCACTCCCGGGGTTTTGTGCCCTCCTTCTTACTCCTTTTGAACGGGGTTGTGGGGTGTGATATACTGAATCCAAGCGTTGAGGCGGAGTCACGAACCGCGGAGCTTCGCCGGTGTGGCAACGATGGGCGTGATACAAATGTTGCAAGAGTAAATGTCGAGGTGGAACCTCCTTACTTTAGAAGGACCGAGACGCGCAGGAACGATTGAATACCATGCGAGAGTATTGAATCGGCGCGTCTCTTTTATTTTTAGAACCTGTAAGGAGAAGATGATGGCACAGCAGGACAACGACAATCTGTATGCGATGCGGCACTCGCTGGCGCATATTATGGCGACGGCTATCCGCCGGCTGTGGCCGGAGACGAAGTTCGGGGTCGGGCCGGTGGTGGAGAACGGCTTTTATTATGACGTTGACCTGGGTGAAGCAAAGATCTCCGAGGCGGATTTTGAGAAGATCGAGGCCGAGATGGCCAAGGTCATAAAAGATGATGTGCCGTTTGAGCGGTTTGAAAAGCCGGTAGACGAGGCGATTGCCTGGGCCAAAGAGGCGGGGCAGCCGTATAAAGAAGAGCTTTTGAACGACCTGAAGCGGGCCGGCACCACCGTGGCGAAAGACTTGAACGCCGAGGAGCTGGGGACGATTGCCGAGGACGCCTCGGCGGTGGAGAACGTGTCGTTTTACCGCGACGGCGACTTTACCGATTTGTGCCGCGGGCCGCACGTGGAATCTACCGGCAAGGTAGGGGCTTTTAAGTTGATGCGCGTGGCCGGGGCATACTGGCGCGGCAACGAGAAGAATGCGCAGATGCAGCGGATTTACGGGGTGGCCTTTGCGACTCCGAAGGAACTCAGGCAGCACCTGGACATGTTGGAAGAGGCAAAAAAGCGCGACCACCGGCGGTTGGGGCAGGAGCTGGACCTCTTTTTGTTCTCGGATATGGTGGGCTCGGGATTGCCGATTTTTACGCCGCGCGGTACGGTGATCCGCGACGAGCTGGCGGCGTTTTCGAACAGTTTGCGGCAGCGCTACGACTTTCAGAAGGTGTGGACGCCGCACATGACCAAGAAAGATCTGTATGAGGCGAGCGGCCACTGGGCG
>Ga0164242_10006938_pt1 | contig 12418 bp, 9 predicted proteins | sample OricomgcompostMG_FD_108783 | JGI IMG/M metagenome (GOLD analysis project Ga0164242, IMG submission 108783) | Miracle-Growth compost microbial communities from Emeryville, California, USA - Original compost - Miracle growth compost (MG) ... | reverse complement strand
TTAATCATCTTAAACATAAATAACCCATCCCGATCATTTAGGTGTCGGGATTTTTGTTTTAACAGCATTATTTTAATCAACTATGGAATCTCGTAAAGGTAATACTGCTCCCAAAAAAATAGCTATTCAGGGCTATGAGGGATGTTTTCATCAGGAGGCTGCTCAATATTATTATGGTAAACAGGTTGAAGTGATTCCCTGTGACAGTTTCCGGGATGTCGTCAAAGTTGCTTCTGATAAAAAAATAAGCGACGGCGGCATTATGGCCATTGAAAACACTATTGCCGGTAGTATTTTACCCAATTATAATCTTTTGCAGAAAAGCAAACTGAAAATTGTTGGAGAGGTTTATCTTTTGATCAGACAAAACCTCATGGTCAGCATTGGCGTACCACTGGAAGACATTAAAGAAGTCCATTCACATCCAATGGCCATTCAGCAATGTTTTAAATTTTTGGATGAGTATAACTGGAAATTGGTGGAAACAGAGGACACCGCACTGAGTGCCCGTAAGCTCAGTAAAAGCAAAAGCCCGCATGTGGCTGTCATTGCCAGTAAGCTGGCTGCCGAAATCTATGATTTAGAGCTTATTGCCCCTAATATTCATACACTTAAAAACAACTATACCCGTTTTTTAATCCTCAACAGGGAAGAAGATGTGGTAGATATTCCGGATGCCAATAAAGCTTCCATTTATTTCCATACTGATAATTCTAAGGGGAGCCTGGCCAAAGTGCTCAACAAGATCAATGAAGTGGATATAAACCTAAGCAAATTACAGAGTTTCCCGATACCGGGTAGCGACTGGAAATATAGCTTTCACGCAGATATGGAGTTTGATTCCAGAGATAAATTTGAACTGGCGCTGGATTTAATCCGGCCTTTGACCGAGGAACTGCGCATTAACGGGATATACAGAAAAGGCAAAACAATATAAGACGCATCAAGCGATAATAAATTTTATGAGTCAGGTAGCAGTAGCAGACAGATTACAGGGAATTCAGGAGTATTATTTCTCTAAGAAGTTAAGAGAAATAGATGAACTCAATAAGGCGGGAAAGCAGATTATTAATCTGGGTATCGGAAGTCCCGATTTACCTCCGGATCCTACTGTTATTCAGGAACTTTATGAACAGGCGTTAAAGCCCAATGTTCATGGTTACCAGTCTTATAAAGGAGCTGCGGGGCTTAGAGAAGCCATCAGCCAATGGTACAGCAAATGGTATGGCGTTCAGGTGGATCCCAATAAGGAGGTGTTACCACTGATGGGATCTAAAGAAGGCATTATGCATATCTGCATGACTTATTTGAATCCGGGCGATGAGGTCCTGGTACCCAATCCGGGGTATCCGACCTATGCCAGCAATGTCGCCCTTACCGGTGCCAAAGCCGTCACCTATTCTCTTACAGAAAGTAAAGGGTGGGAGCCTGATTTTGATCAGCTGGAACAGCTTGATTTTTCAAAGATTAAGCTCATGTTCGTCAACTATCCGGGCATGCCCACCGGCAAAGCGGCCAGTAAGGAGTTATTTGAAAAGTTGGTAGATTTTGCAAGAAAACATCAGATTCTTTTAATTCATGATAATCCATATAGCTTTATTTTAAATGATCATCCCATTAGCTTATTAAGCGTACCTGGTGCACTGGATGTGGCTATTGAATTGAATTCACTGAGCAAATCCCATAATATGGCCGGATGGCGTATAGGTATGCTGCTCGGCTCCGAACAGCGTATCCTGGAGATCTTAAGATTTAAAAGTAACATGGACAGTGGTATGTTTCTGCCTTTACAACTTGCAGGAGCAAAAGCTTTGACATTGGATAAGGATTTTCATGATCAGGTCAATCAGATATATAAGGAAAGAAGGCTGAAAGTTGAAGAACTTTTAGAATTACTGAACTGCAGCTATGACAAAAGCCAGGTTGGTCTATTTATGTGGGCTAAGATTCCTGCAAAATATAAAGACGGGTATGAACTGGCAGATGCAGTGCTGTACGGTGCTGATGTATTTATTACTCCTGGCGGAATATTTGGTTCTGAAGGAGATGGATTTATCCGTATCAGTTTATGTGGAGATGTCAGCCGTTTTGATGAGGCGATTTCCAGAGTAAAAAAGATGAAACATTCTTAAGAAAAAAGGGCCGTCATTTATTAAAAGGCCTAGCAAAAAATGGAACAGAAAAACTTGACAACAACTATAATCGGACTTGGCCTTATCGGAGGTACCATGGCCTGGGCTTTAAGAGATCAAGGTCTCTCAGGGCATATTATAGGTGTGGATAATAATGAGGAGCACAGCAGAAGAGCGCTTGAATTAGGGATTATTGATGAACTGTTAACCCTGGAAGAGGCTGTGAAGGCGGCAGATTTAATTATCCTGGCCATACCGGTTACGGCCGCGGCCAAACTCTTGCCAGAGTTATTAAACATGGTTGATCATCAGGTGATTACGGATGTGGGATCTACCAAAAGAGGACTGGTGCTGGCGGCCGAAGGTCATCCCAGACGCGGTCGGTATGTACCTGCCCACCCAATGTGGGGAACGGAATTCAGTGGCCCGGATGCAGCTTCCAGAAATGTGTTGGAAGGCGTTGTTAATATTATCTGCGACCCGGCAGACAGTGATAAGGATGCATTAAGCCTGGTGGAGTATTTACTTACCTCACTTGGCATGCGAATCGTTTATATGGACAGTTTAAGTCATGATACCCATCTGGCATATGTGTCTCATATCTCTCATATCTCTAGTTTTGCTTTGGCAAACACCGTTTTGGAAAAAGAAAAGGAAGAGGACACGATCTTCAATCTGGCCAGTTCCGGATTTGAAAGCACCGTCCGCCTGGCAAAAAGCAACAGCGCCACCTGGGTACCGGTCTTTAAGCAAAATAAAGAGAATGTACTGGATGTATTGAATGAATATATTTCTCAGCTTCGCAAGTTTAAAGCTTCTTTGGAAAAAGAAAACTGGTCGTATTTAAATGAACTTATTGAGTCTTCAAATAAAATCAGAAAGGTGCTGGACAAAAAGCAAGGAGAAAAACAAGAACAAAAAAAAGTTACTCCGAATAAATAAGGAGTGACAACAATTAAAAAGCGTAAACACGGTGCTGGTTTCAGTGAAGGAACGGCGCCAATTAAATACATATAATGATTACATTTGAACAACTGGGACTGGATGATCGTTTGGTAAAGGCTACCAGCGAATTAGGATACATCCACCCAACACCCATTCAGGAACAGGCAATACCTGTACTTTTGAGTGGAACTAAGGACCTGATTGGTTTGGCACAAACCGGAACAGGTAAGACAGCAGCATTTTCCTTACCGCTGCTAAGTATATTAAAGGAGGATAAAAAATATCCACAGGCACTAATCGTGTGTCCTACCCGTGAACTCTGTTTGCAGATTGTGAAAGAGATTGTAGGGTTTAAAAAATTCATGAAAGAGATAAATGTAGTTGCTGTTTATGGAGGAGCTTCCATCAGCCTGCAGATCCGGGACATTAAAAGAGGCGTGCAGGTTATTGTAGCCACTCCCGGAAGACTCATTGACCTGATTGAAAGAAAGGCCGTGAATTTAGAAAAGATCCAATATGTGGTACTGGATGAAGCGGATGAAATGCTGAATATGGGATTCCAGGATGACATTGAGTTTATCTTAAACAACACGCCAATCAGAGAAAGTACCTGGTTATTTAGTGCAACAATGCCACCGGCTATCCGTAAGGTGTCCAAAAAGTATATGGATAATCCGGTTGAGATTACAGTAGGTAAAGCCAATACGGTAAACACCAATATTGATCATCAGTATTATGTAACTTCTGCGCAGCACAGATATGAGACCTTAAAAAGGTTGATTGATTTTAATCCGGGTATTTACGGGATTATTTTTACCCGTACCAAAGCGGATGCGCAAAATATTGCAGAGAAACTGACCCGTGAAGGTTATGATATTGACGCCTTGCATGGCGACCTTACACAGCCTCAACGTGACCGTGTCATGAAGCAGTTCAGAGACAGAAGCCTGCAATTATTAATTGCTACGGACGTAGCCGCACGAGGAATAGACGTTAAAGAAATTACCCATGTCATTAACTATGAACTGCCAGATGACGTGGAAGTATATACGCATAGAAGTGGTCGTACGGGCAGGGCCGGTTCAACCGGTATCTGTATCAGTATTATTCACTCCAGGGAATCTTACCGCCTCAAACAGATTCAAAAGATAGTTCAGGCTCCGTTTAATAAAATGGAAATTCCTTCCGGTAAGGATGTTTGTCGTAAACAGTTCTTCTATTTTATGGATAAACTGCTAAAAGCCGATGTATCTCACGGAGATTATGAATCCTATGTTCCGATGCTGGAAGAAAGATTTGCGGATATATCCAAGGAAGAAGTGCTGAAAAGAGTGGCTGCTCTTGAATTTGACAGGTTCCTGCAATATTATGAAAATGCGGGTGACTTAAATGTCAGACAAGGAGAAAACAGAGCAGACCGCAGAGACCGTCAGATGGGTAGAGAGCGTTCGGACCATTCAGATCGCGGCGAACGGGGAGCCAGAAACGGCAAAAGAGATAACCGCGATTTTCAGGGGGAAACAGCCAGATTGTTTATTAATATAGGTACCAAGGATGGTTTTTATAAAGCCAGCTTCCTGCAGTTTATTCTGGATATGAGTGATCTGAGAAAAGAAGTGCTGGGCCGCATTGACATGAAAGAAATGAACTCCTGGGTGGAAATTGATAAGAAAGCCGCTAATCAGATGATTCGCTCTTTGGATGGTAAAAAATTCAAAGGTCGTAAAATCAGGATGAATGATGCGGATTCAGGCGGACGCAGATAACGCTATGCGTAGAGAAAAATTAGACACAAACTTTGAAAAATAACATTAATCATCATTAATCATTGTAAAATGGAAACAGCAAACATTGCAGCACAAAAAGAGAAAGTTATGCAGGTGCTGAAAAAACGCCCACTGATTATTTCTGGGCCATGCAGTGCAGAGACTGAAGAACAGGTGATGGCTACGGCCCTTGGCCTGAAAGCTACCGGTAAAGTAGATGTATTAAGAGCTGGTATCTGGAAACCAAGAACACGTCCCGGAAGTTTTGAAGGGATCGGTACAAAGGGCTTGCCTTGGCTGCAGGCTGCTAAAGATGCCACTGGTTTATTAACCGCTGTAGAAGTCGCCACTCCAAAACAAGCAGAAGACGCCTTACATTTTGGTGTTGATATTTTATGGTTGGGAGCCAGAACTACGGTTAACCCATTCAGCGTTCAGGACTTGGCCGATGCGCTTCGTGGTGTTGATGTACCTGTATTGATTAAAAACCCCATTAATCCGGATCTGGAACTTTGGACAGGTGCCGTTGAAAGAATTGACCGCGCCGGTATTAAAGATATAGGACTGATTCACCGCGGGTTCGCTTCATATGGTAATAGTGAATATCGCAATGCGCCTATGTGGCACCTTGCTATTGAAATGAAACGTCGTTATCCTGAACTGTTGTTCATCAATGACCCGTCTCATATCTGTGGTCGTCGTGATAATCTGGTGGCTGTGGCTCAGGAAGCCATCGATCTGGATTATGATGGTTTGATTATTGAATCTCATATTGATCCGGATAAAGCCTGGAGTGATGCCAAGCAGCAGGTGACTCCGGAAAGACTGGGTGCCATGCTGGATGAGATTGTATGGCGCAAGGAAACGGTACATGCTCCTGATCATCAGACGCTGGAAAAATATCGTCAGCAGATCAATCATTTAGATGATGAAATGATCCAGTTAATCGGTCAAAGAATGAAAATTGCCGATCAGATCGGAAAATATAAAAAAGAAAACGGTATTACCATTCTTCAGACTAACCGCTGGAATGAAATTCTGGAAAAGGCTGTACTGAAGGGTGAGAAAAAAGGTCTTAGCAAAGAGTTTATTACCAAATATTTTGATGCCATCCATATGGAAAGCATTGCGCATCAAAATAAAGTGATGAACGATTAGTCAGGATACACTCCAACTGTAATTGCTGTAATGTTTTCAAAGAAAGCCTCGCTGCGGCCTGTCATAAAGGCCGCAGCAGCGCTATATGCTGAACGTTATAAAAAGAAAAAGCCCTTGAAAAAGACAATTAAATACAGTTCCGGAACCACTGTCTTTCATTTTGACAGCAGTCTGGATCAGCTGGATAAGTTAGCAGATAAAAATGCTGCTTTTATTATTACAGATGATAATCTCTATCATTATTATCAGAAAAAATTAAAAGGCTGGAAGGTCTTACTTATTAAGGCAGGAGAAGCCTATAAAAATATGGATGCGGTCCAACAGCTCATCGGCCAGCTGATTGAGGCCGGAGCAGACCGTAAATCCACCATTATAGGAATGGGAGGCGGTGTTGTTACAGACATCGCGGGATTTGTCGCTTCTATATATTTAAGGGGTGTTGATTTTGGGTTTATCCCCACTTCTGTCCTGGCCATGGTGGACGCCTCCATTGGAGGTAAAAATGGCGTGGATGTCGGTATATTTAAGAACATGGCCGGCATAATACGGCAGCCCAGATTTTTGCTATATGATTATAGTTTGCTGAAAACACTGCCTAATGAAGAGTGGGTAGGAGGTTTTGCAGAAATTATTAAACATGCCTGTATTAAAGATGCTGCCATGTTTAAATTGCTGGAACAGCATAGCCTGAAAGATTTTAAAAAGACCCCTGACTTGTTAAGCCAGCTGATTGCCCGCAATGTGCTGATTAAAGCTAAAGTTGTTCAGCTGGACGAAACCGAACAAGGGGACAGAAAATTGCTCAATTACGGCCATACCCTAGGTCATGCCATTGAAAATACCTACCAGTTACCACATGGCAGTGCCGTTTCTATTGGTATGGTGGTGGCCGCCTATTTGTCAAAAGCTGTATTAGATTTTAATCAATCCGAAAGAATTATAAAATTGGTACAGGCCTATGGCCTGCCTGCTTATTATGATTATGATCCTCAGGACGCGCTGGCAAAAATGCGTTCCGATAAAAAAAGGGTTAAAGATCAAATCCATTTTGTTTTACTGGAAAAGATTGGCAAAGCTGTCCATCAACCGCTCACCATGGAGCAAATTGCACCGGTCGTGGAATTAATGGGAGCTAAGGGCCAATCAAATAAATAATTATTATTCCGCAATGACTTTTGAAAATATAGAAATCTCATATAGCGTCAGGGTTCATCCGGGCAATGTGTCCGGACAGATCACTGCTCCGGCCTCTAAAAGTTCCATGCAGCGAGCTGCTGCGGCGGCACTGGTAAGTGGCGGTAAATCCATTATAGAAAATCCCGGCATCTCCAATGATGATCAGGCGTCGGTAGGTGTTATCGAAGCACTGGGTGCGACGGTTCGTGCCACCGCTACAGGTGCTTTAGAGGTGGATGCGACGGTACTGACCACAGACGCAGATCAAGAAATTAAGGTTCATTTTGGCGAAAGCGGACTTGGTATCAGAATGTTTACTTCCATTGCTGCACTACGCAGCGGCCTGACCCGTATTGAAGGGCAGGGGAGTCTGACCAGCCGGCCTATGGACTTTTTTGATCAAACCTTACCACAGTTGGGCGTATCCATAAAAAGTAACCAGGGAAAATTACCGCTGGAAATAAAAGGTCCCCTGGTGCCCCAAAATATCACGATTGACGGTTCCTTAAGTTCTCAGTTTTTAACCGGACTCTTATTGGCCTATAGTGCTGCTGATGCAAGGGACGTGACCATAACGGTCAGTAATTTAAAAAGCAGGCCTTATGTTGATCTGACTTTGAAGGTTATGGCAGATTTTGGCCTTAAGCTTCCTCAAAATAATAATTACGAAAGTTTTTATTTTGGTAAACAAGAGAAGCCAACCAACCAGGCCACCACCACCTACCAGGTCGAAGGTGACTGGAGCGGAGGCGCTTTTTTACTCGTGGCCGGGGCTATTAAAGGCCCGATAACGGTCAAAGGGCTGGACCCCGTATCCACGCAGGCAGATAAAGCTATTTTGCAGGCATTGCAGCAGAGCGGTTGTCAGCTGTCTGTGGAACAAAATCAGATTCAGATTGGCCCTGCCACCGGTCCTTTAAAAGCATTTCAGTTTGATGCCACGGATTGTCCGGATCTGTTCCCGCCGCTGGTAGCGCTGGCTGCTTATTGTGAAGGGAAATCAGTCATCCAGGGGGTTACCAGGTTAGCCCATAAGGAAAGCAACAGAGCGCTTACTTTGCAGGAGGAATTTGCAAAACTGGGCGTGCAGGTATTATTGCAGGATGATTTAATGATTATTGAAGGCGGAGGTATTATTAATGGTAATACCGCTACCCATTCCAGACATGATCACCGCATTGCCATGGCAGCTGCTGTAGCGGCTTTGGGGGCAGATGGTCCGGTTGAGATTCAGGAGGCCGCGGCTGTTAAAAAATCTTATCCTAATTTTTACCAGCATCTAGCAAACTTAGGTGTAACTTTAAGTTATTAATAGACAGCTTTTTGTATTAAAAATTATTCAATATGTCTCAACAGGAAAAATCATCCGCGAAAATCAGGGCTATTTTTACAGATATTGGTGGTGTTTTACTCAATAATGGTTGGGACAGAACCAAAAGAGCGCTGGCGGTGAAAACCTTTGGTTTGGACGCTGAAGAACTGAATGAACGTCATCATTTGACCTTTGATACCTATGAATCCGGTAAAATCACTTTGGATGAGTACCTGAACCGGATTGTGTTTTATACACCCAGAGATTTTACCCGGGAGGAATTTAAAGCTTTTATGTTCGCCCAAAGTGAGGCGATTCCCGAAATGATTGAACTGATCAGTGACTTGAAAAAAAAGCATGACCTGCATATTGTGGTGGTCAGTAATGAAGGTAGGGAACTTAATGATCACAGAATCCGGCATTTTGGGCTGGATAAATTCGTGGATGCTTTTATCTCTTCCAGTTTTGTACATATCCGTAAACCGGATGAGGATATTTTTAAATTAGCGTTGGATATAGCCCAGATGCGTCCTGAGCAGGTCGTATTTATAGACGACAGGCCGATGTTCGTTCAAGTGGCCTCTCTTTTGGGTATTAAAGGAATTGTACATAAGGACTATAACAGCACTAAGGCTATGCTGGCGTCTTTACTGAACTAGCCTGTGGCCCAGGTTAAAAAACAACTGCGCCGGATATAGCAGTAGCCAGCAGGAGCCGTTAGGCGTCAATCACTAAACGATAAGCCAGGTTGTCTGACAGGGCAATATTTAAAATATTATATTATGAATGGATTTGGCAGATTATTTAGATTAAACATATTTGGAGAATCCCATGGAGCCAGCGTTGGTATTAATATTGATGGCGTACCGGCAGGATTGCCACTGACAGTGGAGGATTTTATTGCGGATATGGAAAGGCGCAAAGGGGGCAAACAAAAAGGCGCTACCCCCAGACAGGAAGCGGACCTGCCTATTTTTAAAAGTGGTATTTTCAACGACTTTGCCACAGGAGCGCCCATAACGATACTTTTTGAAAACAATAATACTCGTTCTGAAGATTACCAGAAACACCGTTCACATCCAAGACCCGGTCATGCGGATTTTGTAGCACATGAGAAATTTGGCGGGTTTGAAGATTTCAGGGGGGGAGGCAGTTTTAGCGCCAGACTTACGGCAGGCATTGTAGCTGCCGGCGTCATTGCCAAGAAAATCATGGCGCCTAAGGACATTCGCATTGAGGCCAGGGTAACCGAGATTGGAGGCAATAAAGATATTGAGGCAGGACTGCAACAGGCTATTGAGAAAAAAGACAGCGTAGGGGCTATTATTGAATGTCGGGTAAGCGGCCTTCCCATTGGACTGGGGGAACCCTTCTTTGACAGTATGGAGTCCGCATTAGCGCATGCCGCCATGGCGATACCGGCCGTAAGGGGAGTGGAATTCGGGACCGGATTTGCTGCAGCTGCCATGTATGGGCTGGAGCATAATGATGCCATAGTAGATACCAAAGGGACGACCAGCACCAATCACGCCGGCGGCGTAGTCGGCGGGATCAGCAATGGAAATGAACTGGTGTACAGAATTGCGGTAAAACCCACCTCATCTACCCCGCAGACGCAAAACACCTTAAACTGGGACACCGGAGAAATATCTGAATTTTCGGTCAAAGGCAGACATGATTTATGTGTAGGCTTAAGAGCTCCGGTTATTCTGGAGGCGATGACAGCCATTGTATTAGTCGATTTTTTGATGCTGGCGGGAAAGGTTGACCGCATCTGGAATGCATAAAAACTAACGATAAGTTGTTTTATTGATTTGTGTTCGGTGCAAAATGTTTATTTTTAGGCTCAAATGGTTAAAAATAGACTCAACTAAACCCGATAAATCAAGATGCTTCTTTCATCCAGAAAAATATTAATGGGCACAGCCGCTATTATAGGCTGTGCCATTTTTGCTTCCTGCCATTCAGATAACCAGCAAAATACGGATATCCTATCTGAACATATTGATACGACTGTCCGGCCTCAGGACGATTTCTTTGACTTTGCAAACGGAGGCTGGATCAGGAAACATCCGATTCCGGCTGCATATAAAAGCTGGGGCATCGGCAACGAGGTAGAGCTGGATCTGTATCAGCGGCTGAAAAAAATAAATGAAGACGCCGCGAGTAAACAAACGAATACAGACCAGGCGGGCGGCAAGATCAGCCAGAAAATCGCTGCTTTTTATAAAAGCGGCATGGACAGTGTCTCTCTTGCCAGGCAAAGCATTGCTATTCTCACCCCTGAACTGTCGATGATAGATTCCATCAAAAACCTGGAGGACCTGATTAAGGCCAGTGGGCGGTTATCAGCCGAAGGCGTCTCCAATTTACTGGGTAACTATATCAGTCAGGATGATAAAAACAGCAGTAAGATGGTGGTGCAGTTTGTCCAGGGAGGCCTGGGACTGCCCAACAGGGATTATTATTTAAAAGAGGATGCCCGGACGGTCAAAATAAGGGCTGCCTATTTAATCCATATCGCACAGATGTTTGTGCTGGCAGGAATGGATAAGCAGGAGGCGGCCGCCACGGCCCAGGAAATTTTTAATATTGAAAAACAACTGGCCACAGCCAGTAAGCCTCTGGAAGCGCTTCGCGATCCTTATGCCAATTACCATAAGTTTGAGCTAAGTGCTTTAGATAAGCTGCAGGCTCCTTTTAACTTTTCCAGCTATTTACAGGTGCAGGGCATTCAGGTGGATTCAGTCGTTGTGGGGCAGCCGGCATTCTATAAGGCATTAGCAGGCCTCTTGACCACGGTGCCGCTTCCGCAATGGAAACTTTATCTTAAATGGCATTTACTGCATCATTTAGGTCAATTTGTAAATACTGATTTTGAAAAGGAAAACTTTGAATTTTATGGCAAAACCATGAGTGGCCTCAAAGATATGAAACCCAGATGGCGCAGGGTATTGGAAGTCGAGGAGAACTGCATGGGAGAAGCCCTGGGGCAACTGTTTGTCAAAGCTTATTTTCCTGAGAAGGCAAAACAGCGCTACACGCACCTGGTTGAAGATATCAGAGCAGCGCTCAAAGACCGGATCGAACAACTGGACTGGATGAGCAGTGCCACCAAACAAAAAGCCTTATATAAACTCAGTAAGATCACGGCTAAAGTAGGCTATCCGGATAAATGGAAGGACTTTTCAGCCATGGAGATTAAGCAACAGCCATATGTTTTAAATATTATATCGGCCTCCAGATGGTGGCATCAATATGAGGTGAATAAACTGGGCAAACCGGTTGACCGTTCTGAGTGGGATATGACGCCTCAGACCTATAACGCTTATTACAATCCAGCCAATAATGAAATTGTTTTACCTGCCGGCATATTTACCGTACCGGGCAAAAATGATGATCAATTGGATGACGCCATCGTTTACGGATATGCGGGTGCTTCTACCATTGGCCATGAGATTACACATGGGTTTGATGATCAGGGCAGGCTCTATGATGCAAACGGCAATTTAAGCGACTGGTGGACAGCCGAGGATGCTGCTAACTTTAAAAAACGGGCGGCAGTAATGGTCAAACAGTTTAATGGTTATATTCCGGTGGATAGCCTGCATATAAACGGGGAGGCCACCCTTGGCGAGAATATCGCTGACCTGGGAGGGATCCTGCTCGGCTGGGAAGCATTTAAAAAGACGCCGGAATATACATCCGGCAAAAAAATAGACGGCTTTACGCCTGCACAGCGTTTTTTCATGGGCTATGCACTTGGCTGGCTCTATACCATCCGGCCGGAGGCGCTGGCTCAAGGGGTGCTTACAGATGTGCATTCGCCCGCAAAGTTCAGGGTTAACGGACCCTTTGCAGATGTAGATGCATTTTATGAGGCCTGGAATGTAAAGCCTGGTGACAGCATGTATATCGCTCCTGAAAAC
>Ga0164242_10006937_pt1 | contig 12419 bp, 7 predicted proteins | sample OricomgcompostMG_FD_108783 | JGI IMG/M metagenome (GOLD analysis project Ga0164242, IMG submission 108783) | Miracle-Growth compost microbial communities from Emeryville, California, USA - Original compost - Miracle growth compost (MG) ... | reverse complement strand
TCGGTTGCGTCCTCTCCTTGGCGCGACGGGCACGGGGATCTCGTCCGTGAGGTCGCCGATGCCGCTCGACGGCACGGGCTCCGCTTCGGCGTTTACCTGTCCCAGTGGGACCGCACCGAGCCGTCCTACGGGTCGGGGCGCGCGTACGACGACTTCTACGTCGCGCAGCTCACGGAGCTTCTCACCGGGTACGGCGACATTTTTTGCGTCTGGCTCGACGGCGCCAATGGCGAGGGTCCGAATGGTCGCCGTCAGGTGTACGACTGGGACCGCTACTACGCGGTCGTCCGGGATCTTCAGCCCGGGGCGGTGATCAGCGTCTGCGGCCCTGACGTGCGCTGGTGCGGCAATGAAGCGGGGCATACCCGGCCTGACGAGTGGAGTGTCGTACCGCGTGCGCTGCAGGACGCCGAGCGCATCGCGGATCGGTCGCAGCAGGTCGACGACGGGACCTTCGCCTCGCGGGTCCGGAGCGACGAGGAGGATCTGCGCAGCCGGCCAGCGCTCGCCGGGCACGAGGACGACTTGGCGTGGTACCCGGCCGAGGTCAACACCTCGATCCGACCCGGTTGGTTCCACCACCCCGCCGATGACACCGCGGTCCGCAGCGCGGACGAGCTGTTCGCGATCTACCGCTCGGCGGTCGGCGGCAACGCGGGGTTTTTGCTGAACGTCCCGCCGACGCGTGCCGGTCGCGTTGCGGAGCCCGACATCGCGGTGCTCGAGGAGCTCGGTGAACGCATCGCTGGCCAGAAGCGGTGCATCCTCCCGGTCACCCCGGAGATTTCGCGCGGCTCGCTTCGAAGGAGCGACGGATGGCCGCTGCCGCCGATGCATTCGTCCGCCAATTTCACGCCGCCCACTCTGGATCTGGCGAACGGCACCGGATGGTGGGAGCCCGAGCCCAGCGATGACGCCCCGCGCCTCACGCTGCGCCTACCCGAGCCGATCGTGATCGAGGCCGTGATCATCAAGGAGGAGATCACCCAGGGCCAGCGGGTTGAAAAGGGTGCGGTCACCGGGTCGCTTCGCGGGGATGACGTGCTGCGCGCCGAATTCGGCGCCGTGGGCTACCAGCGAATCGTCCAGCTGGACCCGACTCTCGTGGACGAAGTGACCGTCGAGATCCGTCAGTCGCGCGCGGTCCCCGCGGTCGCGGGCGTGGCGGTCGTGCGGGCGCCGAGTGCACCGGACGCCCCGCCGCTCAGACCGACAGCCGGTAGCCGCGCTTGATGACCGTCTGAACGAGCTGTGGGTTCGGGAGCGTCTGGCGGAGCCGGCTCATCGACACGTCGACGCCGTGCTCGTCGAGCGGCTCATTCGCCGCCGCCGCGAGCTCCGGGCGTGACACCGTCGCGCCGGCCGCGTCGAACAGGCGCCGGAACAGCGCGAGCGACGTCGGGCTGAGGCCGGCGCGAACTCCCCCGAGCTCGACGACCCGTCCGCGCAGCGAGACGGGCCCGGCCGCCGTGTCCGCGCGCAGGACCCGGTGCTCCTCGAGCTGATCGCAGACCAGCTTGACGAGGGCGCCCATCCGGAATCGCTGCGGCACGACGGGTTCGATCCCGTTCTCGAGCAGCGGTTCCGCGGTGACCGGTCCGACGGCGGCCGCGACCGCGCGCCTGCTGCCGGCTGCCGCGTGGAAGCATCCGATCACCTGATCGAGCAGCCCCAGCTCCGCCGCGGTCTGAAGCAGCGCATCGGCGGCCGGCGCGCTCGTGAAGGTCACGGCGTCGATGCCGCCCGTCACGAGCGCGCTCACCAGCCGCCGCACGCGGCCCTGATCGTCGTGCCGATGCCACACGTAGGGACGCGCGGTCAGCACCGTCGCGCCGGCCGCGCGCAGCCGATCGAGCTGGCTCTTGTCGGTGACCCCGTGCAGCTGCACGGCGACCACGGCGCCCGCGACCCCGCGGGAGATGGCGAGGTCCACGAGCGACTCCGTGGTCTCGCGCTCGCCCATGCCGCGGTCGTCGAGACCCGCCGCCCGGACGGCGCCACGTGCTTTCGGTCCGCGCACGTAGATGTCGGCCCCCGAGAGCACGTCGAGCAGCTCGTGGCCGATGCCCGCGGCATCCGCCGTCTCGAACCACCTGCGCACCCCGTAGGACGTCGTCGCGAGCAGCAGGTTCGGTCGCGCCGCGACGATCGCCCGCGTCTCCGCTTCGAGGTGCCCGTCGTCCTCGACGCCCGCCATCCTGATGGTCGGCGCGTGCAGCACGTCCGCGCCGCGGCGGGCGAAGGCCGCGATGAGGTCCTCCGAGCGGCGGTCGCTCGTCACGGCGATGCGGAATCCGTCCAGCTGGTCCGGGCGGAAGCCAGGGCTCGGGGCGCCGGCTTCGGTGTCGATCGCGGCCTGACCGCTCACGCGCCCGCCTCAGCGAGGGCCTCGGTGAGCTCGCCGGAGGTCGCGAAGGCGGCGACCTCGCCGATGACGATCACTGCGGGGGATCGAGGGGCGGATGCCTGCAGCACGGCGGTCAGCTGGCCGAGCATCCCCGTGATCACCCGCGCGTCGCTCGTGAAGCCGCGCTCGACGATCGCGAACGGCATCCGCTCACTCATGCCGTTCCGAAGCAGCCCCGCGCCGATGTTCGGCAGGTTGGTGACCCCCATGAGGATCACGACCGTGCCGCCCAGCCGCACGAGCCCGCTGAGCTCGTCGTCGCTGAGGGGCGCGTGGCCGCTCACCACGGTGAACGCGCGGCTCAGCTCACGGTAGGTGACGGGGATGCCAGAGGATGCCGGCACCGCGATGGCGCTCGTGACCCCAGGGATGACCCGGACGGGGATGCCCCTGGCCCGGCATGCCGCCACCTCTTCGCCGCCACGGCCGAACACGAACGGGTCGCCACCCTTGAGCCGCACCGCATCGCGGCCGGCGAGGGCGTGCGAGACCAGCAGTGCGTTGATCTCCTCCTGCGGGACGGCGTGGTGCCCGGGCCGCTTGCCCACGTCGACGAGCTCTGCCCGCGGCGCCCACTGCCTCAAGTCGGCGCGCGGGCCCAGCCGGTCGTAGAGCACGACATCGGCGGCGGCGAGGGCCGCGAGGGCGCCGACGGTCATCAGCTCGGGGTCGCCCGGGCCGCCTCCGACCAGCGTGACCCTGCCCGTCGGCGGCTGTGCGCCGCTCATCGGCCACGCACCGGGACGGTCGGTGCGAGGAACACCTTCTCGCTCTCGGTAGCCGGTCGCGCCTGACCGCGGCCGTCAGGGACCCGGACGACGGCCGGGTCGGCGGCATCCGGGGCGTTGACGAAGGAGCGGAACCGTCGCATCCGCTCGGGGTCCTTCAAAGTGGCCGCCCATTCGTCTTCGTAGCTGTCGATGTGCCGGGCCATGGCGGCGTCGAGGTCTGCCGCGATGCCGAGCGAGTCCTCACAGATTACCTGCCGCACGTGGTCCAGCCCCCCGGGCAGCTCCCCCTGCCAGCGCGCGGTGCGCTGCAGGCGCTCGGCCGTGCGGACGTAGTACATCAGGTAGCGGTCGATGTACGTGATCAGCGTGTCGTCATCGAGGTTCTGCGCGAGCAGCTGCGCGTGAGCGGGCATCATGCCGCCGTTGCCGCCGACGTAGAGGTTCCAGCCCTCCGCCGTAGCGATGACGCCGATGTCCTTCCCCCGTGCCTCGGCGCACTCACGTGCGCAGCCACTGACGCCCATCTTGATCTTGTGCGGCGAGCGCAGCCCGCGGTACCGCAGCTCGAGCAGGACCGCCATGCCGACCGAATCCTGCACGCCGTAGCGGCACCAGGTCGAACCGACGCACGACTTCACCGTGCGCAGCGACTTGCCGTAGGCCTGCCCGGACTCCATCCCCGCGTCGATCAGCCGCGCCCAGATCGCCGGCAGCTGCTCGAGGCGGGCGCCGAACAGGTCGATGCGCTGGCCGCCGGTGATCTTCGTGTACAGGCCGTACTCCGCGGCTACCTGGGCGATGACGGCGAGCTTGTCCGGCGTGATCTCGCCGCCGGGAATGCGCGGGACGACCGAATAGGTGCCGTCCTTCTGCATGTTCCCCAGGGCGCGGTCGTTGGTGTCCTGCAGTGCCCCCGCGCCCTCGTCGAGGATGTAGCGATTGGTCTGAGTCGCGATGATGGATGCGACGACGGGCTTGCAGATGTCGCAGCCGATCCCGCCGGCGACGAAGCGCTCCATGACCTCGCTGACGTGCTGCAGCCCGAGCACGCGAACCGACTCGAACAGCTCGGCGCGGCTGAGCGAGACGTGCTCGCACAGCGCCGTGGAGACGGCGACCCCCGCCGCCGCGAGCTCCTGCTGCAGGATGCGGCCGACGATGGGGACGCACGAGCCGCATTGCGTGCCGGCGCGCGAGCAGGCCTTCAGATCACCGAGCTCGGTGCATCCGTTCGCGATGTGGCCGCGGATCGCGCCGGCCGTCACCGAGTTGCAGCTGCACACCTGCGCGTCATCCGGCAGCTCGCCGCCCACGGGCGCCTCCGCCCCCGCCGCCGCCAGGTACGCCGCCGGCTCCGCGGGCAGCTCCCGCCCGAGCAGCGGCCGCAGCGCGAGGTAGGGCGAGGCGTCGCCGACGAACATGCCGCCAAGCAGCGTCTTCGCGTCGTCCGCCACGACGATCTTCTGGTACAGGCCCCGCGCCGGGTCGGCGTAGACGACCTCGAGGGCCTCCGCGCCGGCCGCCTGCGCGTCGCCGAAGCTCGCGACCTCGACCCCCGACAGCTTGAGCTTCGTCGAGGTGTCGGCGCCGAGGTATACGCCCTCCCCGCCGAGGAGGCGGTCGACCAGCACCTCCGCCATCGCGTTCGCGGGCGCCACGAGCCCCATCGACACCCCGTCGTAGGCAGCCACCTCGCCGACGGCCCACACGTGCGGAACGCTCGTCGCACACCTCTCGTCGATCAGCACGCCGCCGCGCTCGGCGACGGCGATTCCCGCGTCCCTGGCGAGCTCGTCGCGCGGCCGGACGCCGATCGAGAACACGACGACATCGGCGGGGAGCGAGCGGCCGTCGGTGAGGCTGACCCCGGTGACCGCACCCAACGGAGCCTGGAGGATGCCGGTGAGCGTGACTCCCAGTTCGAGACGGATGCCGCCGGCGGACACGAGCCGGCCGAGCGCGCGCCCCGCGCCCTCGTCGAGCTGCGCATTCATGAGCCACGGGTGCCGGTGCAGCACGGTGACGGCGGCTCCGAGCGCCGGCATCCCGCCCGCGGCCTCGAGCCCGAGCAGCCCTCCGCCGACCACGATGACCTGTGGCGCGCGGTGCAACCGCTCCTGAAGCTGCGTGACCTCGGCCACCAAGCCGTCGACGTCCGCGATGGTCCGGTACACGCGGCCGGCGCGGCTGTTGCCGACGGGTGGGACCAGGGCGGTGGACCCGGTCGCCAGCACAAGTTCGTCATAGGCGAGCACCGTCCCGTCGGCGAGGGTGATGGTGCGGCGCGCGCCGTCGATCGCCGCAGCGGCGTTGCCCGCCAGAAGCTCGACATGCTCGGCCTCCCACAGCGCGCTGCTTCCCAGTGTGAGGTCGACGGGGCCGGACAGACGCTTGGAGAGTTGCACGCGGTCGTACGGCAGGTGCTGTTCTTCGCTGACCACGGTGATGCGCAGCCGGCCTCCGTGCTCTGCGAGTCGCGAGCTCAGCGCGTCGACCACACGGTGCGCTGCCGGCCCGCCCCCGATGATCACGACCTGCCGCCGCTCGTTGTTAAAGGGGTGCATGGGCGACAAGCGTAAGAAGGCCCGTTTTCGTGGTCGTTGCGCCGATGTGAACTCGTGTGTCGGATCCCTCACGATTCGACCGCCGCGCCGAGAGGCCTTTGTTACCGGCCCGTCACGCCAGGTGACATGACGGTAACGGCCGCTGCGTAGCGTCGCGACTGTCCGAGACGACGGCGAGGGAGAGACGGATGTCGCTGACCGAAGCACCCACGATCGACGCGGCGCGGGACGCCGGCTGGGTTCCAGCCTGCACCCTCGGTGAGCTCGAGCCCCTGTGGGGCGAGGCCGTGCTGCTTCCGGACGGCCGCCAGTGCGCGCTGTTCCTGCTCCCTGACGGTCGCCTGTTCGCCACCGACAACCAGGACCCGCTCACGGGCGCCATGGTGATGTCCCGGGGCCTCGTAGGCACGCGCACCGCCGGCGGCGAGCCCCGCCCCACGATCGCCTCACCTCTGCACAAGGACGTGTTCGACCTGGCCACGGGGCGCTGCTTCACCGACGGCAGCCGCCGACTGCCGGTCTGGCGCACGCGCGTCGAGGACGGCGTCGTGCTCGTCTCCCCGCAGCCGGCCCTGGTCGCGGCCTCCCACGGCACGAGCGACCCGGAGGGCCGGGCCGCCATCGCGGCGCTCGTGGCCGCGGTCGGCGAGGGGTGCACCCCCGAGGTCGCGGCGGCATTCGTGGACGTGCAGCAGCCTTCGGTGCTCGCGACGACGGGCCGGCTCCCGGGGGCGGCGATCATCGTCCCGCTTCTGCTCTCGGCCGGCTACCACGTGCACGTCGACCTCGCCGAGGCCGCCCAGGCGCACCGCGACGCGGGGCACGAGGCCGCAGTCGCCGAGCCGCTCGGTCCCGATCCCCGGATCGCCGCCGTCCTCGCGCGACGCCTGCGGGAAGCCGGCGCCACGCCCGCCGATCGCGTGGTCCTCGCCGCGGCCGGTTCCACGGACGGCGGAGCCGTCGCCGCCTGCCACAACGCGGCGGCCCTGCTGGCCCGCGAACTCGGTGCCCCGGTGACCATCGGCTTCGTCTCGGCCGCCCGGCCGAGTGTCGCGGACGCCGTGCGACAAGCCAGGGCCGCCGCGGCTCCGCGCCAGCGTGTCGTCGTCGCGTCCTACCTGCTCGCGCCCGGCTACTTCCAGGGCGTGCTGCGCGACGGCGCCCTCGCGGCGGGCGCCGACATCGTGAGCTCGCCCCTCCTCGGCGCGCCGGGCCCCGCAGATGTGACCCCGGCGGAGCTGGTCGACATCGTCCGAGAGCGGTACGCCGCGGCGCTCTCCTCACGCATCCGCTGATCGCGCCCGCGCGCTCACGCCCCAGAACGGGAGAAACCCATGTCTGCATCCAGCACCACCGCCACCCTGACCGGTGCCCCCGAGGCCTCGGCGCCCGGCCTCACCCGCCGACCGGGCCGCTGGCTGGACGGCTGGCGGCCCGAGGACGCCGCCCAGTGGGAGGCGAGCGGCCGCCTGATCGCCGCCCGGAACCTGCGCTGGTCGATCTTCGCCGAGTTCCTCGGCTTCGTCGTCTGGCAGCTGTGGTCGATTGTCGTGGTGCAGCTTCCGGTGGCCGGCTTCCACTACAGCGTCGCCCAGAGCTTCTGGCTGATCTCGATGCCGAGCCTGGTCGGCGCCACGCTCCGCTTCCCCTACACCTTCATGGTTCCGCGCTTCGGCGGCCGGAACTGGACGATTGTGTCCGCGAGCCTGCTGCTGGTGCCGGCGATCGCCCTCGCCGCCGCGCTCGGGCATCCGTCGACCCCGTTCGCCGTCATGCTGCTCATCGCCGCGCTCGCCGGTTTCGGCGGCGGGAACTTCGCGAGCTCGATGGCGAACATCACCCACTTCTACCCACAGCGCATGAAGGGGTGGGCGCTCGGGCTCAACGCAGCTGGCGGGAATCTGGGCGCGGCGGTCGCGCAGTTCCTCGTGCCGGTCCTGGTCACCGCGACCGCCGCCGGCGCCGGCGTGGCCCTGCCCGTCGCGGGGTGGTTCTGGGTGCCGTTCATCGCGATCGCGGTCGTCGGGGCGGCGCTGCGCATGGACAACCTCTCCGGCGCCAAGGCGGACTTCGCGGCATCGGCGGCGGCACTGCGCGAGCCGCAGCTGTGGCTGCTCGCCGTGCTGTACATCGGGACCTTCGGCTCGTTCATCGGGTTCTCGGGCGTGTTCCCCAAGCTCATCGCCGACCAGTTCCCCGCATACTCGGCGCTGCACGTCGGGACCGCCGCGGTGTCCCTCGCTTTCGTCGGGGCTCTGGTCGGGTCGCTCGCCCGGCCGTATGGCGGCAGGCTCGCCGACCGGCTCGGCGGTGCGCCCGTGACCTGCGCGTCGTTCGTCGCAATGGCGCTCGCGACCGCCGCCGCGATCCTCACGCTCCCATCCCGCAGCTTCTGGACGTTCCTCGGCCTGTTCCTCGTGCTGTTCGTCGCGAGCGGGGTCGGCAATGGGGCCGTGTACCGGATGATCCCGACCGTGTTCGCCCGCCTCGGCGGCTCGGCCGAAGCCCACACCGACGCCGGCGACGTGAGCGCCCAGCGCATGACCTCCGCTGCTCTCGGGATCGTCGCCGCGATGGGCGCCTACGGCGGGTTCATCGTTCCGCAGCTGCTCGGGGCATCGCAGACGCATTTCGGGGACTACAGCCACGGCCTGTGGTGGTTCGTCGTCGCCTACGCGGCGCTGCTCGCGGTGACGCTGATCGCCTACGCCATCCCCGCCGCCCGAAGCGGGCGGCGCGTGTGAGCGGCGCCGACACGCACTGCCCCTACTGCGCCCTGCAGTGCGCGATGCGGGTGGTGCCGGCGGAGGGGGAGGTCACCGTCGAGCCGCGCGAGTTCCCCACGAACGGCGGCGGTCTGTGCCGAAAGGGCTGGACCGCAGCACAGCTGCTCTCCGCGGCCGGCCGCATGGACCATCCGCTCATCCGGCAGGCGGACGGCAGCTTCCGCGAGGCCGGCTGGGACGAGGCTCTCGACCTCGTGACCTCTCGCCTGCGCGCCGCGCAAAGCGAGTTCGGGCCGGACTCCGTCGCGGTCTTCGGCGGCGGCGGCCTGACGAACGAAAAGGCGTACCAGCTCGGCAAGTTCGCGCGCGTCGCGCTGCGGACGAGCCGCATCGATTACAACGGCCGCTACTGCATGTCCTCGGCCGCAGCCGCCGGGAATCGCGCCTTCGGCATCGACCGGGGGCTGCCGTTCCCGGTCACGGACCTCGACGACGCGTCGACGATCATGCTGATCGGCTCGAACCCCGCCGAGACGATGCCGCCGTTTGCGCGGCACCTCGATGCGGCGCGCGCCGCGGGCGGGCTGATCGTCGTTGATCCGCGGCGCACGGCGACGGCGAGGCTGACGGAGAACGGGCGGGGGATGCATGTGCAGCCGGCGCCGGGAACGGATCTCGTCCTTCTGCTCGGCCTCACCCACCTCGCGATCGCCGAAGGGCACGTGGACGACGAGTACGTCTCGGAGCGAACCGTCGACTTCGACTCACTGCGGCGCTCGGTTGCGCCGTGGTGGCCGGAACGCGTCGCCCAGCTCACCGGCGTGCCGAGCGAGGTGCAGCGAGCCGTGGTGCGCCGACTCGCGGAGGGCCGCGCTTATGTGCTCACGGGCCGGGGTGTCGAGCAGCACGTGGACGGCACCGACACGGCGACCGCCGCGATCAACCTCGCGCTCATCCTCGGCCTCATCGGCTCGCCGGACGGCGGCTACGGCACGATGACGGGTCAAGGCAACGGGCAGGGCGGCCGCGAGCACGGCCAGAAGGCCGATCAGCTGCCCGGCTATCGCAAGATCACGGATGCCGCCCACCGCGACTGGGTTGCCCGCATCTGGGGAGTCGCGCCGGAATCGCTGCCCGGGCCCGGACTGCCCGCCGTTCAGCTGCTCGACCGGCTCGGCCGGGCGGGCGAAGAGGGCGGCGTGCGCTGCCTCATGGTGCACGGTTCGAACGTCGTCATCTCCTCCCCCGACATGAATCGGGTGCGCGCCGGACTGGCTGGCCTCGATCTGCTCGTGGTGTGCGACTTCGTCTTCAACGAGACCGCAGCCCTCGCGCACGTCGTGCTGCCCGTGCCGCAGTGGGCGGAAGAAGAGGGCACCATGACGAATCTGGAGGGCCGAGTGCTGCGGCGCCGCGCCGCGCTGCCCGCCCCGCCCGATGTCCGCAGCGAGTTGTGGATCATTGCCGAGCTCGCGCGCCGGCTCGATGCGCCCGGCGCGTGGCCGGTGGATCCGGCATCCGTCTTCGACGAACTCGCCCGTGCGAGCGCGGGCGGCCTCGCCGACTATTCGGGGCTCAGCCACGCGCTGCTCGACGAGCAGCTCGCGCGCGGTGCCGCCGCCTACTGGCCGTACCCGAAGGGGACGCCGGAGGGAGGCGAGGGGACGCCGCGGCTATTCGCCGTCGGCTTCGCCCACCCGGACGGCCGCGCGCGGCTCATTCCGGTCAGCCCGCGTCGGGAACTCCGCGCCCCGGAGCCGGACGACGGTCTGCTGACGCTGACGACGGGGCGGCTGCTCAGCCAGTACCAGTCCGGGGCGCAGACCCGCCGGGTGCCGGAGCTCGCCGCTGCCGCGCCCGAAGCGCTGCTGGAGATCCACCCTGCGACAGCGCAGCGCCTGGCGATCGCCGATGGAGCGCTCATCGACGTCAGCAACGAGCGCGGCCGGGTGCGATGCCGCGCGCGCCACAGCCCTGACATTCGCCCCGACACCGTCTTCCTTCCCTTTCACTACGCGGGCGAGGAGACGGCGAACCTGCTGGTTGCGGCGGTCGCGGACCCGGTCTCCGGCATGCCGGAGTTCAAGCGCACCCGGGTTCGGCTGAGTCCAGCGACCGCGGCCGGGAGCACGCGCGCGTGAGCATGCGAGTGGTCGTCATCGGCTATGGACCCGTCGGCGCACGGTTCGTCGAGGAGATGCTGCCGGCGGTCGCCGATGGAGACGTGGAGCTCACCGTGGTCGGCGCCGAGGCGCATGAGCCGTACAACCGGGTGCTGGTCGCCGACTACGCCACCGGGCGCGCCGACCGCGGGCGCTTGGAGATCAGCGATCCGGAGGCGGTGCGAGCCGCAGGCGTGACCGTCCGGCTCGAGGAGGCGGCGACGGCGATCGATCGGCAGAAGCGCCTCGTGCGGCTGTTCTCCGGTGAGTCGGTGCCCTACGACCGGCTCGTCCTCGCAGTCGGCGCGCGCGCGAATGTGCCGACCCTCGGCGGCCTCGAAGCCGCGCGGCGTGACCGAGCCGTGGTCGCCCGTTCGCCCGGGGACCTCGACGCGGGCGCTACGCGGCTGCCGCACGGGGTTCTCGTGATGCGTGCCCTTGAGGACTCGGAGGAGTTGCGCGGCTGGCTCGAGCGGCCGGAACCCACGTCCGTCGTCGTGCTCGGCGCGGGCGTGCTCGGCATGGAGCTCGCGCTCGCGGTCGCGGAAACCGGTGCTTCCGTCAGTGTCGTCTACCATGACGCCGTCCCGATGGGCCGAAATCTCGACGGGAACGGAGGACGCGTGCTCGCCGCCCTCGCGAACGCCGTGGGCGTGCGCACCCACCCGCACGCACGCGCCGAGGAGGTGGTGCTGCGCCACGATGCGGAGGGACGCGCCGGCTTCGCCGGGCTCGTGTGCGCGGACGGGAGCGTCGTCTCTGGGGACCTCCTGGTGCTGTCGTGCGGCGTGAGCCCGCGCACCGAGCTGGCGGCCGCCGCCGGGCTGCGGCTCTCCACCGGCATCCTCGTGGACGAGCGGTTGCGTTCGTGGACCGACCCCGACATCGCCGCCATCGGCGATTGCGCCCAGCTCGCCTCTCCGCAAGACGTGGAGCCGGCCGTCGTCGCGGACCCCGGCGCGCGCGTGCCCGGTGGCCCGAGCGGGCTGATCGGCCCAGGGTGGCGGCAGGCGGATTGGCTGGCGGAGAGCCTCTCCGCCGAGGCGCGCGGGGCCGCAGAGCCGCTGGCTCTCGGGGACGATCGACCGGCCGTCGTCATGCTGAAGGCGGAGGGCGTCGATGTCGTCGCGGCAGGCGATGTCACGCCGGAACTGTGGGACGTCGTCGCGGACCTGGACGGTGCGGGCACGGGCGACCCGGCGGCGCACCGCCGGGTCGCAGTCTGGGCCGACCCGGGCTCCGGGCGCTATGTGAAGACGGTGGGCGTTAGGGGGGTGCTCACCGGCTTCGTCGCCGTCGGCATGCCGCGCACCGGTGCCGAGCTCGCCCTCCTGTATCAGCGCGGCGGGGAGCTGCCTGCGGACCGCTCGGTGCTGCTGCGGCTCGACGGACCGGACGCTGCGGCCCCAGCCGCGCCGAGCGCCGACGCCGTGACGTGCCTGTGCAACGGCGTCACGGCGGGTGGCATCACCGAGGCGGTGCGGTCCGGCTGCGGGACCGTCACCGAGGTCGGCGCGCGCACGCGGGCGGGAACGGGATGCGGCGGATGCCGGGACCGGATCCAGGAACTCATCCTCGCGGCGGCGCCCGTGGCCGCCATGGACTGATGCTTACGAGCTGTGCCGCTTCCGGCGGCGGCTGATCGCGACGAGCACGAGTCCCGCGCTCACGGCGAGCAGAGCGACGGTGCCGGCGCCGACGATGTCGGTTCCCGTGGCGCTCAGCCACGGAGTTCGGGGGCCGGTGCCGCCGCCGCTTGCGCTGCTGGAACCGCCTGGTGCGCCCGGCGTCACGCCTGCCGGGGGCTGAGGGGGCGTGGTGTGGACGGA
>Ga0164242_10006936_pt1 | contig 12421 bp, 10 predicted proteins | sample OricomgcompostMG_FD_108783 | JGI IMG/M metagenome (GOLD analysis project Ga0164242, IMG submission 108783) | Miracle-Growth compost microbial communities from Emeryville, California, USA - Original compost - Miracle growth compost (MG) ... | reverse complement strand
TATGCAGGGGCAATCCGCGCGGAAGACCGAACAGGTCGTAGACGCCGTCTGTCCAGGTCAACTCGTCCGTTTCGAGGTTGCATTCCCAGGCGCCAAATTTCGCGTGCTGCGAGGCTTGGTCATAGAGTCTCTTTAAATGGCCAATCGAGCGCGTATCGCTGGGCAAGGTAAGTATTCCATCTCCCCGTAAAGCGCGCGCACGGTGATTCGGCTCGACTCGACGGAGGGTAAAATAACAGATCAACATAGTCGCGGGCACACGGATAGTGCGTATGCCGATATCAACCTCATAGAGCACTGCTACGATTAAGAAATTCCTACCCCGCCAGATGCGCCGGGAGCGACCAGCTTTCAGCGTTCACGGCTTCGTCTCGCGCGCGATGAGAGCCCGTTTGCGCTCCACCCCCCAGCGATACCCCGACAGCGAGCCGTCGGTGCGGATGACGCGATGGCAGGGAATGACCACGGCAATCTTGTTCGCGGCGCAGGCGGCGGCGACGGCGCGAACCGCCTTCGGCATACCGATGCGCTCGGCGATCTCCGTATACGTTGCGGTCGTTCCGGGAGGGATGGCTCGTAAGGCCTCCCAGACCCGATGCTGAAATGCCGTCCCCCGGATATCGAGCGGCAAATCGAAACCCGTCTCCGGAGCTTCGACGAGGCCGACGACCTTCGCCACGGTATCCTCGAAGCCCGGGTCGGCGCCAATCAGCGTCGCTTTCGGGAAGCGATCTTGCAGGTCACGCACCAGCGTCTCGGGGTCGTCGCCCAGGGAAATAGTCGTAATGCCCTTGTCCGTAGCAGCAACAAGGATCGAGCCGAGCGAGCACTGTCCCACGGCAAATCGCATTTCAGCGCTGGCGCCCCCGGCCCTGAAATCGGACGGCGTCATGCCGAGTGCGCTGGCCGAATTCGCGTAAAAACGGCTGCTGGAATTGAAACCGGCGTCGAAAATTGCGTTGGTCACTGTGCCGCTCCCTTCGAGATGCTCGCGAACCCGACGCTGGCGATGTGCGTCGGCATAGGCTTTGGGCGTCACACCTACGATCGATTTGAAAATTCTATGAAAATGGTAGGGGCTCATGCCGGCTTGAGCGGCAAGCTGTTCAAGCGACGGAAGAGCCTCATGGGTCTCGATGAGCCGGCAAGCTTCGGCGACTTTCTGCGCGCGATCTTCATGAAGCGGCAGCTGATCCGGCTTGCACCTTTTGCATGGCCGAAAACCCGCTTTTTCCGCATCCTGCCGGGAAGCAAAAAAGCTGACGTTCTCCCGCTTGGCCAGACGCGACGCACACGAGGGCCGGCAATAAACGCCTGTCGTTTTCACGGAATAAAAAAACGTCTTGTCGAAGCTCCGGTCGCGAGCCTTGACGGCATCCCACCAGACGTCATCGAGAGATCGAAATTCCTTATCGTTTTCCAAGGCGCGGATCGGCGACTGCTGATTGGACATGATCCGCAACGTAAGGCGAGGCGCACCTGCCGTCACTCCGCCCCTTGCTCTCAAATCTGGAAATGGCGGCAAAGCGCCCTATGAGGCGCCGGAAGCAACAAAAATCGAGCAAAATCGCCCACCATCGACGACCGCCAGCCCGTTGATCCACCCTGGAAAAAGCCTTCTCGAACACCCATATGAAGAGCAAGTCAGCTTAGGAGAAATCCCATGGCATATTATTCAAAACCACTGCCCAACGATGCCGGGACGCTCAACAGCTTGTTCAACATAGCGATTGTTGTAGCGCTCTTTGGCTTTGCGATTGCTTCGACCTATTTCTTCGGCTGAAGCAGCCGCCACGGAAAACGGAACGGGAAAGGGGCGATGCATTCGCCCCTTTCTTTTCATCTGCTCGTAAGTCGGACCCTTCCGCATGAAATGCCCGTCCGCATGCGGAACAGTCGCCGCGGCGAAGCGTTGGGATGTCACTGTTGATGGAGATTGGCATCGGGCGTCTCAAGGGCAAGATCGATACGGCGATCGGCAAAGCCAAGGAAAAGGTCCGCGTATGCTGTCGAATCGAACACGTAGCAGGCAAAGGCGCAGCACCGGCGTCGAAGGGGAAGGCGGATTCCGCCGTTTCCGGAAAACTGGATAAGGCTCGAAAGGCCGTCCACGAAGGGTACCCAGAAGCTTTGATCGCGAAAGGCGCGGACGATGCCTCAGAACGGCGTTGAGGAAATGGAGAAGCGAGCCGAGGCTGTCGGCTCGCGGTGGCGCGTTCTTGCGTTGGTCAGCTTTGGGATCGTTCTCTCAAAAATGATCGTCAGCAAGATTGCGGGACTATCCGGTCGCAAGTCTTCGGACGACGCATCGAAGTGATCGTCGTTTCCGCTTGGTCCATTAATGAACAGGCGAGCCGCTCGTGACCGGCATCGGTCAAGCGCAGCGAAAAAGCCATTTGCTAAGTGATTGAATACAATGGCGCGAGAGACGGGACTTGAACCCGCGGCCTCCGCCGTGACAGGGCGGCGCTCTAACCAACTGAGCTACTCCCGCAATCCAGAAAGTGACGGGCGCCGAAGCGCCCGCCGTCACAGCGTCGGAATACGTGATGCCCGGGCGGGCGTCAAGCCGGTGTTCGCGCTTGCGACGACGAACTTTTGCCCCCGCAGCCTCTATCGGCGGACGAAGTCGCGCTTGCCGATCTCAAGGCCGTTATGCCGCAGGATTCCGTAGGCCGTCGCGCAATGGAAATAGAAGTTCGGGAGGGCGACGTGCAGCAGGTACTCCTGACCGCTGAACGTCACTTCGTTGCCGCCGAGCTTCAACGTGACCTGCTTTGCTTCCGAACCTTCGAGCTGCTCCGGTTTGTAGCCCGCAAGCATCGCCTGCGTTTTCGCAATCCGCTCCTTCAGCTCAGGTAAAGTCGTCTCGCTATCCGGAAAGCTCGGCACGTCGAGGCCGGCAAGCCGCGCCGGAGCGGCTTTAGCGAAATCGGTCGCTAGTTGAACCTGGCGCGTCAGATTGAACATGTCGGGATAAAGCCGCGCCCCGAGCAGCACCGCCATTTCGATTTTCTTCGTAGAGGCATAATCCGCAGCCTTGTCGAGCATGGCGTCGAGCGCCGAGAGCTGCTTTTGAAACGTCGGAATGGCGATGGCGTACATCGAAACGGACATGGCTTGGCTTTCCTCGTTGGCTGAGAACTGCAGGCACTGATGTGGAAGACTGGGTCGTGCTTCAAAGGCCGTCCCTGCGGCCGGGTCCGTGCAGCGGAATGGCAAGGACGAACAAAATGGTGGGAGGTGAGGGGATCGAACCCCCGACATCTTCGGTGTAAACGAAGCGCTCTACCGCTGAGCTAACCTCCCCACGCCGCCGATGTAACGCGGCGCCGTGATTTTCACAACGCCCGGCAACGAGATCGCCTGCGTCGCGTTGGCGTTCGAGACGTCGCGTCTCAAACAGCAAAGCGCGCCGTCACACGGCGCGCCTCGCAAAATTCAGGGAGAAAATTTCAGTTCAGCGCGTCCTTGAGGCCCTTCGCCGGCGTGAACTTCGGTACACGCGAAGCAGGAATCTGGATCGTCATACCGGTCGCGGGATTGCGGCCTTCGCGCGCCTTGCGCGCAGCGACCTTGAACGTGCCGAAATCCGGAATGCGGACCTCGTGGCCTTCCTTCATGGTGGCGCGAATATGCGCCAGAACTGCATCGACGACGCCGCTTGCCTTTTCCTTGGTCAGTTCGCAATCCCTGGCCACAGCGTCGATCAAATCTTTCTTGCTCATTTCATCAGTCCTCTAGCGTCGGAGATTGGTTTTTAAGCTCGGGACAGAAGCCCGAGGCGGCAGTCATTGGGGGAGTTATCGGCCGCTCATAGAGGCGTAAAAGCGCCCAATCGCCCGCGTCCGTCAAGCACAAAAAGCCCGTATTTCCGGACAAAAGCGCATAGAAATGCTCAATAAATTCATAAAAAAGCCCCTGCACTTTTGACGCGCAGGGGCCTTAAATAAATTCACTCTGTCGTCCACTGAAATTGTCAGTGCGCGGTGACCCGCGAACCGGCCTTGTCGGAGTCTTTAGCTTCGAGAGCTTCCGCTTCCGCGACTTCATCCAGCGTGATCGATTCCGGCATCCGGACGAGAGCGATCTTCAGCACCTCCTCCAGCTTGGAAACCGGGATGATGTCCATCTTGGTCTGCACTTCGTTCGGGATCTCTGCGAGATCCTTGGCGTTTTCTTCCGGAATGATGACCGTCTTGATCCCACCGCGAAGCGCCGCAAGGAGCTTTTCCTTGAGGCCGCCGATCGGAAGCACACGGCCGCGAAGCGTGATCTCGCCCGTCATCGCCACGTCCTTGCGGACGGGGATACCGGTCAGCACCGAGATGATCGCCGTCGTCATGGCGATACCGGCAGAGGGACCATCCTTCGGTGTCGCGCCTTCCGGCACGTGCACGTGGATGTCGCGTTTCTCGAACAGCGAGGGGTGGATGCCGAAGTCGATCGAATGTGAGCGCACGTAAGCGTTCGCAGCCTGAATCGATTCCTTCATCACATCGCGCAGGTTGCCCGTGACCGTCATTCTGCCCTTGCCCGGCATCATGACGCCTTCAACCGTCAGCAATTCGCCGCCGACTTCGGTCCAGGCCAGGCCCGTGACGATACCGACCTGATCTTCGAGCTCTGCTTCGCCGTAGCGATACTTCGGCACACCGAGGAAGTCGTGCACGTTCTCGGCTGTGACGACGATCGATGACTTCGACGACGTCAGGATTTCCTTCACCGCTTTGCGCGCGAGCTTCGCGATCTCGCGTTCAAGCGAGCGCACGCCGGCCTCGCGCGTGTAGCGCCGAATGACTTCCTTCAACGCCCCGTCTTCGACGGTCCACTCGCTCGGCTCGAGGCCGTGGGCGGAAATCTGCTCGGGGATCAAATGGCGCTTGGCAATCTCAAGCTTTTCGTCCTCCGTGTAGCCCGCAAGGCGAATGATCTCCATGCGGTCCATCAAGGCCGGCGGAATGTTGAGCGTATTCGCCGTCGTCACGAACATCACGTTCGAGAGGTCATAATCGACCTCCAGATAGTGATCGTTGAACGTCGCGTTCTGCTCCGGATCCAAGACCTCCAGCAATGCCGCAGCCGGATCGCCACGGAAGTCCTGACCCATCTTGTCGATCTCGTCCAATAGGAAGAGCGGGTTGGTCCGCTTCGCCTTCTTCATGGACTGGATCACTTTGCCCGGCATCGAACCGATATAGGTCCGGCGATGGCCACGGATTTCCGCTTCGTCCCTGACGCCGCCAAGCGACATCCGCACGAATTCACGCCCTGTGGCGTTCGCGATCGACTTGCCGAGCGACGTCTTACCGACGCCCGGAGGTCCGACGAGGCAGAGGATGGGACCCTTGAGTTTGTTCGTGCGAGCCTGCACGGCAAGATACTCAAGAATGCGCTCCTTGACCTTCTCAAGCCCGTAATGCTCCTGGTCGAGGATCGTCTGCGCTTCGGCAATATCCTTCTTGACCTTGCCCTTGATCCCCCACGGGATCGAGAGCAGCCAGTCGAGATAGTTGCGCACGACGGTCGCTTCGGCCGACATCGGCGACATCTGCTTGAGCTTCTTCAGCTCCGCGAGCGCCTTGTCCTTGGCTTCCTTCGACAGCTTGGTGTTCTCGATCTTCTCCTCGAATTCGGAGATGTCGTCGCGTTCGTCGGAATCGCCGAGTTCCTTCTGAATGGCCTTCATTTGCTCATTCAGATAATACTCGCGCTGCGTCTTCTCCATCTGGCGCTTGACGCGCGAACGGATCTTGCGCTCGACCTGCAGGACCGAGATTTCGCTTTCCATCAGCGTGTAGACACGCTCCAGCCGCTCCGAAATGCTGCCGGTTTCGAGCACGTCCTGCTTGTCGGAAATTTTGACCGCCAAATGCGACGCGATCGTATCAGCGAGCTTCGCGTAATCCTCGATCTGGCCGACGTTGTTCAGAACCTCGGGCGAGACCTTCTTGTTGAGCTTCACGTAGCTTTCGAACTGCGTGACGACCGAGCGCGCGAGAGCTTCAAGCTCGTCCTTGGCGCCCGGCACTTCGACCACACGCTCGACTTCCGCTTCGAAATAGCTGGCATTCGAGGTGTAGCGGACGATCTTCGCACGCGCGTTGCCTTCGACCAGAACCTTCACGGTCCCGTCCGGAAGCTTCAGAAGCTGAAGCACCGAAGCAAGCGTTCCGATCTCATAGATCGCGTCGGGTGACGGATCATCATCGCCGGCGTTCTTTTGCGCGGCGAGCAGGATCTGCTTGTCGGCGCGCATGACTTCTTCGAGCGCCGCGATCGACTTTTCGCGGCCGACAAAAAGCGGCACGACCATGTAAGGAAAAACGACGATGTCGCGGAGCGGCAGAACCGGAAACAGCTCTTTGCCGCTCACCTTTTCCTTTGTCTTTTTATCTTCGCTCATTTCACTACCTTTGCCGTGCGCAGGACCCCTTTCGGAGCCTACCTGCGCAATCCACGCCCGTTCCACTTTGGAGCCACGCTTCCCGCCCCTTTTGTGGCGACGGTCGGCATTCTCGTGAAGCGCGGGCGCGGGGTGAGACCCAAGCCGAACACACTGATATTTTATTGAAGGAAACGCACCGGTTGGCGCTTGGTGCCACTCCCTTCGAACAAATAGGGACCAGCGTCCCGCAAACAAGTGCCGGGACCAGACGTCCCGGCAAGCTTAAACGTCGCGACCGCTTTTACGCCGTCGAGCCCTTTTCCTCGACCCGATCTGAATAGATCCGGAGCGGACGCGCCGAACCTTCGACAACCTCCGGGCCGATAACGACTTCTTCGACGCCCTTGAGCGTCGGCAGATCGTACATCGTGTCGAGCAGGATACCTTCCATGATCGACCTGAGACCGCGAGCGCCGGTCTTACGCTCGATGGCCTTGCGCGAAATCGCTTTCAACGCGTCGAGCGTGATCGTCAGCTTCACGTCCTCCATTTCGAAGAGACGCTGATACTGTTTGACGATGGCGTTCTTCGGCTCGGTCAGGATCTGCACGAGCGCAGCCTCGTCGAGGTCTTCGAGCGTCGCGATAACCGGCAAGCGCCCGATGAACTCCGGGATCAACCCGAACTTCAGCAGATCTTCCGGCTCGACGTTGCGCAGGATTTCGCCCGTGCGCCGCTCATCGGGACCCGTCACCTTGGCCGAGAAGCCGATCGACGAGCCCTTGCCACGCCGCGAGATGATCTTCTCGAGGCCTGCGAACGCGCCACCGCAGATGAAGAGGATATTCGTCGTATCGACCTGCAGGAACTCCTGCTGCGGGTGCTTGCGGCCGCCCTGCGGAGGCACCGACGCGACGGTACCTTCCATGATTTTCAGAAGCGCCTGCTGCACGCCCTCGCCCGATACATCGCGCGTTATCGACGGATTGTCGGACTTGCGGCTGATCTTGTCGACCTCGTCGATGTAGACGATGCCGCGCTGCGCCCGCTCGACGTTATAGTCGGCCGACTGCAGCAGCTTCAGGATGATGTTCTCGACATCCTCGCCGACGTAACCGGCTTCGGTGAGCGTCGTCGCATCGGCCATCGTGAACGGCACATCGAGGATGCGCGCCAGCGTCTGCGCCAGCAGCGTCTTGCCCGAGCCCGTCGGACCCACGAGCAGAATATTCGACTTAGCGAGTTCGACGTCGTTGTTCTTCGTCGCGTGATTGAGCCGCTTGTAGTGGTTGTGGACGGCGACGGAGAGAACGCGCTTGGCGTGGAACTGCCCGATCACGTAGCTGTCGAGAACGTTGCAGATCTCCTGCGGTGTCGGCACTCCATCGCGCGACTTGACGAGAGTGTTTTTGTTCTCTTCGCGAATGATGTCCATGCACAGCTCGACGCATTCATCGCAGATGAACACCGTCGGTCCGGCAATAAGCTTGCGCACCTCATGCTGGCTCTTGCCGCAGAAAGAGCAGTAGAGAGTGTTTTTCTCTTGAGCCATGTTTTCTCACTTTCAGTGCAAGGCCATCGTCTACAGATGTTCTTGCTTTGGCCCGTACTTCACGCCGTGGTGTCTGGCCGATCTGCGGCGGCATGAAATCACGGATTCAATCTCACACGGTAGCATTCGGCAGATCAAGATTGGATTAATGGATCGCACCCGGCCACGCCTCGCAAGCGGCGGTATTGCCACACTTGGTGAACGGAGCCGCAACAGCGCGATTCATCCTAATAATTCAGGTAAACGAAGCCTTCGCTTGTGCGGCATTTGTTCTACCCGCGACGATGCGTCAAGATCAACGCGTTCATCGCGACGTGGTTACGTTGCCGCTGCACTTATTCTGATGCCTGCTTGACCTCGAGCGCTTCCACATCAGCCTCGTCGCGGCTTTCGAGAACCTTGTCGATGATGCCGAAGTCGCGGGCTTGATCCGCCGTCATGAAGTAGTCGCGGTCGAGGGTCTTATCAATCACCTCGTAGCTCTGGCCGGTGTGCTTCACGTATGTCTCGTTGAGACGGCGCTTCATCTTGATGATGTCTTCAGCGTGCCGCTCGATGTCCGAAGCTTGGCCCGAGAAGCCGCCGGACGGCTGATGGACCATGACGCGCGCGTTAGGAAGCGCAAAGCGCATGCCCTTCTCGCCCGCACAGAGCAGCAGCGAACCCATGGATGCCGCCTGCCCGACGCACAACGTTGCAACCGGAGGCTTCACGAACTGCATCGTGTCGTAGATCGCCATACCGGCCGTCACAACGCCGCCGGGCGAGTTGATGTACATCGAAATTTCTTTTTTCGGGTTCTCCGATTCAAGGAACAGAAGCTGCATGCAGATCGATGCCGCCATGTGATCCTCGACCGGACCCGTAACGAAGATGATGCGCTCCTTCAGCAAGCGCGAGGGGAGATCATAACCGCGCTCACCGCGGGTCGTCTGCTCGACGACCATGGGCCAGAATGTATTGGTCAAGGTGTTGACGGGATCGCGCATCGCCTCGCTCTTTCCTTGTTGCAGCCGGCTTGGCCCCCACGGAGCATCCGGTCAAACTCGCACGCATATTTTAGAAGATCATACGCCGGCCTGACCGGCGCCCGATCCATGTACCTCAGTTCTCGGTCGCTTCTTCAACGGCCTTCACAAGTTCGTCGCGCGAGACTTTTTTCTCGACCGGCTTCGCCTCGGCGATCACGTGATCGATCACCTTATCCTCGAAGATCGGAGCGCGAAGCTCGGCAAGCGCGCCGGGTGTTTTCTCATAATACTCGTAAACCTGCTTCTCGCTTCCCGGATACCGGCGTGCCTGCTCGACGAGCGCACGACGCATCTCGTCCTGCGAAACCTGGAGTTTATTTTTCTCGCCGATTTCGCCGATCACCAGCCCGAGACGAACCCGCCTTTCGGCGATGCCGCGGTACTCGGCCCGAAGTTCCTCTTCGGACTTACCCTCGTCGGCAAACGTCTTCTTTTGGGCTTTGAGATTGTTCTCGAGCTGTGTCCATATATTGTCGAATTCGAAATCGACAAGAGAGGCCGGTAGCTCGAATTTATGGGCCGTATCGAGCGCATCCAGAATTTCGCGCTTGAGCTTCGCCCGCGAGGCCTGATCGTACTCCCGCTTGATTTGCTCAGTGACGAAGCCCCGCAGCGTGTTCAGGTCCTCGGCGCCGAGACCCTTGGCGAAATCCTCATCGATTTCCGGCTTCTTCGGCTTCGCGACGGCCGTCACCGAAACATCGAACTCGGCGGCTTTGCCGGCCAGATTTTTCATCGGGTAATCTTCAGGGAACGTCGTGGCGACAACCTTCTGATCGCCGGCTTTGAGGCCGACGATGCCTTCCTCGAAGCCCGGAATGAACTGCTTCTTGCCGATGACGAGGCTGGCGCCTTCGCCTGACCCGCCTTCGAACGCCTCGCCATCGATGCGGCCGACGAAATTCATCGTCACGAGGTCGCCCTCGCCCGCAACCCTGCCCTCTTCGGGCTCGTAGGACGTATTGCGTTCGGCGAGGTCTGCCAAAGCCTTATCGACTGCGGCGTCATCGACGTCGGCGACGAGACGCTCCAGCTTCAGCGTCGAGAGATCGGCAACCGGGATCGGCGGAAGAACCTCGAAATCCATCTTGTACGAGAGATCGGCCTCGCCATTGACCATACGGTCGAAGGCAGCATCGTCGAAGCCTATGAGCTCGACCTTAGGCTGTTGCGCCGGGCGCTCGTTACGGTCCTTGACGGCTTTCGCACTCGTGTCGCTGACCGTCTGCTCGAGCACTTCCTGCATCACGGACTTGCCGTAGACCTTTTTCAGGTGTGCCGTCGGCACCTTGCCGCGCCGGAACCCTTTGATCTGGACGCGGTCCTTGAGTTCATCGAGCCGCTCGGAAAAGCGCTCGCCCAGTTCGGCTTTCTCCACGACCACCTGGAGGGTGCGCTTCAATCCGTCTCTCGCTGTTTCAGTGACCTGCATCGTCCGTTTCCTGATTGGAGGCGGCGCTCTCGCACCTGGCCTCATCGATCGACCATAATCTAGGGAGGCGTCGTCGCGTCTACAAAGCTCAGGCTGCGCCGCGAAGGCGCCGCATGGTGCGGGCGGAGGGATTTGAACCCCCACGACTTTCGCCGCTGGAACCTAAATCCAGTGCGTCTACCAGTTCCGCCACGCCCGCTGAAGACGTTTCGACCTCACCCTTCCCGCCTGCGCAGCGCTTCATCCGGAAGGCAGCGTTAGGCGACCGCAACCATTCGGAATCCCTCGGCCAATGGAGCGAGTGTCCTGCTCTTTCAGAGGGCGTCCGGCACACGAACGGCGGGGAAGCCGCTGTCATACGCAAGAGCGCTTTCGAAAACAATGCAGAAATGAGAAAACCGGGCCTGCCTTCGGGCGGCAGCGGGCCAAAGTCCAGCCAATCGGTCGCACCTGCCGCCGCTCTCCTCCGACGAAGGCCAAGAGGCTAGCAGCCCCAAAAACCAAGCCCGGCCAAGGGCCAAGCCCACTTCTCGACCGATGGCGCTAAGCGGGAAAACGCGTCAGTACTCCAAACGTCCCCCATGCGTTGTATGCAGCCCGCACTGAATTTCGAATGCCAGGCCACAAGCAGGCACTCGCATAAGCACCGAACGGGTCGTCTACAGGATCAGGCCACGCGCAAAGGGCTTGGCAGAAAGAACCGGCAGCAATTTTTTACCGGCGCCGGAAGCTTGCGACCGGCGAGGGATTTGCCTATCTGCTTTCAACCGCAACATAATCTGCATTGAACTCTAGCTACGGGGTGCTCCTTGCCCAAGTCTGCCCAACATTGGATTGTCGAGACCGACTGGCTCGCAAGCCATTTGTCCTCCCCCGACCTGATCATACTCGACGGCAGCTGGCATCTTCCGACGGCGAACCGCGACGCGAAAAAGGAATACCTGGCCGAGCACATTCCCGGCGCCATCTTCTTCGACATCGACGACCTTTCGGACGAGAAATCGCCCCTTCCCCATATGCTGCCTTCGACCGTCAAGTTCGCCTCGCGGATGAAGAAAATGGGTATCGGCGACGGCGCCCGCATCGTCGTCTACGACACGACCGGCATCTTTTCGGCAGCCCGCGTCTGGTGGACGTTCCGCGCCATGGGTCACCAGGATGTAGCAGTGCTGAACGGCGGACTGCGCAAATGGAAATCAGAGGGACGTCCGCTCGAAGACGGCGCCCCGCCCAAACGCTCGGAGCGCCACTACACGCCGCTGCAGAACACCGAAATCATCCGCGATTTGGACGAAATGCAAGCCTTGCTGCGCAAAGCCGGCACGCAAATCGTCGATGCCCGGCCTGCGGGCCGTTTCGAAGGACGCGAGCCCGAGCCGAGGCCCGGATTGCGCAGCGGCCACATACCGGGCTCCAAAAACGTCCCTTCCCAGGAACTGCTCAACGCCGATGGCACGCTAAAGTCTGAGGAAGAACTCGGAAAGCTCTTCAAAAACGCGGCCATTGACGTATCGCGTCCCGTGGTGACGACCTGCGGCTCCGGCGTGACGGCCTCGATGCTGGCCCTGGCGCTTGCCGTCCTCGGCCAGACGAACGCCGCCGTCTACGACGGCAGCTGGGCCGAGTGGGGTCAGGAAAACAACGGTCTACCGGTTGAGACGGGCCCGGCGCGCTGACCCGATCAGCAGATCTCGAACAGGACGCACATCGGCGGCAACCGTTAATGCTGCGCCGTCAATGAAACCGGCGCGGCCAGTGCCTTTTCGATCCGGCCGGTTATCTCATCCGACATCGGCGGAAGCTTGGTCGAAAACGACCGCAGCAGCCGTCCGTCCCTGCCGATGAGGTACTTGTGGAAGTTCCAGTTCGGCACGCCAGCCGGACCCATCGCATCCGCCGCCCACTTGTAGAAAGGATGCGCGTCCGGCCCAACGACGTGCTGTTTCGACGTCAGCGGAAACGTAACCCCGAACGCACCTTGGCAGAACGTTTTGATCTCGCCTTCCGACTTGGGCTCC
>Ga0164242_10006935_pt1 | contig 12424 bp, 8 predicted proteins | sample OricomgcompostMG_FD_108783 | JGI IMG/M metagenome (GOLD analysis project Ga0164242, IMG submission 108783) | Miracle-Growth compost microbial communities from Emeryville, California, USA - Original compost - Miracle growth compost (MG) ... | reverse complement strand
CAGGGACGTGTTAGTCATGATATAGTCCTAGGTATGATATATTTTTTTGATGCAGATACTCAAGGAGTAATGAAAAGGTTGGCCTCTGTTAAACGTGAAATAGGCGAAATAATTACGACTATAACTGAAGATGATTTTGTGTACAATGGTCATTTTGGCTTTTATGAAGGCATAAAATTAGGGGCATACATATTTTCTGATCAAGACAATAATATAGGTAAGTTGGAAGAAGATATTTTGTTGCCAATTATGAAGGTGGATAATGATGATATTTTTAAATGGGCGGACAAATTTCTTGATTATTTCCATGATGAGAATCGGTTGTTTCCATTGAAATTGCAAATTACTAATGAGACTATAGCAGAGAATAGAAGCCGAAGTAACAAAGATCGGTACAAGTATGACAGAAGTAAATCCATAATTGGTGCCATTGGACAATTACAACAATCTGGAGGATCAAATACGGTTTGTATAGGTTTTACAGATTATTTGACCTTAGATAAAATACAAAATGATCGATAATGTCAGGAAATTTTAGCGTTCCTAGATGGTTTTATTAGGCTATCCGAACCCATTTAACCATCTAACCTTGTTGTATGAACAAGGCCGCATGTTTAGCTATTTACGCCTAAATAGCATTACTAAAAGTGTCTTTGCTTGTTATCATATTATTTTCCTTTAATAAGTACAGATCGAAGGCGCTGCAGATATTACGGAGAAAATAACGGCCAAGATCAGTTACGATAATGCCATCCGGGTTAAATTTGATTAAATTGTCGGAAGCCAGCGGCGCCAGCACAGGAAAACTGAATTGTTCCAAAAGGGGATAATCGGCCTTTTTAAAGGTAGTCTTTGATTGGCAGGCAATGTCCATTATATATTGCCTGAATGCCATGTCTTGATTATTTAAAAAATACCCTTTACTGAGCGGGAATTGCCCTGCGTCTACTGAGCGGTAATACGCCTGCAGCGTTTTGTGGTTCTGTGAGAATCCTCTACCAACATCACTTATGCTGGAAACCCCAAGGCCCAGCAGCAACTGCGCCTGATGGGTGGTATATCCCATAAAGTTCCTGAAGAGCTTGCCTTGATTTGCAGCCGTGGATAACAAATCGCCCTGAAGCGCAAAGTGGTCCATGCCGATATTTTGATAGCCATTTTGGGTAAATAGCGTTCTACCAATTTGATTTAGCATGAGTTTTTGGTCTGGGGTGGGGAGATCATCCTGGTCGAATAACCTTTGGCCCTTACTTGTCCAGGGAACATGTGCATAGCTGTAAAAGGCAACCCGGTCTGGTCTTAGACTAATGGATTGGAGTATTGTTTTTTCTATACTTTGAGCAGTCTGACGTGGTAGCCCGTAAATCAAGTCGAAATTGACAGACTCATAACCAACGGCTCTGGCCATCTGGGTGGCAGCCTGTACATTTTCAAAGGGTTGTATCCTGTTTATAATATGCTGCACTTCGGGGTCATGGTCCTGGACCCCATAACTCACCCTTTTAAATCCAAGATCATATAATACCTGCAGGTGCTCAATGGTGGTATTATTAGGATGCCCTTCAAAACCAAATTCATGATTAGATGGGATGTTCGCATCTTTAAATAGGGTATTTAATAAATCTGCTAGGTTTTCAGGAGAGAAAAATGTAGGCGTGCCTCCGCCTAGGTGCAATTCCCGGATGACCGGTTTTTCTTCCATAATCGCCAGATATAACTGCCATTCTTTTTTGACCGCTTCCAGATAGCGGTATTCTACGCCATGGTTAGTTGTGATCTTCTTATTACAGCCGCAGTAGGTACATAAGGATTCACAAAAAGGTAAGTGAATATAAAGGCTGATTCCCTCCCTGGAATTGTTTAGGAGGAATTGCTTTTTAAATAAGGATATCCACCGCTGTGCATCGATGTGGGAATCCCAAAAAGGGACGGTAGGGTAGCTGGTATACCTGGGAATAGCTACATTGTATTTTTTCAATAGTTCAAAATCTATTTGCATTTGATTAAATTAATTAATTTAAAGTGCTTGACCAATCATTGTAGGACGAAAGAAAACTTAAATAACCGGTCTAAGCCTGCTTGCTTACAGGGTTATTATGCTGTACCTTGCTGTATTTCAGTAGTTGTGGGGTCATAAGTTCCATGAGTTCATGTGTTCAATGGCCTGTTTAAAGGGGGCGACAGATTGCATAGACCGGCGTTTTAAGGGTGACCCTACATTTCCATTGTTTTTTGTCTCACAAAGTTCGTTAATGAGCGTTGCAGTTTAAAGAATCAGAATCAGCCATGAATATGATTGTAATCATATTTATCTGCTTTGAAACCATAGAAAAGGATTTTAATTTTACCAAAGTAAATTCTATGAAGGATGGATATATTATGATATGTTTGAATATAATTGTGGTTCTTTATTAAAATATTAGGCATGCATCAGCTCCTTTATAGTGAACAAGAGAAATTTAAAGCCGTTTTTCAAAATGCGTCATTGGGGATTTTGGTCATTAATCATCGTGGATTAATTACACTCGCAAATGATTTTTTACTAAGACAATTTGCCTACGAGGATGCGAGTGAATTAATCGGTCAGAAAATGGAGATCCTTATTCCCAAACGCCACCATCATCAACACGTGCAACAGCGTAACCATTATATGGAATACCCGGTTACCAGGCCCATGGGGATGGGGCGCGATCTATTTGGGGTTAAAAAGGATGGCACTGAAATCCCCCTGGAAATCAGCCTAAGCAGTTATACCAATAGTGAAGGTGTGTTTACCATTGCCTTTATAAGTGATATCTCTGAACGCATTAGAGTGGAGGAAGAGTTAAGTGTACAGCGGTCGCAACTTTCCATCATCAATAAGAAAATGGAAGCCTTAAATGGAGCACTGGAAGAAAAAGTAGCCATACGAACCGCAAAGCTTCAAGAGGCTTTGAAAGAATTAGAGGCCTCCAAAGAGGTCTTGTCCCAGGCTTTAAATAAAGAAAAAGAGTTGGGGGATCTCAAGAGTGCTTTTGTTTCGATGGCATCTCATGAGTTTAAAACGCCGCTTAGTACGATATTATCCTCTGCATCCTTAATCGCAAAATATACCTTGACGCAGGAGCAGTTTAAAAGAGATAAGCACGTGCAGCGCATTAAATCCTCGGTGATGAATCTCAATGGGTTACTCAATGAATTTCTATCCCTAGGCAAGATTGAGGAAGGAAGGATTACCACACATCCCACCCATTTTGAGATTGATTCATTTATCCAGAGTCAGATCAGTGAAATGGCCGAGATATTTAAATCAGGCCAAAGTGTTGGATATACGCATACAGGGAAAAAAGAGGTGTATTTGGATGAGCACCTGTTTCGAAACATATTAATTAATCTAATTTCAAATGCAGTAAAGTTTTCAGCAAAAGATAGGCCCATATTTATTCAAACGGCATTTTTGGACAGGGAGCTCCACTTTAGTATTAAGGATCAGGGAATGGGGATTTCCCAAAAAGATCAGAAACATCTATTTGAGATATTTTTTAGAGCTTCCAATGCTGTAAATATTCCCGGTACCGGTCTGGGATTGCATATCGTCTCTAAATACGTGGAGATGATGCATGGCCATATAACCATTAAAAGCGAATTAGAAAAAGGATCAGAAGTTAAAATAATCTTTATACAATGACCAAGATATTATTGATAGAGGATAATGATGAAATAAGAGAAAATATCCGAGAGATTTTAGAACTGGCCAATTACCAGGTGGTTACCGCTCAAAATGGGAAGCAAGGGTATAGCTTAGCCCTTCAAGACAGGCCGGAGCTGATTATCTGTGATATTATGATGCCAGTGCTGGATGGCTATGGCCTATTACACCTGATTAATAAAAATGAAGAGCTAAAGGCCACCCCTTTTATCTTCCTGACCGCTAAAACGGAAAGAGGCGATTTTAGAAGGGGCATGGAACTGGGGGCTGACGACTATATTACCAAGCCCTTTACTGAGATAGAGTTGATGACAGCCATTGAAAGCCGGTTAAAAAAAATAAATATTTTAAGGGAGGGACAGACGCCTCCCAATAACCTGGTAGATTTTTATACTGAGATCTTAAACGAAGATGCTTTAGAGCAGCTCACAAAGACAGAACAGCTGAGTGATTTTAAGAAAAAGCAACGGGTATATGCGGAAGGCAGCTACCCGCATTGTCTCTATTATCTGGTGTCAGGCAAGGTCAGGACCTACAAGAGCAATGAAAATGGTAAGGAACTAACCATAAATCTTTACAAAGCGGGTGATTTTTTTGGCTATAATGCACTGATTGAAAATACGGCTTATAAAGAAAGCGCGGAAACACTGGAAAAATGTGAAATAAGCATCGTGAGCCGAGAGGATTTTTCCATCCTGATCCATAACAACAGAAATGTAGCCCGTAAATTCATTAAGCTATTAGCCCAAAATATTACAGAAAAAGAAAATCAACTGATTAATCTGGCCTATAACTCCCTTCGCAAAAGAGTCGCCGATGCAATCATAACGCTGTATAATAAGTATAAACAAAATGGCCGCGCGGATTTTGTTATATATTTATCCAGAGAGGATTTAGCCCGGATTGCGGGCACAACTACAGAATCCTTAATTCGGACCCTGGCGGATTTTAAAAATGAAAAATTAATTGAGGCAGAGGTAGGTTATGTCAAGGTTTTAAATGAAGAAAAGCTGCGCTCACTATTAAACTAGTTAGCAGGAATTGACTGAGCAGGTCATATAAACATATATATAACCTTGCTACCTTATTATATGACTGTGGCCTTTTTCTTATTCTTGTTTTCGCCTGATTTTGACAAAAAGGGATTTATTGGTTTTTGCCTGAGTTGTAAACCAAATCAGACCAATGGCCATGCACAGAGCAGCATACAATAAAATTTGCCCTGCATATCTGACAATATTGCCCTGCATTACTTCCACGCCCTGCAATAAAAGCAGGAGCTCCTGCACTAAAAATCCTATTAAAAATAGCAGGAGGCCAAAGCGGGCCGCCTGCAATCTTTCATTTTCCTTTACAATATAGGGCAATATTATTCCCAGCAAAAATAAACTAATGATGCCCACAAAACAAAGGTGCAGGTAGCCAATAACAATTGGCCGTACACTGAAGGCAAAGCTATTTAAGTAAGGTACCGTAGAAAATACCTGTAAGACAATTTTCAAAATAAAGGCAAAACAAGACAACTGCCAGAGTTGTTTAGTGGTTCGCCCTGGAATAATACAAAGGTCCTTACCAATCCTATAAACCAGGGGAATAAAATAGACAAGTACCAATAGTTGAATAATACCCGCTGTATCCGCCAGGTAAATGATAAACCGAGGCAAATGAAGCCATAAGATTGAAAGAAAATAAGTTGGAGCGACCGTAATAGACATCATCAGCAGTAGACGTTTACAATAAAAAAGGGATTTTGGGTGTAGTTGCTTTTCTACACCAGCCATAAAAAGGCCAAAACAGGCAAATAAAAACCAGCCATTATACTGAAAATGCAAGAACAGATAAATCGACATAAAATAGAGATCCTGTATTTTGTTGTGGGTCATCATTAAATAAGCCAGACCGAAGGCCCCGAGCGAAGAGACCGCCCATAATGCCATAGCCGCCTTTAACCATATTTTGGTGAGTGGCAATGCCTTTAATAGCCGAAGATCCCTTAAATAATAGTAAATAAAAATATAAGATAGCAGAATGGTCACTGTAGAAAAGATGATGGACCACACGCCATATCCTTCTATAATAAAGGATATCAGCATCGCATAGGCGTTGATCAGTTCACTTAAAAGCAGATAGTTGTATTTTTTGTAATTGGCGGACACCTTGTTTACTTTTAATACAATCACCATAATAGTCATCAGTGCCATGGCCACCCAGCCCACAAATGCAAAATGAGAATGACCATGCATTAAGCTCTTTTGGTCCAGAACTGCTAATGGATAAATATTCTTGTAACGCATAGTAACACCCACCAGGGCTACCACGCAAAAATTAATGAGCGCTATTTTAAGCCACCGGTATTGATTGAATGTATTCATTTTTAAGGAGTTGAAAATCGTTTGCCAGCATAGAATAGATTGATTTGATAAAGATTGTTATAATAGTGCAAGTTGTGTTATTTGTCTGTATGGATATATGATCCAAATCATTCACTTTTTTGATAATTGCTGATTTTGCTCATAAAATGCGGATAATGATCACTTTAATATTGCAGTATTAATCACATAAAAACAATTTTATGAAAAAAGTTACCTTTTTATTTTTACTCGGCTTTGCCATTACCATCTTTGTCATTGCATGTGGAAGCAGTGCAACAGACGGGAGCGAAGCGGCCGTTACGCAGCCTACTGAGGCAAGCACCAGCGAAAGCTCAAGTGCAAGTTCAAATAGTGCCACTTCCGGAGCCACTTCAACAGCTGCCTATGATCCCAAACGGGGAGAAGGCAAATTCCATGACGTTCAATTAGCAGATAAATTAGATGCTGCTATGGCCACAAAAGGGGAGAAAGTCTATGAACTAAAATGCGCTTCCTGCCATAAATTAACAGAGGAGAAACTGGTTGGGCCAGGTTGGGCTGGAGTCACCAAAAGACACCTTCCAGAATGGATATTGAACTTTGTAACCAATACGGATGAAATGCTGGATAAGGATCCCAAGGCGCAGGCAATGCTTGAGATTTGTATGGTGCGTATGCCTAATCAAAATCTAAGCGATGACGATGCCAGAAACCTCCTTGAATTTATGCGTAAAAACGATGGCGTAAAATAAGCATTTAATAAGCACTTACGGAATTGACCAGCTGGAGCGCGTTCATCAAATTAGTGAGCGTTCCTTGGGGTGTGCAATTTTAAAGACAAAACCCTAACGTAGCTCTTGCTATAATTAAATATACCCTGCTGTTTGGGATAACTAAATAGCAAAGAGCGGTCATTGGTTACATAAACGGGGCAGCATCCTTTTAAATAAAAAAATAGGTACCAATAAATGAATACCGGACGCATTTTCTAAGTGGGATGGATAAACACGGGCGCCTAACTGATTGAGCGGATAGATTGAAATTAGGCTGGTGGATGGGCGGAGATAGATTTGGGATAAAGTATAGAACTCCAGCGTATGATTACAGACAAGCGTTCCACATTAGCCTCATTATTGGCTCTATTGGCATTTCGGTTGGCGCCCTCTTTTTTATGGGTTTTAGACCGTTTAAGTTAAAAAAAATAAGAATATGATTTTGCATGGGCAATAAAGATATAAAATTAACAAAGATGCATGTTGAAGCTGAAGTGAAAAGCGGGCTGTCTATTTTAGATCAAATAAGGCATGAGAATGTTATTGCCAAAAATATTCTTAGTGATTTTGTACAATTGGATATAAGTAAATTTGATGTAGACTGGGCAGATTATTTTCAACAGAAATTTATTGAAATAGACCAGATCGTGGATTTGTTGCGCCATGAAATGATTACGATGCTTATCACAAAACATAAACCAGCAAGTTATATAGAGCCTTGGGGAACGCCGTTTAGGATTGAAATGTTAAAACAAAACGTACTCGAGGTAAAAGACGAGTTTAATTTACTTAAAAATCAATTTGAAGAATATCTAGTGCAAGCTAATTTGCCAGGGATGACTTAGCCAGCTGCCTTATAAATGTCCGCCAAGGCGCTCAGAAGTTCGGCAGTCTATGATATGCGTAGCGCTTTATATTGACCGCAGTGAAATTTAATAATTTAAAATTTACTTTATATAGAGGACTACTCGCACAGTTTTCTATTCCTTAAAATTCAGGTTTTTCCTATGATGGGTATCATGCTTATTTTCTCTGAGAATTGATAAGGCTCATAGGCCGAGGTCATTTCTTTAAGGACTTTTGCAATAGTGTTTATAAATGGTCATTGTTTAAGCGTAATTGATTATTACATTTTCTTTATAAATTATAACTATGAAAAGGATATTATTCTTGGCAACGCTGCTTGGCATTTTGATAACTTTTTGTATTGGTGGGTGTAAACCCAAAAATACAGCAGACGCCATCAGTGGGGATGCAGCGCAAAAAGTATATGTGGCACCAGGGAAGTACGATGAATTTTACAACTTTGTCTCTGGAGGCTTCAATGGGCAAATGTCTGTATATGGATTACCCTCCGGACGTCTTTTAAAAGTGGTGCCAATTTTTAGTGTTTTTCCAGAAAATGGGTATGGCTATAGTGAAGAGACCAAACCCATGTTAAATACGGCCAATGGCTTTGTACCCTGGGATGATCAGCATCACCTGGAGCTCTCTCAGACCAATGGCGAGATAGACGGCCGGTGGATCTTTGCCAATGCCAACAACACACCGCGGGTGGCAAGGGTTGATCTGACCACCTTTAAAACAGCGGAGATTCTGGAACTCCCTAATAGTGCCGGTAATCACTCTTCTCCCTTTATCACCGAGAACACAGAGTATGTAGTGGCAGGGACCAGATTTGCCGTGCCGATGGATAACGATAATGGAGATGTGCCTATAAATACCTACCGGAAAAACTTTAAAGCATCTATTAGCTTTATAAGTGTAAATAAAGATTCCGGTACCATGAATTTGGCCTTTCAGTTAAGGCTGCCACCCATTGACTTTGATTTAAGCCATGGTGGCAAAGGCCCGTCTCATGACTGGTTTTTCTTTTCCTGTTATAATACGGAACAGGCAAATACCTTATTGGAAGTCAATGCCTCCCAGCGCGACAAAGATTTTATCCTGGCTGTCAACTGGAAGAAACTGGAGGAGTACGTTAAATCCGGCAAAGGCAGGGTTGAGCAGGTTAAATATGCCCATAATATCTATAATGAGCATACACACTCCGCCACTTCAACGATTGAAAAGCAGGTAGTTGTAGTGGACGCCAAAGATTTAAAAGACGTCTGTTATTATATTCCCTGCCCTAAATCACCACACGGCTGTGATGTGGATCCCACTGGTGAATACATTGTTGGCAGTGGAAAACTCGCGGCCTTAATACCCGTATTTAGTTTCGAGAAAATCCAAAAAGCCATTGCAGCAAAGGATTTTATCGGTCAATATGAGGGAATTCCCGTCATAAAATACGAATCAGCCTTATATGGAGAGGTTAAAAAGCCAGGTCTTGGGCCACTGCATACAGAGTTTGATGGCCGTGGCAATGCGATCACCACCATGTTTGTTTCTTCAGAAATTGTCAAATGGAATATCAAAGATTTGAAGATTATTGACAGGCAGCCAACCTATTACTCTCCAGGTCACCTTTCTATTCCAGGCGGAGATACCAGAAAACCCAATGGTAAATATGTACTGGTATATAATAAAATTACCAAGGATAGATACCTGCCCACAGGCCCGGAACTGGCACAAGCGGCACAAATGTTTGATATTACCGGTGATAAGATGAAATTATTACTAGACTTTCCCACCATCGGAGAACCGCACTACGGACAAGCAGTGGAAGCATCGCTTATCAAAGACAAGTCCGTAAAGTTTTTCAAGCTCGAGGACAACAAACATCCCTTTATCACCATGGGTGATAAGAATGCCAAAGTCGTCCGTAATGGTAAAAGAGTGGATGTCTATATTACAGAGATACGCTCACACTTTGTTCCGGATAATATTGAAGGAATTAAAGTAGGCGATCAAGTTTACTGGCATGTGACCAATTTGGAACAGGATTGGGATGTTCCCCATGGCTTTGCCATAAAAAGTGCCCCCAATACGGCTGAACTTTTGGTGATGCCCGGAGAAACCCAGACACTTTACTGGTCCCCGGATAAACCTGGCGTATATCCTTTCTATTGTACAGACTTCTGTAGTGCGCTACACCAGGAAATGCAGGGATATGTAAGGGTGTCCCCAACAAGCAGCAATCTGCCTATCACCTACAATACGGGCACAAATCTCCCCGATACAGTGGGGGCGCCCAAGCTGTTACAAGTGGATTAAGCGTTTGATAGATCTTTCAAGGGGGCTTTGTTTGGGCTTACACTTACAAAGGCACAGCCCCCTTGACATCAGACATGCTAACAGGCATACTAGCGGACATGCTAGCAATACTCAATAACACGACTGATAACAATTTAAATAATTTCCGTACAACACTGACTGTTTAATAGCAGCCCATAAAATTGGATGGATGAAAAACAATAAACTTCCCAAGTATACCAGGGTGCTTTTGGTGATCTGTAGTGTACTGACTCTTATCGTATTAAATTTCCCTTTTTGGGAGATACAGTTAGAAGCACCACAGTATCCAGAAGGCCTGGTCTTGCTGATATATGCCAATAAACTGGCGGGAAATGTAGATATAATCAACGGACTCAATCATTATATTGGGATGAAAACGCTGCATACGGCTGATTTTTATGAATTTAAAGTGATTCCTTATATAATCTACTTTTTTGCGCTTATTTTTTTATTAACCGCCATTAAAGGCAGAAGAAAGTGGCTCAACACATCGTTTATACTATTTGTTAGTTTTGGCGTCATTGCCATGGTTGATTTCTGGAAATGGAATTATAATTACGGCCATAACCTGAACCCCAATGCAGCGATCGTCGTGCCAGGTATGGCCTACCAGCCACCATTATTAGGCTATAAGCAGTTACTGAATTTTGGTGCCTATTCTATTCCGGATACAGGCGGCTGGATTTTTATTGGGGTAGGTATTTTATTGTTGGTGCTGGTTTTATTGGCTAATAGATCCGTACAACCTAAAAGGACCCTTAAAATAGTGAAATCTGCCCATCTCTTCCTCGCATTAATGGGCCTTTCGGTGCTGTTTACTGCTTGTAACACAGGTATTGCACCTATTGTTGTTGGTAAAGACCACTGCGATTTTTGTAAAATGCCCTATAACGATACGCGTTTCGGGGCAGAAATCGTTACAGGAAACGGTAAAATCTATAAGTTTGATGATGTGCATTGTGCACTGGGGTTTATTAAAAAAGGAGACTTTAATAAAAACAAGTCCTATCAAGTCTATTTTGTCAATTATGTGGGAGCGCATGGCTTTATCGCAGCCGAAAACTGCTTTTTCCTGAAAAGTGAAACTCTTAGAAGTCCCATGAATAGCAATATTGCCGTTTTTGAGAATAAAGCAAGTTTAGACAGCATCCAAAAAGAACATCCAGGTTTAGTTTATACATGGGAAAATCAATTAAAGTTTTGAGAAGGATCCTAATCATACTGCTAAGCGGGTTTATCCTAAGTACCCGGATCGCCACAGCTAAGGTCTTAAAGGTTGGGAAGGACCATGAATTTCAAACGATTCAGGCTGCGATAAACCACGCTGCAGCGGGAGATACGATTTATGTGACCAAGGGCATATACCGGGAAAAAAATATACTGATCGAAAAACCGCTAAGTTTAATAGGGCAGGACTACCCAGTGTTGGATGGAGAAAAGAAATATGAGATTATCTCCATTAAAGCCAACCTGGTAAAAATTAAAGGCTTTAAATTAATCAATTCAGGTGTTTCCAGCCTGATTGATATTGCTGGCATAAAAGTATATGGTAAGGAACGGATAGTTATTGCAAATAATATACTAGACGGGACATTTTTTGGAATTTATTTAGAGAAGTCCAGCGGAAGTCTGATTGCCAATAATAAAATCACAGGTCGATCCAAGACCGAGCAGCAGAGTGGTAATGGCATTCACCTCTGGCAATGTGATAGCATCCGGGTATTAGCCAACACCGTTACAGGACACCGGGATGGCATTTATTTTGAATTTGTTACCCATTCACTGATCTGGCGAAACCAGGCAGTAAATAACGTTCGTTATGGGCTGCATTTTATGTTTTCAAATAATGATATCTATTTAGCAAATACCTTTAAAAATAACAATGCCGGTGTTTCAGTGATGTTTTCCCAAAAGGTTCGCATGTTTAACAACCGGTTCGAGGACAATTGGGGCGATGGATGTTATGGGATCTTTTTAAAAGAGATCTCTGATAGTTATGTCTATGGAAATCAGTTCTTAAGAAATACAACAGGGATTTCTATTGAAGGAAGTAACCGGATACTAATAAAACATAACTTGTTTATGGCCAACGGATGGGCCATGCAAATAGATGCAAGTTGCCTGGAGGATACCATCAGCCGAAACAACTTCATTGGGAACTCCTTTGATATTGCCACTAACGGAACCGCTATTGTCAATTGCTTTAATTATAATTATTGGGATAAATACGAAGGATATGACCTTAACAAAGACATTATTGGCGATGTGTCCTATCATCCAGTGAGCATCTTTTCCATGATAGTGGCCAAGAACCCGACGGCAATGGTCTTATTTAGGAGCGTTATAGCCACCTTATTTGATAAAATTGAAAAATTAATCCCGGGAATTACGCCTGAGCACCTTGTGGATCATTTTCCCAATATGAAACCCCT